>Ga0209023_10002681_pt1 | contig 21873 bp, 16 predicted proteins | sample LakOneMetagenome_FD_187468 | JGI IMG/M metagenome (GOLD analysis project Ga0209023, IMG submission 187468) | Freshwater and sediment microbial communities from Lake Erie, Canada (SPAdes) (version 2) | ecosystem: Environmental > Aquatic > Freshwater > Lentic | place: Lake Erie, Canada...
CTACGACTCCGGTGATTTCACGGCGCACATGAAGCGCGCGATGGACATTGCCGAGTGGAAGGAATTTCCCAAGCGCGCCAAGGCTGCGAAGAAGCACGGTCTGGTGCGCGGCATCGGCCTTGGCACCTATGTCGAGGTGTGCGGCACCATGGGCGAGGAAACCGCGCAGGTGCGGCTCGATCCCGATGGCGACATCACCATTCTGATCGGCACGCAGTCGAGCGGGCAGGGTCACCAGACCGCTTACGCGCAAATCGTCGCGCAGCAGTTCGGTATCGCGCCGGAACGGGTCCATATCCATCAGGGTGACACCGACGAAATCCCGACCGGTCTCGGCACGGGCGGTTCAAGCTCAATTCCGTCCGGCGGCGTCAGCGTGGAGCGGGCGACGCGCACGCTCGGCGAAAGTCTGAAAAGCATCGCCGCCGACGCGCTGGAAACCGGCGCGGGCGATCTCGAATTCAGCGACGGCGCGATCCGCATTGTCGGCACCGACCGCACGGTTTCGTTCGCCGATCTGGCGAAGCGCGCCGATCCCTCGAAGCTCACCGCGAGTGCCACCTTCAGCAGCGCGGACGGCACCTATCCGAACGGCACGCATATCGCCGAGGTCGAGATCGATCCGGCGACCGGTGTGATCCATGTGGTGAATTACGTCATCGTCGATGACTTCGGCGTGACGCTGAATCCGCTTCTGCTCGCGGGGCAGGTCCATGGCGGCACCATGCAGGGCATCGGGCAGGCGCTGATGGAGCGCGCGGTTTACGATTCCACGGATGGCCAGCTCGTCACCGGCACGTTTATGGACTATGCGCTGCCGCGCGCGGCGGACGGTCCGTCCATCACCTTTGAGACGCATAACGTGCCGTGCACGACCAATCCGCTTGGTGTGAAAGGCGCGGGGGAAGCGGGCGCCATCGGCTCATGCCCCGCCGTGGTGAATGCCATCATTGATGGTCTTTATCGCGAATATGGCATCGACCACATCGACATGCCGGCCACAGCCGAGCGCGTCTGGATGGCGATCGAGAACAGCCGCCGCGAACACCGCATGTAAGAAAATTCCCGCCTCATGAAAAAATTGTTGGCCTTGTCAGCAGGCGGCGGGAATGGTCGTTTTAGAAGAATTCAAAGTCAGGCGTTACTTTGAAGATAAGGGAAGGAAACACTCTATGAAACGTGCTGTTCTTGTTGTTGCTGCAGTCCTTTTCGGAGCCACGGCTGTCGTGGCGCAGCAGGATTTGATCGAGCAGAGCCATGCGAGCATGAAGGCTAACGGCAAAGCCCTCGGCGGCACCCTCAGCCCGATGGCGCGCGGCGACAAGCCTTACGATCAGGCTGCGGTCGATGCTGCCTTGGCGCAGCTTGAGGAGTCGGCCAAGAAGATTCCGTCGCTCTATCCTGCGAGCGTGAAGGACGTGAAGCAGACCAGCGAATACACGCCGTCGCCCAAGATCTGGGAGGACAGAGCGGGCTTCGATGCGGCAACGGCCAATTTCGCCAAGGCGGTGAGCGAAGCCAAGGGCAAGATCAAGGATCTGGACAGCCTGAAGGCGACGATGCCGAGCATCGGCAAGTCCTGCTCCGGCTGCCACGAGACCTATCGCGTCAAGAACAGCTAAGCCGCTTTCACGGCAGATCACCGAGAGATGCAGGGCGGGTGCTTTTCGGCATCCGCCCGCTTCCAGTTTTGATAGATTGTTTGCGCCGTTAATTGCTTCGTCCGGTTGACTCGGGGCCGCTCATGTTTCGAAAACTTGTCATGCTTGCGATTGTCGCCCTGATCGCCGGTGCTGGCGTTTTCTGGTTCATCACCATGCCGGTCATGGTGTCGGCGGCAGCCTTGCCTGCCTATTCCCCCAATGTCGCGAACGGAAAAGCGGTGTTCGACGCCGGCGGCTGCGCGTCGTGTCATGGCGTCGCGGGCGAACCGCGCACCATGCTCGGCGGCGGGCTGGCGATCCCGTCGCCGTTCGGCACCTTCCATGTGCCGAACATCTCGCCGCACAAGGAGAATGGCATCGGCAATTGGAGCGAAGCGGATTTCATTAATGCGGTGAAGCACGGCACTTCGCCAAGTGGCGAGCATTACTATCCATCGTTCCCGTATGGCTCCTACGTTCACGCCACCGACAACGACATCCGCGACCTGTTCGCCTACATCAAAACCTTGCCGCCTCTCTCGGGCCGTCCGCGCGCGCATGAGGTGAATTTCCCGTTCAACATCCGCCGCCTTGTGGGCGGATGGAAATTCCTCTTCATGGACGGCAAGCCGTTTGTTGCGGACCCGAAGCAATCGGCGGCGTGGAATCGCGGCGCCTATCTGGTCAATGGCCTCGGCCACTGCGCCGAGTGTCACAGCCCGCGCAATGTCCTCGGCGGCATCGTGTCCTCGCAGCGGTTTGCGGGTGGGCCGAATCCGGAGGGCGAGGGCTGGGTTCCGAATATCACTCAGAAGGGCCTCAGGGACTGGAGCGAGAAGGAGATCGCCTGGTTCCTCAAGACCGGAGAACTGCCAAGCGGCGACACCGCAGGCGGCTCGATGGCCCGGGTCATCAAGAACACCTCGGAACTTAGCGACACGGATCGCGAGGCGATGGCCGTTTATCTCAAGTCGCTGCCTGCGGTGGACGGCCCACTGAGGCCCAAGAAGAAGGGCTGATTGCCGCAGAAACGGGCAGGGCGTTTGCATGGCGTCGCTGGAAGCCATGTTGTGACCGGGCTTTCCCCGGCAGACCGGTCGTGCTTTGTCGGGCCGAAAATTGCCCTCCAGATTCTCCCTTTCCGATGCATATCGTCAAAGCCGTCTCGTTCAAGGTCGCCAGCACCTTGATGTTCGCCATCATGGGCGCGCAGGTGCGTTACCTGGCCGGGGCTTATCCTGAAGGACAGGTTGCGTTTTTCCGCTCCCTGTTCGCGTTGATCCCGATCCTGATCGTGTTCGGCTGGCGCGGACAGCTCAAGGGCGCGCTGCGGACCGAGCGCCCGAAGGACCATTTGCTGCGCGGTATCTTCAGCATTGTCGGCACCTTTGCGACCCTGGCCGCGCTGGCCCGGATTCCGATTGCGGACTTCACTGCGATTGCGTTCGCGTCTCCGCTCATCACCGTGATCTTCGCCGCTGTATTTCTGAAAGAGAAGGTTCACGCCTATCGCTGGTCCGCCGTCGCCTTCGGTTTTTGCGGCGTGATCCTGATGCTGATGCCTTACTTCCGCGATCACGCCGCGCTGACGGCGTCGATGATCGTCGGCATCATGTTCGCGCTGACCAATGCCTTCACCGCCGGCGGCGCGTCGATCCAGATCCGCCGTCTCACGGCGACGGAGACGACGTCATCCATCGTGATCTTCATGACCATTCTGGTCCTGCTGGTTGCATTGCTGACTGCGCCGTTCGGCTGGCGCATGCCATCCACATGGCAGGATGTTGCGATCCTGGCCGGGATCGGCATCACGGGCGGGCTGGGACAGATCTTCTTCACCGACAGCTATCGCTACGCGCCTGCATCGTTCCTCGCGCCGTTCGACTACACCGCGATGCTGTGGGCGTTCATGCTCGGCTACTGGTTCTTCGGCGAGGTGCCGACGCCTTACGTTGTGGTCGGCGCGATCATCGTCGCCAGTGCGGGAATCTTCGTCATCCTGCGCGAGCGCTATCTCGGCCTCAAGCGGCTGCGCGATACGCCGGTCGCCGCGATCGCCACCATGGCCGATGATGAGGAAAATCCGGACGCGCCTGTGGCGGAGGAAGCCAAGGCGGCGTGAGGGGCTAACTGGTCGTCCCGGCGAAAGCCGGGACCCATCACCCCTGAAATTAGTGATGCGAAGAAAAACTCATTCAGCCATCACGCTAAACTTGATGACTCAGAGAGTATGGGTCCCGGCTTGCGCCGGGACGACCCGGGATGCGTAGCGTGCTCTACGCTAACCCCTCAAACCCCAAACGCCTTGAAGGTGATGATGGTGTAAGTGTCCTGGATGCCGGGAATGACCTGCAGTTTCTCGTTCACGAAGTGGCCGATATCCGTTCCGCTATCGACATAGAACTTGACCAGCAGGTCATAGTCGCCCGCCGTGGAATAGATTTCGGAGGCGATTTCGGCCTCGGCAATCGCATTGGCGACTGTGTAGGACTGGCCCAGCTTGCATTTGATCTGGACAAAGAAGGGGACCATCGCTGTTTCTCCGGCAGGCAATAAGAGATCTTCTGAGCCGCAATAGAGCCAAATCCAGCTATGATGGCAAGGCCGCTTGCTCGCGTTTATTCAACGGGTTAGAGCAGGATAGCAGGAGCCGGGAACACCCGTTGAAAGAGCCATGAGCATACCGATTGCGCTCACCATTGCCGGTTCGGATTCGGGCGGCGGCGCGGGGATTCAGGCCGACCTCAAGACCTTTTCCGCGCTTGGCGTCTATGGCGCGTCCGTCATCACCGCGCTGACGGCGCAGAACACACAAGGCGTGACCGGCATCCATGATGTCCCCGCCGATTTCATCACCGCGCAGATGGACGCGGTGTTCAGCGATCTCGACGTGAAGGCGGTCAAGATCGGCATGGTGGCGCGGCGCGAGGCGATTGACGCTATTGTCGCGGGCCTCGATCGCTGGTCGCCAAAGCATGTCGTGTTCGATCCGGTGATGGTCGCAACATCGGGCGACCGGCTGTTGTCGCCCGATGCGGTGGATGCGCTGCGCAGCAAACTCTTTCCGCGCGCTCATCTGATCACGCCGAACCTGCCGGAAGCCGCCGCGCTGCTCAATGAGAGCGTCGCCGAGAATGAGCAGGAGATCGAACAGCAGGGTGGGCGATTGCTCGCCCTTGGATGTTCCGCCGTTCTGATAAAGGGCGGCCATGGACACGGGCCGGAGAGCACCGACTATCTGATCGATGCAAATACGGTGATCCGTTTGGCCGCGCCGCGCATCGCGACCAGCAACACCCATGGCACCGGTTGCTCTCTCTCGTCAGCGGTCGCAGCGGGTCTTGCCAAGGGCCTCGGTCTTGAACGCGCGGTGTGCGACGCCAAGGCCTATATCAGCGCTGCCATTGCCGCCGCGGACCGGCTGAAGGTCGGACACGGCCATGGGCCGATCCATCATTTCCACGCTCTCTATCGGGACTAGCGCGACAAGCTGCCGCGCCTGTCGCCTGTTTGTCGTACTCGGCTGCTAATCGCCAGTCAGCGAAACAAAATCTGATTCCTTAAGACCGCTGACTGGAACCGCGATGCGCTCGTCCGATCTCGAAAAGAACGTCGTTGAAACCGCCTATGCGCGCTGGGCGCCGATCTATGACGCCGTCTGCGGCCCGGTGATGGTGAAGGGCCGCCGCGCAGCCGCCGAGGCCGCGCGCTCGATTGGCGGGAAAATCCTCGAAGTTGGTGTCGGCACGGGCCTGTCGTTCGACGACTATGACAGCAACACCGAGATCACCGGTATCGACATGAGCGCGCCGATGCTTGAGAAGGCGCGCGCCAAGATGGCGAGCGGCAAGTATCCCTTCGTCAAGGCCGTCCATCAGATGGACGCGCATCAGATGACGTTTGCAGACGCGACGTTCGATTGCGTGGTCGCGCAGTTCGTCATCACGTTGGTCGCCAATCCCGAGCAGGTGCTGTCCGAATGCCACCGCGTGGTGAAGCCGGGCGGGCGCATCATCCTCGTTAACCACTTGTATTCGGAGGTCGGCGTTGCGGCTGCGGTCGAACGCTGGGCCGCCAAGAAAACCCGCGCGCTCGGCCTTCGCCCCGAATTTCCTTTCGGGCGGCTGCAGGCGTGGGCGCAATCAAATGCCGGCACGACCCTGGTCGAACGGCGCAAAGTTGCGCCTTTCGGCATCTACACACTGGTTTGTTTCGAACGTACGGCAGGCTCGCAGGCGGCATGATCTGTCATCGCGCTGTCATGGAGTTTTGATAAAGGCTCGCGCATGGAAAGAGACGCTATCAGCGATAGCAGTCCTGAACGACGCTTTCGCACCTTGTTTATCTCCGATGTCCATCTCGGAGCCCGTGGCTCGCAAGCCGACCGCCTTCTCGACTTCCTGCGCTGCCATGACGCCGAAACGATCTATCTGGTCGGCGACATCATCGACGGCTGGGCGCTGAAATCGAGCTGGCACTGGCCACAGTCCCACAACGACTTCGTGCAGAAGATGCTGCGCCGGGTCCGCAAGGGCGCCAAGGTCATTTACATCCCCGGCAATCACGACGAATTCCTGCGCTCCTATTACGGCACGCATTTCGGCGGCATCGAGGTTGTCGAGACCGCCATCCATGACGGCGCGGACGGCAAGAAATATCTCGTCATTCATGGCGATATCTTCGATCTCGTGGTGCAGAACGCGCGCTGGCTCGCGCATCTCGGCGATCGCGCCTACGATTTCGCGATCCAGATGAATCGTCTGGTGAATGTATTCCGCAAGCTGTTCGGCCGTCCTTACTGGTCGCTGTCGCAATGGGCCAAGCTCAAGGTCAAGAACGCGGTGAACTATATCGGCGCGTTCGAACAGACGCTGGCGGGCGAGGCCAAGCGTCATGGCGCGGACGGCGTGATCTGCGGGCACATTCACTACGCGACCATCCGCGACGAGAACGGCATCCGCTACATGAACTGCGGCGACTGGGTGGAAAGCTGCACCGCGCTGGTCGAGCATGACGACGGCCGCTTCGAAATCCTGACCTGGACCGATCCGCTGCGCCGGTCGCAGCCGGTGCCTCGCGTCACGGCACAGGCGGCCTGATGCGTATCCTGATCGCAACCGACGCGTGGCATCCGCAGGTCAACGGCGTCGTTCGCACGCTGACCAAGATGGCGGAGGCCGCAGCTGACATCGGCGTCGAGATCCAGTTTCTCACGCCGCAATCGTTCCGTACGATCTCGCTTCCGAGCTATGCCGACATCCAGCTTGCGCTGCCGTGGCCTGGCAAGGTCGCGCGAATGATCGAAGAGGCGCAGCCCGACTACGTCCATATCGCGACCGAAGGTCCGGTCGGGATATTGGTGCGGCGCTATTGTCTCAAGAACAAGGTGCCGTTCACTACGAGTTTCCACACGCGCTTTCCGGAATATGTATCCGCGCGTTTCCCGATTCCGGAATCGTGGGTGTGGGCAGCCCTTCGTCATTTCCACGGTGCCAGCGATGCGGTGATGGCGGCGACGCCCGCGCTTGCGGATGAACTGCGCGGCCGTGGTTTCAGCAACGTCGTGCTGTGGTCGCGCGGCGTCGATGCCAACCTGTTCCGCCCCCGCGATTTCGATCTCGCATTGCCGCGTCCGGTGTTCCTGTCGGTGGGCCGTGTCGCGGTCGAGAAGAATCTCGAAGCGTTCCTCGAACTCGATCTGCCCGGCACCAAGGTCGTGGTCGGCGACGGTCCTGCGCGCGTGGAGCTTGAACGCAAATTCCCGGATGCGGTGTTCCTCGGCACCATGCAGGGCGAGAGGCTGGCTGAAACCTATGCCGCCGCCGATGTGTTCGTGTTTCCGAGCAAGACCGATACGTTCGGTCTGGTACTGCTCGAAGCCCTCGCCAGCGGCGTACCGGTTGCCGCATTGCCTGTGTCCGGCCCACTGGATGTGATCGGCGATGCGCCGGTCGGCGCATTGGACAACGATCTTCGCGCCGCTTGTCTGGCGGCGCTGAACATCCCGCGCGATGCCTGCCGTGAATTTGCCGCCTCGCGAAGCTGGGGCGCCTGTGCTCAGGCCTTCATTGATAACGTGACGCGCGAACGTCCGCCACAGGTCAAGCGCCGCTGGCGCCGCCGTCTCGCCCGCAGGCTCCGCCTGACATCGGATACCGTGCCGACCGTCTGATCGCGCATGGCCGCTGCGTTCCGCTGATCTTGCCGGAAAAAGCAGGCGCGCTATACATGCGCCATGACCGAACTTGTTCTTCCCACAGCCGCCGATGTCGATGCCGCCGCGCGTGTTCTTGCGCCCGTCGCCGTTCGAACCCGTCTCATCACGTCGCCTGCGCTCGATGCGATCACGGGCGGACGCATATTCCTTAAGCCGGAAGTGCTGCAGCGAACGGGTTCTTTCAAGTTTCGCGGCGCCTACAACAAATTATTCTCCATTCCGGAAGCCGCGCGCAAAGCCGGTGTTGTCGCATTCTCGTCCGGCAACCATGCGCAGGGCGTGGCAGCAGCGGCCCAGCTTCTCGGCATGCCCGCAGCCATCGTGATGCCGTCCGATGCGCCGGTCTCCAAGATCGCGCGCACCAAGAGCTATGGCGCGGAAGTCATTCCCTATGACCGCGACAAGGAAGACCGCGATGCGATTGCGCGCAATCTCGCTGCCAAGCGCGGCGCAACGGTGGTTCCGCCGTACGACGACCCGTTCGTGATCGCGGGGCAGGGCACTGTCGGCCGGGAGATCGCGGAAGATTTCGCGGCACTCGGCATCGCGCCCGACATCGTCTCCGCACCTGCGTCCGGCGGCGGCCTGATGGCCGGTATTGCGCTGGCGACCAAGGCGAAGTTCCCGAAAGCCGGACTGATCACGGTCGAGCCTTATGGCTTCGACGATCATGCGCGCTCGTTCGCTGCGGGCCACCGCGAGCCGCACCGCGCGGTTGGCCGCACCATCTGCGACGCGCTGATGGCGTCGATCCCCGGCGAGATCACTTTCGCGGTCAATCAGGCGAACGGTGTGCAGGGCGTCACCGCGACCGATGATGAAGTCGCGAAGGCGGTGGCCTTTGCATTCCGCGAATTGAAACTGGTGGTCGAGCCGGGCGGAGCCGTTGCGCTCGCCGCGCTGCTCGCCGGGCACATTAACGCCGAGGGCAAGACTGCCGCCATCGTGTTGTCCGGCGGCAATGTCGATGCGGATCTCTACGCGCGGTTGATTCAATAAGCGTCACAACTCGGCCTTATGGGCCGAAGTTTGCCGCCATTTTGCCTTTAGAATTCGAGGGCATGATCTTGCCCGAAAACCGGTTTCCACTTTTCGGGATCATGGCCTAGCTGAAGAAGGCGACTTTCTCGGCCTGACTCATCCGGCGGATCGGCGCGAGCAGGTCGATGCGCGGCGAGGCTGGCTTTGCGACAATCCCGCTGGCGATCAGGCTGGCGCCGAGCGATGCCTGTGTGGTCGCAACGGTCTCGGTTTCGAAGGTTGCCGTCGCAACAGCGGCCGTCTCGATGACAGCCATCTCCGGCGCGATCTCAACGACCGGCTCCGGAGCAATCTCTGGTACGGTCTCAAGTTGTACCATTTCAAGCTGCGCGATCTCAGGCTCTGCCGCTTCAATCGGCTCGACGGCAATCGCGGCTATCTCAATCGGCTGATCTTCTTCCGCCGGTGCTTCGGCTTCGATCACAGGCAGAGAGTCTTCGACAACGGCGACAGGCGCTTCAAACAACTCCGCATCCAACGAATCCATCTGCTGGTCGCTGGATATATCTGCAGGCGCGGCAGCAAGACCGGTTTCAGGCAAAGGAGTGGGTTCGGCGATATCGACCGTTGCAATATGCTGAGCCTCGGCCTGCGGCTCTGCTGTTGAAGGCGAGAGCGCATCGATATCGCTTGCGGCCTGATCGAACGCGCGCAGGACATCGTCGCGCACGCCGGCCGTCGCGGCATGATCGCAGGCGGCGTTGATCGCATCGACCTGCGATTCCAGCAGGAAGCAGATGCGTCCGTCAGCGCCGGACTCGCGCAGGCCCCATGCGATTTCACGGATCACGCGCGCGCACTTGCGCGCCGGTGCAAGTGCCTCATCGAACATCGGGCCAGCCAGCGCCTGCGCGGCGCTTTCGCGGGCTGCGGCAACGATGACTTTCACCGCGGCCATCGCCTCGGGCAATTCATTTGAGGGCGGTTCGTTCGCGGGCGGCTCGCTCGGGAGCGCGTCCTGCAAGGCCTGTTCGCTAGCGGCCTGCCGCTGCTGTTCTTCCTTCTGGGCCGCGAGTGAATTCTCGATCCGCGCGACGGCTTCCAGCACCATGGCGGTGTCGGCGTTGCGATTGCGCTTTGTGTATTCGTCCAGAAACCAGCGGCCGCGCGCGGTCTCGAGAAACGCTTCGCGAATGGCCTCGAAGTCCGCGTCCGTCGGCGAGGCGGCGCGGGCTGAAATCGGCGACAGGGCGAAGGCTTCGTTGGACATAAAAATCCGTGACAGAAACGGCACGCGTTGATGTGGGGCACACGCAAAAGCGATGTCCAGATACGCCGGACACGGGCTAAACAGTCATCACCACGAACCGCAGCGAATCGCAATTCCCTTGCTGACCAGCGAATCACAAAAGCACCCTGCCGGGCAATCCATCGCGCGCCGATTTGCCGTCGGTGCGAGCCTGTTTTATGCCTCAACGCTGGGCATGGGAGGAACGTATCTGCCGTTCTTTCCGGTCTGGCTGAAAGCTATTGGTATTGATGTCTCGTGGATCGGGATCATCACGGCGGTCCCATCGTTTTCACGCTTCACAGTCCTGCCATTTGTTACGGCCTTCGCCGAGCGGCGTCAGATCCTGCGCGAGGCCATGGTGGTGTTGGCTTTCGTCACGGCCTTCGGTTTTGTGGCGGTTGGGCTGCTGCATCAGCCGCTCGCGATCCTGATCGTGTTCGGCCTGATGGCATGCGCATGGACGCCGCTGGCGCCGCTGATCGATGGCTACGCGCTGAAAGGCGTGGTCCGCTACGGCCTGAACTACGGGCCGATGCGGCTGTGGGGTTCGGCGGCTTTCATCGTCGGTGCACTTGCCGCCGGATGGTTGCTGTCGATGATCGACCCGCGGCACCTGATCTGGGTTATCGTGGCCGTTGCTTTCCTGAGCGCGTTTGTCAGCCTCGGTCTTGCGCCATTGGATGCGCCAGCCAAATCGGCAACGGCGCCGCGCGCCAGCGGCCTGCTGCGACGGCCATTGTTTCTCGCGATTATCGGCGCCTCGGCACTGATCCAGGCCAGCCACGCCGCCTATTACGGCTTCTCCGCGATCACCTGGCAAAATGCCGGGCTGAGCGGTTTTACGATTGCGGTGTTGTGGTCGCTCGGAGTGATTGCCGAGATCGTGATCTTTGCGATCTCGCCGCGTTTCACCGTGTCGCCCGCAGTTCTGGTGATGATCGGTGCCGCAAGCGGCGTTCTGCGCTGGGCTGTCACAGCGCAAGACCCAAGGATCGAGATTCTCACCGCAGCCCAGATCATGCACGGGCTGACTTTCGGGATCACGCAGGTAGGCACGGTTGCGTTATTGGTTCGCCATGTGCCGTCTCAATGGCTCGCCAGCGCGCAGGGCTACATGTCCGCGCTTACGGGCATCAGCTTCAGCCTCGCCATGGTCTGTTCCGGGTTAATCTATGCCCGGGTCGGCGAGGGCGTGTATTACGCCATGGCTGGGATGGCGCTGGCGGGTGGTCTTGTCATGGCCATCGCACGCAAACGGCTCGATGCTCATCGTGCGTTGGTGGATTAACCCCAGAGACCGGCATCGGGCGGATAAACCGTGCTGCCGTCATAGCGCAGGCCGTCGTCGCGGTCCTTCGCCAGCAGCAGCGGCCCGTCGAGATCGACCACGCGCGCGCCCTGCGCAATCACCAGCGCCGGAGCCATGGCCAGCGATGTCGCCACCATGCAGCCGACCATCAGGTCAAAGCCCAGCGCCTGTGCCGCCTCCGCCATGGCCAGCGCTTCGGTGAGGCCGCCGGTCTTGTCCAGCTTGATGTTGATGGCGTCGTAACGCTCGCGCAGGCCCTCCAGCGAGGCCCGGTCGTGGACGCTTTCATCCGCACAGACGGCCACGGGCCGTTTGATGCGGGCCAGCGCCTGGTCCTGTCCGGCGGGCAGGGGCTGCTCGATCATGGTCACCCCGGCAGAGGCGCAGGCCGCCAGATGCCGTTCCAGGTTACCGTCGGTCCAGGCCTCGTTGGCGTCGATAATCAGTTCAGAGTCGGGGGCAGCCTTGCGAACGGCCGCGATCCGGGCTTCATCGCCGTCCCCGCCGAGCTTGATCTTGAGCAGCGGGCGGTGGGCGGCCTTTGCGGTGGCCTCGGCCATGCTCTCAGGGGTGCCGAGTGAGATCGTATAGGCGGTGGTCAGCGGCTTCGGTTCGGGACGCCCGATCAGGTCCCATATCCGCTTTTTCGCCACCTTGGCCTCAAGGTCCCACAGCGCGCAGTCGAGCGCATTGCGCGCAGCGCCTGCGGGCATCCGCGATTGCAGCGCCTGCCGATCCAGCCCGTCGCGGAACGCATCGCGCAGGCCGAGGATGACCTCCAGCGTGGCCTCCGGCGTCTCGCCATAACGGGCATAGGGAACGCACTCGCCGCGCCCGACAATCGCCTCACCGTTAGGGTTTTGGCGACTTACCTCAGCCACAATCACAGCGGCTTCTGTCTTGGCGCCCCGGCTGATGGTGAAGCCGCCGGCAATAGGCCAGCGCTCGATCCGGGCGGCGAGTTTCAAAGATGGCATCATTTGTGAAATCGATTTGCGTGAGGGCGGGCTTGCCCAGATAGCGCAATTGTGGCTCTTAGTCATATCCCCGTACAGATTGTTGGCATCGTGATAGGTTGCTCGGTCGGCCGTCCACGAAATCGGCGCAGGAGTTGGGCTTGAACGGCAATCCGACATTGGAGCAGGTGAACGTCGGCGCGGGTCTCGCGCTGCGCGCGGCCGGCCAATGGACCGTCCATCATGCGCCCGATCTGGAAAAGATCGTCGAGGACACCGAACGGCTCAAGAACCGTCCGGACAATATCGTCATCGACGTCTCGCAGGTCTCCAGCCTCGATACGTTCGGGGCCTGGCTGATCGAACGGCTGCGCCGCAGCCTGACCCAGGGCGGCGTCGAGCCGAATGTCGCGGGCCTGTCTGCCAACTATGCCAGCCTCGTGAACGAGGTCCGGCAGGTGAAGCCGGGCATCGTCCACAAACGGCAGCGGCAAACCCTGCTCGGCATGCTCGATGGCGTCGGCCGCAGCGTGGTCGAGGTCGGCGGCACGCTGGTCGGCCTGATCGGCATGCTGGGCGCGATCCTCAATGCGCTGTTCCGGGTGGCCCGCCATCCGACCACTTTCCGTTTCACCTCGATGGTCCACCACCTCGAACAGGTGTGCTGGCGCGCGGTGCCGATCGTGCTGCTGATCACCTTCCTGATCGGCTGTATCATCGCCCAGCAGGGCATCTTCCATTTCCGCAAGTTCGGCGCCGACGTGTTCGTGGTCGACATGCTCGGCGTGCTGGTGCTGCGCGAACTCGGCGTCTTGCTGGTCGCCATCATGGTCGCCGGCCGTTCGGGCAGCGCCTACACGGCCGAACTCGGCTCGATGCGGATGCGCGAGGAAGTCGACGCGCTGCGCACCATGGGTTTCGATCCGACCGAAGTGCTGATCCTGCCGCGCATTGTCGCGCTGATCATAGCCTTGCCTATTCTCGCCTTCCTCGGCGCCATGGCCGCGCTCTATGGCGGCGGTCTTGTCGCATGGGGTTACGGCGGTGTGCAGCCCGACGCGTTTCTGGTCCGCCTGAAGGAAGCGATCTCCATCAACCATTTCACGGTCGGCATGGTGAAGGCGCCTTTCATGGCGCTGGTGATCGGCATCGTCGCCTGCGTCGAAGGCGCGGCGGTGAAAGGCAGCGCCGAGTCCCTCGGCCAGCACACCACGGCTTCGGTGGTGAAATCGATCTTCTTCGTCATCGTCATGGATGGCCTGTTCGCCATCTTCTTTGCGACGATTAATATATGAGCAAGACGATGGCGGAGAACTTCGACGATCACATCATCCGTGTGCGCGATCTCACGGTGAAGCTGAACGAGAACCTCATTCTCGATCATCTCGATCTCGACGTGAGGCGCGGCGAGATCCTCGGCTTTGTCGGCGCATCTGGCGCGGGCAAGTCGGTGCTGACCCGCACCATCATCGGCCTGATGCCGAGGCTCGCCGGAACCATCGAAGTGTTCGGCGTCGACATGGGCAAGGCCAGCGAGGACGAGCGCCGCGCGGTCGAGCGCCGCTGGGGCGTGTTGTTCCAGCATGGCGCGCTGTTCTCGTCGCTGAGCGTGCGGCAGAACATCCAGTTCCCGGTGCGCGAATTCATGAACGTGTCCGAGCGGCTGCTGGATGAAATCGCCATCGCCAAGCTCGCCATGGTCGGCCTCAAGCCTGAAGTCGCCGACCGGTTCCCGTCGGAACTGTCCGGCGGCATGATCAAGCGCGTGGCGCTGGCCCGCGCGTTGGCGCTCGACCCCGAGATCGTGTTCCTCGACGAGCCGACCTCCGGCCTCGATCCGATCAGCGCCGGTGAGTTCGATCAGCTTGTGATGACGCTGCAGCGTACTTTGGGACTGACCGTTTTTATGGTAACCCATGATCTCGACAGCCTTAAAACCGCCTGTAACCGGATTGCAGTGTTAGGGGATCGCAAGGTTCTCCTGGTAGGCACGATGGACGACATGCTGGCCTCGCAGCATCCCTGGCTGCGGGCCTATTTTCATGGCAATCGCGCCCGTGCCGTGATCGCGTAATATTGTTGCGTTGATTTGGAGTTAAGTTGATGGAAACAAAGGCAAATTACGTCCTGATCGGGGCGTTCACGCTGGCGGTGGTGGCCGCGGCCTTTGGCTTTGTGTTCTGGTTCCAGAACCTTGGCGCAGCCGCCCAGCGCGTGCCGCTGCGCATCGTGTTCGAGGGCGCGGCGTCCGGCCTGCGCACCGGCGGCAACGTCAACTTCAACGGCATCAAGATCGGCGAAGTCACCTCCATCAAGCTCGATGATCCCAAGCGCGTCGTCGTCATCACCAACGTCGACAAGAGCGCGCCGATCCGCAAGGACTCGCTGGTCGGCCTCGAATTCGCCGGTTTGACCGGCGTGTCGTCGATCTCGCTCAAGGGCGGCTCGCTGGAAGGTGGCGGCGTGCCCGTGGCGGAAGACGGCGTGCCGACGCTGACCGCCGATCCGAACGCGATCCAGGACATTGGCGAGGCGGTGCGCGGCGTGCTGCAGAACGTCAACAAGCTGGTGCTCGACAACCAGGAAGCGCTCAAGAGCAGCATGGCGAATGTCGAGGTGTTCTCGAAGAGCCTTGCGTCCAACTCCGCGCGCATCGACAGCATCATGGCCGGTGTTGACGGGCTGATGGGCGAGAAGGGCGAATTGCAGAATGCTGCGAAGTCGTTCCGCGAATTGGCCGACAATCTCGACAAGCGTTCCGCCGGCCTCATTATTGACGGCCGCCGAACGCTGGCCGACATCAGCCGCGCCGTGAACAACTTCGACCGCAACCCGACTCGCGTGCTGTTCGGCGCAGGCGCGCGTGATGCGGCGCCAGCGGCTCCGGCCGCAACGCCGGCGCGCAATCCAAGCGATGCCCGCGCCCGGCAGCGGTAAGATTTCGCGGGGCTTTCTGTTCGCTGCGAACATCTGAGCTTTCACAACAACATCTCTCTCCGGTCGTCCCGGCGAAAGCCGGGACCCATACTCCCTAAACTCTCGATTTGAGGGAGGTGTTGGACCGATGTTCTCGCCATCACTATGTCATTCGGTGGTTATGGGTCCCGGCTTTCGCCGGGACGACGACTGAGTGCGGTGCAACGATTTGCGTCACTTCGACTTCTCGATTCAGTTTTCAAACAGCCACGTCATTTGCGCACGCGCATTTGCTCCCGCCCATTGTGCGAGGTGAGCTTTGGTCGTGCCCCTCAAAACACGAGGGGCATGGAGCGCCGCAAGGCGCAACGGGTAGAGTTTCGCTTCCGGCATCGCGTGCGAGGCGATGGTATTTCCGAAAGCGCATCGCCTCACGGCGCTCCATTGCGGCGATTTTGGGCGAGAGGACCGTACTTCCGGATGGGACGGGCGAACCCTGATCCGGCAGATTTCGCTGCCTTCATCTCCATCCCGTGCAGCCGCGAACGGCAGAGCCACGTAGTTGGCCCGGACGGTGGCCCCAGCCTCCCGGACGCGTGTGTGCGAAACACGCGCGCAGGCGCCGTATCCTGCTCCGCTTCAAAGCGCCCTCGAGAAGCGCCCCTCACGAGCGAGACAATGGAGAATATATTCCTATACTGGAAAATGTCAAGAGAGCAATGAAATTCATATCCTGTCATCAAAGGGCGTAGCCGTTCAAAGAACGGCGTCGCTTCCGCTCGCCTATGTCCCGGTGATCCCGATGAAGTGAGCACAGTGCTTCGAGTATCGGGATGGCCGGAACAGGCCCGGCCATGACAACAGAGATATCGTGCGATCTCCCTCCGGTCGTTCCCGCGAAGGCGGGGACCCAGACTCCATGAAACATTTAGTTTGAGGGAATGCCGGAGCGATCTTCTCGCCATCACCAGAGCATTTGGTGGTTATGGGTCCCGGCCTGCGCCGGGACGACATCCGATATGTTGATACGTCCTGCGCCCATGGCGTGCTCCGGAATGACGGGTGGAGGATCGCGCGAGTGCATCAGCGCCAAAAGAAAAAGCGGAGGCTTTCGCCTCCGCTCTATTGATTGTCACTACGCCTTTGACAGGCTGCCTGAGCCTTACCCCAGCCGTCCCGCAGCGTGAGCGAGCAGGGTGTAGACAAGGCCGGTTTCCGACACGAGGTGGCCGCGCAGCGCTGCTGGTCCACGCTCGTCGCGCGAGACTTCATCGAGCAGGCGTTCGAACTCGTTGATGTAACGGTCCACCGTCTGCTTGAAGGCGCGGTCGCCGCGATACTTGCGCGAGACTTCGTCGAAGGCCTTCTGGCCCGCCGGCGTATAAAGGCGCTTGGAGAACGCCTTGCGCTCGCCGCGCTGATAGCGGTCCCACATCTCGGCGGCGAGATCGCGGTCCACCAGCCGTGCGATGTCGAGCGACAGCGCTTCGAGCGGATTGCCGGACTGGCGTTGCGGCTGCGGCGCGGCGCGGCCGTCATCCGAACGGGTCAACAGGTCCGACAGCCAGCCATCGTTGTTGCCGCCGTTGTTCACGGGGCTGACCGGCGGCGCTTCGGTGCGGCGCGGAGCCGGGCCGAAATCCGGCGCGGGCAGGTTGGATGCGCTGGCAATGTCGCGCTGACGCGGAGCGGGCTGCGCGACTGCCTGACGTCCGCCGCCAACCATCGCAAGCTCGTCCTCGCGGCCACCACGATTGCCGGTGGCAACGTCGAGGCCCTTACCGTGACGAGCGACGATGCGGTTCAGCTCGGCCAGCGCCTCGATCTGATCGACGATGACCTTGCGCATCTGCGCCGTGCTCTCGGCAGCTTCCTGCGGCACTTCGAGAACACCACGGCGCAGTTCGGCGCGGGTGGCGTCGAGTTCGCTGTGCAGTTCGGAGGCCATCTGCTTCATGCCGTGCACGATGGTCGCGAACTTGTCGGCAGCCTGACGGAACATGCTGTCGGCCTCGCGGGTGCCCTGGTCGTAAAGTTCGGCCATGGCTTCGGAGGTCTGACGGCGCTCGTCCTCGACAGCGGCGCGGACGGCTTCGAACTGGCGGCTGACTTCCGCCGAGCTGGAGCCTGCGGTCTGCGCCACGATCTGCGCGATGTCGCGGGCCCGCGTTTCAGCGGCGGCCAGCGAGTCGTCGAGCAGGTGGGTGAAGCGCGACAGGCGCTCGTCGAGGTCGTGGGTGCGTAGGTCGATATTCGACACCAGCGATTCGAGCATCGCGTTGCGGTCGGCGACGGAGTCGCTGGCGCGGTCGTTGCTCTTCTCGATCATCTGGGCAGCCTCGGCCAGGGCGCGGCCATGGCTTTCGAACTGCGCCGACAGGGCGTTGAGGTTTTCCAGCGCGCCGGACGTTTTGCTGGTGAAGGCACCGAGCTGCTGCTCCAGCGTGGAGGTGGTTTCGCCGTTGCGGCTGGTGACGTCGTTCATCGTCGAGACGAACTCCGCGACCCGCGTGACGAGCGTGCGCTCCAGCGAGTTGAGGTTGTCGTGGGCACCGGTGAGCACTTCCTGCAGCAGGATGTTGCCTTCACGCAGCCGCTCGAACAGAGCGAGCGTGTCGGTGCGCAGGATCTTGGAGGTTTCCTGCAACTCGTTGATGGTCGAGGTCGCGACCTGACGCGACTGGTCGATCGCTGCGCGCGAGGTCTGGTCGATGTCCTTCAGCGACTTGCTGACGGCGCCGATGGCGATCTCGCTGGCGGTGTTGATCTGGCGGGCCAGATCCGAGGAGTTGTTCATCATCGCGACGGTGAATGCGCCGCCATGGTTCTCGATCGATTTGAGCGCCGAGTCGGCAGCGCCGCTGATGGTTGCCGAGATTTCGGCAGCCTTGCCGGCGATGGCGTCGATCAGCGCGCTGCGCTTGCTGTCCACGAGCTGGGCGAGCTGTTCGGTGTGCTCGCGCACGCCGCCGGTGATCGCCTCGACCTTGCCGTTGAGGGTCGAACCGAAACGGTCGGTCGACACGGCAATGGTGCGCTCGATCTCGGCGGAGGCCGACTTGATCTGCGAGGTTGCGCCGGTCGATGCGACGGTGAGGGTGTTCTCGGCTTCGCGCGCGGCCATCTGGACGCTGCGCTCGAGGTCGCTGGAGACGGCCTTGAGGCTGGTGCCGACGTCGGTGGAGACGGTGCGCAGGTGCGTGCCGACCTCGCTGGAAATCTCCCGGAGCTGGCCGCCGACTTCGCCGGAAATGTCGCGAAGCTGGGTGCCGACTTCGCCGGTAATGCCGCGAAGCTGGCCGCCGACATCGCCGGTGATGCCGCGAAGCTGGCCGCCGACATCGCCGGTGATGCCGCGCAGTTGCGAGGAGACCTCGGACGAGGCGCTCTTCAGCTCGGTGCTGACTTCACTGGAGACGCCGCGCAACTGCGAGGTGACGTCGGTGGAGACGCCCTTCAGTTCGGTGCTGATATCGCCGGAGACAGCCTTGAGCTGGTTGCTGACATCGCTGGAGAGGCTGAGCAGCGACTGCTGAGCGACTCGTGCGCCGCCCTGAATGGTCGCAGTCGTATCGGCCATCAGGCCGCTCAGCATGCGTTCGGCTTCTTCGGTGCGCGACTTGATCGTCAGCGACAGCTCATCGCTGCGCGAACTGATCGCGTCCGCGGCATGCTGGCCGCTGGTGGTGACGCGGTTGGCCGCAGCCTCGACACGGGTGTCGAGCAGGTTCTCGAACTGAGCGACGCGTGCGCTGATGTCCGAGGCGAGGGAGGCGACGTTGAACTCCAGGTTGCCCTGGATGTCCTTGACCTTGGCCGACATGGCGCTGGCCATGGTGTCGACGCCGGTGGTCATCAGGCCCATGACCTGCGAGCCGCGTGCTTCCATCGCGTCGGCAATGGTGGCGGAGCGGTTCTCGACCACCGCGACAAAGGCCGCAGCGCGGCTGTCGAAGGTCTGCACCACGGAGGCCGTGCGGGTGTCCACAATGTCGGCGAAGGTGGCGGTGCGGGTGTCCAGCGCTTCGTTGATCGCGGCGGTGCGGGCGTTGACGACATCGGCGAAGGCCTGCGCGCGGGTATCGAGCGCGTCGGTGATCGCGGACGTGCGGGCGTCGACAACGGTGGTGAAGGCTTCCGCGCCGTTGTTGAGCCGCTCGGTGATGGCGGAGGTGCGCCCGTCGATGAGATCGGCGAACGCCGTGGTGCGGCTGTCGATCGTGTCGGTGAACGCGGTGGTGCGGTAGTCGATGGATTCCTTGAACGCCGCGGTCTGGTTGGCGACGGCCTCGGCGAATTCGGCGGTGCGGGTGTCGAAGGTCTTCGCGACTTCGGCGGCATGCTCGCTGAGCGCGCCGGTGAAGGCCTGTGCGCGGCTGTCGATCGTGCCGGTGAACTCGGCCACGCGGTTGTCGAAGGTGCGGGCGAGCAACTCGGTGTGGTTGTCGAGCTTGGCGGTCAGCTCGACAGCACGGCTGTCGATCGCGTCGGTGAACGCGCTGGTGCGGGCATCCATCACCGAGGTGAAGGATGCGGCGCGGCCGCTGACGGTGTCGCTGAAAGCGGCGGCGCGGGCATCGAAGGATTCCTCGATCGCCTTGGTGCGGCCGGTGACGACCTCGTCAAGCGCGTTGATCTTGCCGAGCAGCGAGCTGTCGAAGGTGTCGATGCGGGTTTCGACCGCCGACTTGAAGCCGCCGAGGCTCTGATCGAGCTTGGCATGCAGGTCGACGCTGTGCGCGGTGACGCGGTTGTCGAAGGTGTCGACATAGGTCTTGAGGTTGTCGGCGAGACCCTGGGTGTGCTGGCCCATGCGCTCGACGATTTCGCCGCCATAGGTTTTCACGGTGCGGTCGAATTCGGCGATGTGGCGGGTGATGAGCGCGCCCAAGGTGCCGCTGTCGCGGGCGAACCGTTCGGCCAGCTCGTTGCCGTGCTCCTTCACAAGGCCATCGAACAGGCTGAGCTGGTTGCTCAGCGTTTCGTGGGCGCTTTCGGTCTGGCTCACAACCTTGGTGACAAGCGTGCTGATGGTTGCGTCGAGCGCTTCACCGGCCTTGTCGCCGCTGGTGAGGACGCGTTCGGCCAGCCGGTTGCCGGCCTCGTCGATCTGCTCGGAGAGGGTGGTGCCGCGGGCGTCGAGTTCCGTCAGCAGGTTGTCGCTGGAATTCTTCAGCGAGTCGAAGATGCGTTCGGTGCGATCCGCGACGCTGGTCACGATGTCTTCCGAGCGCGTCATGATGCTTTCGACAATGCCGGTCGAGCGCTGCTCGAATTCGCCGGTGATCTTGTCGAGGCGCTCATTCAGCGAGTCATGAACGCGGTCGGCGAGGTCGGCGAATTCCTCATGGACGTGGCCGGTCTTGAAGTTGAGGCTGGCGGTCAGCTTCTCGCTGGCGTCGAGCACGCTGGCGGCGGTCTGGGTCGAGGCTTCCTCGAGGCGGTCGAGCAGGTCGCCACCGCGCTCGCCGAGCGCGATGATCATGTTGTCGCCGGCGCTGGAGAGCGCGCGGGTGATGTGCTCGCTGCGCTCTTCGAGCGCGCCGGTGATGCTGCTGGCGACTTCGTCAACGCGCGATGCGATGGCGTCGCTGATCAGGGCGATGTCCTGACGCAGGTCGATCTGCACGCCGGAAATGGCGTTGCGCACCTGTTCAGCCTGGCCGACGAGATTGTCGCGCTGAACGGCGATGTCCTGGAGCAGGGCGCGGATGCGCACTTCGTTGTCGCTGTAGGCGCGTTCGAGCGAGGAGACTTCGTTGGCGACCAGCGCTTCGAGTTCGCCCGCGCGGGCGATGGCGCGCTCGACGCCGTCGCCCATGGCGGCGACTTCGCGGCGGATCGCCTGACCCACGCTGACGATGGCGCCGTTGGCGACATGCTCGGGTTCGGAGAAGCGAACGGCCATCTGCGCCATGGACTGAGCGATCATGCTCATTTCCTGGCTGCGCCAGGCCATGCTGGCGACGAAGTAGAACAGCAGCAGCGGTGCAATGAGAACGGCGAGAAGGCCGACCATCGCCAGCGCGCCTGCGCTGCCCTGACCGATGAGGGTTTCAAGCGCGGGCAGGAAGGCAAAGGCGATGAAGCCGACGCCGGCGATCCACAGGCCGGAGAACAGGGTGGCGACGGTATAGGCGTTGCGGCGTGGACGGCCCTTCTGGATGGCCTGAAGGATGTTGCCGATGGTCTCGCGGTCGTCGTTCGCGGGGAGACGGTCGAAGCCCGCACCGCCGAAATCCGGCTGGCGCAGGTCAGCGCCACGGCTGGAGGCACCGAGCGATGGTTCGTTGTGCAGGGAGTTGTCCCGTCCGTCGTCGGACTGAGGCAGGTCGCCGATGTTCAGAGCTTCCTCGATCGCCGAAAGAGCAACTTCGGTTGGATCCTTGACCTTCGGATTCTTTGCCATGTGTCCCGCACGCCTTTACTTTTTTCGCATTCGCAAATGGCTGGCGGATCGCGCCGCGCGCCGTCGAATGTTGCCCCGATACCGTCGGCCGACAGTCAGTGATGTCGCCGATTTGTCCCGCCGGTTCTCCCGCACTTCCACAAACATCCTA
>Ga0209023_10002682_pt1 | contig 21872 bp, 16 predicted proteins | sample LakOneMetagenome_FD_187468 | JGI IMG/M metagenome (GOLD analysis project Ga0209023, IMG submission 187468) | Freshwater and sediment microbial communities from Lake Erie, Canada (SPAdes) (version 2) | ecosystem: Environmental > Aquatic > Freshwater > Lentic | place: Lake Erie, Canada...
CCCACCGATGGCACATCCAGCCAGAAATTGTCGTACGGTCATCGCAACACCTCAACCACATCGTACGCGCCTCGTATAAGGCATCAGTGAGGATGTCCTCAATCGACCGTAAGAGTTTCAGCGAATTCGTCAGACCGCGAAGTCGATGAACCCGCGCTCGACGTTGACCGACACCAGTCGGGCGCTGACGCGGTCGCCAACGTCGAGGCCGGCGCCGCCCTGCACGACCCGACCTTCGATGTGCGGGTCCATCGTGCGGACGTAGGTGCCCTTGGGAGAAGCACCGGTCACCACCGCATCGAAGCGTTGACCGATCCGGCTGTCGACCAGCATGGCCGCCGCCGACTTGCGAACCTGCCGCTCGACGCGGTTGGCGTCGTCTTCACGCTGCGTGCAGAGCCTGGCAAGGCCGCTGAGGACTTCGAACGAATAGGGCGACGGTTGCCCAGCCAGCACGGCTTTGATCAGGCGCTGCGTCAGCAAGTCTGGATACCGACGATTGGGCGCAGTGGAGTGCGAGTAGTCCTTCACCGCAAGCGCGAAGTGCCCCGGGGCTTCCGTGGTTGGCGTATCCACCATGTATTCGCCCGCTCCAACGAGACGGATGATGGTGTGCGACAGCTCGTGGAAACCTGCCGGATCGGCCATCTTGCGTGCCTGAAGGAAGGCGGACAGCGCACGCGGGTCAGGCGTGGACGGCAACGTGGCGCCCAGTGATTGCGCGATGGTGACGATGCGGTCCCACCGCTCGGGCGCGTGCACGACACGGCGGATCGACAGCGAGCCGCGACGGTCGAGGAACCGCGCCACCACGCCGTTCGACGCAATCATCAGGTTCTCGATGAGCGACTTCGCGCGATTCGGCACCTCGGGATCGAGCGAACGCAGCTCTTGACCATCGAACCGCACACGTGTCTCCGAGAGTTCGAAATCGAGCGCGCCAAGTTCGTGACGCCGTGTTTCGAGCATCTGCGCGAGCCCGTCCTGCATGACGAGCTGATCGCGAATGCCGTCTTTCTCCGCGTCTTTCGGCAGCGGACCCCGGCCCGCCAGAAAGCTGTCGATATCGTCGTAGACCAGATGCGCCTGGTTCCGCACGCGCGCCGCATACACATCGTCGGATTCAACCGTGCCGTCCTGCGTCACCACGAACTCGACGATGACGGCGAGGCGGTCCTGGTCGGCGTTGAGCGAGGTGAGGTCCGTCGACAAGCGAAGCGGCAGCATGGGAAACACGCGAGCGGGCGTGTACACCGAAGTCGTGTTGAGCGCGGCGTGATGATCGATCGGTGAGTTGCGGTCGACCGACGCTTCCACATCCGCGATGGCCACGAGCACGCGCACACGGCCGTTCGACAGCCGCTCGGCCACGGACAGCTGGTCGAGGTCCTTGGAGTCGTCGTTGTCGATGGAACACCACGGCAGACTTCGAAGGTCGCGGCTCGCCGGCCCCTGCACGGGGATCGATGCCGGCAGCGCTGAGGCTTGCGCCAGCGCGTCGGCAGGGAACTCGGGCTCGAGACCACGCTCACGCATTGCCGCAGCGGCAATGGACGCGAGTTTGTCGAAATGAGAGGTCGGTGTCGTCACCGCGTCAGTGTAATCCGTCGTGCGCGGCTGGCGACATGCGCCCCGCGCAACGGATACGATGCACGTGTGTCGGAGCTGGTGCGCACCCTCATCACCGATCGCGGCGACGCGGGACAACGTGTTGATCTCGTCATCCGCAGGCATCTGCCGGATGTCACACGCGCCTCGCGCACGAAGGTGCAGTTGTGGATCGAAGAGGGACGCGTCACCATCAACGGCGCCGTGGTCAGACGCGTGGCGGCCCGAACCGCGGCCGGCGACTCCGTCGAGGTGACGCTGCCAGAAGCGGCTCGTCAGGCGCCCGTGCTACCGGAAGAAGGTGTGCTCGACTGCCTCTACGAAGACGACGAACTACTTGTCGTCAACAAGCCGGCGGGGATCGTCTCGCATCCGACGTTCCGGCATCCTGGAGGTTCGCTGCTCAACTTGCTGCTGTGGCATGCGAAGGTGTGGCCCGATGGACAACGGCCATCGCTCGTTGGACGGCTGGACAAGCTCACCTCAGGGCTGGTGGTGGTCGCGAAGTCGACCGCCGTTCACGCACGTCTGCAGCGCATTCTCTCGTCGTCTCGCAGTGAGAAGCGGTACCTGGCGGTGGCGTACGGTCCGATGGCCGACACGAGAACGGATATCGCTCTCTCTCTGACGCGCGACCCACTCGATCGCCGACGCGTGATTGCAACAAAAGGCGACGGACTTCAAAGCCTGACGCACGTGGAGCGTCTGAGACAGTCCGCCGACGTAGCCTGTCCTGTCGTGCTCGCGTGCTGCCGACTCGCCACTGGACGCATGCACCAGATTCGCGTGCACATGGCAGCGCGGGGTTGGCCGCTGATTGGTGATCCGAAGTACGGCGAGCCGCGATGGACGCCTCTGTCGCCGTCGCCAATTCGAGAGCTCCTCGAGACGTTTCCACGCCAGGCCCTGCACGCGTGGAAGGTCTCGTTCGCGCATCCATCGTCTGGCGCGCGCGTCGAAGTGACGGCCCCGCCGCCCGCAGATCTTCGGCACCTGCTGGACGTGTGTCAGCTGACCCTGCCGGACGAGTCTGCGGTCGGAGCGCCGCAGGCGTCTGCTGAGCGCTGACGCTATTCGCGGAACGTCTCGGCCGCCCCGGGCGCGGTGAAATCGACCTGCTGTCCGCCCGCTGTTCCCGTGACGTGATAGACCGCACGCATCTGGAGGAAGTCAGGTCCGGCTGAAAGCGCTCCGCCCCTGGTCACCTCGGCGCGTTCAACGTCGAGGTCCATGCGCAAGTCGAGTCCTCGCGAGCGACCGGACACTACGATGTGTGTGGGCCGCCCGGTAGCAGGGTCGTCGGTCTCTTCAATCGACACGCGCGTGGCGTAGCCAACGGGACCATCGGGGCCGAGCGCCACCAGAAATCCCGGCAACTGCGATGGATCGGCAGCATCGAGCGGCGGAATGACGCGCCCGTAGACGTAGGAGAGTCCTTCGTGCTGCACCTGCCCCCAGCGCCAGGACACGCCTTCCCAGAATCCCCAGTTGTGATCGTGATAGCTGGTGCCTTCGAGCGTATAGGTGTGTCCGTCAGCCTCGACGTGGCCTGACAACCGTCCGGACATGACGGGCACCGTGTAGCCAGACACCCATCCGCCGGCACCGCGCAGTTCGATCGGCGTCAGCGAGCGACCAGCAGTCGCATCAACGTCGAGCGCGCCAGTCGCACGGCCGGTCGGACCACCGGGTGTGCGAGGCAGATTGAACTCGATGTGATAGCGCAGTCCCTCGAGTCTGACGCTCGCGGTGCCGATCGTCAGGTCCGGCGCGCTCTTGACGATCGCCGCTTCCTCGACGGTCTCAGAGGTGGAATAGCTCACGACGCCGTCGCCGCGATCGAACTGCAGGCGCACGCCAGCGATGCGGTGCGTCTGGTCGATCTTCGGTCCGACGAGAAACGTCATGTAGAACTGCACGTCGCCCGAGCGGCCCTTGAAGTAGAGCCACTCTGCCCACGACTGTTCGCGAGCCGGCACCTTCGGGACGGGACGGAACCTGTCCATTGCCCGCAGCACGTCGGCCCCATCGGGACGGGCCCACGCGGCATCGCGAGGCGTGTCGGCCCACGCATCCACGTGCGCCGTCTCTGGCACATCGAGCGCGCGGTCGAGGCTCGGAATGCCGCCGTTGGCGGTGATAGGCACGACGCTGCCGCTCTTCGACACGAAGTACAGCTCGGCGCGCCGACGCGGGGCGGCAGCCCGCACGCCGCGATCGTTCATCAGGCGCGAGAGCACGAAGCGCGCGGACGTCACAGGACCCGTCACGCCGGTCACGAGCACGTCTCCCCCACCCACGAGTTCGGGGGCGCGGGCCTGATCGAGCACGACTTCGCCGACGCCGAGCAGCGTCGCCATCACCATGACACCCAGACCGAAGCCGACGCCGAGCACCACGGTTCGCACCGGGTGCGCACGCAGCGACTTCCACGCCATGGAGAGGATCACCGCGACACCTCTTCGCGCTCGATCTCGCCGTCGCGCATGACCAGGCGTCGAGCCGCACGCTCGGCAAGCGACACGTCATGCGTCACGACCACCACCGTCGTGCCGTCGCGATTGACGCGGTCGAGCAGTTCGGCGATGTGGTCGCCATTCGAGCGGTCAAGTTCGCCGGTCGGTTCGTCTCCCAGCAGCAGCCGGGGACGGTTGGCCAGCGCGCGGGCCACCGCCACTCGCTGCGCTTCACCACCGGACAGTTCCGACGGGCGATGGGAGGCGCGATGCGCGAGGCCGACGTACTCGAGCAGCTCGGCGGTGCGCTGCCGACGCTCGGCCTTAGGGACGCCCGCTTCGGCCTGCGGCACATCGATGTTCTCGGCGGCGGTCAGCATCGGCAGCAGGAAGAAGCGCTGGAACACGAACCCGATACCACGCAGGCGAAGGGTGCTGCGTTCGGCATCTGGCAACGTGCCAACGTCCCGCCCTTCGAAGAGCAGCGTGCCGCTCGACGGGGTGTCCACGCATCCGAGGATGTGCAACAGCGTCGACTTGCCGCAACCGGATGGTCCGCGAATCGTCAGGTACTCGCCGTGCGCGATCTGCAGTGAGACGTCACGCAGGGCGTGGACCGGGCCGCCGCCCATGGGAAAGACTTTGCTCAGGTGTTGTGCCTGAACCAGCGGTGAGGTTGTCATCCAACCACCTCGTTCCGCAGCGTCGTCGCGATTGGAAGGCGTGCCACCAGCCACATGGGATACGCGGACGCGAGCACCGCAGTGACCACGAGCAGCGCCACGTGCCACACCACGGCGCGCGGTTCGAAGACGAAGAAATGCAGGGCCGCGGGAATACCGGGCATGCCCTTGAGAATGCGGTCGAGCCACAGTGACAGCGCGAGGCCAAGTGGCAGCGCCAGCGCACCACCGACCGTGATCAACATCGCACCTTGCGCGAGCACGTCGCCGACGGCACGACTGCGCGAAAAGCCCAGCGCCCGCAGTGCCGCGATTTCACCGAGCCGCTGGTTGACCGACACGGTCAGCAGCACCGTGATGAGCAGAAAGCCGAACACCAGTGTGATCGTGGAGAGCACAGCGGAGATCTGCCGAAAGTAGGTGAAGTTCTGCGCCTGCATGCGCGCGACGATCTGCTCGTTGGTGACGGCGTACACCTCTGGCTGTGACGCGCGGATAGCGCTGACCGTTTCAGCGGGCGTGCCACGGGACGCCACCATCAGCATGTCTGCCTGGTTGCGCGAGTCGCCGCACGCCTCGCGGAGCGTGGCATAGGACGTCGCGGCAGTGCCTTGTCCTTCGCCGTCGAAGGGAAACTGCGCCACACCAACGACGGTGAACGTGAGGGGCGCAGGCGCCACATGCCCCGGATCACACTCGACACGAATGGACGCCTGCTCGCCGAGCGGCACGTCCAGATCGCGCATGACCTGCTCGTTCACCACCACTTCGCGCGCCGAGGGCGACGTGCCCACCTCGCGGCCGGAGACGAGCGTCCACGGCCGACGGCGTCCGGCATCCATGCCCGTCAGGCCAATCGAAACGCTCGGCTTGTTCGTCCGCACGAGCACGCCCGACGCCGTGCGCATGGGCACCACCTCGTCTACCGACGGCAAGCCTGCGATGGTGGATGCCAGAGACACACTGTCATTGAGGCGCACACCGCCGGGCAGTGGCGAGTCAGTGGCGGTCACGCGCACATCGAAGCCAATGCCGTCGAGCAGATCGCGAAACGACACGACCAGTCCTCTCGACAGCAACAGCATGTCGAACAGCAGCGCCCCGACGGCAGCGATGCCAAGGATGCCAAGGCCAGTGCGACCAGGCTGGCGAAAGAGACTTCGCGCGGCGAACGACAGGGTTCTCATCGGCGTGTGAGAGACAAGGCTTCGCTGCGCAGCAGCGACCACGATGACGCAAAGACCGCGGCGACGCCCAGCGGAACAGACACGGCAATCGAGCGCAGGGCCACACCAGGCGTGATGCGGACGAAGACCAGCGCGGTGTCGTAGCGCCACTGGAAGAAGCGGTTGATGCCGCCCTCCATCAGCACCGAGAGCACGATGCCGAAGAACGCGCCAGCAATCGCAATGACCACGCCTTCAGCGAGCACGTGCTGGAGAATGCGCGAGCGCCGGAAACCAATCAGTCGAAGAAAGGCCACGGTCGAACGGCGTTCGTCGACCAGCATGAGCATCAGCGCGAGCAAGAACACGCTGCTCGCAATCACCGTGACGATCGCGATGGCGAGGTGAAAGCGCTCGAGCACCACGAACGGCTCAGCACGGCGTCCATCGCCAGCGATCGGTTCGGCAATCGCGCCGGGTGCGGCTGTCGTCAGCCGGGCGGAGACGTCAGTCGCTGACTGGCCGTCCGCCGCTCGCACGTTGACGGTGTCCACGGTCTCGCTGTCGAGCGGGTTGGCGGAACTCGCCACCATGTCGATCAGATCCGGCAAGTGCAGGCGCGCCTCGAGACGCACCGCCCCCAGCCGCATCGGGTCCGGTGTCGGCTCGAACTGGCCGACCACCCGGAACTCGCGTCGCTCGACACCCTTGGCGTCGGTCGCGAGCGTGACCGTGTCGCCGACGCGTACGTGCTCCGACTCGAGCAACTGTCGCGACAGCAGAATGCCAGGGGGCGATTGCAGGGGTGGGGTGTCGGGTGCAGCAGACAGCAGCGCTGTCAACACTGCACCCACACAGGCCGCAACGAGCGGCCAACGATCACGCATGCCTTATCAGACCCACTGGGGTTCGGGGAGGATCCCGTCAGCCGGGTGTGGCCCGGCATCGGGTCGACCACTACCAGCGAGGCGGCTGGTCGCACGCACGGTCATATCGTGGTCGCATGCAATCTGACAGGACAGGCGAACGCCCGAGAGTCCCTTCGCCGTCAGTCGCTCCTGCTCGGCCAGGGTGTGCTTCGTCGGCTCGCCTTCTATGAATTCAACTCGACAGGTCGTGCACCGGGCGTTTCCACCGCACGCGTGCAACACGTCGACACCACATTCGTCTTCGAGCGCCAGGACCATTCGCTTGCCCTGGGGTACATCGAAAGTTCCAACACCTTCCACGGTCAGTTTCGGCATAGACCAGCAATTGTACCGGGGATGTGCGGATGAGCGTGTGCTAGGCTGCGGGCCATGCCGTCTTCACGTGATGTCGAGGCAGTCTCTCCTCTCGTCGATGACTACTCGCGACTGCTGTCATTTGCCGCGCACGAACTCCGTACACCGGCGTCGGTCATCGGTGGGTACCTGCGGATGCTGCAGAGCGACACGAGTCAGTCATTGTCAGAGCGGCACCGCACACTCGTCGATCACGCCGCGAAGTCGTGCACGCGACTCATCGAGCTCATCGCGGAACTGAGTGAAGTCGGCAAACTGGATAACGGCACGGCTCCGGTCCACGTGGAGACCTTCGATCTGTTCGCCGATCTGAACGACGTGGCTGCCGGGGTCGTGGAGGGGCGCGATCGCGAGGTCACCTTCGCCGTCACGGGCGCCGCATCGGGCGCGGTGCTCACCGGCGATCGCCAGCGTCTGACGACAGCCTTTGCCGCGATCTTCCGATCACTGCTTCGGGAACAAGGACTCCCCGTCGCGGTCTGTGCCGAGCGTCGCATCGTGCACACCGCAGACGGCACGGCGGCCGTGGTGGTCGTTGCCCCGGTCGCAGCGCTCCAGGGTGCCACCGATTGTCCTGCGGCACCGTTCGACGTGCGCCGAGGCGGCATGGGGCTCAGTCTGCCCATCGCCCGTCGCGTGATCGAACACGCAGGTGGCCGCATCTGGACGCCGCTCATCGCCGGCAACTCGGAGCAGAACCTCAAGGGCGCCGCAATCGTGTCGATTCCCGTGGCTGGCTGACGCCGTCCTCGCCGCTCGATTCCCGCCGCTCACCGTGCGTCTGTGACGCGCCGCCCACGGCACAAACCCGGCTCGAAAGCGCCGGTACTCCTCTTCGCGAACGCGCCAATACGGCCCTGACGCCAATCTGGATGTGGAGTCACAGATGCACGTTCGCAGCTTGTTTGCCTAACCCTGCCTGTGGCAGGATGCGAGGACGCTGCGGTGACTGCCACTACCGATCCCATCGACCAGGATCTTCTCCGCCAGATCGTGCTCCGTGACGAGCGGGCGCTCGCCACGTTCTACGACCGTCACAGTCGACTGGTCTATAGCGTCGCGCTGCGCGTCCTGCGCTCGGCACCGGAGGCCGAGGACATCTTGCAGGAGGCGTTCGTCCGCGTCTGGTCGCGCGCCTCCACCTACGAGGCTCGGCTGGGCTCACCGGCCGCCTGGCTCACCCGCATCGCGCGCAACTGCGCCATCGATCGCATCAGGGCCAGGAAAGTGCGTCAACTGGTCGATGCACCGCAGCCAGAAACCGACACGACATCACAGTCCGAACCTGCCACCAGCGTCACGCCCGAAGTGGTATTTGCCGACGTCACACAGGCCGATACCATCCGCGGGGCACTGAACGGGTTACCCGCAGCGCAACGCACGCTCATCGAGGCGGCATTCTTCGACGGCTACACGCATCAGGAATTGTCGGAACGCTTCGGTATGCCGCTTGGTACGGTGAAGGCGCGCATCCGAACAGGACTTCTCGCGTTACGTTCTCAGCTCGCGCACGCCCTATGATGACCGACGAACTGCACGCACTGATTCTTGCCGACGCCATCGGCGCCCTTGATGCTGACGAACAGTTGGCGTTGCAGGCCGAGCTGTCTGCGCTTCCGCCTGCGGCTCAAGATGAGGCCGGTCGCCTGTACGACACCGCCCTGCTCGTCGCCGTCTCGGCGGACACGCAGGAGCCACCGCCCGAGCTGCGGGCGCGGGTAATCGCGGCTGCCGTGGCGCCACGCAACTACACCATCACGAGCGACAGCGCGTGGGCCGACTCGGGTCACGCGGGCATCGAGGCAAAGATTCTCGCTATCGATCGCGAGCGTGGCCTCGTGACCATGCTGCTGCGGGGACAGGTCGGTGCAATCTACCCGTCACATCGGCACACGACGCCAGAAGAGTGTTACGTGCTGCGTGGACGAATCTCGGTTGGTGACCTGGTGCTGAACGCCGGCGACTTCCACCACGCCAACGCCGACTCCGACCACGACCGCATTCAGGTGCTCGACGATGCCGAGGTGCTGCTCGTGGCCGGCATCGAGGACTACCTGCCTCACTAGCAAATGGTCGTCGGGCTCGATGTTACTCGCGGCACCGCTGCGAGCCCGATAAGGCAGGAATCGTCAGTCCGCCGACACGACATGCCGCAGGTCGGTCTGACCGCGTGGCTGCCAGCCTAGCGAACACGACGCCAGTCGCGCCCGCCACTCACCTGCCGGTCGAAGCACGCGCGGGCTCGCGTCCACGCATCACCCAACGCCCCAATCGAGACGGGATGCTGCAGTTCGTCGTCTGTCGGACACGAGAGGCGTGAGCCCGGCGCGACAGCCGGTGGATCTGCGAAGTGGACTGCGGCACCCTCACGGATCCAGGCAGGACGTTCAGGCAGCACGGGATCGACGATGGCGTGTACGAATGAGCGGCGCACGGCCCGCTCGAGCATGCCGCGCTCGCGCAGCAACCAGAGCGGCGCGAGTTGAATCTCGTCGCTGGTGAGCATCCCCAGCTGGAACGTTGGACGACCGGCCGCCTTCTCGAACTGCTCGGCGGTGTCGTGGAAACGAATCCGGACACGCGGAACCGGCACGCCGAGTGCGTCGGCCATTGCCTGGCGTTCTCGAAGGGCCAGCGCGGTGAGCGTGGCGCGTTCGCTCGCATCCGCAGGTGGAAGCACGACCACCAGATCGGTGGTGACCGGCGTCACATCTCGACGCGGGGCGTCTGCCGGCGGGTCCACTCGCGTGCCGGCCGCAGACGTCGCGGCCTCAGGTGCCGGCAACACGGGCGCTGGCGCAGGAGTCGGCTCGACGGGTTCCGTCGGCGGCAGCACCAGTGGCGGCTCGATGACGAGCGACGAATCCGAACGCCTGGAGAATGGGCCAAGCTCGGTGCCCGGAAAGTAGCGAGCGAGGATGGACGCGGTCGACTGTCCTTTTGCGGCCAGCTTCATCGACCCGATCACACAGAGTCCGACACCGTGGCCGTAGCCGTGCCCTGTGAACCGCGTCACCTGACGTCGGCGCTCCACATCGAACAACGTGCTCTGAAGGTTCTGGAACCCGAACGTGCGCCCGACAATCATGCGCAGGTCCTGACCGGTAATTTCGTTCGGCTCCATGCCGGCGAGTTCCAGGCGCACCACGCGACCCGACTGATCGCGTGAGGTGACCTTCACGTCGCGCAGCGTGCCTCTGAAGCCGCCGCCGACAAGCGCCCGCTGCAGGTCGACGTCGAACAGTTCCGAGGTCCACTGCGGAAACCCTTCACACGCATCATCGTCGTGAATGGGGAGATAGGGTGGATCGTCGGCGCCCGGCCACACATTCGACGGCTTCTCTGACCGGCCGCCGCACGAGGCGCTGTAGTAGACGGTCGCGGGAGCGCCGCGGAACGTCAGAATCCGGTTGGCCGTTGCACCGGCCGCCTTCTCCGTTGCCGCATTCGCCGTGCGCATCACCTGGCAATGCGTCTGATCGCAGAGGTCGAAGCCTTCCGACGCATGTCGACCGAGGTTCGTTGCCGTGTAGGTGCGGACCGCAATTGCCAGCGCTTCGAGCGCAGCCGGTTGCGTGTCGGGAGCCGCTTCGCCCGCAAGCACGCGGCTGACGTACTCCTCGAGCGGCACGGACACGATCTGGTACGCGCCGTCCTTGAGGACACCAATGCGAATGGTGTCGCTGCGCTCTTGCGGAGCCTGTGCGGCGACCCGAGTCGCGACGAGCGACGCATGTCCGCCAAACGCCCCTGACAGGGACGCAGCGCCGACCAGCGTCACCAGCAACAGTCGCGTCCACAGTTTCACGCGGGCACTCCCAGAAAGCGATCGACCACCGGCCATATCTGCGGCAGGCTGGCTGTCAGCTGGTGGTCGTCGTCGAGCAGATGCAAATCAACGTTGGTGCGTCCCTGTGCGAACCGCTCGACGTCGCCGCAATGGACGACCGCGTCGCGCGTCCCCTGGAAGATCAGCGTCGGCTGCGAGAACGTCGCGTCGAACGGATCGTGATGCAGCGAGTCTTCGTAGAACGCCGCATCGAGCAGCCGCTCTTCGTTGTAGCCGTAGTGGAAGAACGTCATCGCGCCGTGCTGCTGCCACTCCGCAATGCGCTCGGGCGGCAACAGCGAATGCCCCGGCCTGGCCAGCATCACGGCCGGTGCGAGGAGCACGAGCCGTTCAACGGCGTCCGGCTCCTGGCTCGCGAGCAGAATGGCGAGCGCGGCGCCAAGGCTCGAGCCGATGAGCGTGACCGGCGCCGTGCGGGTGTCGGCGATGCGCGCGCGCATCTGGTCGAGCATGCGCGACATCGTGAGCGTCGTGAAATCGGGCGCGTTCAGGTCAGGCGTGTGAACCGTGAGGCCGCGTTCACCGAGATGCATCGTGAAGCGCCGCGCCTTCGTTGACTCGGGAGAAGACGCGAAGCCGTGAAGGTAGTAGACCGGCCCACGCACGGTCTGTCCACTCACAAGAGCGTCTTGCACCCCGGACGGCACTTGCACGGAATCAACCCTTCACCGTCGGTGTTGTAGTCGTAGTTGAGCTCGGCGCCCTTCTTGATCGTCTTCGCGGCGCGCACCCAGATGACGCCGTCCTTGATCTCGATATAGCAGTTGGGCTTGCACGAGTGGTTGATGAAGCGCGCGATGTTGCCGCCGACGCCCGCGTCGATCACCGTTCGATTCGTGAGCTTGAAGCACCAGATGTGTCCCTTCTGGATGTACTTGCGCTCGCGCTTGAGACTCTCCTTATTCGAGATCTTCTCGCCGGTGTAGGACACGATGCGTTTGTTCTTCGGGATGGATTCGGTTGCGAACACACCCCAGCCAGCAATCTTCGACTTCCGCCGTTCAATCATCGACAATTAATGTAACCGATGTCGCTGCTATAGTGACTCGATGGAAGCGATCTTCTCTGCCTGGGGAAGGATTCTCGCTGGCTACAAACCATTCCTTTCCATCGAAATCACCCGCGAATGCCCACTCCGATGCCCTGGCTGCTATGCCTACGGCGTCGATCACCTCGGCGGCGACATCACGTTGCGAGAGGTTCGCGACTACAAGGGTCAGGAACTCATCGACAACGTGCTCGCGCTCGTCGACCACCACAAGCCGCTGCATGTCTCGATCGTCGGCGGCGAACCACTCGTGCGGTATCGCGAACTGAACGTGATTCTGCCCGAGCTCTCGAAGCGCGGTGTGTACGTCCAGCTGGTCACCAGCGCGGTTCGTGAGATTCCAAAGGCGTGGGCCGAGATACCGCGGATGCACATCACGGTATCGATTGATGGTCTGCAACCGGAGCACGATGCGCGTCGCGCGCCTGCCACCTACGAACGCATCCAGAAGCACATCGTCGGACACAAGATCGTCGCGCACTGCACGGTGACCAGACAACTGATCAACCGTCCGGGATATCTCGAAGAGTTCCTCGCGTTCTGGTCGGCGAAAGACGAAGTCCGAAAAGTCTGGATGAGTCTCTACACGCCGCAAATGGGCGAGGTCTCCGAAGAGCGGCTCACGCCTGCCGACCGACAACGTGTGGTCAGCGATCTCATGGAGCTGCGGCGTCGCTTCCCAAAGCTCGAAGCTCCTGAAGGCATGCTGAAGGTGTACGCGGAACCGCCGCAGTCACCATCGGAATGCGTGTTCGCGCGCTCGACGACGACGATTTCGGCAGACCTGTCGACGCGTATCGAACCGTGTCAGTTCGGAGGGACGCCCGACTGCGCCAATTGCGGCTGTGTGGCCTCAGCCGGTCTTGGCGCCATCGCCCGTCACATGCTGTGGGGCGTCATTCCTGTGGGTTCGATCTACACGGGCTCGGTGGCGTTCGGCGACCGTCGGCGGCGCCGCCGTGAAGCGGACACCGAAGACGACGAAGCCATCGCGAAGAGCGCCTGAAATGAGAACGCCGACACGATGATCACGCGGATCGTCGTGTCGGCGGAGTTGCGATGCACGTGCGCCGGCGAGCGAACCGGCGCGCGGCGTCGTTAGCGGTTCGAGAAACGCACGCGCACGCCGAAGTTCATCAGGCGAGGCGCGCCAACCGTCGATGGGTTGGTCTGCACGAAGAACACCTTATTGGCGAGGTTCTGCGCGCCGAAGAACAGCTGGAAGCGCGGCCCGACGTCGCGCGACACCACGAGGTCAGCAGCCGTGTAGCCGGGCAATCCAGCGGTCACGCTGGTGTCGTAGCCCGCTGCCGTCAGCGTGGCGGCCGGGATGAACTGGATGTTCTGATCGTCGTTGTACTGCAGGCCGACGAACTGGAAGCCCATCGACACGTTCGCAATCTTCGCGTTGCTGTAGGAGAAGGTGAGCGAACCACGGTTGGTCGGCACCTGCGGCAGGTACTTGCCGACGAGCGAGGTGTTGACCGCGCCGCCGTCCGTCACCTTGGCCTGGTTGTGGATGTAGCCACCGCTGACGCGCCAGTCACGACCAATCAGGTACTCCACATCCGTCTCGATGCCCTGAATCTTGGTGCGTCCAAGATTCTGCTTCTGCACGCAGGTGGTCGGAGTCAGCCCCGCGCAGACGGTTGCAAAGTTGGGTGAGGCGGCCGTCATCGTGACGTTCGACACCGGATCCTTCACGCGGTTGTCGAACCAGGTGACACGCGCGGTCAGGTTGCGCGCCGGCGCGATGTTGACGCCGAATTCGCCACCCAACAGTCGCTCGGGTCCGAGCTCCGCGTTGGGACGCGTCGTGATCGCACCAACCGAGAACTGACGATAGAGCTCCGTGAGGGTCGGCGCGCGGAAGCCGGAGTTCATCGCACCCCAGGCAGTGACGCGGTCCGTGAGGTGATAGAGCGCCGCCACACGCGGGCTCACCACCGTGTCGGTGCCATCGACGAGCGAGGGCTTGTTGTTCGCCGTCGGCAGACCGGTGGACACCGTCGTCTCGACGTTGTGGCCGTTGTAGTTGCGCCAGTGATCGAGCCGAGCATTGAGCGTGATGGTGAGCTTGTCGACCGGTGTGAGCACGTCCTGCACGAACGCACCCTGGCTTTGCTGCGAACCACCCGAGAAGCGCTGCACGGTCAGCAGGGCTGGCAGCGTGACGCCGTCGGCACCGACGGGGGCGCCTGTGATGGCCGAGTAGGCACCTTCGCGGCTCTCACCTTCGACCCAGCGCCAGTCGAAGCCGGCCGTGAAGGCCTGCTTCGTGCCGATGATCTTCTGCCACTGCGCCATGCCGCCGAAGCCGTTGACCGGAAGATCCTGATCGGTCGCAAGACGCACCTGGTTGCGGGTCGTCGCGGCGTTGGTGACCGCGAGGAAGTTGTAGTGCGCCTTCTGAATGTCGCCGAAGACGCGCGCCTGCAGGTCGCTCTGATCCGGCAGCTGCATGCGCAGGCCGCCGCTGAGGCTCGTCCAGCGCGTGCGGTTCGCTTCGCCCACCTTGCCGTTGTCGCGGTCTTCCTTGAAGTAGCCGACGCGGCCCGACACGGTCATCCGGTCGGACGGCAGATATTCCACCTTGCCGGTGACGTTGCGGTAGTCCACCTTGGCGTTGTTGTCGATGGGACCGGCCTCGGTCGTCACCGTCTTGAAGCCGTCGGTGTTGAAGGCGCTGCCTTCCACCGCGAAGCCCACCTTCTTGTAGACGTGGCTGGCGAACATGTCGAACTTGGGGGTGTTGCCCTTGTCCGAGCCACCGTTGGCGCCTGAGAACGCGCCGAACTGCGGCTTGAGTTCCAGCGTGCGGCTCGTCGGGCGCGTCGTCACGATGTTGATGACACCGCCCATCGCGTAGTTGCCGTAGAGGCCGGACGCCGTGTCTTCGGTCACCTCGATACGGTCGACGCTGACCATCGGCACACGCGTCCAGTAGACCCAGCCACCGAACGGATCGTTGAACGGCACGCCGTCGAGCAGCACCAGCGTGCGGCTCTGTCCGCTCGGACCGATGCCGCGCAGCGACACGCCCTGTGTCGTTGGCTGCGCCACCACGCTGTTGGCGCGGCGGAACAGGCTGAAGCTCGGCACGCTTCGCAGCACATCGTCGGCGACGACGGCCGGCGAGGACTGGATTTGTTCAGCCGAGACCACGCTCACGGCCGCCGGGGTGTCGCCGAGACGCTGTTCGGTGCGCCCAGGAGTGACCACGACGGTTTCGAGAATGGACGGCGGTTGCAACGTCACCTCGACGTCGGCGCCGCTGACAGTCTGGCGCTGTTCGGCAAAGCCGCCGGCGCGCACGATGAGGACGGCGTCGGACGGAATGGAGTCGAACGAGAAACGTCCATCGGGTCCAGAGAACACGGTGTGCTGTTCACCGCCAGACACCGTCTGGACGGTGACGGAGGCGCCCGGCACGGCGCCACCGCTCGTATCCTTCACGACGCCCGTCAGACCCGAGAGGGCCATCGACAGGGCGAGGGTCAGTGCCAACAGCATTGCGTCTGCTCCATGAGTGGGAAAATTGGATTGTCCGAAGAATGTCGGCGCGAAGTGCCTGAAATCGCTGGGATTATAGCAGCGCGACGGGGTCACGCGCGGCGTTCGTTCTGCACGAATTCAGGGATAAGGGAACGGCGAAATTTCAGATTGAAGATTGAAGATTGAAGATTGGATTGAAGATTTCAGGTGGGATTGAAGATTGAGGACGGACGAAGACTGGAGATTTCAGGTCAAGATGGAAGCCTGGCCGGGCTCGCCGTGATTTGTTGAGCAGGCCTGCCGACGACCCGCGGCGCACGTCGCCGCGTAACCAGCGCGTCGAGCCGGTCGCAACGCGGAGTGCCGGCGAACCTGAAGGACCGTCAGGGACGAGCCGCAAGACCAGCAATCGTCAATTCACGTCGTTTCAAATCTTCAATCTTCAATCTTCAATTCCAGGGTTTTCAGTAGAAATCGTGGGCGTCGAAATCGACCGTCACGCCGGCGAGTCCCTGCACGTCTTCCGCGCGAATCGACGTGACGCCGTCCTGGTTCTGCAGGACTCCCTCGATGAGCAGGAACGGTTCCTCGACAATGACGGTGCGATCGCGTGCGAAAAGGTCCGGGCGCACGATGATGTTGGCGATGCCGGTTTCGTCTTCGAGCGTCAGGAACACGAAACCTTTCGCCGTACCCGGACGCTGACGGGTGATGACCATGCCGGCCACACGCACACGGCGGCCCTGTCGCGCGCCCACGACATCAGTCGCACGCATCACCCCGCGCATCGTCAGCTCGTGCCGGCGCAGTGCCATGGGATGGCGGCCAATGGTGAGCCCCGTTCCCGAGTAGTCGGCCACCAGCCGCTCGGCTTCCGTCATTGGCTTGAGCGGACACTCCGCAGCGTCCTCGCCAGTCATGCCCGCGGTGGGCTCATCGTTGACGCCCGCGGTCTGGCGCTCATTGAAAGCCGAAGACGGGCTCGTACTCGGCCAGGCACGCGGGATGGAATCCGGGCTCGCACCCAGGCTCGCGGTCGTGCCGCTCGTCTGCGCCTCGATCGCACGTGCCAGTGACAGGTCGGCCTGCGGATCTGTCCACGAGTCGACGGCTCCGTCGCGCATGCCTGATGAACCATCGGCAAACAACTCGCCCGATGGCCGCACCACGCGCTCGACCTGCCAGAGCGCCGCACGTCGGTCGTAGCCAAACCCGTTGAGCGCACCGATATCGGCGAGCGTCACGACCTCGTCACGCCGCAGACCCGTGCGGGCGATGAGATCGTCGAGCGAGGCGAAGCGGCGTGGCTGCTGCACGCCAGGCACCCAGTCGTGCGAGCAGTTGTTGCAGAAATACGTGCCGCGCCTGGCCCCGCGTCCCTCAACAGCCTCGAGCATCGACCCATCGTCGCATCCGCACTTGGGGCAGATGAGATCGGCAGCGAGCGCGGCGGCACGACTGTTCGCCCGCAGCTGCCGACCCCAGGCGGCAATGGCCTTGCCCGCCTCGGCGCGCAGTCCGCTGACATAGCGCAGCCCGAGCCGTACGGCGCCGTCCGGCTCGACGGTGCAGTTCCAGTCAGACACCTGTACGTCGATTGGCTGAAAGCGGACACCGCGCCGCTGCGCATCCTTCACCAGCGTCGAGGGATGGTAGAAGCCCATGGGCTGGTTGTTGAGCAGCGCCGCGTAGAACGCCGACGGGTAATGCACCTTCAGGTACGCGCTGGCGTAGGCCAGCAGAGCGAAGCTCGCCGCGTGCGACTCCGGAAAGCCGTACAACGCGAACGAGGTGATGGACAGGATGATCTGCTCCATCGCGTCAGGCGTGATGCCGTTTCTCGCCATGCCCTCGCGCAGCTGCACTTCGATCTGCTTCATGCGCTTCTCGGAGCGCTTGAAGCCCATGGCGCGCCGCAGTTCCTCGGCCTGTCCGCCCGTGAAATCTGCCGCCACCATCGCCATGCGCAGCAGTTGCTCCTGAAAGAGCGGCACGCCCAGCGTGCGCTTCAGGATGGGTTCGAGCGATGGATGCGGATACACCACCGGCTCCTTCCCCGCCCGACGATTCAGATACGGATGCACCATCTGCCCGACGATGGGACCTGGACGGATGATGGCGACTTCGACGACGAGGTCGTAGAAGGTGGAGGGTTTCAAGCGCGGCAACGTCGCCATCTGCGCGCGCGACTCGACCTGGAACACCCCGATGGTGTCGGCCTCGCAGAGCATGCGATATACCGCCGGGTCGTTCTCGGGCAGATGCGCGAGGTCGACGAGGGGGCGGGTGGGCAAGACAGGCGGAGCGGTCGGGTAGGTCGGATAGGTCTGGTCAGACTGGTGGGTTGGACAGATCGGGTCGGACGTATGCGTCGACACATCACCAGATCGCGTCGCGCGCTCCGCGGTTCCCGGCATCGTCGGCTCGACACGCTCCGACGAGATCGATTCGACCGTGGAACCACCGTTCACCAGTGCGAGCGCATCCTGCAGTACGGCCATCATGCCGAGGCCGAGCAGGTCGACTTTCACGATGCCCATGTCGGAGCAGTCGTCCTTGTCCCACTGCACGACGACACGTCCAGGCATGCTGGCGTTTTCGAGCGGCACGACCGAGTCGAGCCGCCCCTGGCAGATCACCATGCCGCCTGAATGCTGTCCGAGGTGCCGCGGCAGGTCCTGCATCTCTTGCCACAGCTTCGCGAACATGCGGACGCGGTTCGCGTTCATGTCGAGACCGACCGTCGAGAGATGACGCGGCAGCGTGTCGTTGGTGTCCACGAATTCGAAGTGGTTCATCACCTTCGCGAGCCGATCAACCTGCGTGGCCTCGAAGCCCAGCGCCTTGCCGACTTCGCGTGCCGCGCTGCGTCCACGGTAGGTGATGACGTTGGCGGTCATCGCCGCGCCGAGCTTGCCGTACTTCTCGTAGACGTGCTGAATCACGCGCTCTCGACGGTCGCCGCTCGGCAGGTCGAGATCGATGTCCGGCCACTCGCCGCGCTCCTCTGACAGGAAGCGTTCGAAGAGCAGGTCCATGCCGACCGGATCAACCGCCGTGATGCCCAGGCTGTAGCAGACGGCGCTATTGGCGGCGGACCCGCGTCCCTGCACGAGGATGTCGTGCTGGCGACAGTAGTTCACGATGTCCCACACGATGAGGAAGTAGCCGGCCAGATCGAGCTTCTCGATGAGATCGAGTTCACGCGCGATCTGCGCACGTGCCTTGTCGTGATACGGACGATAGCGATCGCGGGCGCCGACATCGGTCATGCGCCGCAGGAACGAGGCCTGGCTTTCGCCGGCCGGCACCGGATACTCGGGAAAGCGGTAGCCGAGATCGGCCATCGTGAACTGCAGCCGATCGGCCAGCGTGCGCGTGTTGGCGAGCGCTTGCGGATGATCGGCAAAGAGCGCCGCCATCTGCGCGGGCGACTTGATGTAGCGCTCGGCGTTCGGGGCCAGGCGCCGGCCCGCCCGTGCCAGATCGGTGTGATGGTGAATGCAGGTCAGCACATCGAACAGCGGACGTTCCGCCGGCGACGCGAATCGGGCACCGTTGGTGGCGAGCAGCGGCACACGGAACGCCTGCGCCATGGCCACGAGCGTCTGGTTGTCGGCTTCTTCATCACGCCGCAGATGACGCTGTAACTCCATGAACGTGCGGTCACGTCCGAACAGGCCGACGATGCGGTCGAGGAGACCGCCGACGCCAAAGCGCCGCGCGTCGAGAGCGGGACGCCCCACCAGGGCCACGAGTCCGCCCGTCATGCCGTCGAGTGCGTCGAGGGGTAGCGCACCTTCGCCTTTGGGCGAGGCAAGCTTCATGCGCGTGATGAGTCGACAGAGGTTCTGGTACCCCTCGGCGCTCTCACACAGGAGGGGCAGGGTGAAGGGCTGGGCCTGGTCGGTCGGGTGGGTCTGGTAGGTCGGGTGGGAAATTCTGGACGCACCTTCGCCATCGTGCGGACGGTTTTCCGCCTCCGTCTGCCGAGTCCATGCAGCGTGTCCCGCCTGTCCAGCCAGCCTTGCCTGCCCTGCCCGGCTGGCCCGCTCTTCCCGTCCCTCGAGCCTCACCGAGATCTCCGCACCGACGATCGGCCGGATGCCGGCGGCACGCGCGGCTTTGTGAAAGCGCGGCATGCCGTACACACCGTCGCGATCGATCAGCGCCATCGCGTCGTACCCGAGTTCGGCAGCACGCTCGATGAGCGTTTCCGGAAGTGAGGCGCCTTGCAGAAAGCTGAAGGCCGAAGCGGTATGAAGCTCGACGTACGTCACGGTCACAACTCTCGATCAGGGGCGTGTCAGGTCAGGTCAAGGTCAAGTGGGTCGATCGGGTCTGGTCGGCCTGCCAGGTCTGTAGGTCGGGTGCATCGGGTCGGTCGGGTCGGTCAGGTGGGCGGGTAGGTTGGGCAAGCTGGGCAAGTGGGGCAGGTCAGGCGGGTTGGGCAGGTAGATACGGACACAGCGCGCAGAGATCAGTGGTCCGTCCGCTGATGACGTTCACGCACAGCAACGACGTGTGCGCGAGCGAACTCGACGTCATCGAGCGAGACCGCACCGGCCGCTCATGCACGTGCTGAGCACGCGTCGAGCGGATTCGGGTCCCTGCGCGGAGATCAAGCGCGTCTGGCGCGAACAACAGGTGCGTCGGGTGCGATCAGGAACGATGCAGTGCCAGTCGACGGACAGCACACGCGCGGTTGCAACGGCTGCCGCTGACATCAGGTCTGTTCACGACTTGCCGGCGGTCACTCTCTCACGGCGTCTTCGCTGCTCCGCCACTCTTGTCTGCGCCTGCCGTGCACCAACCTGCCTCGCCTGTCCGCGCCTGCCCTGCCAGCCCTTCATGTCTATCCGCCCCGCCCGCCTTTTCCTATCTATCTGCCCGCCCTGCCTGCCTTGCCAGCCCCGCCTGCCCTTCTGTCGCCCGCCCGCCTGCCCTTCCCGGCCTTCCCGGCTTTCCCGGCTTCCCTGCCCTTACCGCGCCTAGTCCACTACCGCGTCGATAAACCACCCGTCCGTCGTCCGATCCCGAAAAATCCGGTAGACAGCACCGTCGGCCAACGCCACATCCCATTCATCACGGCTCCAGGGACCACGACCTCCGCCGTCCCTGCGCGTCTGTCGCGTGCTGCCACTCTCACGTGACGCTGTATTGAGAACTGCAGCATCTGGAGATGCCGTTGACGATGGGCGCGCGGCACGCACGGCGAGCGAAGAGGCTGACGCACCAGCGGGTGTCTCGCGTGTGTCTGCACGTGCACTCTCTTCACGTGATCTCACGTCGTTTGGACGGCTCGCGCCTGTACGCCCTTCGCGCTCGTCCTCTTCCCACCAGGCGCCCGAGGTACGCCACGGACCCGCACAGGACACGACAGCGCCACCAGCAAACCCGCGTCGATCGGTAAACACCCGCAATGGACGCTGATGCCCGTCGGTCGCCACTCGCGCGGGAATCGGTTGCCGACAGCGGCGAAGCGCCGAGACCGGTCCGCCGACCTCGGCACCGCCGGCCCCACCCTCGAACAGCCGCGCGCCATCACCACCGGCGCCGATGTGCGCGAGTGCAGGCGCGGTCACCGACGCAGCAGCCGCCAGACGTCCAGCGCTGTCGCCGCCAGCGCGCGGCCCAGATCCAACAGTGCCGGTCGCTCCAGTGGCAGGCGCAAGACGATGATCGAGCGCGAACGGCGTCAGTGCGAACGCTCCCGGCCGAAACGAATCGGTCTGCACGGGCGCACCCACGCGGTCCTGCCCCATGAGCGCACCAAGGCGCGCCAGCAACGTGGACAACTGTTCGGGCGTCGGATGCGGCCGCTCGAACAGCGCATGCTGCAGGATGCGGCCCGGTGTCGGCTCGATGGTGATCGTGACCGCATCAATGGCTGCGGCTGGCGGATGCGACTCCACATCGAGCAGCACGAGCGTGCGCAACGCACGCACGTCGCGCAGCGGCGACGGCAACTCGAGCCGGCACTGATGCGTCTCGCGTGTGACCAGGTGCAACGCCACATGCAGGACAGCGACGCCGCGATCGCGTCGCTCGAGACGCGTCGACAGTGGCTCGAGCAGTCGCGTGAGCACGAACGACAGCGGCTCCTGGCCCTCAATCGGCCAGTCGAGTTCAAGCGTGCCCTCGAAACGTTCATCGGCCAGCAGGGGCACGAGCGGACGCGTGTCTTCGCCTCTCGCAATCGACTGCCAGACACGACCGCTCCGGCCAAGACGCGCTGACAAATCGGCCGCCGGCAATGCCGCGAGTTCCCCAAGCGTGCGCA
>Ga0209023_10002683_pt1 | contig 21866 bp, 26 predicted proteins | sample LakOneMetagenome_FD_187468 | JGI IMG/M metagenome (GOLD analysis project Ga0209023, IMG submission 187468) | Freshwater and sediment microbial communities from Lake Erie, Canada (SPAdes) (version 2) | ecosystem: Environmental > Aquatic > Freshwater > Lentic | place: Lake Erie, Canada...
GCTCGTCGAGGTCGTCCAGCCGGACCACGCCCTGCCCGTCGGGTGTCTCGACGACCTTATCCATAGTCACATCAGTCACAGCGCTCTCCTTTTTCCTCAGGAGTTACACCGTTTAACTTACAGACCCGGGCAGGTCACCGCTGCCCCGTTGGAGTTTGCTGGGTGGCCGGCGGATCGGGCGGCGCGGCGGTTGCGGTTCATCGCTGAGTATCTGGTGGTGCCCAAGGGTGTCGGTGCTCGGCAGCCGGTGGCGTTGCGCGGGTTTCAGACCGAGATCGTCGAGACTGTGTACGCGCCGGGTATCCGTACCGGCCTGGTGTCGCTGCCGCGTGCGAACGGCAAGACGTCGTTGGCGGCCATGCTCGCGGCCGCGGAGTTGTTCGTCGGCCCGGACAGCGCCGAGGTGTTGGTGGTCGCCAGCGATCAGCGTCAGGCCAACATCACGTTGCGGATGGCGCGGCGGATGATCGAGCTGAACCCGGATTTGGAAGCACGCGCTCAGGTGTTCGCGGATCGGATCGTCGTGCCGCACAACGACGCCACGCTGTTGCCGTTGCCGGCCGAACCGGGTGCCCTGCACGGGTTCGACCCGTCGCTGTTGATCGTCGACGAGCTGCACGTGGTGACCGAGGCTGTGTGGGAGGCCGTCACTTCGGTCTCGGGTAAGCGGCCGGAGTCGCTGACGTTGGCGATCAGCACGCCGTCGTCGTCGCCGGATTGTGTGATGTGGCGGCTCGTCCAGCACGGCCGCGCCGGCGACGATCCCGCGTTCGCGTTGCGTGAGTTCGCCGCCCCGGACGGGTGCGCCACCGACGACCGAGACGCCTGGCGGGTCGGTAACCCGGCCCTCGCGTGTGAGAACCCGTTTCTCGCCGAGGACGGCCTGGAGGCTGCGCGTAGGACGTTGCGGGAACCGGTGTTTCGTCAGCTACGTCTCGGGCAGTGGGTCACCGGGGTGGATGCGTGGCTGCCGTTCGGCGCGTGGGACAACTGCCGTACTGACCGGGCGGCGCGGCCGCGGGAACGTGTGGTCCTGGCGTTCGATGGGTCGGCGTCCGGCGACAGCACCGCCCTGGTGGGTTGCACCCTCGACGGTCACCTGTGGGTCGAGGGGTTGTGGGAGAACCCCGGCGATCCACGCTGGCGGGTGCCGCGGGAGGACGTAGACCGCGCGGTGGACGTGGCGTTCACCAAGTACGACGTCGTCGAGCTGGCGTGCGACCCGTGGGGCTGGCGTTCGGAGATCGAAGCATGGGCCAAGCGGCATGGGGAACGCCGTGTCTTGGAGTGGAACACCGCCCACGCGGCGCGGATGGCGCCGGCCACGGATCGGCTGTATCAGGCCGTCGCCACTCACGCGGTGACCCATGACGGAGACAGCCGGATGGCCGCCCACGTTGCGCATTGCGTCGCCAAGGCCACACCGATGGGTGATCTGGTCAGTAAGGACAAACGGGGTTCGCCTCGAAAGATCGATGCAGCGGTGGCTGCCATTGTGGCGTTCGACAGAGCGGCGTTCCACCAGCAACGAAACCGTAAGCGCGTGAGGAGTTTTGCATCGTGACCCAAGACGAAGTGCTGACCCGGCTGATTCAGCGGCTCAACGAGCCGGCTGCCCGGTATTCCGATCTGGACCGGTATTACGAGGGCCGGCAGCCGTTGGCGTTCCTGTCGCCGGAGGCCCGTACCGCGTTGGGTAATCGGTTCGGTGTGATGGCCAGCAATATTCCGCGGCTGGCGGTGACGGCGTTGGCGGAGCGGTTGCGGATCACCGGGTTCGACGGCGACGCCGCGCTGTGGGCGGATTGGGTGCGTTGCGATCTCGACCAGACCAGTGGTGTGGCGCATCGGGAGGCTCTGCTGCTCGGCGATTCGTTTGTGATCGTGTGGGCGGATCAGCTCGGCCGGCCATTGGTCAGCGTCGAGTCAGCGAAACAGGTTGCGATTCTTGCTGATCCGGGCACACGGGAGACGCTGGCAGCGGTGAAGCGGTGGGAGGACGCCCAGACGAACACGACCGAGGCCGTGCTGTATCTGCCGGATCAGATCGTGCGGTTGCGCGCCCAGCAGCGCGGCGCGATCACCGGGTTCAGCGTTGTCGACGAGATCACCAACCCGCTGGGTGTGGTCCCGGTGGTGAACCTGCGCAACAACGACCGCATCGTCGGTGACCACGGCTCCTCGGAGATCGACGACCTGAAACCGCTTGTGGACGCGCTGAACAAGTCCCTGGCCGACATGATGGTGACCTCCGAATACGTTGGGAGGCCGCGACGTTGGGCTACCGGTATCGAGCTGACCGAGGAACCCGAGCTTGACGAGGACGGCGACGAGACCGGCGAAACCGTCGAGGTGAACCCGATACCCGAAGGCCACCGGGCGATGATTTCGGAGAACGACGGGGCGAAGTTCGGGCAACTGCAAGCCGCCGACCTGGCCGGGTACGAGGCCAGCGTGCGGGTCATCCTCGGCCAAATCATGGCCGTGTCAACGCTTCCCGCGCACTACGTCGGGGTGTTCACAGACAACCCCGCGTCGGCGGATGCGCTGCGCGCAGCCGAGGCATCACTGACCGCACGCGCCGAGGCACGGCAAGCGACGTTCGGTCGGGCGTGGGAACAGGTTGCCCGCCTGATGATCGCCGTCCGGGATCGACGTGACCCGAACCTGATCGACGACATACGAGTGCAGTGGGCCGACGCCGCAACCCGCAGCGTCGCCCAGGAGGCCGACGCCGTCGTGAAACTCCACCAGGCCGGCCTACTGCCGGCGTCCTTCGCCCTGGCCAAGCTCGGCTATTCCGACGACGAGATAGCCAAGATCCGCACCGCCCGCCGAGCAGAGAGCTTGGACACCGCCGGCATAACGCTTGGCCGGCCGGCATGACAACACTCGTCGAGCAGTACCAGACCGACACCGACGCCCTGGCCGCGAAGACGGCGGCCGGTGCGCTCGCGGTCTATGCCGCGTGGCAGGCCGGGGACGTGTCGCTACCGGAGGCCGCTGCATTGATCGCTACCGCCGTTGTCACCGCCAACGCTGCGGCCGGCGCCCTGGCCGATGCATACGTCGCAGCGCACATCGAGCGGGCCACGGGTGTTCCGACGCCCACTGTCGGGTTGCCGCCGCGGGATGACACCGAACGGCTGACGAAGGCTGTCCGAACGATCCTCGACGGCACCGATGAGACCGTCAACGTGAAGGTCTCATCGGAACCGGCCGACGAGCCGCCGGACACCGCGGCTATGCAGATCGAGCGGCTGGCGCACTCCGAACCCCTCAGAGCCGCGCAACGGGCCACCCTCGCCGTGATGGACGCCCAACCCACCGTGACCGGGTGGCGTCGACAGATGGACGCCGACCCCTGCGAGCTGTGCACGTTCTGGTGGGCCGGCGGCCGGATCTACCGCACCACAACGGTGTTCCATTCGCATCCGGGCTGCAACTGCCAACCCGAACCCGTATTCAACCGCGAGGACAAGAACAAGGAGATCGCATGACCGCCACCGAGGGCACCGAAACCGGCACCGAGGCAACCGAAGTCACCGACAAGGCTACGGAATCCCCTGTGCCAGACACGCCAGACGACGATGCGGAAACGTTCCCGCGTGAGTACGTCGAGAAACTACGCCAGGAGAACGGCCGCTACCGGCAACGCGCCGGGGAGGCCGACACCCTGGCCGAACGCTTGCACACCGAACTCGTCCGGGCGACAGGACGATTGGCCGACCCGGCCGATCTGCCGTTTGACGCCGACCACCTCGACGACGCCGATGCCCTGGCCGCCGCGGTCGACGAGCTGCTTGCCGTCAAACCGCATCTGGCGTCCCGCCGGCCGGTCGGGGACATCGGGCAAGGGCAGCGCGGCCCGGCGGCCGGATCGTTCTCTCTGCTCGGGATGCTCAAGGAACGGACCTGAGCGCGCTACACTCAACCCTGTAGGGCCTGGCGCCCAACGATTGACGTCCTGGCGACGTGTCGACTCCCCCCATACCGACACGTCGTTAGGACGCTCTCATGGCTATCGAAGTCACTTCGGGTAACTCCACCCTCATTCAGTCGCAGGTCGCATCCCTGCTCGTACAGCCCCTCGAACAAGCCTCGACGTTCCTGGCCGCCGGCCCCGTCATCCTCGACAGCAGCTCTCCCCTGCGGGTGCCGCGGATCGTCAACGGCGTGACGGCCGGGTTCGTCGCCGAAGGCGCGCAGATCACCGATGGTGACGTGGCGTTCGACGAAGTGACCTTGCTGCCAAGCACTTTGAAGGGCCTCAAGGTGTTGGTGAAGCTGTCCAACGAGCTGATCCGAACCTCGGTCGTCGGTCTGGAATCGGTGCTACGTACCCGCCTGGTCACTGACGTGGCCAATGCCCTCGACGCGGCCCTCTGGGATGGCGCCGGAACGTCGAACACCGTCAAGGGCATCTTGCGTCAGACCGGCATCGCCACCGGCACCCTATCGCTGACCGACCCTGACAGCCTGATCGACGGCCTGGCCCTGGCACAGGGCAACAAGGTCAGCCCGACGCACTGGGTGATGACCAGTTCGTCGTGGGCGACGTTACGGAAGAACAAGACCGCCGCGTCCGGCTCGAAGCAATACCTGTTCGACCCGAACGGCGGCATCGCCGGCGGAACCGAACTGCGACTGTTCGGCCTGCCCGTCATCGTCACCGACAACATCCCGGTCGTGTCCACCAAGAACCGCGTCGCCCTGGTCGATATGAGCAAGGTCGTCGTTGCCCGCGACGTTGACGCCGAGGTCAAGATCCTCGACCAGACCTGGGGTGACTACGACAGCATCGGTATCCGGGTCGTCTCTCGCTGGGACACCGCCCTGCTACAAGCCAAGGCCGTCACCCTGCTCACCGAGGCGTAATGACGCTCGCCGAGGACGTCGTGAAGCTGCTCAAGCGGAGCAAGTGCGGCGAACCGGCCGCCGACGACGCGGCCGTCGGGGTCGCCGTCGAGCAGGTGCTTGCGTTGGCGAAGGCGTACACCCGCGGTCGCGGATTCGCGGGCGACGGGCCGAACGCGGACATCTCGGCTGTCGTGGTCACTGCGGCGGCCCGACTGGTGGCCAACCCGCGTCAGATCGGGGTCGAGCTGCCATCCGGGCCGTCAGCGACCATCGCGTATCGCGGTGGGTTCACCGGCTGGTCGCTCGCCGAGCTGGCCGCGCTGAACCGGTACCGGGTCCGGGCGCAATAGACCGGGTGGCCGGGGCCGGGGTGTCAAAGCTCCGTTTCTCCTTTCGAGGCGCAAAGGCGCTGCCATGACGGGGTTTAGCGGCCCTGAGCGGTGACCTGCACCCCGGCCCCGGCCACCCAACGTAGTTGCGGATACTCCGTATTTTCACCGCATAAACGCTGGCAACACGCCGTGAACTTGTGTGTACAGCTGCGTATCATGCATCCGCGAAAGCTGTTGTGACACTGGACTATAACGAAAGCCAGCGAAAGCAAGCGGTGTGAAAATCGCCAAGCTGAATACGCGGGTTCGATTCCCGTCATCGGCTCCAAGACGAACTGCGACAACATTGTTCGATTGTTCGATTGTTCGAGACTTCGGCTCGCTGCCACCGACATTGCCGAAGGTGTTGGACCCGCATGCAGCAGCCCTTGTCCACCCAGGTGGTGAGCTGTGGTCGCTCTCGTAACCCGGATCAATGCGCGCGACAGTCTGATTTATCGACCTAAATCGGACTAACGCTACAGTTGGTCCGAGTTAGGAGACATCTATGCAACCTCGAGATGCGTGGCCTAGCCACAGCGCAGAGCGACGCCCGTGGGTACGGACTCAACGGGGCGGCACCCGCGAGGACCGGACACTTCGTTCCGTCACAGTGTCGCTTCCGCCTCACATCGCCAAGATCGACGCCAACGTCGACGCGGATATCGCTGTCGAACTCGAATCCGCCATGAGTGAGATTTCTCGACTCGACACACATGGAACCCACCTCGCAGCGCTCAGCACTCTCCTGCTTCGCGCAGAATCGGTGGCGTCTTCGAAAATTGAGCGCGTTGAAGCGAGCTTGGACGACTACGCCCGCGCGTTGCACGGCGGAAGGGGAAATTCGAGCGCGGTCTCGATGGTGGCGGCGACCACCGCCCTGAACGAAATGATCGCGAGCGTCGATCGAGATGCCCCCGTGCAGATGTCCGCGATCCTGCGCGCCCATGAGGTGCTGATGCGAGACGATCCGACCGAGCGACGGCACGCGGGTCGAACAAGGACTGTCCAGAACTGGGTTGGCGGAAGCGACTACTCGCCGCGAAACGCGCTGTACATCCCGCCACCTCCAGACACGTTGCACACGTACATGGACGACCTGATGGAGTTCGCGAACCGAACCGACATTCCCGTTCTGATCCAGGCCGCCGTCGCGCATGCGCAGTTCGAATCAATCCATCCCTTCACCGACGGCAATGGCCGCATCGGTCGGGCACTCATCAACACCATCTTCAGGCGGAGGGGAGCAACGACGCGCCTCGTTGTCCCTCTGGCATCGGCGCTCGTTGCTCACCGAGAGCGCTACTTCGGCGCGCTCAACGCATACCGCGCCGGCGACCTACGCCCACTGATCGTCACGTTCGCGAACTCATCAAAGACTGCTGCCGCGGAATCACGCACTACTGCAGAGCGTCTGGCTGAGATACCGGATGAGTGGCGAAACATGGCCGGACCGATCAGGCGTCACAGCGCGACCGACAAACTACTCCTGCAACTGCCGTCGACACCGATCGTGTCGTCCGACGACGTCGCATCACTTGTCGATGCACCTCGAAGCAGCGTGTTTGCCGCAATAAAGCGACTGCAAGACACCGGCGTGCTACGCCCCCTGACCGACCGCAAGCGTGACCAGGTATGGGGAGCAAGCCTTGTACTCGACGAACTAGCCGACTTGGGGCGCAGGATCGAGCGAGCGAGCACCTAACTCCCCACCCCGAACCGATGACTTCGATACTTTCCCGAGTTCCTGTGAAAACTGACTGCCGCGCAGCGTCATCGTCGAGCGCTGGCACGAATGGGCGCAGACCGCCAAGGACATCGGGTGGCGGGCGCATCGTGAACATCTCGTCGATCTTCGGATTGATGCCGGCCCCCTTCATGGCTGCCTACGGCGCAACGAAATTCGCTGTCGAAGGCTACTCCGAGTCCGTCGACCATGAAGTCCGCGACAACAACATTCCAGTGGTTCTCGTCGAGCCCGACGGCACCAGAACTGGTTTCGACGACAACACCGCGCAGCCTGATGGCCCGCTGCCGGTTTACGAGCAGCGGCGCAGGCGCTCGAATCAGGCCGTCGCCGAGAATGTGCACAACGGTGACGACCCCGCCGTCGTCGCAAAGGTGATCGTGGCCGCCGCGACGGACAAGGCTCCCAAGCTGCGCTATCCGGCCGGCTCCGCACGCCAGCTCAGCGCATTGCGCCGGTTCGCCCCCGAAGGGTGTTCGACAAGTCGCTGCGCAAGTCGCTCGCAGTCGGCAACTGACGCATGACCCGACCACCCTCATCGTCCGCGCGGAGCGACGAACGCCGTTACCGGACAGTCCGTAACCGCGCCGTCGGTGGGCTCGAACGGCGCGCATCACGTGGTGCGATCCGGCTCCAGCCCAATGGCATCCGCGCAGTACTCCCAGATGGATTGGCGCACTTGGTCGTTGTCCCGCGTGAACGGCAGGTAGTGCTCGGACCGGATCCGCCGGTCGTGGAAGAACCGACCGGTCGGCGGTGCCGGGGTTGTCGCGGCCAGCCAGACCGCGGTATCGGCGCCCTCTTCGGGTGAGCGCAGCAGCGGGCCGGTGATGGTGCGAAAGAGGGGCAGCGCGTCGGCGACGCCCGGCGTGTCGGACCACCCGGGGTGCATGGAGTACACCGAGACGTGTTGCGCCGCCCAGCGTTCGACGAGAATCGGCGTCAGCGCTACCTGCATCCGTTTGGTGCGTGCGTAGGCGACGGCGCCGCGATATGGGCCGTCACGGTATTCGGGGTCGGCGGCGGGGAGCGCCTGCGTGTACATCCCACCCGACGACATGAAGATCACCCGCGGATCGGGCGATTCGGCGAGCAACGGCAGCAGTAGTTCGGTCATCAGCACCGGCCCGAGAACATGAGTGGCAAGGGTGATTTCGTGCCCCTGGCCGGTCTCGGTGCGGGTGGCCGGCAATCCCCCGGCATTGTGCACCAGCACGTCCAATCGGGACAGCCGGCCGGCCAGGTCGGCCGCGAAGGCCCGTACATCCGCGAGATCGGACACATCGCAGACCTCGACCCGCACGTCGGCATCGGGTAGCGCAGCGCAGATCTCATCCCGGGCGCGCAGACCGCGCTCCCGGTCACGAACCGTCAGCAGCACCGTCGCGCCCAGCCGTGCCAGTCCTGCGGCGATCGCCTGACCGATGCCGCGGTTGGCACCGGTAACCAGCGCGGTGCGGTCGCGCAGCGCGTTCGGTGCCGGGTCGGAGTTGTCCCAGCCGGCTCGCCGCACCTGATAGCCCACGCGGGTATAGCCGGGAACCACCGTGCGGTCCAGCACGGTGTCGAGGAGCGACCTGGCGCCGTTACGCATACCCATGCTGACCACTGTGCCTGATCGCCGGCCGGCGGGTTCGAGTCACCTGATCGGAACCTGGTTCAGCAGCGGCAACGCGGCGTAGCTTCAGGGCATGCCCACCCACAAAGCCGTTCACGTCGCTCGGGCCGGCGGAGACCTCGCCCTCGCCGACGTCGAGACCACCTCACCGCCGGCGTGATCACGTGCGCATCGCGGTCGCCGCGTGCGGTGTGTGCGGCACCGACCGCGAATTCGTCGCGGGCCACTTCCCCGGGATGATCTGGCCGCTCACACTCGGGCACGAGATTGCCGGGACCATCGCCGAACTGGGCGCCGGCATTGACGCCTACCAGGTCGGTGACCGGGTCGCGGTGCTACGCCGAGTCGGTGACGGTCCCCGTCAGCGCGCTCGCCCGGATTCCCGACGAACTGTCGTTCGCCGAAGCCGCCCCGATGGGTTTCGCCGGCGTGACCTGGTCATCACGACGTAGCCGCGAGGCCGCAGGACGCCGCCGGCGACGCCGAGTACGGTCGGGCTTCGCCGACATCGGGCAAGGCACGTTCGCGCTGTGGTTCAAGTTCATCGCCGAGAATGTGCCGTTCATGGTGCTGCCGGGCTTCGTCCTCTACGCCATCTATCTGCAGATCGACTACCTGACCAGTCGAACTCAGTAGACGACTACTGCAAATTTCGGTCGATGCTCACTGCACCACGTATATCGGCGCGCCGGGGTTGACGGCCCGCCGGACGAGGCGCACTGTGATATTGACCACAACGTCACTTCGGGGGGATAAGGACGGCCGGATGACCACCAAGGACAAGTACACGGCAATACCGGATCCATATTCATGGCAGGTGCCCAGCGCCGGTGACACGCGCTTCACCTGGGAGTACGACGAAGGGCGCGCTCGGCTGCTCTCGCTGTACCAGAAGGGCAAGGACAAACAGTGGGACGCGCAGTCACGCATCGACTGGTCCCAGGACGTCGACCCGACGAACCCGATCGGCCTGCCCGACGAGTTCGTTCCGCTGTTCGGCAGCCCGGCGTGGGAAGCGGCCGACGACAAGCACCGCGCGGAAATGCGCCAGCACTTCCAGTCCTGGCAGTTCTCGCAGTTCCTGCACGGCGAGCAGGGCGCCATGGTGTGCGCGGCCAAGATCGTCGAGGTCGTCCCAGACATGGACGCCAAGTTCTACGCGGCCACCCAGACCATGGACGAGGCACGGCACGTCGAGACCTTCTCGCGGTTCCTGCAGGAGAAAGCGGAGCTGGTCTATCCGATCAACACGCACCTGACCGCCCTGCTGGAGGACACCCTGCGCGACTCACGCTGGGATATGCCCTACCTCGGGATGCAGGTCCTCATCGAGGGACTGGCCTTGGCAGCCTTCGGTGTGCTGCGCGACATGGCTCCGCCGGAGTCGCTGGCCAAGCAGCTGCTGGCCTACGTCATGCAGGACGAGGCGCGCCACGTCGCGTTCGGCCGGATCTCGTTGAAGGACTACTACTCTGCGCTCACCGACGCCGAGCGCGACGAGCGGGAAGAGTTCGTCGTCGACGCCTGCTACCTGATGCGCGACCGGTTCCGCGGCGAGGAGGTGTTCGAGACCCTCGGCCTCAACGTCAAGGAGTGCGCCGAGTGGGTCGACAACTCCCCGCTGATGATCCAGTTCCGCTCGCACCTGTTCAGCCGCATCGTGCCGATCGTCAAGGACATCGGGTTGTGGGGCGACAAGGTGCAGAAGGCCTTCTCGGACATGGGTGTGCTCGACATGGCCGGCTTCGATATCGAGGCGCTGATGAAGGCCGATGAGGACCAGGCCGAGTCACTCGAGAAAGCCCACGCCGAGATGGCGGCCCGGGCGGTCGAGGTCGATCAGGCGATCGCGGCGGGGATGAGCTGATCACGCCGACGGGTGCCACTTGGACACCCGGCAGGTGAATGCGTAGCGGCCCTCGTCCACCCCGATGGTCAAGGTGCCCGCGATGCTGCCGTCGATGGACCTGTGCAGGACCGTGAACGGATGCCCGGGACAGTCCTGGATGTCGGCGATCGGCGGGATGGTGCCGACACCGACATCATTGTCGTCGATGTCGTCCTCTTCGATGACCGTCACCGCCACGCCGTCGATGTACGGATTGATCTCCTCGGGAATCTTGTCGCCCACTACGCGCACCGAGTCGTCCTCGAAATCGCCGATCACGGAGTTCGGCATATCGACGATCAGATCACCGTCGGCCCGGATCTCGAGGACGATGTCGTCGGCTCCCCAGCCCGATGTCTCGATCTAGCAGGTCAGTGTCGTGTCGATGGCCGGCCGGGCCAGCAGCAGATTGATCGGGGTGTGCAGCACGATGTCGAACTCGACGACGCGTGACGTCGAGGTGGTCCGCTGGACCAGGACGAAGAAGTGCTGGTTCTCCTCGGCCTCCCACGTGACCCCTTGCGGGTCGCGGCTGGGTCCCGAATCGGTGATGAACGAAATGGGCGGCGCGATTCCGTTCCAGCCGCCGACGGTCACCCGCACCGGCACCGAGGTCGACGCTCCACCGGCATGCTCGATCGGATTGGAGACCTCGACGGACAGGTCGACGGCGTGCGGCACGCGAATTCGTGGCGTTTCCAACAGGAACCACTTGCTCTCCGAATCGTCCCAGTCCGCGAAATTCGTGTCGATGTTGAACGGCTGGGCGGGGAAGTGTTCATGGTGGGGCACCTCCGGGATGAGCACGATCGCGTCGCTGAAGGTCCGGCCGACATGGCGGTGCGTACGCAGCCGATAGGAACAGTCACCCCATCGGTCGGCAAGGTGAACCTTCACGAAAAACGTTGCGGGCAGAACGAATCGGGTTCCGAGGTCGGGATCGATGATGTTGCGATAGGGCGCTTGCGGGGTGCTGAAATCGTCACCGAGATAGATGTCGTACACGGTCTCGGCCCCGTCGTAGAAGAAGCCGATGTCGTAGGTGCCTGCGACGTCGAACCGATACCACCGCACCTCGCCGTTGGCCAGGCTCGACGTCTGTGCAAAATCGATGACATCGGGAATCCCGAATGCCGTGGCGGGTGTGCAGTTCGGCGTGACCCGGTTGAAGTCGGCCCGCAGCGGCTGATGATCGCTCAGATACGGCAGCGCACCGTGCGGGTCGGCCAGCGCACGGTCGATCCGCACATGCTGGACGGCGAGTTTGCTTGCCGCCGAGGTGAATACGTAGTCGAGCCGTTGCCGGAACGGCTCGTATACGGCGTCGGCGGTGTAGCCGGGATCGGTGCGTCCACTGGTACCGCCCGGGCACTGGTCGCGGACCCAGCGATCGACGAGTTGCGTGAACAACGGGGCGCCCGGCTTCCCGAAGAGTTCGGTCCATTCGGGATCCGGTCCGGAAGGATGGGCGTCGTCGTCCAGCATGCTGTGGCCGACGATGTTGAGGTCGCCGAGGAGTCGGCCGTTCCCGGCGTCGAGGACGAGCAGGTGGCCGGAGCCGAGAAATGCCGTTGCGGCGGGCCGGTTGAACTGCCCGACGCCGCTGCCATGGGTACCGAACCGCACCCAACTCGCACCCGGATGCGCCTGCGCGATCTGGTGCCCCGTCATCGCAGCGACCCTCACCGTTCCCTGCGCGCCACCGATCATGGCGATGCTCGTGGGGTCCAGGTCGTCGATCTGATAGACCGCCCCACCGAACAATTCGGTGAACGCGAATGCCGTCATCCAGCTCCCCCTCGTCTCGCGCCGATGGTGGACCTGCCGAGTTCGATCGTCCACCACCGCTCGGCCCCGCACCCGGGTATTGATTACCCGTCCGCGAATACGCCGCTACTCGACTCTGATTCAGGTTGGTAACGATCGGGAATATATGAGGTGTCGCTCCTCGAAGTTGGAGGCCAAAAGGACGACACTGGCAGGACAACCTAACAACTGCCCTGAATCGGGAGTAAACATGACCTACAACGTCGTAGGAATCGATGTTCACGATCTAGCGCCGGCTCCGAAGTTCACGCCGCGTAAGCGGCATCTTCGGGCCGTCGATCCCCTTCCCACCGAGGCATCCACGAGGTGGACACCCGACGACGTCGCCGAATTGCGCGCGGCCGTTGACGAGTTCCCCCGCGAAATCGGATCTTCCACGATGCTCGACATGATCATCGAAGCCGAGGGCCTGGCTCGTTAGACCTCTGGCCAGGACACCAGCCGGCACGGAATGCCGGTGTTCTCATCGGTCAGATAGCTGGCACACACGCGGTGATAGCCGTCAGCGATTTGCAATGCGACATCGCTGACGGCATTACCGCGCACCAGCAATATCGGCGACAATCGTTTGTCATCGTCTATTTTGCCGAGATCTGATTTCACATGCGCATTGTTCGCCGGCAGCATCGGCAAACGCGCGGCGCGCAGAATATCCTTTGCTGCGAACTCCAATTGCTCCGCTGAACGCATTGCGGCGACGACAGAACTGATTGCGCCAGCATCCGCGAGCATGCTCAGATACGACGCGGCGGCGTCATAGTCGTGCGCCTCTGGCTCGTCCAACCACTTCACCGGCATGTCCGCAGGTTAGCCCGTCAGGGCAACAGCGGCGGACGGCAGGCGTTCGAGGTCGGATCCCACCACCACCCGTTTTCACAGTTGAGCGGTTGCGGACCAACACCGAGCGGCCTGCACACGTTGGCCGTCGGGTCCCACCACTGACCCGGATCGCACGCCAGGGGTTGCGGGCCGACACCCAGCGGGCGGCACACGTTGCCGGTCGGATCCCACCACTGCCCCGCGTCGCAGGGCAGCGCCAGCGGCGCGCCGCCGTCGCGACACACGTTGGCCTTCGGATCCCACCACTGCGCGGGTGCGCAGTCCGCCTTGCTGATGGCCGGCAATGCGATGGTCCCGGCTGTAAAGGGAGCCAGGGCGAGCACGCTCGCTCCGAGCAAACGGGACGCTCTCTTCCACATGATGATCCCCTATCGTTTCGGTGCCTTCAGGCTATGCAAAGCGGCCCTGGAATGTAAGGGTAGCCGAACTTTTTCAATCGGACACTGAAACTTATTGTCGGCCAAGCATTTTCGAATACCTTGGGTTGCACGCCAATCGCGTGCCGCCTAAACTCGGTCGCAGCGAAGGGGAGTAGCCCCCAATCAGTTGATCGACATACTGGCCCACCCAGGCCCGGTCATCTGGACCGGTTCTTTCCGGTGGGCGAGACCTTCGGCCTGTACAACCACCTCTGGTTGTCGGCCGGAGGCATTGATGACCCCGATCGGCAGCCACGAATAGGAAGTCTTCGGATGCTGGCTGCCCTGCTGTTGAGCTTCGCCGTGATCTTCGTCGCCGAGATGGGCGATAAGACCCAGCTGGTGGCGATGATGTTCGCGCTGCGCTACCGCTGGTGGATCGTGCTGAGCGCAATCTTCACCGCCACCATCGCCGTCCACTTGGTGTCAGTGGCGATCGGCCATTACCTGGGTGCCGCGCTGCCGACGCATTTGCTCGGCATCCTGGCCGGCGCGATGTTCGTGTTCTTCGGCCTGTGGACCCTGCGCGGCGACAGCCTGTCCGATGACGAGGCCAGCAAGACGGAGAAAGCGTCCGCACCGGCATTCTTCGTGGTGACCTCGGCGTTTTTCCTTGCCGAGCTGGGCGACAAGACGATGCTTGCGACGGTCACCCTGGCTGCCGACAAGCCCTGGATAGCGGTGTGGATCGGTTCGACCATCGGCATGGTGGTCGCGGATGCACTGGCGATCCTGGTCGGTGTGGTCGCCGGCAAGCACCTGCCGGAACGACTGATCCAGATCGTGGCCGCCGGCCTGTTCCTCGCCTTCGGCGCATACATGTTGATCGAGGGCCTGTTCCCCGCCGCCTCGAGCCTGGTGGTAGCGGCAGGCGCCATCGGCGCCGTCGCCGCATTCGCCGCGCTCCTGTGGGCGCTGCCCGAGCGACTTCGGCCGGCGGTATTGCGACCCGAGCCGGCCGAGGTCCAAGCCGCGGACTAGATCAGAAGACGCGGATCCAGTCGATCAGCATGTCGGCGGGGTAATTCCCGCCGGCAGGCTCCCGTCCTCCGGATCCGCCGACCGCCACGTTGAAGACCGGCTGCAACGTATAACCGGGATCGTTGAACGGCCAGTCCTCGATCGAGTTCATCGCCACCTCGAAGAATGGCGGCATGCCGGGCTGGTAGTCCTTCCAGAAGTACATCCCGGTCGGCAGCCAGGTCATCCGCCAGGTATGCCAGGCACTGTCGACCGGATGCGGATCGGTGGCAAACGAGGTGCCGTCGAGGCGAGCGTGCACGGTGGTGCCTGACGGCCAGTCGTTGTTGCCGTACCACTCGATCATGTCCACTTCGCCGCCGCGGACCGGATCGTCGTTCAGCAGCCAGAATGCGGGCCAGGCACCGCTGGTCAGGCAGTTCAGCTTGACCCGAGCCTCCCAGGTGGTGCCGATGCCGCCGCGCCAGTTGCCGATGATCTTCGCGCCGGCGTACTTCTCCTGGATGTTGTTGCCGGGGCCGCGCGTCGCGCGGATCACCAGGTTGCCGTTGCCGTCCTGGAAGACGTGTTCCTGGTCGGTGACGTAGCGGCCCATATTGAACGGCTTGTCCCACTCGACCGGGTTCTTGATCGTTTCGCGGGCCGGGACGATGAACCACCAGGCCGGGTCCGGCGGAGCACCGGCCGGGCCGTTGAACTCGTCCTGGAACAGGAACACCGGACCGGCCGGGGCCGCGGCGGGAACGGGCCCGCCAGGCCCAGGCGCAGGCACTGGACCAGGGGGAACGTCTCCCGGCACCGGGTCGGCGGCGGCTGTTTGGATCGGCAGTGCAGTGGCTGCCGCGCCCAAACCCATCATGAACATTGCGTGTCGTCGATCCATCTCAGGCACAGCTGCACCATAGACGATCGAGAGCTGGCTGGACGCTAGGCCGGTTGAGCTACTCGAGCAATCCGCGTCGCATGGCCTCGGCGACGGCGGCCGCCCGATCGCCGACCTCGAGCTTCTCGTAGAGGCGTTGCACGTGTGTCTTGACCGTCGACGGCGCCAGGAACAGCTGGGACGCCATCGCGGGAATTGTCTTGCCGGTGGCGATGAGACCGAGGATCTCCCGTTCCCGGGGGCTCAGCACCGGACCGGACGGTTCGGCGCGTCGGCGGATCTCCCCGGCCAGTCCGGCCGCCAGGGCGGGGCTGATGACGTCGCGGCCCCGCGCGCAGTTCAGGACCGCTGCGACGATGTCGGCCCGGGTCGATTCCTTGGGCAGGAAGCCGGCGGCGCCATCCTGGATGGCCTGGTAGACGACGGCGGATTCGTCGTGCGCCGACAACAGCAACACGCGCGTTGGCAGTTCGTCGCGCACCACGGCGGCGGCCACCTGAGCGCCGTCGAGGCCGGGCATCTGGTAGTCCAGCAGGGCGACGGCGGGCTGGTGCTCCTTGATGGCCGCCAGCGCCGCGGTGCCGTCGTCGGCCTCGGCCACCACGTCGATCTCCCCGCTGGAGGTCAGTGCGCGCACGACGCCCTCCCGGAACAGCGGATGGTCGTCGCCGACGACGACGCGGACTTTCTCGGCCACGCCGCCACTTTCCCATACCAACCCGTCTTAAGCTGGGCCAATGCCAGACAAGCTGCCCCCGGGGCCGCGGCTGCCTCGCCTGGTTCAGGCCGCGGTGTTCCTACACTATTGGCCGCGCTTCGTGGCGGCCTGCCGGCGGCGCTACGGCAGCGTGTTCACGCTGCGGATGTCGGGGTTGGGCACCGTGGTGTACCTCGACGATCCAGCAGACATCAAGGTGGTGTTCGCCGGCGATCCGGCGCTGTATCACGCCGGCGAGGCGAATTCGGTGCTGGCGGGTCTGTTGGGTCGCAGCTCGGTTCTGGTGATCGACGAGGACGTGCACAAGTACCGCCGGCGCCTGATGCTCGCACCCTTCCAGCAGAAGGCGGTGGCCGGCCACGTCGGTCTGATGGCCGACATTGCCGCCAACAACACGGCGAAATGGCCTGTGGGGAAAGAGTTTCCGGTATCGTCGCGGATGTCGGAGATCACCCTGGAGGTCATCCTGCGGATCGTCGTCGGCGCCACGGACCCGACGCGGCTGGCCGAACTGCGCGCGGTCCTCCGGAGGCTGCTGACGGTCAACTCGTGGAATGTGATCGCCTTCGCCAAACCCAAACTGCAGCAACGCCTTCCGTGGCGCTCGGTGCGGCACCAACTGGCCACCGCGGACAGGTTGCTCTACGCCGAGATCGCCGAGCGGCGCGCCGACCCGTACCTGGCCGAACGCACCGACGCGCTGGCGATGCTCATCCGGGCCACCGACGAGGACGGCCGGTCGATGAGCGACCGCGAGCTCCGCGACCAGCTGATCACCCTGCTCGTCGCCGGGCACGACACGACCGCGACCGGGCTGTCCTGGGCGCTGGAGCGGCTGACCCGCCATCCGGACATTCTGGCGAAAGCCGTTGCCGCAGCTGATGCTTCAGCCACCGGCGATCCGGCGGCTGACGAATATCTCGATGCCGTGTGCAAAGAGACGTTGCGTATCCGTCCGGTGGTGTTCGATGTCGGGCGGATCCTGACCCGGCCCGTAGAGTTCGGCGGATACCACCTGCCGGCCGGGGTCATGGTGGCGCCCGGTGTCGGGCTGGTTCACGCCGATCCCGCGGTCTATCCGGACCCCGACCGATTCGATCCGGACCGCATGGTGGGCGCGACACTCAGCCCCACCACGTGGCTGCCGTTCGGCGGCGGTAACCGCCGGTGCCTGGGCGCGACGTTCGCGTTGACGGAGATGCGCGTGGTGCTGCGGCAGATCCTGCTGGACGTCGAGTTGGAGACGACGACGGCCCGCGACGAGGGCCAGCACGTCAAGCACGTGATCCTTACGCCGAGCCGCGGCGCCCGCATCCGGGTTCGGGCGCGCCGTCAGCTCTCGGCGTCGAACTCCGTATCCGCCTCGTCGAGCGCGGTCACGGCGATGCCGTAGGGCAGGAACCGCACCTTGCGCTTGGGATCGGTATTGCTCTTGTTGGCGCGCAGCGCCTCGATCTCGGTGGCGTAGACCTGCTCGACGGTCGCGGCGCCCTCGTCGCCGACGATGAAAATGGCCCAGACACCGTCGCCCGTCTCCCCGGTGGTCTCCGGTTCGGGACGGCCCCGCCCAGCGGCCTGGTCGAACAGCACCGACCACCCCGCCCGGTTCCCCGACTGCTGGAACAGCCCGCCGAGGGCATCGCGCAGACCCTCGCCGGCCTCCCGGACCATCCGGTCGATGTCGTCCGGATCGAATCCGAACGGTCCGTAGTTGCTCATCGTTGTCCTCCTCATGGCGCTCGGCCGCGCCACCTGCGTTCCTGTCAGTGTGCGCGCAGTTCGATCGGTTCGCCAGAACGCAAGGTCAAGCGCTCTGCACGACGGTCAACGGCAGCGATTTGCGCTCTTCGAACGTGAAGGTCGACCCGCCGGAGAACCTGACCACCTCGACCTCGGATTGCTCTTTGATCGGGGCGTCGGCCACGGTGAGTTCGAGCGTCCAGTCCGTGTCGGTGCCCTCGACGTGCACTTCGACGTGCGGGTCGACCGCAGTCGCAATGGCCTGCAACGGCTTGACCGAATCGGGTGAGCACAGTGCGATCCACGCGCCGTCGTCGTGGGCGGGGCTGCGGTGGACCTGCACCCGTCCGTCGGCGAAGTCGGCGTCGACGTAGCCCGCCGGGTTGAACAGCGGGTGCAGTTCCATCGTGCGCAACACACCTTCAGCACCCGCGGGCAGCTTCAGCGCCTGGTGGATCCGCTCGGCCGCAATTCCGGCCAGGCCGATCAGCTGCTTGGTACAGATCTCGAGAGCCTGCTGGTCGTCGGTGGCGCGCTGTTGGACGGCCAGGACGAAGGACAGATTGAGCAGGTGCATCTGCAGACAAACTTCCTCGGCGATGCGCACCAGGGCCGAGTGCGAGAACGCGCCGAAGTCGACGTCGCTGACCAGCGGACCGGAGTAGTCCGACTGGCCGTCGTCGGCCGGGTCGATGGGCGGCAGTTCCCAGCCGGCAGCGACGGTCTTCTCGATCACCGCCAGCGGCGGCAGACCCTTGACCTCAGGATGGCAGTCGTCGATGACGACCGTCCAGGCGCAGTGCGGGTGCCGGTCCGACGGCGTACGCGGCGGGCGGTGAATGGGTCGGACCTGCGCGCGCGCATTGGTCGCGACAGCGGTGGCGTCGAACGTCGGGTCCTCGATGTCGTGGCACATGCCCCGCACGTAGTCCTCACCCATGGGTTCCACGTCGAGCAGTGCGCCGCAGTGGTCCAGATAGAACTCGCCGTGCCACCGGTCGTGCACGACGTAGCGGAAGTCCATGAACTGCGGCGGCGCTCCGATATCGAGCTGCAGGCCCTTGAAGATCGTCAGGATGTCGATGCCCTGGTACTTCAGCGCCTTCTGCATGCGCCGGGTATAGATCGGACTGGCGCCCGACCACTCCTCGATGGCGATCTGCAACATTTCGGGACGACCGAAATTGCTGATGCACCAAGCCATTCCGGAGCGGTCAATGAGCTGGCCGATCAGCAGGAGTTCGGGGACGAGTGTCGCCAGCTCGGCACGGGTCAACGACGAGAAGCGACTGGGGGCTGAACTCACGGGTTCTAAAATAGAGTCATCAATGTTATAAAGTCAACAATGACAAACGTGCCTCCGACGCGACAGACCACCGCACCGCGCAAGCGCGGTGACGACACGCGCGCCAAGATCATCGACGAGACGGTGCGCTGCATCGTCGAGGAGGGATTCCCGGCGGCGACGGCCAAGCACGTCGCCGAACGCGCCGGAGTCACCTGGGGCGTCATCCAGTACCACTTCGGCGACCGCAACGGGCTGTTGATGGCCGTCGTGGACGACGGCGTGAGCCGGCTGGTGGAGAGTCTGTCGACCGCCGAAGTCGGCGAACTGCCGCTGGCCGAGCGGGTGGCGACCGTCGTCGATATCGCGTGGGACTGCTACAGCAGCCCGACCTCACGGGCCGCCCTCGAGATCCTGCAGGGCATGCGCAGCGATCTGAGCCCCCGGCGGCATCTGCTCGAGATGAACGACGCGATCGGCCGACTCGGTCGGCTGATCTCCGATGACCCCGCCGATCGCGAAGTCGCCGAGGTCATTTGGGCGGCCCTGCGCGGGATGGTGATGGCCCAGATGATCATGAACGAGCCGCTCGACTGGCAGCGTGAACGTCGCACCCTGGTCGAGATGGCGATCCAGCGCCTGTGCTGCAATGTTGACCATGGATGATCTCGAGGCGATCAAACGAGTCAAGTACCGGTATCTGCGGGCCCTGGACACCAAACACTGGGCGGACTTCGCCGACACCCTGACCGACGACGTCGTCGGCGACTACGGCTCGTCCCTGGGCCAGGAGCACCACTTCACCAACCGCAACACCCTCGTGGAGTACATGCGGAATGCGATGCCGGAGAACGTGATCACCGAACACCGGGTGACGCACCCGGAGATCACCGTCGACGGCGACGAGGCCTCGGGTATCTGGTACCTGCAGGATCGCGTGATCGTTGCCGAGTTCGATTTCATGCTGATCGGCGCGGCGTTCTATCACGACGAGTACCGCAAGACCGCCGACGGCTGGAAGATCAGCGCGACGGGCTACAAGCGGACCTACGATGCCACGCTGTCGCTGAAGAACCTGGACTTCAAGCTGATGGTGGGCGACGCGTACGCGTGATTGTGTTGGTCATTCGTGGTCGTTCGGCATGATCACCACCGGATTCTCGCTCAGCGGTTCGACGACTACGCCGACATCTTTCATCAACTCGATCGAGCGGTTGGTCTCGAGCACGCTCTGTACGTCGCCCTCGAGCACCATGAACCCGGCCCGGTTCATTCGCGTGTAGAACTCCTTCATCGTTTCCACGCTTCGAAACACCGGCATGTACCGAACACCGTCGCGTTCGAGCAGAAACACCCGTTGCCCGCCATCGGTGGTGTCGCCAAAAGGCGTGGAGTAGTAGACCCTGTTGTCCGCGTCAGCCGGCGGTGTTTCGGCCGGCTTCTTCTTGAACAGGCCCATGAGATCTCCTTCCGCAACGGAACTTAAATTTGACCATTCGGCGCGTTCATATCAGTCGTGGTGGATCTATTCTAATCGCATATCGCCACCATCGATAGCAGGCTGAAGCGACTAGACCCTTCCGATAGCTGCATCTGGCAGCCATTTGTTGTTCGTATCACCGGGGTCAAACGGGGCCAGCGCCGGTATAAAATCAGCGCATTAAATAAGTGAAGTAATTGCCGATGCGTTCAAGAGACTTAGTCGAGAGTTCGGGGTGGCGTTCATGCATCACTGACTCGACGAAGTCGCCCGCATCGTTGCGGCTCATCGTGTTCCAGTCGGGCTGCAGCGTCATCGCCTCATCGAGGACCTCTCGGACTCGACTCTTGACCGTGTCTGCGTTCGGGTCGAATTGAGAATCAAATTCGGCATCATTATTTCCCGGGTAATGCTTCAAATAGATAGCGATGGCATCGTTGATGTTAATCACCTCATCGCTCATCTGCTCCACCTATCTGTTTCGTTCGAAGATCACCGTCAACTGTCCGACATCGGGGTCGATCTGTTCGATTCGTGTCACGGTCGGGTTACCAATCGGATGGTCAATCTCTTCGATGCGTTGATCAGTCCGAATTCATTCGGACTGATGCCTAAACACACGATAGGCAGATTCAAAATAGTTGTCGAATAAGCCCTTCAGCCAGTTCCACAGTGCTTCGTTGCCCTGACCAACAGGCGGGGTACCCGGTTCCGCGGGGTTATCACTGAGTGCCATCATGTACTGCAATTGACGCGACTCATTGATCAGACCTAATTCGTTGGGTGCACCAACCGGAGCAAGGAAGTACGTCAAGCCGCCGTTGCGATCCGACCAGCACAGCTGAACCTTGCAGTCAGAACCGCGATAGAACAGTGTGTCCATGCTGGACGACCACCGTTTTCGAGATCATCTGCCACATGTTCGAGCCTGAAGCCGCGGGCCGCCAACGAAGGTCCGATGACCCGTTCTGCGTCGAGATAACTCATTGAACGTCACTCACGGCGTTCCAGCGGATAGGAGCGATGAACGGCAGCGGGCGCTGGGTTGGCCAGGATCGTCGCTGGGCTTGTTGATCCGATTCCCTCTTCCATGTCGGTAGTCGCGTGGTGCTCGGCAGCTGGTGGCCTTCATGGCGCGCCGCGATCCACGAGGGCCGCACACGCGGCAGCGAGGTGAGCTTCCAGAACCTTCCGGTGCCACTCCCACAC
>Ga0209023_10002684_pt1 | contig 21854 bp, 14 predicted proteins | sample LakOneMetagenome_FD_187468 | JGI IMG/M metagenome (GOLD analysis project Ga0209023, IMG submission 187468) | Freshwater and sediment microbial communities from Lake Erie, Canada (SPAdes) (version 2) | ecosystem: Environmental > Aquatic > Freshwater > Lentic | place: Lake Erie, Canada...
CGCCCGGCAGCGGCAGGGGCGTGATGCCGCGCGGCTGCGATTGTCCGGACAAGCCGGTGTCCAGCCCCGCGGTCAGCCCCTGCGATCCGCCCGCGCCCCGCAGTTCCACCCGGAACAGGCCGTCCTGCAGGCGTGCGCCGATGTCGGCATAGATGCGGCCCGTGGCCTGCCGGTCTTTCTGGTCGCCGGCCTGGCGGACCCGGTCGGCCAGCTCCGCCTGCAGCCGCCCCCAGTCCATGGGCTGGGCGCTGCGAAACGGGTAGCGCTCTTGCATGACGCTGGTGAACGCCTTGAAGGCGTCGGCAGGTGCCAGGCGCGACAGGTCGATGTCGGTCGTCGATTGCACGCTGTATTGCGACAGCGCGATTTCGCGGCTGCGGTCAAAGCTGAAACCGCGGCTGTCCAGCGTCACCACCGTGTAGCCGCGCGGCAGCCGCACCATGGGGTCGTCGGCCGTGAAGAGTCGGCCATCGGGGCCAAAGCCGGACGGGAAGGGCGCGCCCGCTTCGCTCGCCCACACCAGCAGCTTGCCGCCCACCGGCTCCATCGCCAGCTCGGGCTGCAGCGGCCATTCCATCTGCACCGAGCTGGTAGTGAGCATGGCGTGCTGCTCGATCGGGTCGAGCGAACGGCGGCCGGCGCGGCGCGGCAGATTGGCATGGACCGACAGCGCGAAGATCTTCACGCCGGGGCCCGAGGCGCGCGCACGGCCCGAGCCCAGGTCGAACAGGGTGCCCGGGGGCGACGACGGCAGGTCGATGGACACGGCCGAGCTGTCCGCGCGGGGCGTGGCCAGCAGCTGGTCTTGCGGCGGCGTCACGTGCGCAGCCTGCCGCTGTATGAAGTAGGCGCCCTGGTCCAGCAGTGCCACGAGGGTGCTGCTGGCGGCCATCGGGTCGCCCGCGCCGCGCTCCAGCGCGGCGATGAGCCGCAGGGGGCCGCCTTCGTCGCGGGCCATCACCGCAGGCCCGGTGGGGGCCTGGAAAGGCGTGCCGTTGCGGTTGTTCCAGGCCTGGCGACCGGCGTCCATGACCTGGCCACCGGTGGACATCACCTGCTGGCCCGTGGACACCGCGCTTTCACCGCGGCTCATCACCTCGCCCGCGCGGCCGATGTTGCCCAGCATCCCGCCTTGTGCCAGCGCCCACAGGGGCGTCAGCGCCAAGGCCACCAGCACCGCGGCGGCGTGCGCGCGGCGGGGTCGCGCACGACGGCCACTGAGCGCCGTGCGGTGCTGCGGCGCAGCGCCCGGCAGAGGTCCCGCAGCGCGGTGGGTGAACGGGTTGCAGAGCAGGCGGACGATGGACATGGTGGCGTGGGCGTTGAGTGGGGGCGGACTCAGGTGTAGCGGATGACGAAGTCGTTGTCGGCAGCGCTCACGTCGATGGTGCCGATGGTCTTGGCATCCACCGAGGCCTGCAGGAACTCCATGGCCAGTCGCGGCAGCAGGTTCTGCGTCAGGATCGCGTCGATCATGCGGGCGCCGGATTCGACCTCGCTGCAGCGCTCGCGGATCAGCTGCACCGCGCTGTCGTCGAAGTTGAACTGCGCGCCGTGGTTGGCCTCGATGCGTTTCTGGATGCGGCGCAGCTGCAGGCGGATGATCTGCTCGAGCATGGCGTCGGAGATCGGGTAGTACGGCACCACCGTCAGGCGGCCCAGCAAGGCGGCCGGGAACTTGTCGAGCAGCGGCTGGCGCACGGCCTTGGTCAGTGCCTCCGGCCCGGGGATCAGGTCCGGGTCGTTGCACATGCCGGCGATCAGCTCCGAGCCCACGTTGGAGGTCAGGATGATCACGGTGTTCTTGAAGTCGATGTAGCGGCCTTCGCCGTCTTCCATCCAGCCCTTGTCGAACACCTGGAAGAACATTTCGTGCACGTCGGAGTGGGCCTTCTCGATCTCGTCGAGCAGCACCACGCTGTAGGGCCTGCGGCGCACGGCTTCGGTCAGCACGCCGCCTTCGCCGTAGCCCACGTAGCCGGGCGGAGCGCCCTTGAGCGTGGACACGGTGTGTGCCTCCTGGAACTCGCTCATGTTGATGGTGATGAGGTTCTGCTCACCGCCATACAGCGCCTCGGCCAGGGACAGCGCGGTTTCGGTCTTGCCCACGCCCGAGGGGCCTGCGAGCAGGAACACGCCGATGGGCTTGCCCGGGTTGTCGAGTTGTGCGCGCGCGGTCTGGATGCGACGCGTGATGGCCTCCAGGCCGTGGCGCTGGCCGATCACGCGCTTTTCCAGCGTCTGGGTGAGCGTGAGGACGGACTGCACTTCGTCGCGCACCATGCGGCCCACCGGGATGCCGGTCCATTCGGCCACGACGGCCGCCACCACGCCTGCGTCGACCACGGGGTGCAGCAGAGGGTCGTCGCCTTGCAAGGCCAGCAGCTCCTTGCGCAGTGCGTCCAGTTCTGCCGGAGTGACCGTGGGCTGGGCGGGGGCCGCAGCGGCGGGGGCAGCGGCGGGAGCAGCGGTGGGTGTGGCCGGTGCAGCCGCGCTGGTTTCGGTGCTGGTTGAGGAAGTCACGGTGGTGGCGGCGGCCGCATCGGCGGACGTTGCTGCCTTGGTGCCGGATTCGTTGGGCACGCGCGCGGGGCGTGCGGCCATCAGCGCAGCCTCTGCATCGACGATGCGCTGGGCCAGGCCGCTTTCGCGGGTCAGCCGCTCGGACAGCGCGTCGTGTTCCTGCTGCAGGCGATCGAGCGAGGCCGCCAGTTCGTCGAGGCGGCCGGCATCGGCGACGCCCAGGGCGGCTTCGCGCTCCACCACGTCCAGCTCCACCCGGATCGCCTCTTGCTGGCGGATCACGGACTCCAGGCGTGCCGGGGTCGCGGTCAGTGCCATCGCCACGCGCGAGCAGGCCGTGTCCATCAGGCTCACGGCCTTGTCGGGCAGCTGGCGCGAAGGGATGTAGCGGTGCGACAGGCTCACAGCCGCCACCACGGCCTCGTCGGCGATCCGCACCTTGTGGTGGGCTTCGAGTTTGGCGGCCACGCCGCGCAGCATGTTCACGGCCTTGGGTTCGTCGGGCTCGAGGATGTGCACCAGCTGGAACCGGCGTGTGAGCGCCGGGTCTTTCTCGATGTACTTCTTGTACTCGGCCCAGGTGGTGGCGCCGATGGTGCGCAGCACGCCGCGCGCCAGCGCGGGCTTGAGCAGGTTGGCCGCGTCGCCGGTGCCTGCCTGGCCGCCAGCGCCGATCAGCGTGTGGACTTCATCGATGAACAACACGATGGGAGTCGTGCTGGCCTGCACTTCGTCCAGCAGCGAGCGCAGACGGTTCTCGAACTCGCCCTTCATGCTGGCGCCGGCCTGCAGCAGGCCGACGTCCATCACGCGCAGTTGCACGCCCCGCAGCGGCGGCGGCACGTCGTCCGCGGCGATGCGCAGTGCCAGGCCTTCGACCACCGCGGTTTTGCCCACGCCGGCCTCGCCCACGAGGATGGGGTTGTTCTGCCGCCTGCGCATTAGGATGTCGATCATCTGGCGCACTTCCTCGTCGCGCCCGGTGACCGGGTCCAGCTCGCCATTGCGGGCACGCTCGGTCAGATCGACGGTGTAGCGCTGCAGGGCTTCCTGCTTGCCACCGCCCAGCGGCGACGTCGCGCCGCTTGCCTCGCCGGGCGTGCCTTGCAGGCCGGAGCCGTCCGCTGCCTGCAGCTTGGCTTCTGGCGACAGGGGCAAGACCTTGGGGAACGCATCGCTCAGGCCCGGCTCGCTGAGCTTTTCGAACTCTTTCGAAATGGAGCGCAGCTCATTGGCCAGGGTACGGGTGCGCAGCATGCCGGACAGCCAGTAGGCGCTGCGGATCTGCGACTCGTTGAACATCAGCGTGGCATACACCCAGCCGCGCTCGATGGACATTTCGATCTGGTCCGAGAAGTCGGAGATCGACGTGGCACCGCGCGGGAGCCGGTCCAGGCTGCGCAGCACGTCGGCCGCCAGTTGCTCTGCGTCGATCTCGAAGTGGCGGAAGAGGCGCAGCAGGTCGGAGTCGCTTTCCTGCAGCAACTGGTGCAGCCAGTGCACCAGCTCCACATAGGGGTTGCCCCGCAGCTTGCAGAACACCGTGGCGCCCTCCAGCGACTTGAAGAGCAAGGGGTTGAGTTTTCCGAACAGGGCAAGGCGGCTGATCTCTGACATGGGCGTGAGGGCGGTGCGTTGAAGAGAAAGAACGGTGGATGGTTGTGGCTGGAAACGGGGGCGTCGCTCACAGGGCTGACGGCTGCTCGGCCCGGGCCCTGACCCGGTGGCCGCGCGACTGCAGCCAGCTCTCCGGGTCGAGGCGAAAATCGTCCGCGTCGCGGGGGGCGGGGCCGTCGAGCATCCAGCTCGTCCAGCCCAGGCGGGTTCCGCCGCCCAGTCGCGTGCCGGGGACTTCTTCGCGCTGCAGCACCAGCTCGAAATCCCAGGCGTACTCGATGCCCAGGTAGTTGCGTACCCAGTCCACCAGGGCCTTGAAGTCAGGCTGGCCCGGCAGAAAGCGCTCGTACTTGGCAAGCGGCATGGGGCCGATGCGCAGCCGGAACTTGCTCTGGGCGTCCGGCACGCGCGACCCGACCACGGTGTCGACGCCCAACTGCGAGTTGCACGGGTGCCGCGACAGGCGGGTCTGCTGGGATGGCTCGAGCTCCAGGAAGTGCAGGCAGTATTCCTGCAGCACCACCCGCACGCCGAAGTAGCTGCCGATGGCGCGCTGCAGCCCCTCGGGGTTGCGGGTGGTGCGCGTGAGGTGGCCGGCCATGTGCAGCTTGGCATGGTCTTCGACCGCGTCGCGCTGCCGTGCCGACGCCTCGCCAATGCCGACGATGCTGGCCAGGTGCCGCCCGAACATGCCGTCGCCGGGACGGTCCAGCGACACGGTGGGCTGGGCATCGGCCCACGCCCGAAAGAACAGCAGCAGCAGCCGGTGGTGAAAGATGTCGGAGAACCGCGCCAGCGTCGGGTCATCGAACTGGCGCTGCCGCTCGCGGACATATTCCGTCAGGTGGGTGGGCATCGGCCCGTTGGGGCCGTACAGGCCAAAGCTCCAGACGGTCAGCCGCTCGGGCTGGCCCGCCACGGGCGGCAGAAGCTCTGCGATGGTGGCCGGAGCAAAGGCGAGCGACGGGTCCTGCCCCAGGCGGATGGGCTCGGCCTGCGGGCGCGCGGCGCGGCCCAGGGGCGGCAGGTCGGGGTTGCGGGCCTGCAGCCAGCGTAGGGTGAAGAACAGATCGAACGCATGCGGGTTGCGGCGCAGCCTCTGCCACAGCTCCGCCGTGTCGCTGGGCCGCTGCGCCGACCGCGGCTGGGAGGAAGGCGCGGGGCCGCTCATGTGTTGGGCCTCTCGCCCGGGCGGACTTCCCACTTCGCGACCGGCCCGCGTTGCCGCGAGTGCAGGGACAGCTCGGTAAAACTGTTGACGCCCACGTGCCGCGCAAAGAAGCGTTCGAGAACGCAAGCCAGGGGCCACGCACTGACGCCCGCGAACGACGACTCGTCCACCGTGAGCGCGACGCCCACACCGCGGCCGTACACGAGCTGCCGGTGCTGTGCCAGGCGCCGCGTGATGGGCCGGATGCTGACTTCTTTCAGCCCTGCAACCTGGCCTGCGAGCGCGTGGTTGCCCAGCGCCAGGTACAGGTTCATCAGCTCGCGCAGGGTCGCGGCACCTTCCTGGTCCGACAGGTCGGTCATGGCCAGGTAGTTCAGCGACAGGTGGGAGATCAGTCGCCAGGTGATTTCGTTTTCTGCCACGCTGCCCATCGGGCGCGACGGCCCGGCGATGGTGCGGATGGCACCGATGGGGGCCGAGTCGAGGGTGATGAAGTCCCCCTCGGGCTGGTTGGTGGGCATCAGCAGGGGCAGGTCGCGGTTGGTGCAGAGCGTGCGCACGGACAGCTGCTTGAGGTCGTCCGAGAACGGCGCGGCGCGCTGGTCCACCAGCGACAGGAACACTTCGCTGCCCAGGTACTGGGTGCGCGGGCCGAAGCGCACGGCGTGTTCCGAAAACAGCCGGGGCTCGCGCCGCACGGCAAAGTACGCCTGGTCGTCCGAGCGGATGCCGTGCACCGATGCGTACAGGGGCACGAAATCGCGGTCGTTCACCTGGCCTTCTTGGTGGCCGGTCACGCTGAGAACGCTGTACACCTCGAAGTCGCGCGGGCGGGTGCGCTCCATCACCACGTGGTATTCGTTCATGTCGGCCGACACGTGGATGCGGTCTGCCATGCGCTCGAACAGGTTGATGGCGGGCGTGCAGTGGAGCAGGAAGTTCTGCTTGTCCACCACTGGCTCCAGGTCGGGGCTGGCCTTGCGCAGCAGCAGCGTCATCGCCAGTCGCCGTGCCGGAATCTGCCGCAGCGAAGCCGACAAGCCCTGGATCGAAAAGAACCGGAAGCGCGGCGGAAATGCAAAGTACTCGTGCAGCAGCCGGTGTCCCTGAAAGGCCCTGTGCGAGTAGGGCAGCAGCGCCTGCCGCTGCTCGTAACCCTCGGCCTGCAGCGCCTGTGCGGGCAGGTAGCCGTACACCCGGGTGGGGTCCTGCACGTCGTGCACCACGATGCCCAGAAGCGACTCGTGCAGCACCTCCTGCAGGTGCGATGCCACGGCATCCGTCGCGTGGATGTAGAAGTCCAGCCGGTCCATCGGCAGGTGCGCGAAGTCGGTGGCCCCCTGGGTCTCGAGTTCAAGGCGCAAATGCCCTGCGGGCTCATGCGGCAGGCCAAAGCGCGCCAGCGGAAGGTCCAGCGGCGGCCCGCCGAGCGCGGCGCGCGACAGCGCCACAGGCCACAGCGTGACGTCGTGCCCGGTGCGAAAGTCGCAGGGCGTCTGGTCGTCGGTGGTCTTGCGCGACCGCAGCATGCTGCCCGCTGGCAGGCAGTAGCCATCGGCCACGTTGCCTTCGGTGTCGCTGGGCGACATCTGGACGACGACCATCGCGGGGGTGGGCGCCAGGTAGTGCGGGCACACCATCTCGAGGATGCGCTGCGACAGCCGCGGAAATTCCGCGTCCATCTTCATCTGCACCCGCGCCGTCAGGAAGCTGAAGCCCTCCAGCAGCCGCTCGACATATGGGTCGGCCACGTCCAGGTCGCGCAGCGCAAGGCGGCTGGCCACTTTGGGAAACGCGGCGGCGAACTCGGCCCCCAGCTCGCGCAGGTAGGCCAGTTCGCGGTTGTAGTACTCGACCAGGCGCGGGTTCATCGGTGCTCTCTCACGGTCAGCTTCTCAGGTCCGAAACCATGACCTGGCCTGTTTCCAGGTCCAGGCTGGTCTTGAGCAACAGCTCCAGCGGGTAGGGCATCGACCAGAACTGGCAGCGGATCTCGAACTGCAATGTGTTGTGATGGTTCAGCGAATCGAACGACGGCAGCAGGGTCACGGTCAGCGACTGCGGCAGGACACGGGGCTCGAAGGCCAAAATGGCCCGGCTCACGTTGGCCTCGACATCCTTCCAGTCCAGATCGGACAGGAGCTTGCCCGCCAGCGGGGTCATGCCGTAGTTGAGCGTGGACCGCTCGGCGTGGGGCAGGCCATCGAAGTCGATGTGGCCCGACGCATTGCTCGCATTCAGCAGCCACCCCAGGTCGCGCAGCAGTGCGGCGCGCAGACGCGATTCGGTGACATACACCGCATCCGCCTGCTCGGTTCTTCGGGAGGGGTCGTGGTCGGTCAGCCGGTCCAGCAGGGCCGGCTGCAGGCGGTCCTTTTCGGTCCCTGACCCGCTCAGTCGCCTGGACACCATGGCAGGCCGCGTCAGGCGTTGAAGGCGATGGCGCGCACATCCAGCAGCGCGTGGTCGCCCTGGTCGGAGATCAGCACGCGTTGGCCCCGGCCCGCCACATGCTCGCCACCGATGTCCGTCCATTCGGTACGCCGCGCCAGGCGCAGGGTGTCGTCGTCGCCCGCCTGCGTGGGGTAGCGCGCGGGCACCAGGCCCTGCACGGTGCTTTCGTTGACCAGGGTCAGCTCGGCAGGCTGCCAGACCAGGTCGCGCAGGTCCTGCGGCTTTTCGAACGCGATGCTGCGGATGGACGAGTACGGAACCCAGTAGTAGCAGCCGTTGGTGTGCAGCTCCAGGATCGGCCCGAGCCGCGAGTCGGAGTCGCACAGCCATTCGAACGGGTCGCCGTTGATGGTGCCCGCACAGGTCGGTGCCAGGTCCAGGGCCTGGGTGCGCAGGTTCAGCGCGGCATCGTGCGACCCCTCGGACTGGGCCTTCAACGCGTCCACCATGTAGCTCAGCCACTGCGGCGGTTCGCCCAGGATGTACGGGGTGCGGCGCCCCTCGAACACTTCGGTGCGCAGCAACTCGCACCGCATCGCTTCGCGGTAGGCCTGCGCCATGGGCACGGCCTTGGGATCGAGCTGGGCGCACACCTGCAGTTGCGCCAGCGCCTTGGTCCAGTCGCCCAGCACGGCCAGCAGCTGGAAGTAGAAGGTGCGCAGAGATGCCTTGGCAGGCTCTTCGCGGATGGCATCCTTGACGCGGCTCAGCTGCACGTCCAGGGGGCTTTGGGAATCAAAAAGAACAGCAGTCACGGTGAAAACTCATGGAAGGCTGTGGCGCGAAAGCGTCCACGGCGGTTGTAGCGGACTGTCACGTAAAACCGGATCAAGCAAAACCGGCTCAGGCAAAACCGGGTCAGGCAGGGCGAAGGGGCTGGCGAACCTGTCCATGCCCGTTCTCATGCCTGCCCGTCGCATTCGCCGTCCCTTGGTACTGCACGGCACGACACTGACGGCGCGGAGCCTCGCCGTGCAGCCGCGTTCGGCAGGGCTGCGGGGCTGGTGGCGCTGCCTGCCCTGCAATGCGTCGATGGCCGATTCCGGTGCACAGCTTCGGGGCATCACGACATCAGGACATCACGACGCTGGCTCGCCAGTCGAGCACGTGCGTCAGTCTCAGGGCAACAACGCCACCGCCGCCATCGCCGCCACTGCCCGCGCAGGCAGGTGCGACGCTGGCCGACACGGCATCTTTCAGCGGCCGAGCAACGGCAAGCCCAGGGGACTCAGTTGCCTGCTTCCTTGACGGAGGGCAGCTTGGACACCAGGCGCAAGGACACGGTCAGGCCTTCCAGCTGATAGTGCGGACGCAGGAAGAACTTGGAGGTGTAGTAACCCGGGTTGCCTTCCACTTCGTTCACTTCGACTTCGGCAGCGGCCAGGGGCTTGCGGGCCTTGGTTTCTTGCGACGAGTTCGATGGGTCTCCATCGACGTAGTTCATGATCCAGTCGTTCAGCCAGCGCTCCATGTCGCTGCGCTCCTTGAACGAGCCGATCTTGTCGCGCACGATGCACTTGAGATAGTGCGCGAAGCGGCAGCAGGCGAACATGTACGGCAGGCGAGCCGAAAGGTTGGCATTGGCCGTGGCGTCTGCGTCGTAGTACTCGGCAGGCTTGTTGAGCGACTGGGCGCCGATGAAAGCGGCCACGTCCGAGTTCTTGCGGTGCACCAGCGGCATGAAGCCGTTCTTGGCCAGCTCTGCCTCGCGGCGGTCGCTGATGGCGATTTCGGTAGGGCACTTCATGTCCACACCGCCGTCGTCGGTGGGGAACGTGTGTGCGGGCAGGTTTTCCACCGCGCCGCCGGATTCGACACCGCGGATGGACGTGCACCAGCCGTAGTACTTGAAGGACCGGTTGATGTTGACCGCCATGGCGTAGGCCGAGTTGGCCCAGCAATACTTGCTGTGGTTGCCGCTTGCGGTTTCTTCTTCGAAGTCGAACTCGTCCACGGGGTTGGTCTTGGCGCCGTATGGCAGGCGCGCCAGGAACCGTGGCATGGCCAGACCGATGTACTTGGAGTCGTCCGACTCGCGCAGGCTGCGCCATGCAGCGTACTCGGTGTTGGTGAAGATCTTGGTAAGGTCGCGCGGGTTGGCCAGCTCTTGCCACGAATCCATCTGCATCAGCGCGGGGGAGGCGCCGGAAATGAACGGGCAGTGGGCAGCGGCAGACACCTTGGCCATTTCACCCAGCAGTTCCACATCAGGGGGGCTGTGGTCGAAGTGGTAGTCGCCCACCAGGCAGCCGAAGGGCTCGCCGCCGAACTGGCCGTACTCTTCTTCATAGACCTTCTTGAAGATGGGGCTCTGGTCCCAGCCGACGCCCTTGTAGCGGCGCATGTTGCGGTGCAGCTCCTTCTTGGAGATGTTCATGACGCGAATCTTGAGCATCTCGTCCACCTCGGTGTTGGTCACCAGGTGCTGCAGGCCGCGCCAGGCGCCCTCGAGCTTCTGGAACTCCGTGTGGTGGATGACCAGATTGACCTGTTCGGACAGCTTGCGGTCGATCTCGGCAATGATGGCCTGAACGGTCTGGTACGCATCGTTGGAGATGGTGGTGACCGAGGCCAGTGCCTGCTGCGCCAGGGTCTGTACGGCGGCTTCCACCGCGTCGCGTGCCTGGTCGGTCTTGGGCTTGAACTCCTTGTTCAGCAATGCCGCGAAGTCGTGGCCTTCCAACGACTGGGCGGTGGATGATTCATTGATGGCTACTGCGCTCATGGGTAATCTCCGTTCGCTGGGGCGGCTCAGGCGGCGTCGTTTTGAACTGGGCCTTCGGCAGGCGCAGGGGCGGGTTTGGCACTGGTCGCCAGTGACTTGAGCAGTGCGGGGTCCTGCAGCACCTTGCGGATCAGCTCTTCGGCGCCTTGCTTGCCGTCCATGTAGGACAGCAGGTTGTGCAGCTGGGTGCGGGCTTCGAGCAAGGTGTTCAACGGACCGATGTTGCGCGCCACCGCTGCGGGCGAGAAGTCATCCATGCTTTCAAAGGTCAGGTCCACGCTGAGGTAACCCTCGCCGGTCAGCGTGTTGGGCACCAGGAACGAGGCCCGGGGCTTGATGGACTTCATGCGGGCATCGAAGTTGTCGATGTCGATGTCCAGGAACTTGCGGTCGGCGATTTCCGGCAGGTTTTCAAGAGGTTTGCCAGAGAGGTCGGCCATCACGCCCATCACGAACGGGATGTGCACTTTCTTCTCGGAGCCATAGATTTCCACGTCGTACTCGATCTGCACACGCGGAGCGCGGTTTCTGGCGATGAACTTCTGTCCGCTTTTTCCCACTTTGGTGATTGACATGGTTACCTCTCTCAAGTTGGCTGGCCGATAAACCCGTGGCCCGCGCTGTGGGGACCATTTGGTTCAAATGCTTACAAAGTTGTGTGAATTCGCTACGGTTTGTGGTCGCCGAAACGAATCGTTCCTGGGTGTCATGCTCAGACAACGCTGCCCAAGCCATGACCGCGTGGCACCTGATACACAGAATCTCTCTGGGGCGCAGGAGCAATGCAAGATTTCTTGCCTGTTCTTCGCGCCCAAAAGCTATGCCACTTCGGTGCTTCAGTATCCAATCTGCCTATGAAGTGACTGTTACAGTTCGTAGTTCAGGACGACTGGTCCGGCTGGATTCCGGTGATCACTTCAATTTGCTGCAGGCTCTGCGGAGCCAGTTCACGCAAGATGTCGATAAAGCTCATGCCCATGAGCTTGGCGGACCGGCGGATGAGCAGGGACGCAGGGTTGGTTGGCTCGGTGGACTCGAGGAATTCGGCGATCTTGACCAGTTGCTTGACGGCATCGTCCCGGGTTTTGATGTCCCAGTTGGAGCCCGGTGGCCGGATCGTGACGGTGCTGCCCGGGTTGTCTGCCGCGTCCGCCGTGTCGGCAGGCGCTTGCGCCACCTGCTCGCCTTTGGGCAGCACGGCGTTGAGCAGCGACACCAAGGACTGGATGTTGGCAAGGTCGGGCTGCTGGTGGTGGGGCAGTTTGTCCGCGCAGATGCGCACAAGCTTTTCAAGCCCTTCTTTCGCCTTGGGGACGGCCAGCAGCAGCGGGTAGCCCTGCTCAAGCGCGCTGCCCATGCCCAGCCGCAGTTGCTCCACGGTCAGTTGCGCATTGGACTCTGCGCGTTGGCCGCGTGCCAGCGCCTCTGCATCGCGGACGGTGAAACTGCCGAAGTTGGAGGCGAGAAACTCCGTTTGACGCAGTTCCCGCAGCAGGCCGGTCACATCGTTCAGCATGGCGACGGCGTTCATCCGCATGAAGTAGTCGTCGTCTTCCGGCAGCGGATGGATGGCGTCCCAGTAGTTCTCCAGTAAGGCACTCATCAGCGTCAACCCGCGTGCCAGCCCGACGAATCCTTCCGTGTTGGTCCACGACCGGCACAGCAAGCCGGCGATGCGCATGTCCTTGCTTTGCCGCAGCAACTGCAAGGCACTGCTTTCGACGGACTGCCAATCAGGGTCTTCTGCCGGGATGATGGTGTCGCCGTACTGCTGCTCGATCTTTCCGCGCGCCAGTTGCTCCAGGGCCAAAAACTCCGCTGCGTAGGTCATCTCGGGCCCGCAGGGTGGGCTGGAGGGGGCTTCGCTCAGGAGGTCGTCGATATCGGTCATGGTGGATTTCTGTGGAAGGGCGAGCCGTTCGGTGGCAGGCTGATCAGGTTCTGGAGAACAGGTGCGTGAAGAGCCAGCGGTCGCACACGCCTTCGTGCAGCAGTTCGTGATAACCCACGCGCACGGTGGGGGACACCCACCAAAGACTTTGCTCGCGCAGGCCGGCGGCGCGCAGTCTCCAGTCGCCCGTGGGGAGCACTATGTTTTCAGCGGTCTGTTCGCCCACTGTGGATTGATGGGCACGCGAGGCTTCGGTCAAATCCGTCAGGATGTCGTGGATGAGTGAAGGTTCGCGTTCTAGAGCGGGGGCAGACTCGAAGGGGCTGGTCAGCTGGATGACGCGCCTGTCCAGCTCGTCAACCGACAGCGTGCGGCGCCGAGCGTCCACGATGGCTGCGCGGGCGCCTGCCAGGAAGGACTTGACCTCTGCGTCATCCGCGAAGGGGCAACCCGTTCGGGGGGCTGTCGCCATCACCGTCAGCGGGTAGTAGCGCCCGACTCGGTCCATGCTGGGGGCCAAGGCACCCATCACTGGCGAGCCCGACGCTGCGACATGGGCGATGAAAAACCACAGGGGGGCACTCACGAAAGTGTCTGGCCAGCTTGTGTCGTCGGCCCTGCGCAGCTCGTCCATGCCGGCGCGAAGCCAGCCGTCCCACTCCGTCGTCAATGCGTGCGACATGCGGCGGCCCGCAAAATCGCCCAGGCTCGGCAGCTTTCCGTACCAGGCAATGGACGCCTGCCCGTGGGCTTGGGCTTGGGTGCCGCGGGTTTCCATGCCTAGAGGTTGCTCGGACATTCGAACTCTTCCATCGCCTTGAGCCTGAACGGGTTGAAGACACTGCTGGTGGTGACTTCAAACCGGACCCTGCGGCCGTCCACATTGAATACCGCGCTGAACTTCTCAGGCGCATTGCCCGGCAGAATCTGCGCGCGGTCGAAGAGCCTGTGCAGCGCCCAGGGCCCTTCGGTGACCAGGCCCGAGTTTTCTCCGGTAGCGGAGGTGATCTGAAGCCTGACCTGGCCTGTGCCACGGGTGCCGGGCCAGTTCATCGACTTCGGAATTTGCGGGCCGTGCTGGTAGCGCAGTACATCGCCGTCGACATCCAGCACCATCTGTGAAATGGTCGCATCCATCTCGATGGGCTTGATGTCCAGGCGAATGCCCGGCGCCTTGCCGCCCGCGCGGAAGTACACGTCGCGGATTGTGGCGGCTTTCTGGAACGATGCCAGCGACGCCGACCCACCGACCGGGGTCCCATCCACACCTTGCTTGAAGGACCAGGTGGCCGCCGAGATGTCGACCATGGGTTGCAGGGTGCTGCGGAAGAACTCGTCCATCACGCCGCCCACCGCGAACAGCTTGGCAAAGTCGTCTGCAGTGACGTCGCGCCCGGCGCTGCGTGTGAAGGGATAGCGGCCCAGGATGGCACGGCGGCAGAAATCGCCGATGGTGGCGTTCAGGTTGCCGCCGATGGTGCTGCGCACGTCACGCCCCACCATGGTGGACGTCGCTTCGGCCAGGTCGGTGTACATCAGATTCAGCGGAGGGGGCAGGCGTTTGGCCTCGGCCCGCACCCGTTCCAGCGTCGATGACAGGGTGGGAGGTACCGTGCCGCCGGACTTGACCTGCTGCCGGGCCGATGCAATCACGGCCGATGCTTCGTTGAGCACTTGCAGGCTTTGCGTCAAGGGCGACGGGCCCGAACCGTTGCTGGTGGCCAAGCGCCGATATTCCCGGAAGCGGAAGTCGACGATGTCCGCTTCGAGCGTGCCGCTGGCCGCCAGGCCGCCCACGTTGACCTGTTTGCCGGTCAGCCTGCTGAGTTGCCGCTGTTCCTCTCGGATGCGGTTGAGCTTTTCGCCTAGCCAACTGCTGGTGCTGGCGCCGCTGTCAGTATCCGCATCGGGGCGGCGCGCCAGCGTGGTTTCCTTGGACACGGCGCGAATGAACTGCTCCAGGCTGGAGTTGGCCGAGGAGTACAGGCGCGCCTGCTCGCCCGCCTGGTCCAGCGACCCGATGCGGGTAGGGCGCACGTCGGCCAGGTAGTCCTCCCACAGCTTGGCGTACTCCATGAGGTACAGGCGCTTCACTTCGTTGGCGACCTGCCCGGTCAGGACTTCCTGGGCCGTGCTGCGCTTGCCGTCCGCCTGGCCCAGCACCCAGCCTTCTTCCTTGGACAGCAAGGTGGTGACCTTGGGAAGCTCGTGCAGGAACACGCCGTGGTATCCGTCATAGGTGAAGAGGCCGGAGATACCCTGCGTGAGGGGTCGTCCGCTGCGGCGGCTGAACACCTGCGGTGCTTCGGGGCCGCTGGCGCGTACCACGCTGAAGTCGGCGGGCAGGTTGTTGCCTGTGGTCAGCAACTGCTTGAGCCGGCTGTAGGCGCGCTGGGCCGGCGACATTTGCGCCAGCCGCTGCCGAACCTCATTCACCAGCGCGGTGTCGACCGGGGTGGGCGACAGCACGATGCGGTCGTCCATCAGGCGATCGAGGTGGTGCGACAGGCGGTCACCGACGCCCGCCTGCACCAACTGGGGCGTGAGGCTCGCATCCCACTCGTGGCGAATCCAGGCCTTTACGGTGCGCGCGTCGAAACGGTCGGCGTCGTGGATCATGAGGTAGGCCTTCAGCGCTTCGTAGCTGGCCTCTGGATTGTTGGTCGAGGTCTGCTGCAGCGAGCGCCGCAGTTGCCGCACGATGCCGGGCAGCCAGGCGTCTTCCAGCAAGCGCAGGTAGGTCGTGTCGGCGGCGGTCTCCACCTTCGGCACCTGCAGCAGGCCCCAACGCCAGCTGACCGGGGGCGATCCGGTGTAGCGCTCGCTGGCGGCCAGGGATTCGGCGTGGTCCAGCAGGGGCAGCAGTGCCACCAGGTTCTCCGGGTCGCCGGTCTTGGCTTCTTCCACGGCCTGGCGCAGGGTGGCAGCGCTGGCTTTCACCTCTTCCAGGTACGCCAGATTGTTCTGGTTGCTGACGCTCCAGGCCAGGGCTGCGCCGCTCAAGGCCAGTGCCAGGCCGATCAAGCCACCGGCCTGCATCAGCCGGAGCTGCCGCTCTTTCTTGGCGTTGCGGCCGGTGAGCCCCGCTTCGTTGAACATCACGCCCTTGAAGAGGGTCTCGATGAAGAAGCTCTTGCCCTGCTGGCCTGCGCCCGCCTTGACGTTGCTGGCAATGGAGAAGCGCCGCTTGAGCGCCGACAGCACGCGGTCGAACGGCATGCCTTCTTGCGTACCGCTGGTGAAGTACACCCCGCGGAACAGCGGCTTTTCCTTGAAGCGCGATGACGAGAAGGCTTCCTGCAATGTCTGGTTCACGACCTCGCGGAGGCCCACGAACTGCTGGGGCAGGGCATAGATCAGCCCGCGGCGCGCCAAGTCTTGCTCTGCCAGCAGGCGCTGGGGCAGCAAGCGATTGATCTGCGCCACCAGCGCATCGAACTCTGCGGTGAACTGCGCCGTCGGATCGACCGACGGTGCGTTCTCTTTGTACTTCTGCGTGAAGCCCCAGACCTGCGAGCGTTCATCACGCGTCATCTGGCCGAAGAACTCGTTGAAACCTGCCAGCAGGTCGGTCTTGGTGATCAGCACATAGACCGGGAACTTGATGGCGAGTTCGTCGCACAGCTCACCGAGCCGTGTGCCGATGGTCTTGGCCAGCCGCGCCCGTTCTGCTTCGGAGCTGCTCAAGAGCTCCTGCACACTGAGCGTGACGATGACGCCGTTGATGGGCTGTCGCCCCCGAAAGCGTTTGAGAAGCTGCAGAAACCCCGACCAGGCGGCCTTGTCCTGAACGGCGTCGCTCTCTTGCGTGGTGTAGCGGCCCGCGGTGTCCAGCAGCACGGCCTGGTCGGTAAACCACCAATCGCAGTTGCGCGTACCGCCGACGCCCCGGATGGAGCCCTTGCCGAATTGCTCAGCAAGCGGGAAATCCAGGCCGGAGTTGACCAGTGCGGTGGTCTTGCCCGAGCCGGGCGAACCGATGATCAGGTACCAGGGGAGCTGGTACACGTAGCGCTTGGTGAACCGGCCGAAGAGGCCGCTTTCCGTGGCGCCGAACCGTGTCTTGGACAGGACGTCCACGGCCTCCTTGAATCGGCCTTCCAGCTCGGCCACTTCTTCCTGGCCTGGGGCGAGCTCATCGGGCGTGTCGCGGCCGGCGGTGAGCCGGGCCAGCTGGCCCATGAGCTTGTCGTTCATCCGCTTGGAGCGCCACCAATGAAAGAGCAGCTTGATCACCCAGATGGCGAACAGGGCGGCGATCAGCGCCCAGCGGACGCTTTCGCTCTCCAGCGGTTGGTAGGGTTTGATGTAGACCAGCGGCCCGATGAACCAGATCACCAGGCTCAGCAGAACCAGGCCGATGAAGGCCAGGGTGTAACGGTTGAACAGCAGTGCTGCCATGTTTCTCAGCATGCTCATTTCCTGATGCCTTCGGTGCGCGGGGCCGTGCCGCTGAGCTGCAATTCGTTGTCGCGCACTTGGGGCGCTACCAGCAGAACGATTTCCACACGCCGATTTTTGGCCTTGCCTTCGCTGGTGGTGTTGGGCGCCACAGGGTCGGCCTCTCCGCGGCCCTCTGCGTGAACGCGCTGGCTCTCGCGCACGGTGCGCAGCAGCATGTCGGACACCGACTTGGCGCGGTCTTGGGACAGGTGCCAGTTGGACGGGTAGCGTGCGGTGCGAATGGGGGAGTTGTCGGTGTAGCCGTTGACCACGACCTTGCCGGGCACTTCGTTCAGCGCAGTTGCGATGCGCTCGATCACCTGCACGTAGCGGGGCTTGACCACGTTGGAGCCCAGGTCGAACAGGCCATCACCGCGCAGGATGATGGTGCTGCGGTCGGCCAGGTCGATGACTTCGACCAGCCCTTCGCGGATCTCGGGTTCGAGGAACTGGCGCAGCCGGGGTTTGTCCACGCTGGCCACCGCCGCGATGGCCTTGGGGAACCGGATCGCGTTGATGGAGGCAAACAGCGCATCGGACTGGGCTGCGAGGCGGTAGCTGAACCACAGGAACAGCGCGAACGCCAGCAGCAGCGCCAGGGCCGCAGCGACCCACAGCGGCACCATCGTCCAGGGAGGCGCGGCTTTGCGCTCTTCGCCTTTCCAGTGGATCGACAGCGCGCCGCTGCGGTCGCCGCGCGTGCTCTCGATCAGCGCAAGCAGCCGCGCCTTGAGGGTCTCCAGCTGGCTGCGGCCGTTCTCGATCACCCGGTAGCGGCCTTCGAAGCCGAGCATCAGGCAAAAGTACATGAGCTCGATGAGGTCGATGTGCTGGTGGGGGGTCTGCACCAGCTTGGCCAGCAGCTGAAAGAACTTTTCGCCGCCCCACGTCTCGTTGTGCAGCGCCACGAGCAGGCTGAACTTGGGCCAGACGCCCGAGCCGCCCCAGGGCGTTTGCGCAGCGGCCTCGTCCACCACGGTGCAAAGGCAGTAGCGCGCACCGATCACGGTTTCTATCGGAACCCCGGCCACCCCCGCACTGCGCTCGAATTCGCGGATGTTCGTGAGCAGCAGGCGTTGAAAGCCCTCGGGGTCGGCGTTGGATGCCATCGCCCGGATCTGGGGAATCAGGTTGAGCAGCACGTTGGCCGACGCGACCAGCGGGTTGCCGCCGCTCACTACATCGGGCAGGCTCGTGCGGGGCAGGGCGTTGGCGGCCTGCGCGGGCATGGAGGTGTCCAGCAGACCTGGATCTCCCGGCCCGGTGTGGTCGCTGGCACTGAAGGCGAAGACGTTGTCCGTCATTGGCATCGTTATGGGTGTTGTTATCTACGGATCGCCCAGAACTCCAGCTGGAGTTCCGGGAACTCGCCAGAGACGTGCATGGCCAGGCCGCCAGAGTTGTTCAACTGGCGCCACAGGTCGTGCGTGGTGTCGACCTCGAAGTAGGAATACCCGGCGTGGTAAGGAATCTCGCGCGGCGCGACAGACAGCGACCGCAGGACGACCCCCGGGAGGTGAAGGTTGACCAGATCGCGGATCTTCTCGACCGGGCCCAGTTTGGTCTGGGTGGGAAAGTGGGTGCGCAAAAACTCCACCGTGGTCTGTGCATGCACCGCGAGCACGAAGTCGCAGGTGGTGAGCAGTTCTGTGGATGGGATGAGCGCCACGCGCACGCCGTATTGCCGCTCTTGCAGCTCGATCTGAATCGCGTTTTGCTCCAGCACCGAAGACAAGCCGCGGCGCAATTCCAGCATCAGCGGCGGAAAGCAGCTGCGCAGGTCATCATGGTCGTAGGCTGGCAAAGGCGCAGGGCGCCGCTGTTCGCGGGTGAAGGTGGCCAGCTCGCCAGCCATCTTCAGAAGATCGTCAAAAAGCCGCTCGGGATGGATCGTGCGGACCCGGACCCAGTGCTCCACTGCAGGCTCCCAGCGGTTGATGAACTGCAGCATCAGAAAGTCGCCCACCTCGCCCACGCCACCACGCCCCGGCTGGATCAGCCGCTCTTCGAGCGCTGCACCCCGTTGGCGCAGCAGGCCATGCAGTTCGCGGCAAAAAGCGAAAAGCGCGGAGGTCTCGGAGTTGTTGACCACCGTGGGGATGAAGGTCTTGTCCAGCAGCACCGATCCGTCGGACTTGCGTTCCACCACATGGGCCACGGGCAGGGAGACCCAGCCATCCGAAAGATCTTGCGACGCACGCAGGCTGAAGCGGGCAATGCCCAGTTGCACCTCGGCGGGCTGCGCGCCCACGTCGTTGACGTCGGCCACTTCCAGCACCTGCGCCTGGTAGCGCGTCATGCCCAAATCGCCTTCCCCGAGCGTGACTTCAGCCCCGCTGCGCCGGCGCAGCGGGAGTGACAGGTGCACCAGGGTGTCCTTGGTGTCCTTGCCCACGTCCAGCGGGGCAGGGGCATCGTCGACCTGGGGGATGCGGAACGGTGTTCCGTCGGGCAGCACGCCGTGCGCGGAGATCACGGCGATCTTGCCCAGCGCCAGCATCTGGGTGTCCAGGGTGAGCTCCGAGAACCCCCAATAGAACGGCTGTGCGGGCAATGCGCGGCCCTGCACCAGAAAATCGACGTACCGCTCTTGCTGCTGAAAGTGCTGCGGGCGCAGGAACATGCCCTCGGCCCACACCACCTTGCGTTGCCAAACCATGGTTCTACCTTGAAGTTATTTGATGCTGCACCCGGACGGCTTCACGCGAAACCGTGACGAGATAGTGAACGGGCTTGAGTCGCTCTGTCTCGCCCAGGCCCCACCAGCGGCGGCGCATTTCCACGGAGTTCGGCGCATCGATGGACGCCCGCCAGGTGCTGCGCTCCAGGTCTCTGTAGCTGGCAAAAAAGCCGAAGGCCCGCACGTCGGGGTTGCCCTTGCGTTCGATGATGCGGCGCTCGCCGGGAGCGATCAGTATCTCTTCCCGTCGCACGAAGTCGCCGCCGAGCTGGCTTTCGTCCTTGTCCAGCAGATCGAAGAAACTGGAGCGCTCGAAGGTCACCGGGGTGCGCAACTCATAGATGCGCAGCAAGACTGGTTTGGGCATGCCGTCCACATCGGGGTTGAGGCTGCGCTCGGCCATGATTTCGATGATGGCGGACGGCACCGCGGTAGGCGCCTCAGTGGGGCGGTTGAGCGTGTTCACCACACCGCAACCTGCCAGCGATGCCCCTGCTATGGACAGAAGAGGCGCTGTCTTCAGGATCGTGCGCCTTGAAATGGCGTTCTGGGTCGTGCTCATGGCAACATCCTTCAGTTCAGTTGACGGTGTGATTGGCGGACACCCACACCGCAAATGCGCTGAGGTTGTCCTGGTGGGGGCGGCCCTTCGACATGACGGTGTCTGCCATGTCCTGCAGCCAGACGTCGGGTCGCTCGGACGCCTGGAGCGCTTGCTCCATCGCGGATTCGTGAAGGTTCTCCCACAGTCCGTCGGAGCACAAAAGGAAGGCATCGCCCTCCATCAGCTCCATGGATTCATGAAGCACCGTGGGGGGCACCTGCGACTCGGCACCCACCGCGCCCGCGAGCACGCTGCGGTTGGGCAGCGAGCGCGGGTCGCCGTTGGCGTACATGCCTGCGTGCAGCAGTTGCTGCACCACGCTGTGGTCTTCGGTCATGCGGTGGACCTTGCCGCCGCGAAACCAGTAAAGCCGCGAATCGCCCCAGTGGGCCCAAAGCGCCCGGCCGGTGACGGGTTCGATGCACAGCAGCACGACGGTCGCACTCATGTGCATGCGCGAGGTGGACGTGGGCTGCTCTTCGGAGACGGTGTGTTCTGCGCGAAAAATCAGCGAGGCGAGGCTCGCAGGCGCAAACATGGGGTTCTCGCGGTAGCCGCCCAGCACTGCGTCGACGGTCAGACGCGCTGCCAGCGCGCCATTGCCGTGGCCTCCCGCGCCATCTGCCAATGTGCAGCAAAATCCCTTGGGGCCCAGGTCGATCATGCCCAGATAGTCTTCATTGGAGGCGCGCCCTCCCTTTTGGGTGATGGCAGATACCGACAGCTGCAACCGGTGCGCCTCGCCTGCAATGTGAGCGATCAAAGGTTCTCCCCCGCAGCCTGCGCCGCAGCTTCATAGGCATCCACAAAAGTCTGACCCGAAAAAGCCATCAGGTCATCTTCTGCGTTGCGGCGAATGGCGTCGTAGCGCTTTTGGAAGTCGTCCCACAGGGCGGCTTTGCGGTGTACGGACGAAAATTTGGACAGCAGGCCGGAGCCCGCGGCGGCGTCCTTCTCCAGCTCGGCAGGGCTCAGGCGCGCCACGGCCTCGGCATAGGCGGCGCGTATTCCGGCCATCAATGCGATCTGGTGCACTGCCAGGTCCTTGTAGGCCTCTTGCATGGCGGGCACGGGCTTCATGAAGCCTGGGAACGTCTGGCCCGCCAGCTGCAGCATCACGCCGTCGGCGGTGGGCAAGAACTTGAGGGGGTTGTTGGCGCCGGAGGCAATGATGGTGACGTCCGCACGAAACTCCCGTTTGATCTCCGAGCGGGCGGACAGCAGGTCGATGGAGCCTTGCACCGCAACGCGCAAGGCTTCTCCGAAGCCGCGCATGAAGTCCGGTGTGACGGTGATGTTCACCTTGCCTGGCTCGATCGCTGCACCTTCAATGAAGGCAGCGGCCAGTGCATCCAGCGTGGCAGTGGACGTAGACGTAGAGGCGGATGGTGCTGGTGCTGGTGCAACATGCACCTGAGGCACCTGAGGCACCTGAGGCACCTGAGGCACCTGAGGCGGCACGGCGGCAATCAGCGGAGCAATCGTCGTCGGAGCGTTGAGAGTGTTTGGCGCAGACGGTGCGCTGGTGTCCACGTCCCGCTGTGCCTGAGGCGGCGATACGGGGAGCGCCGTTGGCAGCGCAGGTACAGGGTCGCCCAGAAAGCTCTCGGCATGCAGTGCACGCTCGGGCTGTGGCTGCTGCACGGCACTGTCCAGCGCTGAAAAATCGATGCGCGCACTGCTTGGCGTTGCGGCTTCCGTCGGCCATGTCTCGGGCATATCCGGCGCTGTCCTCGGCGCCTTGAA
>Ga0209023_10002685_pt1 | contig 21852 bp, 20 predicted proteins | sample LakOneMetagenome_FD_187468 | JGI IMG/M metagenome (GOLD analysis project Ga0209023, IMG submission 187468) | Freshwater and sediment microbial communities from Lake Erie, Canada (SPAdes) (version 2) | ecosystem: Environmental > Aquatic > Freshwater > Lentic | place: Lake Erie, Canada...
TGCCCGCGCCCGCCGATGTCTGTAAGGCCAAAGCGCGGGTCACCGCAACATGGTCCGCGTCCGATTTATGCTGGTTCAGCTTGAAGCTGCCCTCGACCTCCTCGACGGTCATGACCAGCCCCGCGATACCCTTCATCATCGCGTCCAGCCGGCCCGCCGACATCTTGTCCGCCGTCCATGGCTTTTTCGGCGCAAGATCGTTCTCGAACCGGGCGCTGGCCTGATTCAGATGATCGGGCAGTTGCTGGCCTGTCATGATTTTCACAGCGCCGGTCATATGCACAGACCGATAGAGCCAGGTCGGCACCTGATCCGGCGACACGTACCAGTCGGGCGACACATAGGCGTCCGCCTCGTTGACCGCGAACAGCCAGGGCGTCACGCCGTCGGCGAATCCAATCAGCGGATTATGGCGCGCCAGATGAAAACACAGCAGCGGTGTGCCGTCGCTTCCGTATTCGATATGGAACGGCACCGGGGACGCGACGGGCTTCTCCCCGTCATGAGCACAGGCAAGCCCAAACCCGCGCGCGGCAGCGAACGCGAGACATGTGGCGCGATCAACTCGGAAGGCGGGTGGAACGTACATTGCAAACTCCTGCTTCTACGAGGAGCCGCCTGAGATCAAACCGCGTATTTTGTAGGAGAGAGAGAAGTGCCGCGGGCTGTCTCCGGCGGCACGGGGGTTGATTTAAACGCAATCGACCGCCCATACCGCGAAAATGCGGCGGCGGCGGGCAGCGATGATGGTTGCGTTCAAAATCATGGGCGCGGATATAAGTCCGCGCCCATTTTCCGTCAAGCGGCGATCTGCGGGGTCAGATGACCGGATTCCACGGGGCCGGCACCCAGCGATAGCCGTTGCCGTCCTTCTCGAGGTTGGCGAGGCCAGGGAACGGATAATGGAAGCCCTGCACCCGCATCTTCTCGGCTGCGATCATGTCGTAGACCTTGCGGCGGGTGGCCTCCGCCTGCGCCGGGTCCTGATCGAACATCAGGTGCCAGCCGGGATTGCGCGCAAACAGGTCCGGATCGTTGGTCACGTCAGACTGGATGAACACCTTGTCCGCGCCCGAGGACAGGACATACGACGTGTGGCCAGGCGTGTGACCGATCGACTCAACGCTGAGCAGGCCGGGCGCGATGTCCTTGCCCCATTCGTAGGGCGTGACCTTCTTTTTCAGTCCGGCTTCAAACACACGCCGGTTGTTCTTGAACAGGCCGGCCATGCGATCGCCCGAGGCGCGGCTCATTTCACCATCATCCATCCAGAACTTCCACTCGGTCGCGGGCACCAGAACTTCGGCATTCGGGAATGCGGGCTGGTTGTCGGCGGTCAAGAGGCCGTTCACATGATCGCCATGGAAGTGCGAGATCACCACCATGTCGATCGACTTGGGATCGATTCCCGCCGCTGCCATGTTGGTGGCAAACTGACCGACCGCACCCTTGCTTGACGCAAATGCGCCTGGCCCGTTGCCGGTGTCGATCACCACCAGTTTTCCGCCGGTGTTGATGACCAGCGGACCGAACTGAATGGTCATCTTGTCGCGCGGACGGAATGCCTTTTCGAGCGCGGCATTCACGTCGTCCTTCTTGGCATTGAGAACGAAGGTTTCGGGGAGCGGGAATGTATTGGCGCCATCGGAAATGACGGTCACCTCGGCATCGCCAACCTTGTAGCGATAGAAGCTCGCGTTCTGCTTGCCGGCAACGGGCGCCGCTGCTTTTGCAGTTTTTGCTGGCATAAGGGGGGCCGCAGCAAGAACAGCTGCACCGGCCAGCGCGTGACGTCGCGTCAATTCCATGTTGTTTCTCCCGTTGAATGTAATCCATTGAAGAGCGCAGTGTTGGAACTGTTGCAGCCTGATCTTTCCTGCAAGTCATTCGCAGCGAGTGCGCGCATACCCACACGCCACGATAACACCAGTTCACGACAGCTATTCCCGATCACGAAGAGTTTGAAAGGCCGGAGCCGTCACATGAGCAGTTTGACGCCGAACATGCCGGGCGCCATCAAGAGACCGGCCCACAGAAACGCGGAAGCGAAGTTCGCAAACTGAAAGTGCCAGTATTCCATTTCGACGACGCCTGCGACCAGCGGCACCGTGGCGCGCAACGGCCCTGAGAAACGTCCGATGAAAATGCCGAGCACGCCCCACTTCTTCATGAAGCGTTCCGCACGCGGCAGCATGTCCGGAAAACTCGACATCGGCCACATATGCGCAATGCGATCGTGGAATCTGACACCGATCCAGTAAGACAGCCAGTCGCCGCAGGCCGCGCCCAGTCCGCCCGCGATCCATACCGGCCAGAAACTAATGCCGCTGACACCGATCAGCGCGCCGATCGACACCAGCGCGCCCCATGCCGGAATGACCAGCGAGAGAAACGCCAGCGACTCGGCGAAGGCGAGCGCGAAGACGACCGGCATCGCCCACATTTGATGGTCGCGGACGAATTCAGCCAGTCCGCGCGTCATTTCCTCGAACGTCATATTTGTCCCAATCCGGCTTATCGAATCTGCCGGTTCCCCTAATTCCAGATACCACGGCCGGCGGGGACCTGTCCGGGAACCGTCTGCGTCACATTTACCGCCCTAACCGTGGCATAGTAACGCCTGACGATTCGTTCTCTGATCACGATCTATCAAGATTTAAGAAGCATGGCCAAGTCACTGAATAAAAAAGAAAAAGCGGACACTGATCTGTTCGCCTCCCCGGACCGGAAGCCCCGTGCGCCCGCGAAGGCTGCAGCCAGGCCGTCGAGTGCCGAGGCCGGGTATACCGCGCAGGACATCGAGGTGCTGGAGGGTCTGGAGCCCGTCCGCCGCCGTCCCGGCATGTATATCGGCGGCACCGACGAGAAGGCCCTGCACCACCTGTTTGCCGAAGTGATCGACAACTCGATGGACGAGGCGCTGGCCAGCCACGCGACCTTCATCGAGGTTCATCTTGGTGCCGACGGCTACCTGACCGTCGTCGACAACGGCCGCGGCATTCCGGTCGATCCGCATCCGAAATTCCCGAAGAAGTCCGCGCTCGAAATCATCATGTGCACGCTGCATGCGGGCGGCAAATTCGACTCCAAGGTCTATGAGACCTCGGGTGGCCTGCACGGCGTCGGCGTGTCGGTGGTGAACGCCCTCTCCTCCGAACTTGTGGTCGAGGTTGCGCGCAACCAACAGCTCTATCGGATGACCTTCGAGCGCGGCAAGCCGAAGGGCAAGCTCGAAGAACTCGGCAAGGTTCACAACCGGCGTGGCACCAGCATCCGCTTCAAGCCGGACACCGAAATCTTCGGCGCGAAGGCGCATTTCAAGCCGCAACGCCTGTTCAAGATGGCGCGCTCCAAGGCGTATCTGTTTGGCGGTGTCGAAATCCGCTGGCGCTGCGATCCCGAACTGCTCAAGGGTATAGAGGAAGTCCCGCCCGATGCGACCTTCCACTTCCCCGGCGGCCTGAAGGACTATCTCGCGGCGGCGATCCATGCCGACACGCTGGTGCATCCGGACATCTTCTCCGGGAAGTCCGGCCGCAACGGCGCCCATGGCGCCTGCGAATGGGCGGTGGCATGGACCGCGGATGCCGACGGCTTTCTGTCCTCCTACACCAACACCGTTCCGACGCCGGATGGTGGCACGCATGAAGCCGGTTTCCGCAGCGCGCTGCTGCGCGGTTTGAAGGATTACGCCGAACGCATCGGGCAAGGTAAAAAGGCTTCTTCCATCACATCCGAGGACGTGATGGTGGGAGCAGCCGCCATGCTGTCGGTGTTCGTGCGCGAGCCGGAATTCCAGGGCCAGACCAAGGATCGTCTCGCCACCGCCGAAGCGCAGAAGATTGTCGAACAGGCGATCAAGGACCCCTTCGATCACTGGCTGACCGGCAACCCGGTTCAGGCCAACAAGCTGCTCGAATTCGTGGTGGAGCGCGCCGACGAGCGGCTGCGCCGCCGTGCCGAGAAGGAAACCTCGCGCAAGACCGCGGTGAAGAAGCTGCGCCTGCCGGGCAAGCTCGCCGACTGTACCAACAGCGCGACCGAAGGCTCTGAACTCTTCATCGTCGAAGGCGACTCCGCAGGCGGCAGCGCCAAGCAGGCGCGCGACCGCAAGACTCAGGCCGTACTGCCGCTGCGCGGCAAGATCCTCAACGTCGCGTCCGCGACCAAGGACAAGCTCACCGCCAACGCGCAGCTTGCCGACCTCATTCAGGCCATCGGTGCCGGGATTGGCACCCAATATCGCGAAGAGGATCTGCGTTACTCGCGCATCATCATCATGACCGACGCGGACGTGGACGGCGCACACATCGCCTCGCTGCTAATCACGTTCTTCTATCGCCAGATGCCGCGCCTGATCGACGAAGGCCATCTCTATCTTGCAGTGCCCCCGCTCTATCGCCTCACCCATGGCTCCAAGACCTTCTACGCCCGCGACGAAAAGCATCGCGACGAACTGCTCAAGAAGGAATTCCATGCCAATGCCAAGGTCGATATCGGCCGATTTAAAGGCCTTGGTGAAATGATGCCCGCGCAGTTGAAGGAAACCACGATGGACCCTTCCAAGCGCACCATGCTGCGCGTCGTGCTGTTGCCGGACGATCGCGAAGGTACGGCGGATTCAGTCGAGCGCCTGATGGGCACCAAGGCGGAAGCGCGCTTCGCCTTCATTTCCGACAAGGCGGAATTCGCCAACGAGGAATTGCTGGACGTGTAAACGTCTTGCAGCCACTGCTGCTGCGCTGGTTCAGATCGAGCCAGCTAGCCTTTCGCCAAAGGGTATGTTCTCCTCGCAAAGCGGCACCAAGACCGCGCTGGAGAACAAAACATGATGCCCTCGCCTTTCGACCTCACCGGTAAAATCGCCATCGTCACCGGCGGCAATGGCGGCATCGGCCTCGGCATGGCACGCGGGCTTGCACACGCAGGCGCTGGCATCGTCATCGCCGGACGCGACAAGGACAAAACTGCAGATGCGGCGCGCGAGATCGAAGCGCTTGGCGCACGCGCACTCGCCGTCTCCGTGGACGTGACAGACAAGGCCTCCGTCGCAGCGATGGTCGAAACGACGCTCGTTCTGCTCGGCAAGATCGATATTCTGATCAACAACGCCGGCATGAGCGTGCGCAAGCCCGCCCACCTTCTCGATCTGGACGACTGGAACACGGTGATCGACACCAATCTCACCAGCGCATTCATCTGCTCGAAAGCCGTTTATCCCGCGATGAAACAGGCCGGCGGCGGCAAGATCATCAATATCGGCTCGATGATGTCGATCTTTGGCGCGAGCTACGCGCCTGCCTACGCCGCCAGCAAAGGCGGCATCGTGCAGTTCACCAAGTCGATTGCGGTGTCGTGGGCGGCGGACAACATTCAGGCCAACACGATCCTGCCCGGCTGGATCGACACCAACCTCACCCGGACAGCGCGCGAGCAAATTCCCGGCCTCAACGAAAATGTGCTGAACCGCACGCCCGCCAAGCGCTGGGGCAATATCGACGACCTTGCAGGAGTTGCGGTGTTTCTCGCATCATCTGCGTCCGACTTCGTCACCGGCACGTCGATTCCGGTCGATGGCGGCTATTCGGTGCGGTGAGAGCAACCGCCCCCTGTCTAGCGGCGGAAGTTCTTGATTTCCGACAGGCTGCCGTCCTGATAGGTCAGTTCGACCGACACGGACCGCGTCGAGGCCGGAATCTTCATGTAGGACGCTGCGTTTTCCGGAATGGCTGACGGGTCCTTCGGATTGCACGGCGGGATCTTGACCACCTGATTGGGCACCGTCGTATCGATCCCGATGCGCATTTCGCGGATCGCGCAGCGATAGCTCAGGATCTGCGAATAATAGACCAGCGGGCCACTGTAGCCGCCGAAGGCCAGCCAGCTATTCGACGTCATGTCGAGCAGCTTGCGGTGGCTTGCGATCAGCGCCGCTTCGGGATCGAACTTGATGGGGAACGGTCCCTGCATCTGGCCTGTCGGATCGACATAGCGCACCTGAATGGTCGCCGCCGGCGCGTCGTTCGGCAGTTCAATTGACGGGTTCGGCATGCGGCGGCGCGTGCGCGGATCGAGCGCATCGGTGAATCCGGTTTCCTTGAATTCCCCGCTCTCGCCCAGCCGCCATGAAATTGCAAGCGTCGGATCGGCAATGGAGAATGCAATCGACCACCCGCCGTTATGACGCATGAAGCTGGCGATCGGCGCGTTGCCGTTGTCGATTGCAATGGGAGGCGTCGGCTGCACAGGCAGCGCGGCAACCTGCGTTTGCGCCTCGACGGCGATGGCGCGCTCCCCGTCCTTCGACGGCCTCAGAACAAAATCGCCGACAATCTGATCATAGTAGGCTGGCGTCTGCATCCGGTTTGCAGCCATCGTCATCTTGCGCACATCGGACTGGGTACGCTTGGCGATCTGCACAAGGTTCAGGCCCGGCTGCGCCAATTCACGCACGAAGGTTCGCGTGAACACCGAGTTCGGATTGGGATCGTTATCGTTGAGGCGGTCGAGCGCGGTCTGCTTGGCGCCCGCCGAGAAAATCACAAACACCCCTTCCGGCGGCGAGATCGGCGCAAGTCCGCCGGTGCCGCCAAGTGCGCGGGTGCCGGTCGCTTCAAAGGGATTGTTACGGCAGGCATCGAAGACGAAGATCGACGTGCGCGCGCCGCGCGCCTGCAAACGCGAAATCACGCGCTCGGCCGCGAACGCGCCGTCGCGGATCAGTTCTTCCTGTCCTTGCGTCACAGCGGCGATGTCCGTCGGCAACAGATAGTTCTGGCCGTTGATCTCGAACCCATGTCCGGCGAAGAAGAAAAATGCCGTGTCACCCGGTTCGACCGCCTTGTCGAATGCCAGCATGGTTTCGCTGAAGGCTTTGCGGTTCTGGTTTTCAGCAAACAGCACCGTGAAGCCGAGCTGCTTCAGCGCATCGCTCATGGTGCGCGCGTCGTTCACTGCCTTCTGTAGCGGAGGTACGTTGCGGTAGTCGTTGTTGCCGATCACCAGCGCGACGCGCTTTTCCGCAAAGGCCGGAGCGGCAAACACCGTCATCATCGCGGTAAGGCCGATCAGCAGTGTCCTGAATCCGAATTTGCTCATGTCCTGTCCCCTCAACCGCCTGGCGGGCAAACCGGCTTCAGCGGTCTCATATCTCATAGTCGCGCCGCCCGGGAAGGCGGTTCAAGCCCCGGCGGAACCACCGAAAAGCTCTTCAACTCGTTGTCGTATTAAGGTTTTTCGCGGTTTTTACCCTCAAATTCATTGACTTTCAGCGTTTCCGGCCTATGTTCCGCTGCAACGCGGTCAGAATCGGAATTGTAAGTTCCTGACCAGCCGTCTGTCGGCGAAATATCTCCTCCCCGTGCCCATAAAGCGTGCCGTTCCGGGGTGAGCGCGACAGAATTTTTCCAGAGTCAGGACGGCGATTTCGACCAGAGGCATAATCCCGAAAAGTGGTCTTCCGGTTTTCGGATCGGATCATGCCCAAAACCAGAGGCTCAATGTCCTTTTCCAATCTCGGCCTGTCCGACAAGGTCCTCTCCGCTGTTGCGGCGACCGGTTACACGACCCCCACCCCCATTCAGGAACAAGCGATCCCCCACGTTCTCGCCCGGCGCGACGTGCTCGGCATCGCCCAGACCGGCACCGGCAAGACCGCGGCCTTCACGCTCCCGATGATCACGCTGCTCGAAAAGGGCCGCGCCCGCGCGCTGATGCCGCGCACGCTGATCCTGGAGCCGACCCGCGAGCTCGCCGCTCAGGTCAAGGAGAACTTCGACAAGTATGGCGCCGGACAGAAACTCAACGTGGCGCTGCTGATCGGCGGTGTTTCGTTCGGCGATCAGGATCTCAAGCTATCGCGCGGTGTGGATGTTCTGATCGCGACCCCGGGCCGCCTGCTCGATCATACCGAGCGCGGCAAGCTGCTGCTGACCGGCATCGAGGTGCTGGTGATCGACGAAGCCGACCGCATGCTGGACATGGGCTTCATTCCGGACATCGAGCGCATCTGCAAGCTCGTTCCGTTTACCCGCCAGACGCTGTTTTTTACGGCCACCATGCCGTCGGAAATCCGGCGCATCACCGAGACCTTCCTGCACAATCCGGTCAAGGTCGAAGTCTCCAAGCCGGCATCGACTGCCGTCACCGTCACCCAGTCCCACGTCAGCGTCGGCCGCGAACCGCACGAGAAGCGCGAAATGCTCCGGCAGTTGCTGCGCGACGCCAAGGACCTCAAGAACGCGATCATCTTCTGCAACCGCAAGCGCGATGTCGCGGTCGTTTATAAATCGCTGCAGAAGCACGGCTTCAGCGTCGGCGCCCTTCACGGCGACATGGACCAGTCGGCTCGAACTGCCTCGCTCGATCAGTTCCGCAAGGGTGAACTACCGCTGCTGGTGGCCTCCGATGTCGCCGCCCGCGGCCTCGACATTCCTGAAGTCAGCCACGTCTTTAACTTCGACGTTCCCCATCATCCGGACGACTACGTCCACCGCATCGGCCGCACTGGCCGCGCCGGCCGTCTCGGAACTGCGATTTCGATCGTCAGCCCCGCCGACCAGAAATCCCTCGCCGCCATCGAAAAGCTGATCGGGCAGCCGATTGCCCGCGCAGATGTAGCGGTGGCAGAATCCGATGCTCCGGTTGCTGAACACGCCACCGAGCAGGCGTCGGAAGAGCGCAAACCGCGCCGCGAATCCCAGCGCACGCGCGGTGGCCGTAACAAGTCCCGCAAGCCCAATGGCGGCGAACGCAAACCGCAGGTGGCCGAGCGAACTGCACCGCAGCAACCGCCGTCCATCGGACGTCCGATGCCGCTGGCTGCCCGCGAACAGCACTCGGAACCCGGCGATCACTCGCATCTTCCGGCGTTTCTGCTGCGACCCATCCGCGCGCGCGGATAACTGCGACGAATGACCCATCGAACGATGGAACCCGTTTACGGGTCATTCATTCTCATCCCTTAACGTGCCCCTCATAGTTTTAGCCATTTCGTTAAAAGGGCAGGCAGAAGCCTGTCTTTGAAGGGCACCGAACGTGATTGGCCTGCTGGAAGAATACGAACGTACATTGGCGTTCGCCGAAGTCGCATTGGGTCAAATCAGATCCTTGCGGCAAAACGCAGTGCCCCGGAATTACGAAATCTGGTACATCTACGCGACCGGCTACAACGCGGCGCTCAACAAGATCATCAACGAGACGCTCAGCCGCAACGGCAAGCTGACTGAAGCCGATCTCGAACAGATCTACGAAACATACCTCTCCCAGAACCGGACCACAGAGCGTATCGACACGGTCGGCACGCGGGTCATCAACGAGATCGATGACGTGATGAACCTCATCACGGATGCCCTCGGAATGACCTCCACGTTCGGACACAACCTCGAAGGCGCGACCCAGAAGCTGTCCGGCGCGCGGGACCGCGAGCAGGTCAAGGCCGTGGTCGAGGCGCTTGTGGCCTCAACCCGGGAGATGCAGGAAACCAACCGGGCACTGGAAGCACGCCTTGCCACCTCGAAGCAGCAGATCAGCAGCCTCCAGCACAGCCTCGAAGCCATCCGCAACGAAAGCCTGACCGATCCCCTCACCTCGCTTGGCAACCGCAAGTTCTTCGACCGCGCCATCGAGAACGCGGTCGCGCATGCCGCAAAGTGCGGCGAGCCGCTGTCCCTGCTGATGCTCGATATCGACTACTTCAAATCCTTCAACGACAACTACGGTCACCTCACCGGCGATCAGGTGCTGCGCCTTGTCGCGATGTCGCTGAAGCAGACCACCAAGGGACAGGATATTGCCGCGCGCTACGGCGGTGAGGAATTCGCGGTGGTGCTGCCAAATACGGCGCTGCGCCAGGCGCTGACAGTTGCCGACAACATCCGCCGCGCGGTGATGTCGAAACAGCTCAAGAAGAAATCGACCGGTGAAATCCTTGGCCGCGTGACCGTTTCTGTCGGCGTTTCGATGCTGCAGCCGGGCGATGACCGCGACCGGCTGATCGAACGCGCGGATGCCTGCCTCTATGCCGCCAAGCGTAATGGCCGCAACCGCGTGATCTGCGAAGCCGATCCTGAATTCTCGCCGACCGACCGCATTCAAGTCGCCTAGCGCTTCCTCGCACTTCTGCGTTTTATGGCGGCCTTCTTGCCCTTCGCCATTCCCTTGGCCGCTTTCGCCGAGGTTGTTTTGCGTGCCGCCAGCTTCGTCTTGCTCCGTCCGGACCGCGCCGGAGCAGACTTGGCCACCTTCTTTTTCGGAGCGCGTTTCCTTACGCCCGACTTCTTCGCCGCAGCTCGCTTGGCAGCGCCGACTGCTTCACGCGCCCATTCCGCAAGCTCTTCCGGATCGTCATAAAGCCGTTCCGGCAAATGACGATAGGAATTCACGACAACGGTCTTGTTGCGGGTATCGTACTGAAACGGCCTGGCGCCCTCAGCGTCGTAGCGGGGGATGGTCAGTTCATCGACCCTGAAGATAATGCCCGCGCGCAATGCCATCGCAAAGTTCACGCCATCGGCTGTGATGCCGAAGCCGCTGAACATCTTGCGCAGGGAGATTGACCCGAATTCGGAGAACAGATCGAACAGGTAGTCGCGGTCCATCGCCATGGACCACCTTGTCAGCCGTCGATCTTCGCGGGTGTGAGCTGAACCGACTCGCCGCAACCGCAGGCGCTGATCTGGTTCGGATTGTTGAACACGAACTGGGCCTGCATCTTGTCAGCCTTGTAGTCCATCTCGGTGCCGAGCAGAAACAGGACGGCCTTCGGATCGACAAGGATCTTCACGCCCTTGTCCTCGACCACTTCATCAGTCGGCTTCACGTCGTGGGCATATTCGACGGTGTAGGATTGACCCGCGCAGCCACCATTCTTGATGCCGACACGCAGGCCGACAATTTCAGAGTCGGCGCGCTCAGAGAGCTCCTTGACGCGCGATGCAGCGGCGTCCGTCAGGCGCATCACCTGCGGACGGGGGCGCACAGCAGGCTTGGAGGGCGCGGGAACATTTGGCGTCATACCGGTCATTTGTTCATTCCTCGTAGCGGTTCAAGGCCGCTCTGAAATGCAGAATAGATACCGAAACTGAGTCGTCTCAACTCACCACATATTGAGGACGAGGCGCGCCTCGTCGGACATCCGGTCCGGAGTCCAGGTCGGCTCCCAGACCACGTTCACGCTGACGGGGCCGACGCCTGCGACACTCGCTACGGCGTTCTCCACCATGGTCGGCAATTCGCCCGCGGCCGGACAGTTCGGCGTGGTCAGGGTCATCTCGACGTCCACAGAGCGGTCGTCCTTGATGTCGACCTTGTAGATCAGGCCAAGCTCATAGATGTCGGCCGGGATTTCCGGGTCGAAGACGGTCTTCAGTGCGGCCACTATGTCGGTGCCCAGGCGTTCGGTTTCCTCAGGCGGCAGCGCCGACTGGGTATCGAACTTCAGGCTCGCCGGTTCGGCTGTCTGGACGGTGTCGTTCATGCGAATAGCTCCCGCGCCTTGATAAGCGCCTGCGCCAACTGATCGACTTCAGCGCGCGTATTATACATGCCGAATGAGGCCCGGCACGTCGCCGTGACGTTGAATCGCTCCAGAAGCGGCATGACGCAATGGGTCCCTGCCCGAACCGCGATGCCGCTACGGTCAATGATCGTCGCCACATCATGTGGGTGTGCGCCGGCCATTTCGAAAGAGATGACCGGCCCCTTGCCCTTGGCGGTGCCGATGATGCGGATGGAGTTGATTTCCCGCAGCCGGTCGGTGGCGTAGGTCAAAAGATCATGCTCATGGGCCGCGATACGGTCCTTGCCGATCGAATTGACGTAGTCGATGGCCGCACCGAGCCCGATCGACTCGACGATCGCCGGCGTGCCCGCCTCGAACTTGTGCGGCGGGTCGCCATAGGTGACCCAATCCTTCGCGACCTCGCGGATCATCTCGCCGCCACCATTGTAGGGGCGCATGGCAACCAGATGATCGTACTTCGCGTAGAGCACACCGATGCCAGTCGGCCCATAGAGCTTGTGACCGGTGAAGACGTAGAAGTCGCAATCGATGTCCTGCACGTCGATGGTCTGGTGCACAGCGGCCTGACTGCCATCGACCAGCACCGGAATGCCGCGCGCATGGGCGATCTTCACGACCTCCTTGACCGGCACGACGGTGCCGAGCGCATTCGACATCTGGGTGATCGCGACGATCTTCGTCTTCGGCGTCAGGAGCTTTTCGAACTCCTCGATCAAGAAGTTGCCTTCGTCATCGACCGGCGCCCATTTCAGGACAGCGCCCTGCCGTTCGCGCAGGAAATGCCATGGCACGATGTTGGAGTGATGCTCCATGATCGAGAGGACGATCTCGTCGCCCTCCTTGATATTCGGAGCGCCCCATGATGACGCCACGAGGTTGATCGCCTCGGTAGCATTGCGCGTGAAGATGATCTCTTCATTGCGCTTTGCATTCAGAAACTGCGCGACTCTGGTGCGGCCGCCCTCATAGGCGTCGGTCGCAGCATTGGCCAGATAATGCAGACCGCGATGCACGTTCGCATATTCGGACTTGTATGCCTCGGTCATGCGGTCGAGCACGGCGGTCGGCTTTTGCGCCGATGCCGCGTTGTCGAGATAGACAAGCGGCTTGCCGTACACCTTCATCGCGAGCGCCGGAAAATCCTGGCGAACGCGTTCAACATCGTATGAGCCGTTGGCAACAGCCGGGTGCATGGTCAGCCCCGCGTCGCCAGCCATCGCCCGGCAGCTTCCATCGCAACCTCGCGTAGATTGTCATCCACGATCGATTCGATGGCCTCACCGACGAAGGCGGCGATCAGAAGCGCCTGCGCTTCCTTCTCAGGCAAGCCGCGCGCGCGCAGATAGAACAGCAGGCTTTCGTCCAGCGCACCCGCGGTCGCACCGTGACCGCAGGTCACGTCGTCCGCGAAGATTTCCAGTTCCGGCTTGCTGTCCGCTTCCGCCTCGTCCGAAAGAAGCAACGCGCGAGTCATCATCTTGCCGTCGGTCTTCTGCGCATCGGGCTGCACAATGATACGACCCTGGAACACCGAATGGGCACGATCATCGAGCACGGCGCGGAACACTTCGCGGCTGGAGCAATGCGGCACGGTATGATCGACCACCAGCGTGGTGTCGCCATGACGGCGGGCGCCAAGCAGATTGACGCCGTTGGTGGTCAGCTCGCTACCCTCGCCGGCAAAGGTGATGAAGCCCTGATAGCGGCTGACACTGCCGCCATGGGTCAGGTTGAACGTGTTCAGCTTCGCCTTTGCGCCGATGGTGAAAATCCCCGTCGCAACATGCGCCGCATCGAGCGCATCTTCCATCAGGCGGACATGCTGAAGTTCGGCCTCGTCCCCGATCCAGATCACGACAGAGTCATGGGTCTGGTAGGACTTCGCGCCTTCCGCAGCCACAAAGGTCTCGACCAGCGTTGCGCGGGCGCCTTTCGCGAGCTTCAGCAGCGAGCGAGTCACCAGCGACGAGCCGGAGTCGGTGGCGACATGAACGATATGAATCGGCTTGGTCAGCGTGACGCCTTCGGCCACGTCGATGACGACGCCGTCTGTCGCCAGCGCAGCGTTCAGTGAAATCATCGCATCGGACGCAACGACGGTCTTCAACAGATCGGCGCGCACCTTGTTGCCGCTGTCTTCCAGAACTTCGCGCAGCGTCCGCAGATGCACGCCCGCTTCCAGCGTTGTCACATCCGACAGCTGCGGCGCGAACACGCCATCCACCAGCACCAACTTTTGCGTGCCCTCAATGCCGAGCGACTTGATCGCTTTCGCCGCGCGCGCAAGATCGGCCTGATCCGGCGCAGGCGCCAGTGGCGCGACCTCGCGCAACAAAGCGCAAAGATCGGTGTACTTCCATTCCTCGATACGCCGGTGCGGCAGGCCGCGGCGCGCGAAATCGTCGAAAGCGCCTTGACGGACTTCGGCAACCGGACCCGAGCCGGGCAAACGACTACGCGCCGCAGCGAACAACTCGCCAAGCGCATCCGTCGTCGATTGAACCAATGCAACGTTCATGATCGGACCTGCTTACGCTGCCTTGTCTTCGAACTGGGCGTAACCGGACTTCTCCAGTTCAAGCGCCAGTTCCTTGCCGCCGCTCTTGACCACACGGCCCTTCGACATGACGTGGACGACGTCCGGCACGATGTAGTTCAGCAGCCGCTGATAATGGGTGATGACCACCATCGCGCGATCCGGCGAGCGGAGCGCATTGACGCCGTCGGCCGCGATGCGCAGCGCATCGATGTCGAGGCCCGAGTCCATTTCATCGAGGATGCAGAGGCTCGGCTGGAACAGCCCCATCTGCAGCACTTCGTTGCGCTTCTTCTCGCCGCCCGAGAAGCCGACGTTGACGCCGCGCTTCAGCATATCCATCGGAATGTTGAGCGACTTGGCGATCTCGCGAACCTTCTTGAGGAACTCCGGCGCCATCAGCTCGGTCTCGCCGCGCGCCTTGCGCTGGGCGTTGAGCGCCGTGTGCAGGAAGTTCATCGTGGTGACGCCGGGGATTTCCACCGGGTACTGGAACGCAAGGAACACGCCCTTGGCGGCGCGCTCGTCCGGCGCCATTTCCAGCAGGTTCTCGCCCTTGAACAGGACTTCGCCTCCGGTCACTTCATATCCAGGCTTACCGGCGATGACATGCGACAGGGTCGACTTGCCCGAACCGTTCGGACCCATGATGGCGTGAACTTGGCCAGCATTCACGGTGAGGTCGAGACCATGAAGGATCTCGTTATCTTCCACCTGAACCTTGAGGCCTTTGACTTCGAGTAGCGCGGTCATCCAACACTTCCTTCCAGCGAGATCGAGATCAGCTTCTGCGCCTCGACCGCAAATTCCATCGGCAACTGCTGCAGCACGTCCTTGACGAAACCGTTGACGACCAGCGCCACGGCTTCTTCCTGGCTGAGTCCGCGCTGGACGCAGTAGAACAGCATGTCTTCCGAAATCTTCGACGTCGTCGCTTCGTGCTCGAAATGCGCCGACGAGTTCTTGGCTTCGATATACGGCACGGTGTGCGCGCCGCATTTGTCGCCAATCAGCAGCGAGTCGCACGCCGTGAAGTTGCGTGCGCCCGTTGCCTTGCGATGCGCGGTGACAAGACCGCGATAGGTGTTCTGCGACTTGCCGGCGGCGATGCCCTTCGAGATGATGCGGCTCGACGTGTTCTTGCCGAGATGAATCATCTTGGTGCCGGAATCGACCTGCTGATAGCCGTTCGAGATCGCGATCGAATAGAACTCGCCCTGCGAGTTGTCGCCGCGCAGGATGCAGCTCGGATACTTCCATGTGATCGCGGAGCCGGTTTCCACCTGCGTCCACGAAATCTTGGAGTTCTTGCCGCGGCAGTCGCCACGCTTGGTGACGAAGTTGTAGATGCCGCCCTTGCCTTCCGAGTTGCCCGGATACCAGTTCTGCACCGTCGAATACTTGATCTCGGCATCATCGTGGGTGACGAGTTCGACCACGGCGGCGTGCAACTGGTTCTCGTCACGCTGCGGAGCGGTGCAGCCTTCAAGATACGAGACGTAAGCGCCCTTGTCGGCGATGATCAGCGTGCGCTCGAACTGGCCGGTGTTGCGCTCGTTGATGCGGAAGTAGGTCGACAGCTCCATCGGGCATTTCACGCCCGGCGGCACGTAAACGAACGAGCCGTCGGAGAAGACAGCCGAGTTGAGCGTCGCAAAATAGTTGTCGGAGGTCGGCACCACGGTGCCGAGATATTTCTTCACCAGTTCGGGATGTTCGCGGATCGCTTCCGAGATCGGCATGAAGATCACGCCGGCCTTCTTCAGCTCGGCCTGGAACGTGGTCGCAACTGACACCGAGTCGAACACGGCGTCGACCGCGACGCGGCGCTCACCTTCAGGGCGTACGACGCCAGCCAGCATTTCCTGCTCACGCAGTGGAATGCCGAGCTTCTCGTAGGTCTTCAGAATTTCCGGATCGACTTCATCGAGCGAAGCCAGAGTCTTCTTCTTCGGCGCGGAATAGTAATAGAGATCCTGATAGTCGATCTTCGGATAATCGACGCGTGCCCAGGTTGGCTCTTCCATGGTCAGCCAGCGGCGGAACGCCTCAAGGCGCCACTCCAGCATCCATTCCGGCTCGTTCTTCTTGGCGGAAATGAATCGGACGGTGTCTTCGGAAAGACCCTTCGGGGCCTTTTCGGATTCGATGATGGTCTCGAATCCATAACGATATTGATCGACGTCGATCTGGCGAACCCGATCGACCGTCTCTTGTACGGCCGGCATCTTTATCCTCCGCTCGCGGTTTCAAGGACCGCGTAAGTTGTAGCGGACTAAAACAGACTAAAACACTCGCAAAACGAGAACGTTAGAACTGTTCAAGCCCGATTGCTGAGGCTTTACGTAATACACTCGAGAGCTTTATCCAAGCCTCTAGACACCGATCTATGTCCGCTTCGGTGGTGTCCCAGCCAAGACTGAGACGAATGGCTCCCGAAAGAAGCGCCGGATCGGCGTTCATGGCTTGCAGGACATGGGACGGCTGAACCTTGCCGGACGAGCAGGCAGATCCCGACGACACGGCAATGCCCTCCAGATCGAACCCGATCACGGCGGTTTCCGCCTTCAGGCCGGGGGCCGACATTAGGGTGGTGTTGGGCAAGCGCCGAACCGAATCCGAGAAAACCACGGTTCCCGGATGGCTTCGCAGGCCCTTTTCAAGCCGCGCCTGAAGCCTCTTCATGCGGGCGGCATCCGCATCCATGGATGCCATCGCCGCGCTCACGGCGGCCCCAAAGCCCGCGATGCCGGGAACATTCTCTGTTCCTGCGCGCCTGCCCTGTTCCTGACCGCCGCCTCTTATCAGAGCTTCCAAGCCGGACAGGGTTTCCCCCACGATCATGGCCCCGACACCCTTGGGACCGCCGATCTTGTGCGCAGAAACGGTGAGAATATCCACCCCTATGAGCTTGATATTGATCAACATTCTTGCGAACGCCTGCACCGCGTCGACATGCAGGACGCCGCCAGCCGCGTGAACCAGTTCCGCCACCTCGCGAACCGGCTGGATCGCGCCAGTTTCGTTGTTGGCCAGCATCACAGACACCAGCGCCGGGGGCTTATCCTCCAGCAGGCCCGCAAGGGCATCCAGATCGATCAGACCCGAGGACAGCACCGGCGCGCTCTTGATCGCGTCGGCCGCGAATCGACCGCCTGCCAGCACCGATGGATGTTCGATGGCCGAGACAATCAGCCGCTGCACGGGTTCCGCACGTCCCCTGCGCAAGCCGGGCGTTAGCACCAGCGCATTCGCTTCCGTTCCGCCCGAGGTGAAAACCACATTCCGCTGATCCGCGCCAACAGCCGCAGCAACAGCGGAACGCGCATCCTCAACAAGTTTTCGCGCCGCCCGGCCTTCGCTGTGAACCGACGACGGATTGCCGCTGACATCGAACGCAGCCGCCATCGCGCTGCGGGCTTCCGGCCGCAGCGGTGTCGTCGCATTCCAGTCGAGATAAACGCGCTCACGCATAGAGTCTGATCGTCCAATCCGGTCTGAACGCCGTATTATCCTGCAATTGCATGAAAATAATCAGCAATCCGGCCTAACAGCACCTCTCGGCAGGCGCAATATGCTTGCTTTTTGCCCCTTGCCCCATGCTAGAACGCGGCACCATCCGACAGACACTTCGTTTGTATCGGCCCATCGGTCCGCACAACGACGCTTCAAAGGAATTTTGATGCCTGAGGTCATTTTCACCGGCCCTGCCGGCCGTCTTGAAGGCCGCTACCACCCGGCGAAGCAGAAGAACGCGCCGATTGCGATGGTGCTGCACCCGCATCCGCAGTTCCAGGGCAATATGAACCACCCGATCGTATATCAGGTCTATTACGCGTTCGTCGCGCGCGGCTTCTCCGTGCTGCGTTTCAACTTCCGCGGCGTCGGCCGCAGCCAGGGTTCGTTCGACCACGGCACCGGCGAGCTGTCGGACGCCGCCTCCGCACTCGACTGGGCGCAGACCATCAATCCGGAAGCGCGCGCCTGCTGGGTTGCCGGTTTCTCGTTCGGCGCATGGATCGGCATGCAGCTTTTGATGCGCCGTCCCGAGGTTGAAGGCTTCATCTCGATTGCGCCAGAACCCAATCGCTATGACTTCTCGTTCCTCGCGCCCTGCCCGTCGTCCGGCCTGATCGTTCATGGCGACAAGGACATCGTGGCGCCGGCGAAGGACGTGACCACGCTGGTCGAAAAGCTCAAAACGCAGAAGGGAATCGTCATCGACCAGCAGGTCATTCCCGGCGCGAACCATTTCTTCGTCGACAAGATGGAGCCGCTGATGGAGTCGGTGACATCCTATCTCGACATGCGGCTCGCCAACGTCCGCTAAGCATCCAGTCTCTCTCAAATAAAAATGGCGCGGATGTTATCCGCGCCATTTTCATTTACTGGATTTGCGCCCTTAAGCAGCGGCACGCTGGTCCAGTTGGGAAAGATACGAGTTGTGCTTCTTCATGAAGGCACGCAGCAGCGCCGGGTATTCGGTGCTCACAGCTTCACGGACTGACGCCCGCTCGCGCAGGCTTTTACGCCAGCGCGCGATCTTCGACTTGTTATCCAGAATTCCGAAATCGCCGATCTCGTCGAACACATCGAAATAACGGAAGGCAGGCGCGAACACCGCGTCGACAAGCGAGAATTTTTCACCATCGAAGAACGGCGCAGCAACCAGACGCGCCTCGAGCCGCGCGAACTTGTCAGCAGCCTGCTTCGCCTTCGCCTTGAAGGCGGCTTCGTCAGTGACGGTTTCAAGACCCCAGATATCACCCAGCACGGCCGAACCGAACTCGATCCACGCCCGATGCTCGGCGCGGGTCAGTGGATCTTTCGGATGCAGAGGATTGGGCAAGGTCTCTTCAAGATACTCAAGAATGACAGCGGATTCGAACACCGCCTTGTCGTCAACCTGCAGCACCGGCACCTTACCGAGCGGCGAAATCTTCAGGAACCAGTCCGGCTTGTTCTCAAGATCGATGTCGATCCGCTCGAACGGAACGCCCTTCTCTTTCAGGGCAATCACGGCGCGCTGAACATAGGGGCAAAGCTTGTGGCTGATGAGCTTGAGCGTTTCGGTCATCAATGGACTCCCGGATTGCGGACATGGCGAATGGCTTTGGTCACACGGCAGCGTGTGACGCGGACGGCACTGCGAGCGGTGAAGAACAGCTGGGTCGCCAGAAAGACGGCGTCAGAAAGGGGCATTGGAATCTCTATAAAGATGCATTTGCATCTTTATAGGTGCGCGGGCGGGACCCCGTCAAGGTTCATGCAGATGCATGAAATCACGGTTTCGCGAGAACACCCCCGGTCAGCGCCGAAAGTACTCCGGTGGTGCCCGGAAACGTCAACGGCAGGCTTTTGAGGCTGCGGACGGCCATATAGGCGAATGCCTGCGCCTCCACGGCATCGCCCGACCAGCCCAGGTCTGCCCCGCGCACCACGGCTGCGGGCGCCAAGCGCTTGCTGAGCATGGCCATCAGGGTCGGATTGCTCGCACCCCCGCCGACAACGATCCAGCTTGCAGGCAGCCTGGGGAGCATCGGTGCGATCATCGCGATAGAGGCCGCCGTAAAAGCCGTTAGCGTTGCTGCTCCGTCCTCGGTCTTCATATCGTCGACGGTCAGCGCGGCGAAGTCGTTGCGGTCGAGCGACTTCGGCGGTGGTGCTGTGAAGAACGGACGATTCAAGGCGCGTGCAATCCACACCTGATCAGCATGTCCTGTCGCCGCTGTGCGTCCGTCGCGGTCCATCGCCTCGCTGGTCCTGCGCAGCATGAAGTCATCAAGCAACGCATTGCCGGGGCCCGTATCGCAGGCCATCAGCGTCTCGCCATCGATATACGTGATGTTGGAAACGCCGCCGATGTTCACGACAACTGCAGGACCGTCGCTATTCAACATGCGCACCAGTGCGCGATGATAAACAGGCACCAGTGGCGCGCCCTGTCCGCCAGCAGCGACATCCGCCGCGCGCAAATCGAACACCACAGGCATTGCCAGCGCTTTGGCGAGCGCATGGCCGTCGCCGATCTGCACGGTCAGTTTCTGCTCCGGACGATGCAGGACCGTCTGACCGTGAAAGCCGATGATATCGATTGAGTCGCGAGACAGATTATGGGCCTTCAGAAAATTCTCGACCGCCTCGACATGCGCCCGCGTCACCAGTTGCTCCGCATCGGCCAGTGCCCCTGGCCGCGCATTGCGATCTGTCATCGGCACGGCATCGGCCAGTGCCCGGCGCAGCAGGTCGCGCTCATCATCGGCATAGGCGCGATAGGACGTCGGGCCGAACCGCCCGATACGCTCGCCGTCCGTCTCGATCAGAGCGACATCTACCCCGTCCAGGGATGTGCCGCTCATGAGGCCAATCGCAGTCAGCACCGGGCGTTCCTCGTTTGAATCCGACAGCGGACCTGATACACCACAGGCCCGAATAAATAGCTAAATCGCCCGAAGAGTCCCGATATGAGCGCCCACAAGTCCGATTTCCTCAATGTCCTTCAGAGCCGCGGCTTCATCCACCAGATGTCGGATGCCGCCGGTCTCGATGCCCTTGCCGAAAAGGGCGATGTGACAGCCTATATCGGATACGACTGCACGGCCTCGTCCCTGCATGTCGGGCACCTGCTTTCGATCATGATGCTGCACTGGCTTCAGCAGACCGGCAACAAGCCGATCGTGCTGATGGGCGGCGGCACCACGCGGGTCGGCGATCCATCGGGCCGCGACGAGACGCGTAAGCTGCTCACCTATGAGCAGATCGACGCCAACAAGGAAAGCATCAAGGGAACCTTCACCAAGCTGATCAAATTCGGCGAAGGCAAAACCGATGCAGCGATGGCCGACAACGCCGAATGGCTGACAGCACTGAACTACATCGAAATGCTGCGCGATGTCGGGCGGCATTTTTCGATCAACCGCATGCTGACCATGGACTCGGTGCGGATGCGGCTTGAGCGCGAGCAGGAGCTCTCGTTCATCGAATTCAACTACATGATCCTGCAATCCTACGACTTCGTCGAACTGTCGCGCCGTTATGGCTGCAATCTGCAAATGGGCGGCTCCGACCAGTGGGGCAACATCGTCAACGGCATCGATCTCGGCCGCCGCATGGGAACGCATCAGCTTTACGCGCTGACCTGCCCGCTGCTGACCACATCGTCCGGCGCGAAGATGGGGAAGACCGCGGCGGGCGCAGTCTGGCTGAATGCCGATCTGCTCAGCAACTATGATTACTGGCAATTCTGGCGCAACACCGAGGACGCGGACGTCGAGCGCTTCCTCAAGCTGTTCACACTTTTGCCGATGGACGAGATTGCAAAACTCGCCGCCCTCAAGGGTCAAGACATCAACGAGGCGAAGAAGATTCTTGCGACCGAAGCGACCGCGCTCATTCGCGGACGCGAAGCTGCAGATGCGGCATCCGAGACTGCGCGAAAAACCTTCGAGGAAGGCGCCATCGGAGGCGACCTGCCGACGCTTGAAATTCCCCGTGCCGAACTCGATGCCGGCGCGCCTGCGCTCGGACTGTTCGTCAAGGCAGGTCTTGTCGCCTCGAATGGCGAAGCCCGGCGTCAGATCAAGGGCGGCGGTCTGCGCATCAACGACGCGCCGGTCACCGATGACAAGATCAGCCTCTCGCTGAAAGATCTGACGTCAGATGGGGTGGTGAAGCTGTCGATGGGCCGCAAGAAGCATGTTCTGCTCAAGCCGGTATAATCACGGCCCGTTCTAGGTTCGCGCGACCATGGTCATCATGGTCCTGGTCGAGATGCACCGATTTCTCGACAGCCTCG
>Ga0209023_10002686_pt1 | contig 21851 bp, 23 predicted proteins | sample LakOneMetagenome_FD_187468 | JGI IMG/M metagenome (GOLD analysis project Ga0209023, IMG submission 187468) | Freshwater and sediment microbial communities from Lake Erie, Canada (SPAdes) (version 2) | ecosystem: Environmental > Aquatic > Freshwater > Lentic | place: Lake Erie, Canada...
GATCTGGCCTCGGCGGGCACGACGTCGAGGTGGCCGTGAATCATCAGGGCGCCGCGGCCCGGATCGGCGCCGGCCAGCCGGGCGAACACGTTGCCGCGGCCCGGGGCGCCGGATTCCACGTAGACCGTCTGGTATCCGACGGCCTCCAGCTGGTCGGCGACCCAGCGGGCGCATTCGGCCTCACCGCGGGTGGTGTCCGGGTTGCCGGTGTTGGTGGTGTCGAACCTGATCAGGGTGCTGACCAGGTCGACGACCTCGTCGGCGGGCCGCTGTGGCTGGGTCACGCTTCTTTCCTACCATCCGGGGTCGGGTCTGGTTTGGGTATGACGCGGGGCATCCGTTAGCCTTAGCTGCCCGCGCAGGCGGGAGCAGTCCGAGTGGCGGAATGGCAGACGCGCTAGCTTGAGGTGCTAGTGCCCTATTAACGGGCGTGGGGGTTCAAGTCCCCCCTCGGACACGTCGGGCGACACGACTCAAGTCGGCGGTCGCCGTGACTTGCCGTAAGTGCGGATCGTAATCAAGGCGCAAACCCAGGCTTGCGTACACCTGAGCGCGTTCTGCCCCGGTTGCCTTTCCGAGGATGACCGACAGGCCGCCCAACTCTTCGACCAACTCGCTGATCTCAGCGGCGGACATGACGTGGGGTCGCTCCGTTCGCTCAAGACGGGCCCGCAACTCATCACGCTCGGCCGTGCGGCGACGCAATGCGGCAGTCAAGTCCTCAACGGCCACACCCGACTCCACCGCAGCGACCAAGGCGGCAATCTTGCTGTTGACGTCGCTGATCTCACGCTGCACAGCGGCATAACCGGCTCCTGCCGCTGGGGCCATGTCCTGCCCGCGTGCGAGGTCGTCTGGATTGGCCAGAGTGGCGATCCATTCGTCCAGTCGTGCGATCACCTCGTCTTCCCGGAGATAAACGGTGCGCGGGTGATCGCTCAGGTCCACAGGTACAGAACGCGACTTCCCCAGCTCGCATCGGTAGAGGATGCGCGTTGTTTGCTTCCCTGGTCGGGCAGCGCCCTGCATGCGGCGTCCGCATGCAGCACAGAAGAGCAGCCCGCGCAACGCGTAAGGCACCGTCGATTCTCTGCTGCACACAAGACCAGGACCGCGCCGCGCCTGTGTCCGAAGCCGAACAGCCTGTGCCAACTGATCGGAGATCAGTGCTTCGTGGGTGCGGCGGTCCGGTGCGATCCAATCGGCCTCAGCACGCCACCGCATACGAGTCTCATACCCCGCAGCGACATCCTCGGGATTGACCAGGACTTCGTATTTCTCTTGCTTGCCCCACACACGGATACCGCGGTACGCCGGGTTGTCGAGGATCGCGCGGATCGCCGAATGGGACCATCCGCGCGGGTCACGGTGACGATTCCGTGCCGGGTCGTATTGGCTCGGTGACGGCACACCCTCGCCGGTGAGCTGTTGGGCGATGTAGCGCAGTCCAGCGCCATCGGCGTACATGCGGTAGATCCGCTCGACGACCGACGATGTCGCGGGATCGGGATCGAGGCGATGGAGCCGCTGCCCGAGATTTGCCTTGGCAGGGTTTGGGTGCGGTCCGGCATCGACGAGCCGATAACCATAGGGTGGTCGACCACCGAGGTATCGGGTCGTGTCTTGCGCCAGGGCCGACATCGCCGTACGGACTCGCATCTGGATTCGCGCGCGCTCTCCCTTACTCATGCCGCCGAAAAGCGTCATCACCAGGTCGTGTGCCTCCGAGCCCGGATCAACCGCTCCCCCGACTTCGGGTACCCATAGGCCGACGCCGTAGTGCGTGAGCACGGGGAATGTGAGCGCGAATTGCGGCCCGTAGAACGCGCGGGCAGGTTCGCCGATCACCACGGCGTCGAAGCCACGATCCCGAGCGGTGACATCGACTAGCAGACGCGACGCCTCGGGCCTGCGCTTCCACGGCAGCGAACGGCTTTGTCCCACATCGAAGTAATCACTGACGAGGACTCCGCCATGTGGAGTGATCAGGTCGATGGCCCGCCGTTTCTGCCAGCTTCGACTCGCCTCTGGGTCTTGAGCGTCCTCCGTGCTCACTCGTCCGTAGAAGGCGAACCTCAGACTCACGCCACTCCCCTCCCTGATCCAGACATCCGGTCCCGTACAGCCAGTATGACCTGCATCAGCGCGCGGTTGGCCTCATGCGGAAGTCGATAGGTCTCGGGTGCCACCATTTCAGCACCTCTCTCCGACAAGGTCGGCGCGTCGATTCGCCCGTCGCGCTCGGTGCGAGCATCAGTTGCTCGGGAACTGTCAGCCATCGCCACCTCTGGGCGGATCTCCCTGTTGGCTGGGAGCTTGGCGTCGCGCTTCGATCAGTCCGGTCCGGCGGGCCTGGATGCGTTGCAGGGCCGCGGATTGGATGAGAGTGCGGTCGCCGAAGCTGGTCAGGCCGGCCCGGTCAAACTCCCATACCACCCGATCATCAGCATCAGCATCAGCAGAATCGAACTCCAGTTCGTGCGGATGTGCAGTGCATTTCAACTGCTGGTCACGTGTCCAGTTGGCGCGGCGTTCGCGCAATGCGGTCATGGTGGTGGAGTAACGGTGGGACTTGGAGGTGATGTGGCCTCTGTAGCCCAGGGTGTGTAGCCACCGGCCAATACCGGCCAGTCCGTTGTCAGCAAGTTGGCTGATAGTAGTCAGAATCGCACGGACGTGATCAGTGACGTCGAGGTCAGCGATAGCCTCGGCGGAGATACGACGTGCGCTGATGCCAACGTCAGCCAAGGATTTGGTGACGTACTTCGCGAGGTAGCGTGCTACGCGGCGGCCTGGCAGCATCGGGTCTTCTAGTGAATCATCCTGCGCAGCAGTGCTTTACGCGATGTCCTGCCGTTTTCCGACGGGTTGAGTGTCGACTTGCGTTCCAAATCTCAACACCCGTTTCGAAGTATCTGAGGATGGGTCAGTGACCGTCACGGCCACGGTTCGCGCGGCCTGCTGGAGGATCGTTATCAGATCGGTTGCCGCCAGGGGCGACTGCCAGCCCCGACCGCCGCCGTTATCAGCGTCGGGTGGATCAAGGCGGATCAGAGCATGAATATGCGGAACGAGTCGGGCCTGCAATTCAACCACTTTGACGAAGCTGATTCGCACTTCATCCGCATCAGCTCCGGCGGCTTTCATCTCCTGTCGGAGTGCGCGTCGCAAGGTGATGGTGAAGCGTCGCCAGAGTTCGGGAAGGTGCCAGGTGAACAGCACATGCCCGGCATAGTCGTAACACTCTAGGCAGAGTGGCTGACCTGCCAGTGGATCACTCTGGTCGTGGGTCGTACTGCACCACAGCGGTTTTCCATGTTGGCATCGTCGATACCCGCCAATCCCGTGCTGGTCTCGACAAGCCGGCGCTGACTTGTCCCTCGACTTAGCGGCTGTATGGACGACTCCGAAGCTGGGGGCGGTCAGCGTGACAAATACCTGCGGACGATCGGCCACCGCGGTGGGCATACCGTGGTGGCCGCCCGCAGCTCCAGCGTGGACGAGCTGCCACGTGTCGCGGGCGTAGAGATCCGAGCACGAGGGGCAGATTTGGTCGCGCCGGTTGTTGCACCGCGTCCATACCAGCCGCTCCCGACCGTAGCCGTCGGAGCCAACCAGCTGAATCGGATGGGCACAGAAACCGACCGATTCCGCACGCCGCCAACAGGATTCGTACCCCATCGAGGCCACCCGGCGAACCATCTCATCGATCACTTTGGCGGTGTCGACCGCGTCTGGAATGCCGGGAAGGGCGATCTGTGCTGGTGGGTTGGGGTTATTCACCAGTGCCCTCATTCGAGGTCTGGCCACTGCCCGTATTGCGCGGGCGCCGGTTGCTGGCCGGTCGGCGAGCAGCGCGCGGGAACTGCGTGGCCAGGGTGGTGACGTCGTGATCGGTGACGTGGAAGGCCCGCACCCGCGCGGGTTCGGCAGTCCCGTCGATCATCATGTAGCCGACGCCCGGTGTCGCATCAGAGATCCGGTCGCATTCCGCACCGGCATCGCGGGCTCCTTGCCCGAGGATCATGGTGGTTTGGGTGGCTTCGGTCAGCCGCAACCCGATCCGCACGGTGAACAGTTGGCGCACCGGCAGGGTGTCTTTGGCCGGGTCTTGCACTGCGGCCACCACTGAGATCCCCACCGCCCGGCCCTGAGAGAGCAGCAGGCCCAGCAGTTGTTCAATCTCGGTGCGGGCCTTGCGGTCGGTCACGTACGCGGTGAGTGCGGCGACCTCATCGATCACCACCACAAACAACGGCTCGGCTGGCGTCGGGGTATGCAGGCGCGTGTGGCCGCGCAACCGGTTGGCGCGGGCGCGCATCACGGTGACCAGCTGGCGCAGCAGGTCGAGGGTGGTATCTGTGGCGTCGTGGGTGAACACCGTGAACATCGGTAACCCGGCGCCCAGTTCCATGCCGCCTTTGGGGTCGATGACACACAGCCGCACCAGGCCGGTCCTCACCGCGGGAGCGATGCCGGCGATCAGTGACCACAACACGCTGCCTTTGCCTGCACCGGTCGCTCCGGCGACCAGAATGTGATGGCCGAGCAGCGGCACCTGCCAGTAGTTCCGGGTTTCGGTGATTCCGACCCGAACCGACTCCAGCGTCACCGGTGTCACGGAGGTGGGCATGGGCAAAGGGACAGGTTCTGCCAGCACATCCCCGCGCATCAGCGTGATACGCAGTTCCCCGGGCCCGCTGGTGGTGATGGTCATCCGGTCGGCGCGCCAGGCGGCGGCCAGCGCTTCGGATTGTTGGTGCCAATCAGCGGCGGATTGGCCGGTAACGATCCGCACCGCCAACGTGTCGGAAGTCCTACCGATCGTCACGGTGCGTAACGTCGGCACGAGGGTGCGCTCACCGAGTTTCGCGGTCAGACCGTGCAGGGCGCACGTCGATTCCCAGGAGCGGGTGTAACGCGACCAGGTCAGCACGCGTCGCCGTACCGGTTCGGTCACCCACCCCCGAAACGAGACTGGGTCCAGCCAAGCCCACCCCGCATACCCGGCGCCGAACACGATCGCGGCGACCAGGCCCGCACGCGGTCCGTGCGCCACGCCGAGTGTGAGGCTGACGACGATCGGGACACTGATGGCGGGGAACAGCACCGCCCACCACAGCAGATACCCCGCGGCGGTGAACAACGCCGTGACCAGATCCCCGAGCCAGTCGTCATCTCCCGATCCGGCGTTATCGGTGTGCTTGTTGTTTGATGCCATGACGAGTGCCCTCCTTGAGCAAAAGTGGTTGACGGCCGCTGCGGGGTGGGGCGTGGCGATCTGCTCACCGCGCCCCACCCAGAGGGGTTACTTCTGCGCGCGCGCCTGTTCAGTCGCCGCCGCACCAGCCGTGGCGCCGGCGATGGCATCAGCGCGGAAGGCCACGCCACTGCGATCGCCCTGCGCCCACGGGATGGCCACCAGCCTGCTCACCGAGACAGGTTGGGTGACCGCGACGTTCGGGTCACCGGCCACTATCACGTTGAGCACCTCACCCCCGGTGTCATCCAACGCCAGCAATTGCACCGAGTGCTGCGGCAGCCCGGTGGCGGTGTCGATTTTGGGGCTGCCGGTCTCGAAGTTCAGCCGCGGCTCGGCCGCCCGGGTGACGATGAACCGGGTTCCTGACGTATCAATTCTCAAACGCATTGTCCTGCTGTTCCTTTCGTGAATTGAACGCGCCGTCGTGGCGCTGAACTTCAGTTCACGCGGACACCGCGGACTTCGTCAGGGACATTGATCGGCATTGCCGACATGGCCGCGGACATTTCGAACGTGGCAGGGACATACCTATGGGCATCGGTAGGTGACAACTGCCGTCGATCGCCGATCGGCGCGTGGCAAACTGGGAGCCACCCGCGGGAACAGGCAGAGGCGACACGGGAAGATATGCGCTGAGACGATGGACGATCACGATGACAGCGAGGCACCCGCGATCCCCAACGATCGGCTCGCACAGCGGTTGCAGGCCAAGAGCTTTTCCCCCCAGCGCTTCGCCACCGCAATCGGCGTGGACGTCAAGACGGTGCGCCGTTGGCTGGCCGACACCAACTGCAACATCCGCGAGAACAACGCGCGGCGCGCGGCCACCTTGCTCGGCTGCACCCCGCACGATCTGTGGCCCAATCAGTACCGGCCTGCGACCACAACTCCACTGGCGACCATGTCCACCAACAGTGGGCCGTTCACCGCGACCCTGTACGCCAGCCGCACCCAACTACCGATCAGCGAGTGGCAGCAGCATTTCTCCGGTGCGACCACCGGCATCGACATCCTCGTGTTGGCGGCCACCTTCCTGTTCGACACACTCGACGGCTTCCTCGACACCCTGCTCGATGCCGCCGCTCGCGGCGTCGCGGTGCGATTCCTCGTCGGTGACCCAGACACCGCCACCACGATCCTGCGGGGCGAGGAGGAAGGAATCGGCGAGGCCGTCATCGCCCGCTGCCGCACCTCAGTGGAACTGCTCACCCCACACGCCGGAACCCCGGGACTGGATATCCGCACCCATGACACGACGCTGTACACGTCGATCTTCCGGGTCGATGACACCATGATCGTTAACTTCCACATCTACGGCTCACCCGGACGCAACAACCCGGTATTAGTGCTGTCCCGCCACCACGAACCCCGGCTCTGGGCGACGCTCGAACAGGCATTCACCCAGGTGTGGGAAAACGCCACACCCCTAACCTCGAAAGGCTGACCCGCGTGCGCACCGACTACTACAACGACCCGAACGCTCCCGAGCCAAACAGTGTCGTTCCATCGGCGTCAGCGATCGTCACCGACGAACACGGCCGGATCCTGCTGGTCAAACGCCGTGACAATACTCTGTGGGCACTCCCCGGCGGCGGGCACGACATCGGCGAAACCATCGCCGACACGGCCATCCGTGAGGTCAAGGAAGAAACGGGGCTCGACGTCGAGATCACTGGGCTGGTCGGTGTCTACACCAACCCGAGACATGTCGTCGCTTTCACCGACGGTGAAGTTCGCCAACAATTCTCACTGCTGTTCACCACTAAGGTGCTCGGCGGCGAGCTGGCCATCGACCACGAAAGCACCGACATCGCCTGGACCGATCCCGACGACATCGCCGGCCTGGATATGCACCCGTCGATGCGGCTACGGATTGAGCACTACCTCCAACACCGAGCCAGCCCTTACCTCGGCTGACCCACGCGGGGTTACAGCCAGCAGCGCACCCGTCCGACCGCCGCCAGCAACTCCTCGCGCCCAGCAACGACCGCACGGTGCACCGGATCCTGCGGCCCATAGCGCGCCAACACGTCGCGCAACCGGCCCTCGGCCGACACCGGCGTGCCGTCTGGTCCGGTCATCAGATCACAAAACGTCAACGCGTCCAACACGTCGCGGGGGGGACCGCTGAACGCCGATAAACCCGAAACTCTGCGCTCGGACGCCTCCACGTGCGCACCCGTATGAAACGCCACCAATGACGCGACCAGCTCCCCAAAACCTGCCAACCGGGCAAATTCTGCGCCATCGAGTGGATGAAAACCCGTTCGGCGCACCGACGGCGCGTAGCCAATATCGTGCAGCCAGGACGCCGCTACCAGACGGTCCGCTGTGTCCGCGTCGAAACGCCGACTCAGCCGTTCCGCGGCACCGGCCACGCCCCGCACATGCGCCAGCCGTCGCGGCTGCTCAGCGAGCCGCGCCTCGGCCTCCCGCCGTGCACGATGTGTCATCGCCCCGCTCATACCGTCCAGCCTACGAGCCCCAGCACAGCGTCGCAGTATCTCCCACCCCAGCAGCAAGCTGACTGCCCGCGCCGCAATCCCAATCACCATGTGGCGGCTACCTGCGGGCTTCGCTGCGCTCCCTCTGCTCCCGTCCGCTAGCGCTCCCGTCCGCGCCGGTCGCTCCGCTTCGCCCTCCGTCCGCCGCCAAACCACCGGACCACCGTGCTGGAAACACCGTCTGACCTGCGATGTGAGGACTTTCTTTACTGTTATCGAGATTGGTGACGTCAACAGCCCATCCGCGCGCCACCGCGACGGGGCCGAGGCTGCTGGCCTGGACCTGGGTGGTGTTTCGTCTAGGTCGAGGAGGGCGAGATTGGCGCCGCGGGCCCGCATGTCGTGGCGAGGGCGGACCCGAGGCCGCCGGTGGTGCGGCCGGCGAGGTTGTATTTGGGCATTGGTGGTGTCCTTGAATCGTTGGGCGCGGGTGTGGGTCAGTCGACGGGAAGGTAGTGCGCCCTCCCTAAGATTGGGTGCTTTCACTGGGGAAATCGCTACCTGCGGTGAGCTTTTCCACCACGCTCCTCAATTCATCGATGTGTTCTGCACCGACGTCACGCGGACTGATGCTCTCGCGCAAGCAGATTGACGCAGCGGCGGCGGCCGCGATGGCGTGCTGGCCGCCGTTACCCATGAACTTGGTGGCTGAGCCCGCGATGTGTGTGACGCTGATGTGCTTGCCGGCCACCAGGAGGTTGTCGATGTCTGCCGAGTAGAGGCATCGGAATGGAACCTCGAATGGAAGCCCGTCGCGGGTGTCCCACTTCCAGTCCCGGAGCCGAAAATCGTACGTTTCGTCGATGGGATAGTGCAGGCAGAACGGACCCGAGTTGGTGATTACGCCGTCGTCGAACTCCCGATGGTCACGGATGTCGTTTTCGGTCAAGACGTAGTCGCCGAGGTATCGCCGGAACTCGCCCTGAGCCGCGACATAGGCGACGAAATCCAGCGTGAGATTGGCATATGTTTGCGGCTCAACGGATTTGACGTTCGCAAAGGTCCCATAGATCGCGCACAGCAGATGGTCTCGGATCTCCTCGCCATGCGTGTACGGGTCGAGCCATTGGCCGTATTCCCAGAAATGGCTTGCGGGAACCAGCATCCGGCGACGAACCTCGGGGTCCGGCGTGCGGAAGCGCCCAGCGGCAGGTCCGGGCCCATTATCGACGCCGGGTTCGACCAATTGCCCGCTCAGGTTCGCATAGTCCTTGGCGATCGCTTGAGCCCAGGGGACCTCAGGAAAGGACGTGGGAGTCCCGTTATCGCGAGTGCGAAACATCAGTGTATGGCCATGATGCTCGTCGAGATGCTCTGCGGGGGCCAGCGGCTCCCCGTATTCCGACGCGGATTCGTGTCCGAACATCGTTCGCGCGCCCGCCAGTAGTCCGATGATCGCCGTCCCACTGCAATCGATAACGATGGGCGCTCGAAACCGCCACTCCGTGCCGGTGCGGGTATCGCGGGCGTCGACCGAGGTCACCCGCCGCCCTTCGGTGAGCACTCCGTACACCTGATGTTCGGTGACGACGGTCACGTTCGGAGAGGCGTCAAGGACATCGCGGGCAACAAGGTCGCCGTCAGGGTGGCGCGCCGAGAGCTCCCGCACCAGAGCGCTGATCTCGCCGCGAGGGGAAATTCCAATCTCGACGCTGGCGTTGCCACCCAGAACGGGACGGTTCTGGATAAGCGCGACCCGCAGACCTAAGCGCACCGCCGCCAACGCGGCCGTCGAACCGGTGACTCCTCCACCGACAACCACCACATCGAACTCTCCGGCCGCGCGTGGCTGCGCGCAGTGCCCGCGCTGGGCTCGACGCCACCGGCGAGCTGCCGGCCCGGCTCCGTCGGGGGGCGGCGCATCGTCGAGGCTCAAAAGGATGGCATCGCATCGCCCATCGAAGCCCGTGAGGTCGTGAAGCACAATGTCGGATTCGCCTGCAGCCAGGTCAACAGTTCCAGCGTCCTCCCAGCCCCACCCGCGGCCAGTCGCTCCGAATTCACGATCGAAGGTATGTCCCCCGACAGTCACAGTGAATCTGCCCGGATGATGCGACGGCACCCAGTCCTTCGTGCGCACCCAGACGTGGTAGGTGCCGGGCTCCGGAAGTGTCACGGTCGTTCGCGCGTCTGCTACCGGCACCCCGAGTCCGTGCGCGAGCAGGTACGGCGCCCCCATCTCCGCCTCGAACTGAGAGTCAAAAATCCACCCGCCACGGTCGGTGAACATTCCTGCATCAACTAATACGTTCATGGGCGCCTCGCATCTATTCGTTGGTGACATTGGTGTCTTCAGACTCTGACCGTCGACTCATCCCAAACGGGATAGTCGATATAGCCCTCGTCGCCGCCGCTGTAGAACGTCTCGCGGTTGGGTTCGGCGATGGGCAGGTTTTCGATGAGCCGCCGGGGCAGGTCGGGGTTCGCGATGAAGGATCGGCCGAAGGCAACGGCATCAATGATGCCGGATTCGACTGCACGGGTGGCCGATTCGGCGGTGTAGCCGCCGGCGGCCACGATGTTCCCCGCGTAACGTGCGCGAATCCAACCGCTGTCGATCGGCGAGGTCCGTTCGAAGCGGGCGTCGCGCCAGCCGTCGATACCGGGTTCTACGACGTGAAGGTAGGCCAATTCGTGCTCGGAGAGCACACGCACCACATGATCGAACAGTCGGTGGGGGTCGGAGTCGGCCATGTCCTGGAACGCGCTCGCAGGTGAGATGCGTACCCCGACGCGTCCCGGGCCGACAGCGTCGACGAGAGCGACGACAATCTCGACGAGCAGCCGAACACGGTTCTCGATGCTTCCACCGTACCGGTCACTACGCCGGTTGGAGCTGTCCTGCAAGAACTGGTCGACGAGATAGCCATTGGCCGAGTGCAATTCGACGGCATCGAACCCAGCTTCCCTAGCGTTGGCCGCGACACTCGCGTAGTGGCCAACGATCTGTGGGATCTCGCCGGCATCTAGCGCCCGCGGCGTCACATAAGGAGTCCGGCCGTTACGGGCGAAGGTGAGGCCATCGATGGCGATCGGGGACGGTCCCACGGGCAGCTGTCCTTCCGGTTGCACGCTGGGATGCGACGCTCTGCCGGTGTGCCACAGCTGCGCGGCCATTACCCCGCCGGCCTCATGCACTGCTGTGGTCACTGACTGCCAGGCATCAATTTGCGCTTGTGACCACAAGCCGGGCACCATCGGGTTCCCGATTGCTTCTGGCGCGATACAAATGCCTTCGGAGACGATCATTCCCGCGCTCGCACGTTGGGCGTAGTACGTCGCGGTGGATCTTCCGGGAACCCCGTCAGCGCTCGCACGGCTACGCGTCAACGGCGCCATGAGGATCCGATTGCCGGCTTCGATCATCCCGAGTCGGATCGGGTCTGACAATACGGCGTTCACTGCGGTCTTCCCTTCTTCTTGTCATTCCGTGCCACGACAAACGGAGCTTGCCTACGACACGGATGTAGATCCGCCGGCGGCGAACCATGCGATGGCCGAGTTGGTAGCGCATTGACGAGATGTACGTAACCCAGCTGGTCGACACCGCAGAGGTCACGTCGGAAGCTTTGGCTTCTGATATAGAAGCTAGCTATAATGGGGCTGACTGTCAATTCGGAAGTGAGGTGCGCCGTGGACTGGCTGAGCCTGGACACCCAGAACTGCCCCGTGAAGCGAACACTCGACATCGTTGGAGAAAAGTGGAGCCTGCTGCTCATTCGAGAAGCGATCAACGGCGTCCGGAGGTTCGATGATTTCCGCGATCACCTGGGCGTGTCCGAGGCAGTGTTGGCAGACCGGCTCCGCAAGCTTGTTGCGGCGGAGATCCTCGAAACCCGGCCCTATCGACCGGCAGGCGGACGCACCCGCTACGAATACGCGCTCACCGAAAAAGGTTGGGACACCTGGCCGATCATCGTTTCTTTGATGCAGTGGGGCGACAAGTACACCGCCGACCCCGAGGGGCCTTTTCTCAACGTCCGCCACGCCGACTGCGGCGCCCCCGTGCGAGTCGTTGTTGAATGCACTGATGACCACACGGCGATCGCGCACCGCGAGGTTGTGGTCAGCCCTGGAGCATCGGCCCGCGAACGCACGCGGTAGCGGCCGACAGGCCGACTGTCTCAATAGGACTCGGGGCGGCCCGCCTGATGCTTTACGCCGCCGCCCGTGCCGACACGATGTTCGTCCGCAATGCCGACGTGCCGGTTAGCCGAGGGGGACGTGGCGCGCGAGAAATTCGAGCTGGTCGGTGACGACGCGCTCGAACCACTCGCCGACGTAGATGTCGAAGTGGCCGGTGTCGTAGAGTTTGATCTCCCTTTTCGGGGCCTTGGCGACGTGTTTTTGAGTCTGCATCGCCGGGGCGACGGTGTCGCGTTCGCAGACGGCCACCAGCAGAGGGCAGTCGACGTCCTTGGCGTGGTGTCCAGGGAAGTTGCGTGGAATCTGCAAGGCAATCCGGGCCGATACGTCCTTGGGGTAGGACACGCCGGCGGGTGTGAGTGCCTCCATCCCCGATGCGGCGTCAGACGCGTTCATCAGCGCGGTCGACCCGGGCGGGCCGTAGGTTGGCACCATCACCGGCGCCCGACCGAGCTGGGCGCCGATCTCGTCGCGCACTGCCAGGGCAGCCAGTTTCAGTACGGCGATCGGGCCGGTGGTCCTTGCGGAGGCGAGGCCGTCGGTGAAAGGGCATTGGGCGATGGCGGCGGCGAGCCGCTTGTCCTGCGCTGCGGTGACGATGGTGTGCCCGCCGCCAAATGAACTGCCCCAGGCGACCACGCGATCGGGGTCGACGGTCGGCAGATCGCGAACGAACGCGATGGCCGCTTTCCAGTCCGCGCGTTGGCTGGCCACGTCCAGTAGTTGGCGGGGCTGGCCTCCGCTGGCGCCGAAGTACCGGTAGTCGAAGACGAGGCAGGCGTAGCCGGCTTCGACGAAACGTTCCGCGAACGCGTCGAGGCGTTGTTCCTTCACCCCGCCCAGGCCATGAGCCATGACGATGATCGGTGCGGGCAGGTCGAGCTTCTGGCCGGCCGGGGAATACAGCCAAGCGGCGCAAGTGGTTTCCCCGGAAGGGAACGTGACATCGCTACGGGTCCACGTGGACTTATTCATGGGGGATCGTGTGCTTTCGTGAAAGAAGCGAGAATCAGGAGGCAGGGCGTGCCAAAGCCGCCCACATAGGGACTGGGCCGACGTCTCTCATCCAACATCGGGCGAGGGCAACGATCCCAGCGGCCGAAACGTCGCGGCCGGCGTACCGGCAGGGGGCCGACGCCGGATTAGTGATGCCGCGGCTGGCCGTGCCGCTGCTCGCTGCGCAGCGTTCCGATATCGCCAGCGTACGGACGGGAGGTTGCTTCGAGCATGAACGGTTGGAGCACGGAACGCTGCCGGTCCGTGAAGCCCCACATTCCGAAACCCAGATACAGCCCCGGCACAACCCGACGCACATCGTCGACCAGGTTCACGAACCCGTTGAGGGTATCGAAGGTCCGATAGTCGAGTTGGAAGGCGGGCCGGTCATCGATGTGGGACGCTGCAATCAGGGTTGTCATCGGATCGCGATACATCAGCCGACCACTGACTGCGCGGCGGTAGATGTTGTAGCCGCGGCCAGAAGTCTCGTCGATTTGCCGGAAACCTTTGGTCTTCCACCAGTGCAGACGATTGCGCACCTTCCCCAGTGCCACCGCACTGCGAAACAGGTTCGGCTGCTGCAGCGGGGTTCCGTCGAACTCGCCGACCATCTCAGAAAGACCCGGCGCGTCCAGGGTCTTGAACAATTCGACCAGCTCTGCGTGGGGCATGGCAGTCAAGTCGGCGGGGCGGATATCGGTGGTGGTCATGGACGTTCTCCTGATTGCGCGGACCATATGCAACGGCAAAGTGCTGGACGGATGAGTACGGTTTGGGTATCGGACGTGCGTTGAGGCGCTGATTTACCAAGCTGCGCCCCTAGACCAACCCCGCTTCCTGGGCAGCTTCCCTCGACAACATTCGATCGTGGATCGGGCGAACACTTTTGCTGTTGCAGTCGGCTTTGGTCCCGCCGGTGCGGGCGATGCAGCGATCTTCAGCGGTGTGAACAGTGGGCTGGCCATGGTTCGTCCCATCTCAACGACGCCTCGCTTCGAAATTGATAGCCAGACAGTACACTACTTGTCTTCGAATACAAAAGCCAGCATTCAAACACTGAGTCGTCGAGCGCGGATAACACCAGCGTCGCGGGGGTCCCCTGCGACTGAGATCGTCTTGCCCGGAATGCCCGGCGCAGCACACTCGCTGTCTAATGACCTAACTGAAAGACCTCGACCCGTGTCGCAGACGGCCAAGTCCCCCTCGGACACAGTTTTTAGCTATACGGATACAATGTCCGCTTCAAACTGCATCGGAGCGGGTTATCACATTTGCTGAAGCGGAGAGATGTCGGTGTCCATGAACGCCGGCCCCGCCCTATCGGGACATTCTCAGCCAGCCGACCGCCTGCTCTGCGCGGCTACATCTATAGCATAAAATGCTATAGTTTGATCATGGGTTCCCGCGACATCCTTCGCCACGTCATGGCTGCAACCGGGACGAGCCAATCGCAGCTCGCGCGAATCAGTGGTGTCCGACAGCCCAGCATCAGCCAGTTTCTGAGCGGCACAATCGATTTCAGCGACGACCAGGTCGACCGACTGTTGTCGTGCATGGGCTACCGGCTCGAAGTCAGCCGCCAAGCCGTAAACGTGAACCTCACGCGTTCCGAGCGTCGCTCCTGGAGCATGCACCGGCAACTGGCGACACACCTCAGCGCAACCTCGCTCACCGCATGGCAGCCAACCATTTTCGCTAACATCGCCCGCCTGCGCGCAGATGTACGTGGCCAACCGCACCTTGCCAACCTCGACGACTGGCAACGCCTCGTCAGCACCAAGGATGTTCCCGCGCTGCGCCGTGTCCTGACCGGCGTCGACCGCCACTCGATCGAAATGCGCGAGGTCACACCCATGGGCGGGATTCTCACTGACGAAGAACGCCAGCAAGCACTCCGAAACGCCGTGTGATGCGTCGCGACCAACTGGAACACGCAATCCGTACCGCCTGCCAGATCACCGGCCAAACCGAAGTCATCGTGATCGGCTCCCAGGCCATCCTTGGCACCTACCCCGAGTACGAATTGCCGCACCTCGCTACCCGGTCCATGGAAGTGGACATCCTGCCCATCACCGAAGTCACCGCGGTCGAGCAGCGGCCCGATGGGGCCACGGTTACCTGGCGCGACTCTGCCGGCGAACTCACCCAAACCGTCGGCGGCTGCGTCATCGCACTGCCCGCGCAAGCGGCCGCCGAGATCCGCGTCGATCTCGATGCGTGGCGGGCCGAATATCTCGGGTCGGTGCGGCGCGGCAAACTCGTAACGCCGAACATCGCACTATCGAAGGCCCCCGCCGGCGTGCGTGCCACCTATTCGATGGTTCCGCGTGCCGAGCATCCATTCCTCGGGGGTTTCGGTTGTGATCACAACAAGGCACCGGGACGTGTCCCCGCCGGCAAGGGATTGCTCACACTCACACTCACCAACGAATGGTGCGAGCGCCATTTCGATGACGACGACGATCGGCTCAGCGCTGTATCCGTCGAGGCCGCCGAGGCTTTCATGCCGGGAATCGCCAACGACGTCGAGTTCGTAGAGATCAGCCGATGGCATCAGCAGTACAGCCCCGTCGGCCACTACGCACAGCTCAGGGCTTACCGGGCCTTGACCCAACGTCTCGACCACACTGTTCATTTCGCCGGAGAGTACCTATCCGCCCCGAACCTCAACGCCGCCACAGCATCCGGCGAGGCAGCCGCCGCAGCGCTCAGCCAGACGTTACGGTGAGCGAAGCGGTACCCTCACGTGGCGGCGGCCGGAAATGCGGTTCCAAGCGCGGCGCTCAATCGCTCGGCGGCCTTATCACCGGAAACGATGCTGCCATTCACCGAAGGCACACCAAGGTAGTCACCCGCCAGCTGCACCCGATCGTCGGGGTCGATCAAGCGGTTGAGACGGGCGATCTGTCGGTGCGTGCCGTGCGTGGATTTCAGGGCGCCCGGTATCCACCGCGTCACGTGCGAGAACTGGACGATCTTCGAGATACCGGGTTCGATGACCTCCAGCGATCGCAGAACCGCGTCTACGAACTCCTGGTCGGACATACCGAGGCGCGGCGTCGCCCATTCGTGATACAAAAGCACGCCGAGCAACCCCTTGCCGGCTGGCGCGGCGCCCGGGGAAAGATTGTGTTCATAACTCACCGTGGCGATACCCCCGAGTTCATCCGGGCCCGCGACGACCAGCGTCGCGGGTGAACGCGGTCGTTCGGTCAACGCTAGGCGCACTGCCACAAAATTTGCCTGCTGGAGGCAGCTCCGCAGAATGCTGGCGATCGGCGCGGCGAGTTCTGGAAACAGCTCTCCCACCTGCGGGGCGGGCACCGAGATTACGACGCCGTCGACCTGCCTCTCGTGCACCCCGTGCTCGGATGCCCATCGAACCACCGCTCCGTCGCCCGACCTCGACACCGCCAAGACCGTCGCATTGGTGCGCACGTCCAGGCGCGCGGCAACGGCTCGGGCCAGGACGTCGACCCCGCCGCGGTAACCGAGCAAGCCACCCCGCAGCACTTTCCAGAGCGTGAACCACAGGTCGGCCATCGACAGGTCACGACCCTCCACCACGAAGATTCCGCCAAGCACGGGCGCCAGAAGGTGGTCGCAGGTCTCGGCGTTAAGCCTGCGTCGGCAGTATTGCGCGACGGTTTCAGTGTCCAACTCGGCCCGTGCGTCATGATCCTCGTAACCCGCCCTAGTACGCGAGCGCAGAAGACCGGACGCCATTCTCGCCAAACCGAACTTACTGCGCACCGAAAGCAGCGGAGTACGAACAAAATCCACGAGCCCACCCAGACCGCCACCCCGGATGGTGTACACCCGGCCCCCCTTCGCCACGCCTATCACCGGCGTCGGTACGGGAAAGAACCGTTCGGAGATCCCGACGTCGCGCGCCAACTCCAGCAGCGCCTCGTAGGAGCCAGCCAACACCGTCGCCCCGGTGTTGACGACAAACCCGTCGGACTGCACACTAGCGGTCTTGCCACCGACCCGGTCCTCGGACTCCAGCACCGTGACATCGCAACCTCGCTGCTGGAGGCGGAACGCGGCTGTCAGCCCCGCCACACCGGCTCCGACGACCATCACCTTTGGTCGACCCACATCGGCTCCTATTCCTCAGATATCGCCTTGCCGCTCAACGCAAGACAGCCCAGCGATGCCGTGGCGAACAGTACAGCGCTGAATCGCGACAGCTTGCCATGCCGGCGCGCGATGGCAACCGCGACGAGATCCCCCAGATCGCAAGCGGCGGCGATCTTCAGCATCCTCGACCTGGATGGCCCAGCAGTGACCAACGGCCCCGCTGCCAAGGCAAAGTCACGCGAGCCACCAAGCCGAAGAAACAGTGCCGCGCTGGCGTCTTCGGAAACATCCATCCCCAACAGGCGGCCCGCCGTGATCGGCATCAGCCATCCGCTGGCCCCTATCACTGATCGGGTCGCCGCATGAACGGTCTTGGTTGGCACGGCCATGTGAGCGGTCCCCCTCTTGTTTATCAATGCTTTTGAAGTCTGTCGTCGGGTGCGACTGTCGACGTTCGGGGCCACCCAGCCGAGTATCGCCCAGCGTCGCCGGCGCCAACCACCATTGATAACCGAGACTGTCCGGGCATCCGACCGGCGAATGCGGATCGTCGCGCCGGAGGCTCGGTGCGTCGGCCCCCGGTGGGCATCGCCCAAATCGATGGGCGGTGCATCCGATGTCACACGAGAACGGCGCCCTTGTCCGGCCTGCGGGTCGCCGCGATCATTGTGATGCTCATGGTGACCATCCAGGTGTTAAAGGACACCGCGAGCAACCAGAAGGCGATGACTCCGTTCCACGCGACAGGTCCGGTTTGGGTGAATACACAAAAGCTCCCACCCAAGACACCGATGGCTGACCACAAGCACAGATATGCAACCCATCGCGGAATAAGCGGCTCGGGCCGCTGATCGGCGAAGATGACAACCGCGCAGATGACCATCTGAACCATCGCCGTTCCGACGACACCCATGTACAGCAACCAACCCAGATCGTGGAAGAGCAACACCAGCGCCGGGTCGCGGTCGCCGCGGAAGGCTGCAGCCTGCCAGATCAGTTGCGGAAAAATAAATTCCAGAATGAGGCATGCGGCTACCAGCGACTGGGCGGTAGCCAGTACGGTCGAGCCCAGGGTCTGGCGAATATGGTAGGTCAAGGCGGCGCCATAGAATGCCAACAGTGGTGATGCCGCGGTGAGGATCCATATCCCTGTGCGGATACGGCCGCGATCTTCAGCATACATTCGTGCCACGTCGGCGGCGGTGGTGTTCGGCGAGGGCGGCGGAAGCCAACCTGCCGTCAGCAGGCCGACGATGAACAAGGGAATGAACGCAAGGCCGATCCAGATGGAGACACGTTGTAACAATCCGGCATTCACGCGGCATGACCTTTCAATTGATGTCCGATGGGTGTGGTGATGGCGATACGACGACCGGCTTCTCGGCCACCGACCGGCGCACCGTTAATTTTGGCGATTCGGTCGAGATCGCTTGCGAGACAAACCGGTTGGGTCGGATTGACGTAACCGAGGCCGCGATCCTGGCGGACCAGCGTTGCTCATCTAAGCTATCCTCTGCCCAACATTAATTATCTGATGCTGTCATTTAAATGCTTGGTGTCAGCTGTGTCAAGAGGAGAAGTAGTGGCGCGCAAGCGTGGTCGCCCAGAGGCCGTCGATCGTCCGACACTGATCGCTGCCGCGTTGCGGCTCATCGACAGCGGAGGAATCGGTGCACTGACGATGCGGCGACTTGCAACCGACCTCGACGTCAGCCCGATGGCTCCTTATCGGCATGCGGAAAACAAGGAGGCGCTTCTGCGCATGGTGGCAGCCGAGGTCGTCGCGGACATCACCATTCCGGCCGGCGGAACATGGGAGACCGACACCGAAGAATTCTTCATCGCCTTCCGCGAGCGCCTGCTTGCGCATCCCGGCGTAGCAGGCTTATTCGCCGGAACAGCGTTCCTGAGCGAGACGGTCCACGACGTCGCCGAACCATTGCTGGCCACCATACTTGCCGCAGGGTTCGACCCCGATACCGCCGTTTCACTCTTTCTGGCATGCGCAAGCTGCTCGATCGGCTTCGCCGTGCTCGTTTCCGGAGTCGACCAGGTCGACGCCGCCGCACACACCGCGGAGCCGCCGTCAGCCCAGCGCCATCCCGCCATTGCCGCGACAATCGGGTACCTCACCACAGATCCCGAACGGCGCCACGTCGCTGCCCTGCGCGCGGTGATTACCGGCTTCGCCGGCTTGCTTGACTCCGGATCCGGTGGGTCACCCATAACCTAAACGCCCGGTTCCGTCGGGATGCCCCGACAAGGCGTGGTGTGGGCGACATCGTCACCTCACGTGGTCGGCGAGTTGACCGTCGGTTCCGAAGAGTTCTCGCTGCCAGTACGCGACGAGTTCGGTGGTATCGATCTGGTCCGGATGGAAGCCAGTCTTTTTGAACGGCCTCATCGCCGAGTAGAAGCCAGACCACATGGGCGTACGCAACATCTGCACCGTCTCCCGCAGGATCCGGATCGGTTGGCGGCGTCCGGTTTGGTCGGTGGTGGCGATCGAGACCCAGGCGGCCAGCACCAGGAGCGGGACGCCGCAGTTCTGCGCGAAGCGCATCCAGCGGATGCGCGTCGACTCGGGCACACCGACGGCCCGATAGACGTCGAATGCGACCGACTTGTGTTCCAGTTCTTCCAGCGCGTGCCAGTTGAGCAGGTTGCGAATCTCGGGGTCGTACATCATCGCTTGGACCTCGGGGCGTTTGAGGATGTTTTCCGCCCAGGTCGCGGTGAAATGTTCTGCGGCTACCGTGAATCCGAGGAAGAAGTGGCGAAGTCGGGGCAGCCGGTCCGGGCCGGGGTACTGCTTGTCGAGGAACTTCTCCATCCGCTCGGTGAACTGCAGCAGGTACTCGAACCATGCGGTGGGGTAGCCCATCGCCGCGAGTTGCTCGTTGAGCTCGCGGTGATGCAGGGCGTGCGTCTTCTCCTGCCCGATGAAGCCGGCCACCTGCCGGCGTAGGTCCGGGTCGGCCAGCTGATCGGAGTAGCGGCGCACGGACCGGACGAAGATGTCCTCCCCGGGCGGGAAGATCGCCGACAATATCGCGATCAGGTGGCTGAACACCATGCTGCCGTCGGCGAAGTATTTGTCGGTGTCGGTCTGCCCGTCCAGCGCGCCAAACCCGAAGTTCAGTCGTCGGACGGCCGGGGACGTCGTCACATTCGTCATGTCGACGAGGCTAAGTCGCCCGCCCGAACAGGCGGAATGAGCAGATCGGACAGGGATTTGATGTTTTCGGACAGCTGTCGTCACGGTCCACGGAGCCGATGTTTGCTGGGCGGCGTACCCAACCATCGGACGAACGCACGACTGAATGCGGCGGTCTCTGAATAGCCGAGTTGGCGTGCCGTTTCCTCCACGGTGAGACCCGATTCAAGCATGGCCACGGCAAGTGTCGACCGCACCTCGTCGACCAACGCGCGGTAGCTGGTGTGTTCGGTCGCGAGGCGACGATGCAGCGTGCGCTCGGTAATACACAGATCATCGGCGATCACAGCCATCGACGGCAACACCCCAGGATCCCGGACCAGCCTGGAGCGCACCTGCGCGGCGATTCCCCGGCGCCGAAGACGCGCCTGCAAGAGCGCTTCGCAGTCCATCGCACACGCCTTCGCGGCGGCGGGATCGGCCGCCGGCATCGGCAGGGCGAGCAATTCGGACGGGATGGTGATCGCGCTGCGCGCGGCGGAAGAGTCGAGTTCAATCGTCATCCCGGGGAACTCGAGCCGGTCGGCAGGGACATCGATACCGGGCAGCTCCACCTTGATCGGCGCCTCCGTACTCAGTCGGCCGACCAGCAGCGGCACCATGCTGGTCAGCGCGAACAGATCCCGTTCCAGCATGAAGTTGCGGACGTCGGCCGGCAGGCCTGCGGCATCGAACTCGACCACAGCGCCATCGGAAGTGTCGTGGCGGCTCAGCCGCAGAAATGTGGACGACAACGTCGCGTACCGACAGGCAATGTTGACCGCGTCGCCCAGGGTCGGACTCGACAGCAGCGCGTAGCCGAGCACACCGGTGTTGGCGAAGTTGTACCGCAAACCGACGTCACGGGCGAACTCATGCGGATGTTCGACGCGACCCAGGATATTCCGCAGAATCGCCAGCTCCTGGCCTGCTTGAACCTCGGACGCACTGTCATCGATGTCGGCCAGCGTCAGGCCGGTACCTGCGAGGCAGTCTGCCGCCTCGAACCCGTGCAATCGCGCGGCCTCCAACAGGTGTCGGCAGGTCGCCACCGGTCGGGGAATGTCCCAATCGGGCTGCACGATATCCTCGACCGACACATCACTCCGAATCGCTGTAGCCTGCGGCGTTCAATCGCCGGCACCAGCACGCGCGTGATAGGCGTCCCGGGTGGCTTGGTCGATGGCGAGGTACGCCTGTTCGGTGCGGGTGACCCGGCTGAAGAACCGGCGGGGGCGTTCGGGCATGGCCAATCCCGTGCGCAAGGCCCAGCGCATCCGGCGCGGTACGTAGGACATGGCGCGATGGTTCTGCGCGGCCTTTACCACAGCCGCGGCGACGTCGTCGGCCTCGACCGACACGAACTCCTCCACAACACTCGGTAGTTTGATCCCGGCCGACAAGTCGGTGTGCACGATCCCGGGCAAAATGGCGCAGACCGTGATCCCGTGTGGGCGCAACTCTTCTCGCAGCGCCGCCGACAAACCGACCACGCCGAACTTGGTGGCGCAGTATGTCGCCACCCCGGGAAAGCCGGCCATGCCGGCCATCGACGCGATGTTAATCAGGGTTCCACCGCCTTGCGTGATGAAGCGGCCGGCGGCCAGCTTGCAGCCCAGGATCACCCCGCGCAAGTTGATATCGATCATCTTGTCCTCGG
>Ga0209023_10002687_pt1 | contig 21850 bp, 18 predicted proteins | sample LakOneMetagenome_FD_187468 | JGI IMG/M metagenome (GOLD analysis project Ga0209023, IMG submission 187468) | Freshwater and sediment microbial communities from Lake Erie, Canada (SPAdes) (version 2) | ecosystem: Environmental > Aquatic > Freshwater > Lentic | place: Lake Erie, Canada...
GCAACCCAGAAAATATCAACATTTGCAGGCGCTTACACCGGCAGTTATGGCACTTTTGGTGGTGATGGCGGCCCTGCAATTGCTGCCGGAATGTTATTCCCATCGGATGTAGCTGTTGACGGTCCGGGCAATGTATATATCGCAGATCAGGGCAATAACAATATCCGTAAAGTCACTACTGACGGAAAGATCAATACTATAGCAGGCAACCATGCGGCCGGCTATGCTCCTGACAACCATATTGCCACTACAAGCCAGCTGAACGCGCCTACCACTATCTCTGTTGACGGTAACGGGCTGATCTATGTTGCGGATTCACGTAATAATGCGGTTCGTCTGATAGGCCCGGCATCGGTTGTTAATGGTGTAAGGAACATTAACAGCACTAGCGCAGCAATAAAGATATTCCCTAACCCGGCAAACGGCTCATTTACAGCCTCATTGCCTGAAATGAGCAGCCCCGCAGTGATCACGGTTATGGATATGACCGGCAGAACACTGAAAACAGCGACTATGGCAAATGCAGGCGCGCAGAACGCAGTGATAGACCTTGCAGGCATTCCTACTGGCAATTATATAGTGAACATCAACTGCGCTGACAATAATTACCATCAGAAGGTCACAGTTGTAGCTGAATAACATTCCTTTTAATAAAAAAAGCGTCCCGAAACCATCGGGACGCTTTTTTTATTGTTTACAATGTCTATTGAATTGCCAGGATCAGTACATGGTCATTCATAAAATACCCGTTACCAATGTCGATATCTTCATCCGTAACATGCTTAAAGCCTGCCTTTTCATAGAACGCTTTGGCCGATAGATTGTAACGGTTCACGTTCAGGCACAGGAATGTAGCCCCGTTCTTCCTTATTTCATCTGTTATATAGTTGATCATGCTGCGCCCTACCCCCTTACCTTGCTGGCCGGTTATGATATATAGCTTATGCAACTTATAAACATGTGGCTCGATCTCTGACCACGAGGCGAAGGCAACAGGCCGACCATTATCATAGCCAATAATAAATGAGTGCCCCTGCTCCATTTGCCCCTGCAGGGCCTCCGGCGTATAAAACCGATCCAGCATATAAGCTACCTGCTCTTCCCCTACTATCGGGATATATGTTTGCGGCCATACCTGCATGGTCAGCTCTTTTATCAGTGGTATATCATTTGTTCCCGCTTTTCTTATTTCCGTCATATCTTGCTCCAGTTTGCAATAGCTGTTTTATTGATTTTTTAGCCCCAAATAAAAAATTAGATAATATTTCTTTCGTCAAAGATAATTAAACTAAATTCGCTCATTCAATAATAGCCCACAATGAGAAAGGCAACTTATACAGTTATCATTATTCTATTCTGCATCCTGACATTTTCGTCCTGCGAAAAGGAATATCACTGTGGATGTACCTTTAATAACACGGTCGTTTATACCAAAGATCTGGGCCACGAAACAAAAAAGAACGCAGAGAGCCAGTGCAGCAGCTATGACTCAACAGTTGTGGGCGAAGTATGGACGTGTACTCTTTATTGATTTACTGCTATTTATACAATTTTTATAGAAATACAGGAGTTTTCGGTAACCCACAATCAATAAAATCAATAGTTTCGGCTACTGCTGTTTGTTGGCTTATGGATACCTTTGCCCCGCAATTTCATTGTTTTAAAGCAACCGATCGATAGCAAGAACCTATGTTCCATCGCGCCATTTGCCCGTTTATATTCCTGTTATTAAGCTCTTTACATTTGTTTGCCCAGGATAAACCCGCTTACGGAAATATGCCGGTTGGCGGATTTATTGCAGATGGCGAACAAACAAACGGAGTGAATACCAATGTACTAACGCTTACGGAATGCCTTCGTTATGCACTGAAAAATCAGCCAGCCCTTAATCAGTCTTATATAGATGAAGCTATTGCACGCACAAACAATGCTATAGCCTTTTCCCCCTGGCTGCCTCAGGTTACGGGTAACGCCAACTACCAGCATTATTTTCAGCAACCGACGATCTTCAACAATGCTACCGGCACACCGATTGCTATAAGGAGCGGGGTACGCAATGTTTCCGTCCCATCTATCACAGCTACACAGAATTTATTTAATACTGATGTACTTCTGGCCGGCAGAGCTTCGAAACTGAATATCCAGGCATCACGCGAAAATACTACCGCCCGGAAAATAGAGCTGGTGTCCGGCGTAAGCAAAGCATTCTACGACCTGCTGTTGTCCATAGCAGAGATAGGAGTATATAAAGAAGATACAGCGCGCCTGAAAAAGAACCAGGCCGATGCCTATAACAGGTATGTGAGCGGCGTAGTAGATAAGGTAGATTACAAACAGGCATCTATATCACTCAACAACTCTTTGTCGCAATTAAAAACTGCCACAGAATCCATAGATGCCAAGTATGCGATACTTAAACAACTGATGGGCTACCCCTCTGATAAAAAGTTCACTGTGAAGTTCGATACTGCGCAGATGATGCAGGACATATACGTGGATACGCTTGCGGCGTTGAAATTCGAGAAACGTATTGAATTTCAGTTACTGCAGACCGCAAAGAAGCTGCAACGGGAAACAACCTTGTATTACCAGCTTGGATTCCTTCCTTCGCTTTCTGCCTTTTACAATTACAATTACCAGTTCCAGAGCAATACCTTTTCAGACTTGTATGACAAAGCTTACCCATACTCGCTATTCGGCGTGCAGCTGAATATTCCCTTATTTACCGGGTTCAGAAGAAATGAGAACATACATAAGGCAAAACTACAGGAAGAACGTATAGACTGGGACGATGTAAACCTTCGATTGAACATCTATACCCAATACAGGCAAACACTGGCCGGCTATAAAAGCAATCTATACTACCTGTATACACAGAAGGAAAACGTAGAAATGGCTCGAGATGTGTACAACATTGTAAAACTGCAGTACAGGGAAGGCATAAAAGCATACCTGGATGTTATAGTAGCAGAATCCGACCTGCAAAGATCTGAGATCAACTACCTGAATGCATTATTTGAGTTGCTGAAGAGCAAGATAGATTTAGAAAAAGCTATGGGGGATATTCCCACCGAAATTTAAAAGTACAAACAATGAACAGGTCTTTATTGAAGATCAGTGCTTTGATAATAAGCAGTATGGCCCTCTTCGCCTGTAGCGAAAAGAAACCACCTCCACCTGACCCGGCTACGATCCCGGTGCCTGTAAACCTATATGAAGCACACATGGATCAGCCGCGCTTTTATTCGAATTTTCCGGGCACAGTAGTAGCTGCTATGCAGGTAGATATACGCTCGGTGATAGAAGGCTATGTGACAGGCATTTTCTTTAAAGAAGGTTCATTGGTAAAAAAGGGACAAAAACTATATACCATTGACGATAGTAAGTACAGGGCTAGTTACGGACAGGCGCAGGCAGCCATTCGTGTAGCACAAGCCAACCTGGACCAGGCACAGAAAGACGCGGACAGATACACTTACCTCAATGACCACGATGCGGTAGCCAGGCAAACTCTGGACCATGCTATGACCGCCCTGCAAAATGCAAAAAGCCTGCTGGCAAATGCCAAACAGGATCTGGCAAAAACACAGACCGACCTGGACTATTCAGTGATCAAAGCGCCTTTTGATGGAACAATTGGTATATCGCAGGTGAAAATGGGCAATATTGTCGTTCCCGGCCAGAGTATATTAAATACAATATCAACAGACGGGCCGGTAAATGTCGACTTCATTGTAAACGAAAAACAGATACCTTATTTCGCAAAACTGGAGCATGACAAGACAGCAACCAAGGACAGCATATTTACTTTAGGCCTGTCGGACAACTCCGTTTATCCTTACCCGGGACAAATATCATTGATCGACCGGGGAGTAAATCCGCAAACAGGTAGCATTATCGTCCGCCTGTCTTTCCCTAATCCATCTTCCGCATTGAGGGCAGGCATGAGCTGCACAGTACGCGTGCGAAACAACGACACTGCGAAGCAACTAATGATACCCGGGAAAGCGATAGTAGAGCAAATGGGCGAATACTTTGTGTTTGTTGCGAAAGACACCACGATCGCGACAGGTGATACTACAGCAAAAAACAAGACGGCACAATCACAGGGGCCGTCACTGTATGCCATCCAGAGAAAAGTACAGCTCGGGCAGGTAGTTGCAGACCGGACCATAATAAGAGCAGGCATACAGGATGGTGATAAGATAGTAGTGGATGGTATTCAGAAACTGCATGACGGCTCACTGATCACGGCGGGCAGCCCTGCACCATCACAGAAAGGAGCAGCACATTAGTTAATTATTGAACGGGGGGCACACATGATCGCGAATACTTTTATTAAACGGCCGGTAACCGCCATAGTCATTTCCATAGTATTGGTGCTCGTAGGCAGCATCTGTATCATGAATCTGTCTGTGGGGCAGTACCCCGAGATCACCCCGCCTGTCGTGCAGGTGACAGGTGCGTTCACGGGAGCTGATGCCATGACAGTGGAGCAAACAATGGCTACCCCCGTGGAATCACAGATCAATGGTTCCCCCGGCATGCAATACCTGCAAAGTAATAGTACCAGCAACGGCGCGCTTACCATAAATGCAACATTCAACATAGGCACCAACATCAACATAGCGATGCTTGATGTGCAGAACCGTGTGAGTATAGCCACCCCACAGCTACCTGACGTTGTAAAGCGACTCGGCCTTACAGTAAAAAAGAAGAACCCTGGTATATTAATGCTGGTAGCATTGTACTCGCCTAAAGGCACACACAACGTAACATTTGTTGACAACTACACCAATATATTTGTCAGGGATGCCTTGCTGCGCGTGGAAGGTGTTGGCGATATCAATACACGTACAGATGATTTCAGTATGCGCGTATGGCTGAAACCTGATAAGATGGCGGCATACAATCTTACAGCTACAGATATCAATGCAGCCCTGGCTGAACAGAACGTGCAGGTAGCCGCGGGTTCGGTAGGTGTACCACCACAGCAAAATGAGCAGGTATTCGAGTACAGCCTGCTGGTGAACGGCAGACTGAGCAAAGTGACTGACTTTGAGAACATCATCATTAAAACAAACCCGGCAACAGGTACACTTGTTTATCTGAAAGACGTAGCACGAATAGAACTCGGAAAATTCTCTTACGCAAGCAATTCATTCGTTGATGGAAAGAGGGCATCCTACCTGCTTATTTACCAGGCACCCGGCAGCAATGCATTGGCACTCGCAGAAGGCATTAGTAAAAAACTGGAAGAATTAAAGAAGTCCTTTCCTTCAGACATAGATTATGGCATACCGTTCGAATCTGTGACCGTCGTTAAAGTTTCCATGCACGAGGTCGTACTTACCCTTATCGAGGCACTGGTACTGGTAGCGATAGTAGTGTTTCTATTCCTCCAAAATTGGCGGGCGACGCTTATTCCCGTACTGGCTATCCCCGTTTCTATTATAGGCACTTTCATTTTCTTTATTCCGCTTGGCTTTACGATCAATACATTGACAATGTTCGGTTTCGTATTAGCGATAGGAATTGTGGTAGACGATGCTATTGTGGTAGTCGAGGCGGTGCAACATTATATCGACACTAAACATATGTCCGCCAGGGAGGCCACTTACCGTGCCATGCAGGATATCTCCGGGCCGGTGGTGGCTATTGCCCTTATACTTGCTGCAGTGTTCGTACCTGTTGGCTTCATACCCGGCATCGTAGGCCGCCTCTATCAGCAGTTCGCTATCACTATTGCCATTTCTGTTTTGCTTTCTGCCTTCATCGCATTATCACTGACTCCTGCGCTTTGCACGCTGATGTTAAAACCGTCGAAGGTCACCGGTGAGGCAAAAGGGTTGAACAAATTCTTCTTCCGCTTCAACGAATGGTTTGAGCGTATTGCCGGCAAATACACCAACGGTGTAAGACGCAGCATACAAGGGTCAAAGTATGTTGTGATCTTATTGGTGTGTATATTGATAGCAACAGGATTACTGTTTAAAAACAAACCAACCGGCTTTATTCCGGCTGAAGACGATGGTCGTATATTCATTACTTACGAGCTTCCTGAAGCATCATCCACGGCACGCTCCATAGAGGTCTTGAACAAGATCATGAAGGCCGTTAGCGAAACCCCGGGCGTTGGTCACTATGCGGCACTCGGCGGCCTTAACGTTTCGAACTTCGCTGTAAAGTCAAATACCGGCACCATATTCTGCCAGCTGAAACCATGGGATGAACGTACAAAGAAAAGTGAGCAAGTACCCGGCATTGCAAAAGTGCTGGAGCAAAAAATAGCAGCTGCAGGTGTGAAAGAGGCAAAGTATGTAGTCGTGCCACCGCCGCCTATCCCGGGCATAGGCTCTACTGCCGGTTTCTCAATGCAGATAGAGCAAAGACAAACCGCTGATGATGTGCAGGCATTCGAAAAAGTGGTCAATAAATTCGTTGCAGATGCAAACAAGAACCCCGCTATTGGCAGGGCATATAGTTTCTATGGTGCCCACACGCCTAGCTATCGTGTAGAGGTAGATCGCGAAAAATGTAAAAAGTTGGGCGTGGCGATCTCTGATGTCTTCGCTACCATACAAAGCTATATGGGCAGCTTCTACATTAACGATATCTCGTTATACAACAGGAACTTCCACGTTGTAGTGCAGGCCGATACCAACTATCGCACCATGATATCAGACATGGACAAGTACTATGTGCGTAACCAGGCAGGACAGATGCTGCCTTTAGGTACATTGATCACATACAAACCAATTGAAACTGCACCGCTTATATCACACTTCAATATCTTCCGTTCAGCAGAGATAGGAGGTTCGCCTAAAGAAGGTTATAGCAGCGGCCAGGCACTTGACGCACTAAAAGAACTGGCAGAGACTACTCTGCCGCAAGGCTATGGCTACGAATTTTCGGCATTAAGTTACGAAGAACAGCAGGCCGGATCTAAGTCTATTTACATCTTCATGCTGTCCATCGTGTTCGTATTCCTGTTTCTGGCAGCCCTTTACGAAAGCTGGTCCGTTCCATTCTCTGTATTGCTGGCAGTTCCGGTCGGTGCGTTCGGCGCTATCCTTACACTTACACTTACCAAAAGCCTGTCTAATAACGTTTATGCGCAGATAGGTTTAATAACGCTCATCGGCCTTGCCGCCAAGAATGCGATCCTGATTGTGGAGTTTGCTAAAGAACGGGTAGACCAGGGTGAAGAATTGATCAAATCCACTTTGGAAGCAGTAAAGCTTCGTCTTCGTCCGATCATCATGACCTCACTTGCCTTCATACTTGGTGTAATGCCACTGGTATTGGCTGAGGGGGCAGGTGCTGTCGCCCGTCAAACTATCGGCTTCACAGTATTGGGTGGTATGATTGCAGCTACATCAATAGCCATCTTTATAGTTCCGGTATTGTTTGTGCTTATATCCCGTATGTCCTATGGTAAGAAGAAGCTTGCATACCTGCAGGCACATCATGCTGAATTGCAGGAGAAGCATCAAAAGATTCAGCAAACCAATATTGACCCGGAACTGGAAATGGATATTGAACCTAAAGACGACAAAAAGCCCGAATAAAACACAGCAAGGCTGAATTGGCACTATTTATGACAACTTTATGAAACATAATTGGTGTTATTTCGTCCTTTAGCTATTACTTTTGATCCTGAACACATAAAATAATATTAATGAAGAATATATCCGTCATTTTCAGCTCAGTTGCTCTGCTTGGCATTTTTGCTCTTAGCTCATGCAATTCTTCTCATACAAAAGAAACAGCCGCTACCACATCAACTACAGCCACTACCACCGAAATGGGTAACACTTCGGGCAAGATTGCCTATGTGAATATCGACTCGCTGGAGGCTAACTATGAGCTGCTGAAAACAAAGCGCGAACAGTTCAAAGCCCGCCAGGAACAAATGGAAGGTGAACTGGAACATTCTTACCAGCAAATGCAGAACGATGCTGCCAATCTTCAAAAGAAATATGAGGCTAACCAGCTCACGCAATCAGAAGGAGAAGCTGCACAAAAACGCCTTATGCAGATGAAACAGAGCCTGGAAACACGTAAACAGGCACTTACAGAGCAACTGATGAAGGAGCAGGAAACTTTCAACAAAGACCTGAAAACCCGTCTTGACGCTTACCTTGAAGAATACAACAAGAACAAGCATTTTGACTATATCCTCTCTTATTCAGCGTCAGGCTCTTCTATACTGTATGCAAATAAGCAACTGGACATCACAAAAGATGTTGTAGCAGGCATGAACGCCAGCGCAAAAAGCGACGCGAATAAAAAATAAATAGTATTTTTCTGAAAATAAGTTCATTTGGAAAATAATACTCCTGCGTCCGGTGGTTCTTTTATTCGTTCATTGACCCTCCTTGATGGTGCGTTGCTGGTCATCGGCTCCATGATAGGGTCGGGCATATTCATAGTCAGTGCAGACATATCCCGGCAATTGGGCAGCGCCGGCTGGCTCATCGCAACATGGCTCCTTTCAGGCTTCATTACACTGGCAGCAGCGCTGAGTTATGGCGAGTTGAGCGGGATGTACCCCAAAGCAGGCGGTCAGTATGTTTACCTTCGGGAAGCCTTTGGCAAATTATACGGCTTCCTTTATGGCTGGTCCTTCTTCGCAGTTATTCAAACTGGCACAATAGCCGCCGTCGGTGTAGGCTTTGCAAAGTTCACCGGCTACCTCGTCCCTTCTCTAGGAGATAGCAATATCCTCATCGGAGATCCCGGCGGGTTCAACATTTCTGCTGCTCAGGTCTTCGGTATCGTTATCATTTTCCTGCTTACCTATATCAATACTATGGGTATAAAAAGCGGCAAGTGGATACAGTTCTTTTTCACTTTCGCCAAGATCGCCGCAATGGGCGCGCTTATCCTTTTTGGCTTTTTATTCTTTAAAGACCATAGCATCTGGCAGACAAACTGGACACAACCATGGATGGCTCATTCCATAGCCAAGGGTGCAGACGGCGCTATTACACATAACAGCTTGTTCGGATTAGCCATCATGGGTCCGTTATGCGCCGCTATGGTTGGCGCGCTCTTCTCCAGTGATGCGTGGAATAATGTAACATTTATTGCAGGGGAGATTAAAAAACCGGAACGTAATATCGGCCTCAGCCTGCTCATAGGCACTGTGGTCGTAACGGTCATCTACATCTCCATGAACCTCATGTACCTGAATGTCATGAGCATACCGGAGATCGCTAATGCGCCGTCAGACAGGGTAGCTCTTGCCGCAGCCTTAAAGATCTTTGGCAGCACAGGCACTACATTTATTGCATTGATGATCATGGTATCAACCTTTGGCTGTAATAATGGCCTGATACTTTCCGGATCCCGCGTTTACTACACCATGGCTAACGATGGTTTATTTTTACCTGCTGCGAAAAAACTGAATAAGAAAGGAGTACCGGCAGCCGCACTATGGATGCAGTTCATCTGGGCATCGGCGCTGTGCCTGAGCGGCAAGTATGGTGACCTGCTGGATTTCATCATCTTTACCGTACTCATATTTTATATACTCACCATAGCAGGTATTTTCAAACTACGCAAAACTCAGCCTGATATGCCAAGACCTTACAAGGCATTCGGCTATCCGTTCATACCGCTGTTGTACATTATTCTTGCAGCCACTATTTGCATAGTGCTGCTGTTTTACAAACCTATGTACACCTGGCCGGGATTGATCATCGTCCTAGCGGGCATACCCATATATTATATAGTGCAAAAGAGCAACAATGCAAATGAATAAAGCCGAGCTGCAAAAGGTGTTTGACGATATGGATGGCCTCCACGTAGTGGTGGTTGGAGACGTGATGCTCGACAACTACTGGTGGGGCAATGTCGACAGGATCTCTCCTGAGGCTCCTGTTCCCATAGTATCCTTGAACCGCAGGGAAAGCAGGCTTGGTGGCGCAGCCAATGTAGCGCTAAATTGTCATGCTCTTGGCGCAAAAGTATCTCTGGCAAGTGTAATAGGCGATGACAGCGAAGGGGCATCTTTGATAAAACTCGCCAATGATTCCGGCATAGATACCAGCCTTATTATGCAAAGCTGGCGCAGGCCCACAACTACAAAAACACGCATACTCAGCCGCAACCAGCAGATGATGCGTATTGATGACGAAGTAACTGAGGAATTATATGCCGACGAAGAACATCCGTTCATCGATATGGTCCTGAAATACCTGCAAAGAGTAAAACCACAGGTATTGATATTTGAAGATTATAATAAAGGTCTGCTGAAAGAAAATGTGATACAGCGTATTGCAGCACATTGCAAAGAAATTGGTATCGTGACTGCTGTTGACCCCAAGCACAAGAACTTTCTCGCTTATAAAGCCGTCACTATCTTCAAACCAAATCTGAAAGAAGTACGTGAAGGATTAAATCTACCTTTAGAAAATACAGACGCAAAAGAACTGAATGAAGCCCATGGCAAACTGAATGCGATATTGCATCATGACGTCACATTCATTACCCTTTCTGAAAAAGGTGTTTTCTACAACAACGGCTTTTCCTCCTCCATTATCCCTTCTCGCATCCGCAATATAGCTGATGTGTCTGGAGCCGGAGATACGGTAATAGCCACCGCGGCGCTCGTCTACACCCTTACCAAAGATCCCGACCTGATGGCCGAGGTATCTAACCTTGCGGGTGGGCTGGTTTGTGAAGAGGTCGGCGTAGTGTCCATCAAAAAAGATAAGCTCCGCAAAGAAAGCGAAGCATTACTCTGCCCATAAGTGGCTTTTTTGGCAGCTTTCTACTAATATTTTACCTTTAGTAGATGGATGAGTATATTTCATTTGAGCAGATACCTTTTGGCAGTGATAACTTTGCAGAGAACCCCGAGCCAAGATGCCCCTGTGTATTATTATTGGATACTTCCGGCTCTATGGGCGGCATGCCCATCGCACAGTTGAATGAAGGCGTGCGCACCTTCAAGCAGGAGTTATTGCAGGACCCTTTGGCTACCAAAAGAGTAGAGATAGCAGTAGTTACATTTGGTCCGGTAACAGTAGAATCCGAATTTCATACTGTTCCTAATTTCAACCCAAAAGAGCTGGATACAACAGGCGATACACCTATGGGTGCGGCCATCAATATGGGCATAGAGCTGGCAGCACAGCGCAAAAAAGAATACAAAGAACATGGCATTGCATACTACAAGCCATGGATCATATTGATAACCGATGGCGCCCCTACTGACGAATGGGCAAAAGCTGCAGCTAACGTTCGTGAAGGTGAGACAGGCAAAAAATTTGCATTCTTTGCAATAGGCGTTGAAGGTGCAAGCATGGATGTATTGAAACAAATATCTGTTCGCGCGCCCCTCAAATTAAAAGGCCTTATGTTCCGCGAGTTTTTCATGTGGCTCTCCGCATCTATGAAAATGGTATCCGGCAAAAATCCCGGTAGCGCGATTAATCTATTACCACCAAGCGGATGGTCTGAACTATGACATGGAAAACCATAGGCAGCAGCGTTATTGGCAGCAGCCATGTTGCTTTGGGCAAGCCGTGTGAAGACGCTATACAATACACAACAATTGAGCTGGATGGCGAAGATGTTCTGATATGCAGTGTCAGCGACGGTGCAGGCAGTGCTGCATATGGAGGATGGGCTGCAGACTACACTACTAAATTTATTGTTGAGGGATTAAGTTTTATGGCAAACCATGGTATGCCGGTAACTGAAACCCACATATATGCAATGGTCGAAAACATTTATGACAACCTGTTAACGCAATCAAAATCATATAATGTTGAGCTGAATGAATTTTCATGCACATTGCTTGGCTGCTATGTTACCGCCAAACAGTCTATATTTTTCCACATCGGCGATGGAGCTATTGTCCGTAACGACGGCACCGGGTTTTACACCCCGGTGTGGTGGCCTGATAATGGAGAATACCAGAATACTACTTCTTTCATTGTAGATGACAGGGGGATGGGGAATCTCAACGTGCTGATAATTGAAGATACTATAACCGAAGTAGCCATACTATCTGACGGATTGCAATTACTGGCATTGAATACTGAAAGTCAGTCAGCACACCAGCCCTTCTTCGCCGATATGTTCCGGCATCTGCGCAAAGCAAATGATGCTGAGCAGGTAACTATACTAAACACAAAACTGGCGGAATACCTCGATAGCCCGCAGATCAATGCCCGGACTGACGACGATAAAACACTATTCCTTGCCACAAGGATTGCCTCATGACATTTCGGGGACTACATACCGAGCAATATGTTACCGGTCGCGAACTCGGCAGGGGTGGTGAAGGCACTGTATATGAGCTGCAAAATCACAGCTCCATCGTTCTGAAAAAATACAATGAGCCGCTTACACAGGAAAAGATAAATAAACTGCGGCTCATGGTATCCATGCGCGGTAAGCATATTGAAGCTTATGCCGCATGGCCCATCGATCTGGTCCTTGATGCTAACGGTACCATTTGCGGCTTCGTCATGAAAAAACTGACTGGCTACGTCCCTCTGCACATGATCTTTAGTCCCATGGACCGAAAGAAATTATTTCCTGACAAAGGATACAATTTCCTGGTACACGTTGCTCGCAATCTCGCCACTGCATTTTATAAACTGCACGAGGCCGGGCTTATTGTCGGAGACGTAAATGAGGGCAATATCCTGATTAGTTCTTCCGGCCTTGTCGCATTTATTGATTGTGATTCCTTCCAGGTAAAAGGAGCTGACAACTATTTCTTTTGCGAAGTTGGCGTACCACGCTACACCCCTCCCGAACTGTTGAAAGAAGGCTCCTTTGAAAAGGTGATCCGCACCGTGAATACGGATAGTTTTTCATTGGCCATTCTTGTATTCCAGTTGCTGTTTCTTGGTCGCCATCCTTTTGCAGGTAAAAATAAGTCTGCTGGAGACATAGACGAAGAAACAGCGATACGCAAACACGAATTTGCCTACTCATTAGAAAACAAAAAGAAAAAACTATTCCCTCCAAACGACAGCTTTAGCATTACCAATTTGCCTGCACCACTCGTTAATTTATTTCATCAGGCGTTTGAAACTGAATCCAGGCCAGTTCCCGGTGAATGGATCAAAACACTCGATGCTTTGCTGACTGAAATGATCACTTGCTCTGTATCCCGGTTGCATACATACCCCACCCAACTGCAGGAGTGTCCATGGTGCAGGTTTAAAAACACACGAGGCATACTTTATTTCATCGACGACAGCTACTTGCATGCATCCACCTCGCTGGGCGACATAGAATCCTTCGTCAATGGCTTCCACCTTGACAAGCTGGAATTAGATAAATGGGACGCCCCGCTCACTCATCCTCAATTATCACCCACTCCTATCGATAAAAAATTTCGCCGGTACAGGGTTTTGAATATCGCAGCATCGCTGGCATGCGCCATCATTTTCCTTTTACTATACCGCACATCAGTAAGTAAATCACAATTGCTGCTTATTTGCGCAATAACAACCCCCTTCCTTATGTACCGCTTCTCCCCGTTCGCATTTAAACTAAAGAAGGAATTAAATCAACTCGAGGCGACTCACAAAAAACTGAAGGAAAAGCTCAATGCACTAATACGAGAACACGATCTTCCCGCTGACAGCGCCAATTATAAAGCAGGACTTGAAAAACTGAATAAGTTTGTTCATGATTTCAGAAAGCTGCCGGAAGAAGAAGAACGCAGAAAAAAGATAATGGAAGAGAACGTGTACAACGAGCAACTCGATTATTTCCTCATCAGGTTCGATATCGAACATCATCATATTCCATCCTTCGGCGCTGCAAAAAAAACTACGTTGTACAATAATGGCATCAGAAATGCCGCCGACATCCATAAGCTGCAGCATACGAAAGTAGCGGGCATAGGCCCTAAAAATTTGCAGGTATTGCTCAGTTGGCAGCGACAGTTAGCAGCACAATTTGTCTACATACCAGATAATTACAAACTATCTACTGGTATGGAGCAGGTAGATCATGAAATGGGTAGAATAAAAACACAATTGGAACATCTTATCCGAAAAGAATACCAATCTCTTACCTACCTGAAGCAAAACATCACCAACAGAAACATGGCATTAAAAGGTCAGATAAGCGACATCTCAGCTAAAACCCGCCAAATGGAAATAAACAGAGATTATTTTGGAAATTTCATTGCATTTAAACAACTATAATAACTATTGTGGTCATTACTTATCAATTCTCGTACGCCACTCTTTATTAACCGTTAGTTACACATCATCTTAATAAATTTATAAATCTATCATTATATAGCGAATTTTTATTTTACGTATAAAATATAAAAATAAAATGTGTTGAAAACGAATTGATACTTTAATGATTTAATTAGTAAATTTGATTGCTTTTTAGCACGTAATCCTAAAAATACTTTTTATGAAAAGTGTATTGAAACTCTCTTTTTATTTAATCCTGCTGGCTGTTGCCGTGATTAACCCAAATAACACGAATGCTCAGCTCATAAACACTATTGCAGGCGACGGAATCACCCCCGGCCCTGCCGTTGACTTGTCCCCCGCCACAGCAACCGGCTTCGGTTTTCCTCAGGCAATTTTCGTTGACAAGAACCGGAATACGTTCTTTATTGATCAGGGAGATAACAGGATATACAAGATAGACCGCTACGGAATTATCCATATTATCGCAAATGCTGCAGGAACGTTTGGCAGCGCAGGCGATGGTGGGCCCGCTACCGCAGCAGAAATCGGCTTCCCTTCGGATTTGTTTGTTGATACAGCCGGAAATATATTTTTTACTGAGTCTAATTTCAGTACAGTACGTAAAATAGATAAGAATGGCATCGTATCCACTATCTGCGGCACCGCTGGCTTTTTCGGCTTTGGAGGTGATGGAGGTCCGGCTACAGCCGCTACTTTATCAAGCCCTTCTGGTATATGCGGAGACCGTGCAGGCAACATATACATAGCTGATAATAGCGACGCGATCGTGCGAATGATCAATACTTCGGGCATCATTACCACAATAGTTGGTACTCTGGGAGCTCCTGGCTTTGCAGGTGACGGTTTCCCTGCGCTTACTGCTCAATTGGATAACCCGCAGGGCATCGCCATTGATACTTTTGGCAAGCTTTATATCGCTGATGCAAATAACAATCGTATTCGTATGGTCGACGCATTGGGCACCATCACCACTATAGCAGGAAATGGTACACCTGGATTTGGAGGAGATGGCTCCCCCGCCATAGCTGCTAATTTAGCTTTCCCAACGGATGTACATGCAGACCAGTCAGGTAACAACATTTACATAGCCGACAATAATAATTTCGTTGTACGTAAGGTTAATGGAGGTATCATTAATACGGTTGCAGGACAGGGAGGATTCTTCGGCTATTCTGGTGACGGTGGCCTTGCCACATTGGCAACCTGCTCCCAGGTGGCCAGTATTTGCGGAATGGACGATGGTAGCTTTTACCTCTCTGATCCAAACAACGTCGTTGTAAGAAGGGTTGCGCCATGTCTTGTTCCGGCTGCAGCAACTCCTATCAGCAGCGCGCCTGCCGTATGTATTGGTGCGACATTTACAGCGTCTGATGCAACCGGAGGTGGCGAATGGACCAGCGAAAATACAAGCGTTTTCACTATTGACCAGACAGGTCTTGTTACAGGTGTAGGGTTAGGCGCAGCGTTAATATCATATACAGTTGACGGCGTTTGTGGTGCATCCTTGGCCACTGCAAATGTCAATGGAAGAGGCCTTGCAGCTGCCGGAACCATCACCGGCATTGCCACTGTTTGTGTTTCAGGCACAACACCACTTACTGATGTTACAGGAGTTGGCACATGGAGCTCTTCCAATACAAATGCTTCTGTCAGCAGTACTGGTCTCGTAACCGGCCTTGCTGGCGGTACGGCTATTATTTCATACACAGTTACAAATGCATGTGGTAACAATTCTGCAATAAGAACTGTTACTGTTCTTGCAGCGCCGGTTCCTGGCTTCATCACAGGTGCCGCATCTGTATGCGAAGCGGGTACTGCCACATTGACTACCTCAGCTGGTCTGGGCACATGGACTAGTGGGAATACAGCCATAGCAACGATCACCCCAGGCGGTGGTGTCGTTTCTGGTGTAGCGGGTGGTACAGCTACCATTTCGTATAGGGTTACCAATGTTTGCGGTACTACTTATACTACAACCGTGATCACCGTTAATCCATTACCGATACCGGGCACACTGGCAGGCTCAACTACAATTTGCGAGCTATTTACTACATCGCTCACTCCATCAGTAGGAGGAGGCGCATGGAGCAGCGGCAATACTTCAGTTGCAACGGTTGATGTTGCGGGAACAGTCTCTGGTGTAGTTCCCGGAACAGCTACTATTTCTTACGCCGTCACGAATGGCTGCGGTACCCGGTACGCATCTATAGTTGTTACAGTGCAGACCACTCCTATATCATCGGTCATTAAAGGATCTAATGAACTATGTAAGACCACAACGACCACGTTGAGCAATGGGGTACTTGGCGGCCTGTGGACCAGTAGCGATGCAAGTATTGCGTCTGTAAGTTCAGGGGGCATTGTTACAGGAAACAACGGCGGAACGGCTACAATAACGTATTCTGTTATCAATGCCTGTGGCACTGTTAATGCTACACACATGATCACCGTTGATACCTTAGCTGTTATCACTCCTATTATGTCAACCGGCGCATCATACTGTGAGTTTTCAATTGTACCATTAACTGATGCTACCCCGGGTGGTTTATGGTCAAGCAGTTCAGCTACTACTGCAACAATAAACAGCACTGGCGTGCTTACCAACCTTGTTTATGGTTCGGTTACCGCCTCTTACACAATTACAAATACCTGCGGCAGTTCATCAGTTACAAAACTGATCAATTTCATACCATCACCTGCACCGGTGATACATGCCGTAGGAAAAGCATTAAGCACCACCAAAAAGTACCTTACTTATCAGTGGTACCAGGACGGCACTCCTATCCCTGGCGCTACAACGGCAACGTATAACTTCACCGAGGCGGGCAGCTATTTTGTAGACGTAACAGGCCCTGGTGGATGTGATGGCACATCGGCAGCAATCACAGTTTCGTTGCTGGGTGCATATGACGTTATGGTAGCAAACAGCGATCTGTCTGTATACCCTAATCCTAATAATGGTAGTTTCGTATTTAATCTTGCAACAGCTAATAACGAGCCGGTTCAGGTAACTATCACGAACGTCGTTGGTCAGAAGGTAAAAGAATTGACTACCATTACAAATAGCGATACTCAGGTTAGACTCGATCAGCCTCCGGGTATATATATGCTGTCTGCTATAGCTGGCAATAAAAATTATACAACAAAGGTCGTTATCCAATAAATTAAGTTTTTATTATTCCGAAAAGGGTTTGCGTCGTGCAAACCCTTTTTCATTTTTAGTCATTTTGTTAAAAATTCCGCTCCCGAAAGTCATAATTTATCGTACTTTTGCATCCTCATTTTATATAATTATATCCTAATTTAATGTTGCGGCAAGAGCCAATAAGGGCAAAATGGCATTTGATGGCGCTGGGGCGGTTCAAAGACTACAATCAGTTGTTGAAACCTAACCTGAGCGGCATGGTCGTGTTCAGCAGCGTTATCGGCTATCTTATGGTTCCCGGCATTCACTTTTCCTGGGGCGACATGCAGCTTTGGCAGCAGATCATCACGCTGTTCATTGGCGGCATGATGGTTACAGGTGGAGCAAATACCATCAACCAGATACTAGAGCGTGAAAGTGACCAACTTATGCAGCGCACCAAGTTACGCCCCATGCCCGATGGGCGTATGCATCAGACAGAGGCCTGGATATTCGCCGCTGTACTGGGCATTGGTGGTGCTTTATTGCTCTCCTATTACTTCAATCCCCAGGCAGGCGCGCTCAGCTTCTTTTCTTTACTATTATACGCATTTGTTTATACCCCTATGAAGAAGGTGCACCCAATTGCGGTGCTTATAGGTGCTATTCCAGGTGCTTTACCCCCGCTTATCGGTTGGGTAGCCGGCACAGGCAGCTTTGGTGTTGGCGGCTGGGTACTGTTTACATTGCAGTTCTTCTGGCAATTCCCCCATTTCTGGGCTATTGCCTGGGTAGCTTTCGAAGATTATAACAGGGCCGGCATCCGTATGCTGCCTACTCGTGAGCGGGAAACAAAGTTCACTGCCATACAGTGCATGTTGTATAGCTTGGTGCTTATCCCTATGGCCACTGTGCCTCATGTTATTGGCCTTATCGGCATTGCAGGTATGTGGGTTTGCCTTGTAGCCGGAATTATGTATTTTGTCGCTTCAATTATATTTTATCTGAAAAATGACCATAAATCAGCCCGTAGGGTGATGTTTGCATCATTTATATACCTGCCCGCTATATTGCTGGCCCTGGTAATTGATAAAATGTGATGATGGCCTGTTTTGAGTATTTTAGTGATTTGTGATAGTGAGTAATTTTTTGAAAATGGGAACAAATGACAGCGCCTCAATTGGAGGCGCAGCCTTGAAGGAAAGGAAAAGAGTGCATCCGCAGAAATTTATGCTGTGGGTGGCTATGGGTAGTATGAGTATGGCTTTCGCAGGCCTTACTAGCGGTTATGTTGTTCGTATGGCTCAGGGCAACTGGCGTTATTATACGCTGCCGTCCATGTTCTGGTATTCTTCGGCGGTAATCATTGTCAGCAGTATCACCATGCACATGGGGCTCAAAGCCTTCAAGAGCAGGGAAATGTCGAAGTTCAAAATGCTTATTACCACTACCCTCATACTTGGCCTCTTATTCGGCGCATTGCAGTATGCAGGCTTTTACCAGCTATACCATCATTTACAACAGGTACGCATCAACGGGCAGGTGCTTAATGAGGCTACCCCGGTGCGCTTAAATGGCAACCCAAGCGAATCTTTCCTGTTTATTATTGCAGGTTTACATCTTCTTCACCTTGCGGGTGGAATTATTGCATTATTAATTGTATTTTACCGCGCCTTTAGAACAAGGGTAAAGACCTATAACGCAACCGGTTTAGAGATAATGGCCGGGTATTGGCACTTCGTCGATATATTGTGGCTATATTTATTTATCTTTTTTCTGGTAAATCAGTAAAATAATTTCGAAATTCGCACACAGAAATACTCCGGACAACCGGAAAAACACACTAAAACAGTATAATGTCACAAACAACAGTAGTAACAGCAGCAAAAGAACCAAGTCTATGGGGCGGCGGACGCTCTCCGTTCAATGTAAGCTATGGTAAAATGATGACCTGGTTCTTCCTTTTATCGGATGCTTTAACATTCGGCGCATTCCTGATCTCTTACGGTACCACCCGTTTCTTCAGTTCAGTATGGCCAAATGCGAATGAAGTATTCAAATCTTTCCCGTTCATGGGCGAGCACAACCTGCCGCTTTTGTTTGTGAGCTTGATGACCTTTATCCTCATCATGAGTTCTGTAACAATGGTACTTGCGGTACATGCGGGCCATTACAACGACAAGAAGAATGTAGCTATGTGGCTTCTGTGGACCATCATCGGTGGTATCTGCTTCCTGAGCTGCCAGGCATGGGAATGGACACACCTTCATGGTGAGTGTGGTGGCCTGTGGGGTACATTTGTTGATGCAAATACTCCGGTACACGAATTCCGCCATTTCTTCGCACAACACGATCGTGCTTATGTGGACGCGCATCCGTTAGTGGCTATGCAATCTACACACAACTTCTTCAACTACTTCTTTACGATCACCGGCTTCCATGGCGGTCACGTTACTTCAGGTGTTATATTCAACATACTGATCCTCGTTAATACCGTAAATGGTGTTTACGAGCGCCGCGGCCACTACGAAATGGTAGAAAAGATCGGTCTTTACTGGCACTTTGTAGATCTGGTTTGGGTATTCGTATTCACCTGCTTCTACCTCCTCTAATAGTCAGGGCCTAAAACATTAGTTCTAAAAATTTAAAACAGCAACATGTCAGCACATCATAATACCGATAGCATCCAGCACCTGTACGAGGGCGATCAGTCAAAGCTCTATTCGGGCGTAATGTCACACCATTCAGACATTAACTCAACTGAAAGTAAAACACAGGTAAAAAGGATCTGGAAAATATTCTGGATACTCCTTGTTATTACCCTTGTAGAGGTTACTATGGGTATGTTCTTCAGCGCCTCTATGCCTAAAGCGTTGATCAACTTCTTCTTCCTTGCATTAACGCTGTTAAAAGCAGGTTACATTGTAGCAGTATTCATGCATCTTGGCGACGAGATAAAAGGATTCATTGCCACCGTACTCATACCACTGGTATTATTCGTTTGGTTTATCATAGCATTCCTTGCAGACGGCGGTTTCTGGTTGCACATGAACGATAGTTCACCTGCCCGCCAGACAATAGAACACGTAGCGAAGTAGTAATGGCAGAGAAAAGATCAAACAAAAAATTTTTCTTAGGAATAGCGGTAGCAGCCTTGCTACCGCTTTTTTGTTACCTTATAACAAAGAAGATTTCCGATAAGAATATGGTGAAAATGCCGGGCCAATACCGCATAGAGCGCGTAGATGCCAACAATGGCAAACCGGATACCGTCTATCACCAGGTAGCAGAACTTACACTTACCAACCAGTTCGGGCAACAGGTATCGCTGAACAAAGACTACAAGAATAAGATACTCGTTATCGACTTCTTCTTTACTACCTGTAATTCCACCTGCCCGCAGCTCACCCGTAGCATGAAACTGCTGCAGACCAGCTTCAGGAAAAACCCTAAAAAGGAAACATCACTCGATTCTATTGTTCAGTTTATCTCCATTACGGTAAACCCGGAGCGCGATTCGTTTCCGGCACTAAGAGCCTACGCAGACCACTATGGTGTTAACCACGACACCTGGACCTTCCTGACAGGCGATAAACCGACTATCTATAACTTTGCCCGCAATGAATTGGGTGTTACCACTGGCCCCGGCGACGGTGGTGCAGAAGATTTTATCCATTCAGACAAACTCGTATTGCTGGATAAGGACAGGATAGTGCGTGGCTACTATTCCGGGCTTAATGACACAGATGTCCGCAAATGCGCAGACGACATAGTGCTGCTGAACATGGAATGGAAGCACAAGAAGAAATAATGTGGTCATCCCGTAATTTGACAATGTGATGATATAGCGGCGCCATAATTAGTATTTTAGTTTTTACTTTTGAACTTTCAATTTCTAATGCTTACTCCTTCTCTCAAAAAAAATGACAAACAGGCGAACCTGGTGATTTGGGTTGTATCTGTATTTATTGCGTGCGCTGTAGCTTTCCTTACCAATGTGAAATTCCTTACAGGAATGGACCTAGGTTTTAATGTGCACCTACTGGCGCTGACTAATGCTGTTATTAATGGTACGGTATCGGTATTGCTTGTGTGGGCATTGGTAGCGGTGAAGAACAAGAACTACATCCTGCACAAAAAGCTGATGATGTCATCTATCGTTCTTTCGTCATTATTCCTCGTATCTTATATTGGCCATCACCTGCTGGCATCTGAAACCAAGTATGGCGGGCCTCACGATACACTATTTTTCATTTACCTCTTCATACTTATCTCTCATATCTTCCTGGCTACCATCATTCTGCCATTTATCCTGTTCACCGCGTACAGGTCGCTGACCGGCGAATATGAGAAACATAAAAAACTGGCCAAATATACATGGCCGCTATGGTTGTATGTAAGCCTTACAGGCGTGCTGGTATACATACTGATCAGCCCTTACTACATACCGCACATATGATTCCGACCAGGGTGATGATCCCTTGCTTCGGTAATTTTTGACTATCTTTAAGTG
>Ga0209023_10002688_pt1 | contig 21839 bp, 16 predicted proteins | sample LakOneMetagenome_FD_187468 | JGI IMG/M metagenome (GOLD analysis project Ga0209023, IMG submission 187468) | Freshwater and sediment microbial communities from Lake Erie, Canada (SPAdes) (version 2) | ecosystem: Environmental > Aquatic > Freshwater > Lentic | place: Lake Erie, Canada...
TACATCAGTTTCAAGTTCGATACTGCCAAGGTGCCGGATCTGCCCAAGCCACGTCCGTTCCGCGAAATCTGGGTGTGTGGCCCGCGCGTGGAAGGCACCCACTTGCGGTTTGGCCCGGTGGCCCGCGGCGGCCTGCGTTGGTCGGATCGTCGTGAGGATTTCCGCACCGAAGTATTGGGCTTGGTGAAGGCACAGATGGTGAAAAACACCGTGATCGTGCCAGTGGGCAGCAAGGGCGGCTTCTATCCCAAGCAATTGCCCAATCCTGCGGTGGATCGTGATGCTTGGTTGGCCGAAGGCATCGCCTGCTACAAGCGCTTCATCAATGGATTGCTGGACATTACCGACAATCTGAGCGTGTCCGGCAAGGTGTTGCCACCGGCGCAAGTAGTACGGCACGACGGCGATGATCCGTACTTGGTGGTTGCAGCAGACAAGGGCACCGCCAGCTTTTCCGATATCGCCAACGCCATTGCGCAGGCACATGGTTATTGGCTGGATGATGCGTTTGCCTCCGGCGGCAGCGCCGGATACAGCCACAAGGGCATGGGCATCACTGCACGCGGCGCGTGGGAATCGGTGAAACACCATTTCGGTGCACTGGGCCGTGATTGCCAAACCCAGGATTTCACCTGCGTGGGTATCGGTGATATGTCGGGTGACGTGTTCGGCAATGGCATGTTGTTGTCCGAACATATCCGCCTGCTATGCGCGTTCGACCATCGCCATATCGTGCTGGACCCGAACCCGGATGCGGCGGTGTCGTTCAAGGAACGCCAGCGTTTGTTTGACTTGCCGCGTTCCAGCTGGGCCGATTACAACGCCAAACTGATCAGCAAGGGAGGTGGCATCTATCCGCGTTCGCTGAAATCCATCGACATCACACCGCAGGTGCGCGAAGCCTTGGGCATTGCCGATGGAATCAAGTCAATGACCCCGAACGAGTTGATGCATGCGGCGCTGCGCGCACCGGTGGATCTGCTGTGGAATGGCGGCATTGGTACTTATGTCAAATCCAGCAAGGAAACCCACGCCGATGCCGGCGACCGCGCCAACAACGGCTTGCGCGTCAATGGTGCCGATCTGCGCTGCAAGATCGTGGGTGAGGGCGGCAATCTGGGCATGACCCAGCTGGGCCGTATTGAAGCCTCGCAAGCCGGTGTGTTGCTCAATACCGACTTCATCGACAACTCGGCGGGTGTGGATACCTCCGACCACGAGGTCAACATCAAGATTCTGCTCAATGGTGAAGTGCAGAAGAATCGCTTGAAATTGGCCGAACGCAACAAGTTGTTGGCCAAGATGACCGACGAAGTGGCGCAGTTGGTATTGAATGACAACTACCGCCAAAACCAGGCGCTGACCTTGATGGAGCGCATGAGCGCGACCCGTCTTGGCTCGAAGATGCACTTCATCAGCACCTTGGAAGCCGAAGGCTTGCTGGATCGGCAGATCGAATTCCTGCCGACCGATGCTGAAATTGCCGAACGCAAGTTGCGCGGCCAGGGCCTGACCCGGCCGGAGCTGTCCATCTTGCTGTCGTATTCGAAACTGGTGGCATATCCGCAGTTGCTGGCTTCGGATGTGCCGGAAGATCCGTACCTCTCGAAGGAGCTGGTGCGTTACTTCCCCGAGCCGCTGCAAAAAAAATACACCAAAGCGATGGAAGGCCACCGCCTGAAGCGCGAAATCATCGCCACTGCGGTCACCAATTCAACCATCAATCGCATGGGCGCGACTTTCTTGATGCGCATGCAGGAAGACAGTGGTCGCAGCATCGGTGAGATCGCCCGGGCCTATACGATTACCCGGGAAACCTTGGACGCCCGCGAGTTGTGGGCCAAGATCGACGGGCTGGACGGCAAGGTGCCGGGCAGCGTGCAGGTGGATGCGCTGCAAGTCATTTGGGAGCTGCAACGCGGCTTCACCCGCTGGTTGCTTTCGCGCCCCGGTGCAGTACCGGCGATTACCACTGCAGTGGAGCGTTACCACGATGGCTTCCGTGACATTCGTGCTGGCGAAGGCATTTTGCCGCCGTCGCAGCGTCCGGTGTATGAGGCCAGCCGCAAGCAATGGCGTGAAAAGGGCGTGCCGACGGCATTGGCCGATCAGCTGGCAGCATTGCCGTATCTGCAAGCCAGCCCCGACATTATCGAGCTGGCGCGTGAGCGCAAGATGCGTCCAATCGACGTAGCCAAGGTGTATTTCCGTCTGGCCGATGCCCTGCATGAGCCGTGGTTGAGCGAGCAAATCGACGGGCTCAAGGTGGATGGCCGTTGGCATGCCGTGGCCCGCGGTGTGCTGCGTGACGAACTGGCGGCACAAATGCGCGCATTGACTGGCCTGGTGTTGGCGATGCCGGGCAAGGATGCCGATGCCAAGGTCAAGGCGTGGCTGGAACGTGACGACAGTGGGCTGCGTTTCACCCTGGCCATGTTGACCGAATTGGCAGTACAGAAAACCCTCGATTACCCCACCTGCTCGGTGGCGGTGCAACGCGTGGCACAGTTGGCGCAACGCGGCTAAGTGTCCTGTTGCAAGTTGCCCTCTCCCGTTCGCGGGAGAGGCCAGCGAACGCGGGTGAGGGCGGCTCTTGCTATCCTGCTGCGCATGACGAATCCCCGCATTGCCCTGCTAGCCAGCCCGACCGATGACGCGCAAGCCGCATTCGCGGCATTGGCCAAGCGCTACGGCACCCATTCCCCGCAAGAGGCCGACGTCATCGTCCCCTTGGGGGGGGATGGCTTCATGCTGCAAACCCTGCACCGGTACGCCCATTTGGGCAAGCCGGTGTATGGCATGAAGCTGGGAACAGTGGGATTTTTGATGAATCATTTTCGGGAAGACGATGATTTATCGACCCGCATTGGTACCGCCGAACCCGCCGTGCTGCACCCGCTGGAAATGCTGGCACAAACCGAGTCCGGCGCCAGCGTAAGCTCGTTGGCGTACAACGAGGTGTCGTTATTGCGGCAAACCAGGCAGGCTGCACATGTGGGTATTGAACTCAATGGTGAAGTGCGATTAGACGAGTTGATTTGCGACGGCGTGATGCTGGCAACACCTGCTGGCAGCACGGCTTATAACTTCTCTGCACATGGCCCGATTTTGCCGCTGGGGGCCAATGTGATGGCATTGACTCCAATTGCTCCATTCCGGCCACGGCGCTGGCGCGGTGCAGTGCTTAAATCCGGCACCGAGTTGCGGTTCAGGGTGCGAGATCCGCACAAGCGTCCGGTCAGTGCCACTGCAGATTCGCATGAGGTGCGCGATGTGACTGAGGTCTTGGTACGTGAATCACGTGATCGACAGGTGACACTATTGTTTGATCCGGAACACAATCTGGAAGAACGCATTCTGATCGAGCAGTTTGCAGTGTAAGGTTTGCCCGGCAAGGAGCGCCGCATGATCCCATCAGGAAGCACGATGCCATTTGCCAGTGACAACACCAGCACCGTGCCAGACCCAACATCAACCTCGCGACGGGTGCCTGCGTGGGCGTGGGCATTGCTGGCATTCTTGCTGGGTATCGGCCTGACGTTGTGGTTGGCCTATGGCGAAAAGCAACGTGATATCCGCGATGCGCGGCATGGGTTCACTGCGGAAACGGTGAAGATTGCCGGCAGTATCCAAACCCAACTCGAGCAGTGCGAACGCTTGATTCGCGCATTTCAATCGGTGTTCCTGGCATCCGACCAGGTGACTGCTGATGAATACGCACGCGCTTATCAAAACATGCAAACCAATACCGAGGTGCGTATTGGTTTGCTGGCATTGGCCTATGCACAACGGCAGGTGAAGCCCGATGGCGATCACTTTCCGACGTTATTGTTTGCACCACAGCCTGGAAACGAAGCCATACGTGGGCTGGACGTGGTCACCCAGCCGATGAATCTTGAGGCTCTGTTGCGCAGCCGTGACAGCAATCAAGTGGCGATGTCGGCACCGTTTCGTTTGGTGCAAAGCGGCAACGGCAACAAGCATTCAGATGGCTTTATCTTGCGGTTGCCGGTGTACGCGGCGGGCCAGGTCCCGACCAGTGTCGACGCACGGCGGCAAGCGCTGGTTGGCTCGATCGGTGCATCATTCCGGATTGATGATTTACTCGGGGTGGCCATTCCCAGGGATCCGATCGCATTGGCGGATGTCACCATCAATGATCTGACCGATGGCGAGCCTCGAGCCTTGTTTGCTCGCCACTTTGATGCCCCGGCATCGTTGCCTGCGCATGTGGTGAAAGTGCAGTTTGGCGGTCGCTTGTGGAGTGTTACTGCACATGCAAGGCACGATATTTATGCGGCCGGCAATTGGAAGACCGTGCTGTGGGTGGGGGGCGTCATCAGCATGTTGCTGGCAGCACTGACGTGGTCGCTGGCCAGCACTCGCGAACGTGCCCTGGTGTTGGGAACCGCGCTGAGCCAACGGGTTGTCGCCAGTGAGGAACGCTTTCGGCGGCTCAATGAACTATTGCCTTGCTTGGTTTTGCTGATTCGAAAAGATAACGGCGCAATCGTATATCGCAATGCCGTGGCGCGGGAGCGACTTGCGGACCGGCTCGAGCTGGCCGGTTTGCCTCTGTCAGAGCCAGTCGCAAAGGATGCTGCTGCATCGCCAGTTGCCGGCACAATGGCCGGTACTGACATCCAGCTGCAGGCCGCCGACGGCAGCTTGTTCTGGGCCAGCACCTGGATCAGCAGTATTGAAATTGACGGTACCTCGATGTGGCTGTTGGTGGCCAGTGATAACACCGTGCAACGCCAGTTGACCGAGAAGTTGGGATATCAGGCCAGCCATGACTCGTTGACGCGTTTGTACAACCGCCGTGAGTTTGAAGCGCGGGTACAGACCTTGCTGGCCAGCCCGGCGCGTGACGACGGTGCATTGCTGTTTTTGGATCTGGATCAATTCAAGTTGATCAATGACACCTCCGGTCACCGCGCCGGGGATGAATTGCTGGCGCAGTTGGCTGCGGTGATGCAGGAAAAGTTGCGCCCGGTTGATGTGCTGGCGCGTTTGGGGGGAGATGAGTTTGGGGTGTTATTGCCAGGCATCGTTGAACTTGAATCTGCGGTACAGGCCGCCGAGCGGCTGCGACGCTGTATTGAGGCCTTCATATTCGGTTGGGAAGGGCGCACTTACACCAGCAGTGCGAGTATTGGTGTGGTCATGCTGCGCAATGCGAGCTCGATGCAGGCCTTGTTTACCCATGCCGATGCTGCCTGTTACTTGGCCAAGGAAGCCGGCCGCAATCGCATTCATGCCTATGCCGAAGATGATGCTGCCATTACCCATCGGATGAGCGAGATGGAGTGGGCCAACCGGGTGCGTGATGCGCTGCGTGATGACCGATTGTTGCTGGATTATCAAGAGCTGCATGCGTTGCAAGCAAATGCTGTCGGTGGCGTGCACATCGAGCTGCTACTACGCTTGCGAGGCGAGGATGGTGGCGTAGTGCTTCCGGGTGCATTTTTGTCCGCAGCCGAGCGCTATGGATTGATGCCGCAGATCGATCGTTGGGTCGTCGAAACCGCACTCAGTCAGCTGGATCGGCTGCACCCCGATGGCGCAGGTTTGGCGAACTGTGCCATCAATTTGTCGGCCGCCAGTTTGGAGGATGAGGGGCTGTTTGATCGCATTGCTGGGCTTTTGACCGAGCATCGCGTGACACCGCAGCGGGTGACCTTTGAAATCACCGAGACTGTGGCGATGCGTGATTTTGCTGCCTCCAGTGTGTTGATTTCGCGCCTGCGCGGCTTGGGCTGCAAAGTGGCACTGGATGATTTCGGTGCAGGCATGTCCTCGTTCGGGTATTTGAAAAATCTGGAACTTGATGTGGTGAAAATCGACGGCAGTTTCGTGCAGAATCTGGCCGGGGATGCGATGTCGCAATCCATCGTGCGTGCGGTGACGGAAATTGGTCACCTGCAAGGTTTGCAAGTGGTTGCCGAATGGGTGTCATCACCGCAGCTGTTGGCCATGCTGGCCGCGATGCAGGTCGACTACGCGCAAGGCTTCGCCTTGCACCATCCACAGCGTGTGTGCTTCCAGCGTAATGGCAATGATTGATTCGCCCGCGAGTGCTGCGGTTGCAATGCCGCTGGTGGTGGCGATTACCGCTCGGGCGTTGTTCCACATGGAAGACAGTCATGCTTTGTTCGAGCGTGAAGGCATTCAAGCCTTCGCCGATTTCCAGCGCCAGCGTGAAGATGACGTGCTGCCGCCCGGCATCGCATTCCCGTTGGTGCGCAAGTTGTTGGCACTCAACCAGGGAACCATCGTGGATGCGCCACGAGTAGAGGTGATCTTGCTATCACGCAATTCCTCGGATACCGGCCTGCGCGTGTTCAATTCGATCCAGCATCATGGCTTGGATATTCGGCGCGCCACCTTCACAGCAGGTGCTCCGGTGTGGCCCTATATCAAGCCGTTTGGTGCGCAGCTGTTCTTGTCGGCCAATCCAGAATCGGTACGTGCGGCGTTGGCGGCAGGTGTCGCAGCGGCCACCATTTTGCCGGAGCGTGCCAGCGAGCCGCGCCAGCGCCAATTGCGCATCGCCTTCGATGGCGATGCGGTGATTTTTGGTGATGAAAGCGAGCGCGTATCACGCGAGCAAGGCCTGGAAGCGTTTGGTCGACACGAGCGCGCATTGGCGCATGAACCACTGTCGGGTGGACCGTTCCGTGGATTTTTGGCCGCATTGCACGGACTGCAAGCAGCGTTTCCGGTGGGTGAGGATTCACCCATACGCACCGCCTTGGTCACTGCGCGTTCGGCACCCGCGCATGAGCGCGTGATTCGCACCTTGCGCGAGTGGAATGTGCGGTTGGATGAAGCCTTGTTCCTGGGCGGGCGCGATAAAGGCCCGTTCCTGGAAGCGTTTGGTGCCGATATTTTTTTCGATGACTCACCACATAATATCGATTCGGCACGTCGGCATGTCGCCGCTGGCCACGTTCCGCACGGGGTGGCCAACACCGATTGAACGTGGTGTTGCAATGCTTATAGAGGCAAACGCAAGCCGTCCAATTTCCACGCCAAACCGTGCCGATGAAATTCGAAGATTACTGGCTGCCCCTCGGCATTTTGTACGGTGGCGGTGAGCAGACTTGTGGATTCGAAATGGGTGACGGCTGTCTTCAATGGATCATTGGGGGGTGCCTTGCCGGACGCCGGGACAGGTGTACTTCTGGCCAATGAGCTGCCCTGCAGCAGCACGGCAAACCCTTGTGGCGAGGTCATGGCATCAATCGCCGGTTTGGCCAGCATGACGGTGACTTCACCCACGTTGCGCGCGCTCTGCGTATTGCCGGTACGGGCGAGAATGCTTTGTGCGATTTTCTGTTGCAGCTGGGGGCGCACGCTTTCGCGCAGGCTGTCGAAATCGACAAAACGCCAGAGCTCCTGAGTCTGGCCGCGGGCTACCAGTTCGCGGATGCTGTGGATGGCAAGGAAAGGGCCGGCAACCATATAGCCCAACACGGCAAGTAGCAGAAGCGGGAGCGGGCTGGCCAGCAACCAGCGGGTGCGAGAAGTGAGTTTCATGTGTGCATCCTGCAAAAATGCAGACGGCCGGGCAAGCCCGGCCGTCGCCTCAACCTGTACGCCAATCAGAAACGTGCCGCGTGCGCACGGATTTCCAGCGGTGCCATCCGGCTTTGGTCATGCAACTCCAACTGCTGTAGTTCATACGGTGCGCCATAGCCGCTGGGCAGATGCGCTTTGGAGAATGGAAGTTGCAGCGTGTGCTGGCCGGGCTGCATCCATGCCGCCGCATGGGCCTCACTCACCGCCCGTAGCTGGCCATCGGGTGCAGTTGCGTACAAGGTGCCCCTGGCTTCGTAACGCCCTGCAGATGCCGCTTGCACCGGCAGGCTGACGTGCAAGTCCGCAGACTGGGCAACGCTGCCATTGAAGCGTGCGGTCGGCTGGCCTACCGCAAATGCGGTGCGCACATCGCGGGGGGTGTCGCCCAGCATGCCGAACACTTGCAGCTCCCAAAGCCCCGCCACACGGTTGTTGCGCAGTGCCGGCGTGAATACCGCTTCCAAGCTGCCATCGGTGGCACGCTGCACCTTGACCGGCGTATTGCTGCCATCAGGTGCTACCAGCAAGGCCTGCACCTGCAAGGGTAGAGCCTGTGCAGCACGACTGGCGACAATGCTTACGCGCATGGTTTGGCCGGCCAACACCGCATTTCGATTGGCTTGCGCGTTCAAGACGATATCGCTGGTCGGCTCGAACACATGCACCACGTAGTTGCCGCGGGCATTGGCGGCGCGTAGCTGGGCGTACCCGGCACCGCTGCCCGCGCCCAGCCGCAGCACCTGCGTGCCATTGCTGACCGGCATGCCGGCTTGTTGCAGGCTTTGCGCATCGGCCAGTTGCGCGATGGCAATGGAGCGACGACCGGCCGTAAACGACAGTGCATCTGCTTGCAAAGGGGCTGCGCCTTGCGCCGGGCTGATGCGAATCAGTGCGCCGGCGGTGGTCATCGGCAAGTCCACGCCTTTGGCCAAGGTTGCAGCATCCACCGTTTGCCAATATTCACGACTACTGGCGGCCAGTGGCGCTGGCTGTGTCAATGCAGCAGTGGGATCCAGGGCCCAGGCAAAAGTCACCGGCTTACGCTCGATGACGCCTTTCGGTGCCGGCTGGGTGCTCAACAGGGTGGGAACTTGGTCGCTGGTGGTTGCTGGCAGCAAGCGTTGCGCGGCGTTGGCGGCTTGGGCCATGCCCAATACGAGGACGCAGGACAGGCCAAGGCGAGAGATATTCGAGGTGTGCATGGTGGTCTGGCCTCACTTCATGTCGTTGCGCAGGACGGTGTCGAGGCCAAAGCAGGCGCGCCGGCTTTGGTTATGGCTCAGCGGCTCTTGGCCCGCCATCTTCGATTTGTCCTTGAACCAGACCGCGCCGGCGGCCGATTGGCTGCTGCAATTGAGAAAGCCATCGGAACAGCTATCCAGCCACCATTGCGTGGTTTCCAAACCTAGGTTTTCCGCATATCCGCCGCAGTAGCTATCGCTATCCCATACGGCAGTTTCCACGTCGGTACCGACGACTGCACGGAACAGCTTGGGCAGTGATGGCCGTCCGGAGGTGCCATACAGGTTGTTGGCGTTGTAGCTGGCCATCCAGCTGACTTGTTGTTGGCGTACCGCATCCGACTTGTAGCCCAATAGCCAGCCCAGTGAAGTTTCAAATACATTGCCGTTCAGCACGGCATCGGCCAACGGCGTACCGGCAGAGGAGGGCGCCAATGCGTCCACCCGCACGATCTTGTTGATGATGTTGGGGTAGCGACTGTCATAGGTCGGGTTGGACATCACCCAGCGCATGACGTTGCCGCCATTGGAATGGGTGATGATGATCAGGCGGGTGATGCTTTTGCTTTGAATGAAACTGGTGAGCTGGTCGGCCAGGCACCCCGCAGCACGGCTATCCCACATGTATTGATTGAAATCGCAGTTGACCACCACGTAATTGGATGGATTGGCCAAGCCGCCGCGGACGTTATTGACCATGGTGGGTTGCCAATAGTCTTGATAGGCATTGGTTTGCTTGCCGGTGCCGTGGACAAAGGCAACGCCGGTGACATCGGCGGCATACGCGGTGGTGGCAGTGAATGCGGCGGCGCAAGCTAACAGCGCGGCCAAGGCGACTTTACGCATGGACTCTCCCCAAAGGATGCCGCGTGGCCTGCGGCGGGCTTTGCCAACAATCCCGACAGCACCCCCGTACTGTCCGGTACGGCGAGCATACGCATCGGTATGGCAAAGTCATGCCGCACTGCGGCATCGGTCACAGTTTTGACGCTGACTGGGGATTCTCGAGGCTTACGCCAGCTCGCGGGCGCGCTGTTGGCCCCAATCTTCCAGCTGATCCAGCAGCACTTGTTTGCTGCCATCGCCCACATGGGCGGCGCGCAGTTCGCTGATTTGGGCGAAGAACTGTTCCAGGGTCAGCTCGGACTGGCCGGCATCCGTCAGCAGGCGTTGGCGGCGGTAGATGTCCCACTGTGCCTGTTCGGACGGCAGCAGGCTGTCTGGCCAGTTGCGGGCGCGGTAGCGCAGCAACAACGCGGACAGGCGGGTGTCGCGGAATGCGAACTGTGCTTTTGCCAGCAGTTGCGGCGGGGTGCCGCGGACTTGCGCGCACAGTTTTTTGTCGGCATCACCGATGAAGCCATCGTACAGCGCAGCATCGGCATCCACCGGTGTTGCCGGACGGTCTCGCGCGAACACCCGGCGCATTTTTTCGGCGATGGCGGGGCCGTGCGTGCGCAGCCGATCGGCGCGTTGCTGCACGATCTCGGGGCTGATTCCAAGGCGCGTGAAATCACTCTTCCGCAGGTGCTCCCAGCGCACCAGTGCCGGGCATTTGTTGGTATGAATTTCTTTCAGCGCAACCCGCGTTTCACCTTCGGGCAAATCGGCTTGGCGGATGTACAGACGCTCGGCGATGGCTTCGGCATCCAAGCTCAGCAGCGGTTCGGGATCGGCATCCAAATCCACGGCAATAAAGCGCGATGGAATCGACGGGTGCTGCGCCAACGGCAATACCGGCGCGGCGCACAGGCGCACTGCCGGGTAGCGCTGTGAAATATGCAGCAGCGGTGTCATTGCAATGGGGTCCAGCAAGGATGCGGCAAAGCGCTTGTCGCGCAGGCGCAGTGCGTAATCCCAGAGTTTGGGCTGATGCTGGCGAAACAGGCGGGCAAGGCCGATCAATGCACGCACATCGCTCAGTGCTTCGTGCGCGATGCCCTCACGCAGGCCGTTGTCTTCGGCCAGATGCTCCAGTTTGAAGCTGGTGCCTTGGCCATCCTCACGCTGCCGCCACACGATGCCGTCGGGGCGCAGTGCATGCATCAGGCGCAGTGCATCCAGCAAATCCCAACGCGAGTTGCCGGCGCGCCATTCGCGTTCATACGGGTCATGGAAATTGCGATACAGGCCATAGCGCACGAACTCATCATCAAAGCGCAATGAGTTGTAGCCGGCGCTGCAGGTGTCCGGGCGGCCCATGGCATCCAATATGCGGGCGAACGCAGCGGCCTCGTTGACCCCATCCCGCAATGCGGCTTGCGGAGTGATGCCGGTGATGAGCGTGGCGATCGGTGCGGGCAGCAGGTCATTGGCGGGCTGCACGAAGAAGCTGATGGGCTCGCCGATTGGCTGCAACCGCGCGTCGGTGCGGATCGCGGCAAATTGCGCGATGCGGGTCCGGCGTGGGTCGGCGCCGAAGGTTTCCAGGTCGTAAAACAGAAACGAGGCGGACATCCTTGCGCTTACCGCACTGGAGAAAACACGATAGGCACTCGAACTTCGCTGGCAACTGGTTGCCCGTTGCGGGTAGCCGGCTTGAATTGCCAGCGACGGACAGCATCCAATGCCGCGCGATCCAGGTCGCGATTGCCGCTGCCTTCGGCTACTTCAACCTTCGCCACACTGCCATCGGGTGCGACATTGGCGAGCACCTTGACGGTGCCCCCCACACCACGCCGCAACGCTGCTTGCGGATAGCGCGGAGCGGGTGAGCGTTGCGCAACGGCATCGCTGATGACAGGCGTGGTTGCAGGTGGTGCAGTGGCCGGAGGGGGTGCGGTTGGCGGGTGGGGTGCCGGTGGTCTTGCGGGCGGCGGAGGTGCTGCAACGGTCCCATCCTTGGGCAGACTCAGGCCGCTGGCATTGCTGCCGGGGTTACCATCGCCACTGGCCAGATCGGGCGGCAGCGGGGCAGGCAAGGTGCTGGTCTGGCCAGCGCTGGCGTCGGTACCATCCGCTTTATAAAAATCATAGTGGTGGCGCGATTTCAGCCACACCAGAAGAAACAGCAACAGGCCAGCGGCAAAAGCGATTGCCAGCACTTTCACTGCCTGTGGTGGCAAAAGTGGCGGGCGTGTGTTCGGGGTGAAGTCGGGTGCGGGCATAGCTGCATTCTGGCATGCGCAGGGTGCAATACCGCCATCGGCGATCTGCTCAGGCGATAATAGGCATTCCCTGACCGTCCTGCCCGCGCCCATGCTTGATCCCAATTTGCTGCGTTCCAACCCTGCCGAGCTTGCCGACCGCCTGCGCACCGCGCGTGGTTTCGAGCTGGATGTGCCTGCACTGGAGGCGTTGGAGGCCAGCCGCAAGCAGATTCAGATCCGCACCCAGGAATTGCAGAACTTGCGCAATACCCGCAGCAAGCAGATCGGCATGCTCAAAGCCAAGGGCGAGGATGTGTCTGCGGTGATGGCCGAGGTGGCCGGCTTTGGTGAGGAGCTGAAGGCTTCGGAAGTGGAGCTGGAGCGCATTCGCGGCCAGATCGAAGCGATCGCGTCGGGCATCCCCAATCTGCCGGATGCATCGGTGCCTGCAGGCAGTGATGAACATGGCAATGTTGAGCAGCACCGCTGGGGCAGCCCGCGCGTGTTCGACTTTGAGGTCAAGGATCACGTGGAATTGGGCGCACGCCATGGCTGGTTGGATGGCGAAACCGCGGCCAAGCTGTCCGGCTCGCGCTTCACCGTGCTGCGCGGCCAGCTGGCCCGCCTGCACCGCGCATTGGCGCAGTTCATGCTGGATCTGCACAGTGGCGAGCATGGCTACGAAGAAACCAATGTGCCGGTGATCGTCAATGCCGATTCGATGCGCGGCACCGGGCAATTGCCCAAGTTCGAGGAGGACTTGTTTTCCACCCAACTGGGCGAGCACAAGCGGTATTTGATTCCCACCAGCGAAGTGCCGCTGACCAATATCGTGCGCGATGACATCCTCGATGCCGAGCGACTGCCACTGCGGATGACCGCGCATTCGATGTGCTTCCGCTCCGAAGCCGGCAGCGGCGGCCGCGACGTGCGCGGCATGATCCGCCAGCATCAGTTTGAAAAAGTGGAACTGGTCAGCATCAGCAAACCTGAGGAATCCGACGCCGAACACCAGCGCATGACCCGCTGCGCAGAGGCCGTGCTGGAGAAGCTGGGCCTGCCGTACCGCCGCATGCTGCTGTGCAGTGGCGACATGGGCTTTGGTGCCACCAAGACATTTGACCTGGAAGTCTGGTTGCCCTCGCAAAACACCTATCGCGAAATTTCGTCCTGCTCCAACTGCGGCGACTTCCAGGCCCGCCGCATGCAGGCGCGCTGGCGCAATCCGGCTACCGGCAAGCCGGAATTGGCGCATACCTTGAATGGCTCCGGCGTGGCGGTGGGCCGTGCATTGATCGCGGTGATGGAGAACTACCAGAACGCCGATGGCAGCATCGATGTGCCGGACGTGTTGCGCCCGTATATGGGTGGCGCTGCGAGTATCTGCTAAGACTGCTTGCGTTGCGGGTGCCGACGCTGGCCTGAGCCGCTTGCGTATTGGTGGCATCTGCTTCGGCGGTGGCCACTTCATCGATAATGACGATGAAGCAGACCGGCGCGGTGAACAATGTTCAGGCGCCGGGAGTCTTCATATTTGCTTGCTTTCGCAAATTGCGGGTAACAAAAAACCCCGCCATGGCGGGGTGTTTTGTATTCAACCTGGTGCCCGGAAGAGGACTCGAACCTCCACGAAGTTGCCCCCGCTAGCACCTGAAGCTAGTGCGTCTACCAATTCCGCCATCCGGGCCGGTTGAAGCCGCGCATTTTCCAGTGATCGGCCATGACTGTCAATAGGGATGTTGTGCTGAGACGGAAAAGATCGGGTTCATCGCAGGCTGTACTATCAGAAGATGAATAAACCATCAGGCAAGCGCGGCCACGGCCGCGGCAAGCAGGGCGCGGCAAGCGGCTCCGGCACTACCTCACGCAAAGGATCCGGGAAATTGCCGGGCTGGCTGCCGGCATCACCACAGGCAGGCGCGGGGCGCACTGGCAAGCCCGGCACGGACACAAAAGGCCCGCGCGTGGCCACCCATCCCACCGCACCACGGTTTGATCCGCATGCGCAGCGCGAGGCGCAGCGCTACGAAAACCCGATTGCCAGCCGCGAAATGATTTTGCAGGTGTTGGCCGCGCATGACGGCCCGATGAGCGCCGACGAATTGGCGCACAAACTGGCGCTGACCGCCGACGACCGCTATGCCGCGCTGGAAAAGCGCTTGCAGGCCATGTTGCGCGACGGCCAGTTATTGCAAAACCGCCGCAGCGGGTTTGTGCCGGCATCACGCAATGATCTGTTGGCCGGCACCGTGATTGCCAACCCGGATGGGTTTGGCTTCTTGCGTCCGGAAGCCGGTGGCGATGATTTGTTCCTGTCGCCGTTCGAAATGCGCAAGGTCAGCCACGGCGACCGCGTATTGGTCAGCATCACCGGGGTGGACCGGCGCGGGCGCGGCGAAGCCAGCATCGTGGAGGTGCTGGAGCGCCGCCTGACACGCCTGCTGGGCCGCTATGCCGAGGAAGCGGGGATTGGCTATGTGGTGCCGGATGACAAACGCATCCAGCGCAATCTGATGATCCCGCAGGATGCGCGCAACGGGGCCAAAGCGGGGCAGTTGGTGGTGGCTGAAATCACCACCCCGCAAGACACGCACCGGCCGCCGATTGGCCGCGTGTTGGCGGTGTTGGGTGACAAGCTCACCGCGAGCCAGGCGGTGGAAGCGGCGATCCACGGCCACGATATTCCGCATGAATTTTCGCCGGAGGCGCTGGCGCAGGCGATGGCGGTACCGTTGACGGTGGATGTGGATGCCGTGCTCTCGCCAGCTCCCTCAACGCACGCGGCCGATAATCTCAAGCGCGTGGATCTGCGCAAGATTCCGCTGCTGACGATTGACGGCGAAGACGCCAAGGATTTCGATGATGCGGTGTGGTGCGAACCCAATGCCGACGGCTTCCGCCTGATCGTGGCGATTGCCGATGTGTCGCATTACGTGCGTCCGGGTACGCCGCTGGATGACGAGGCGCAATTGCGCGCAACCTCGGTGTATTTCCCTGGCTTCGTGGTGCCGATGCTGCCGGAAACCCTGAGCAATGGGATTTGCTCGCTCAACCCGGCGGTGGAGCGGTTGAGTTTTTGCTGCGATATGCAGATCGGGCGCGATGGCAGCGTCACCGCAAGCAGTTTCTATCCGGCACTGATGCATTCGCATGCGCGGTTGACCTATACCGATGTGTGGAATGCGGTGGGCGAGGGCATCCCTGCCGATGACCACGACGCGGCGCTGGCCAAGATCGGCGCGTTGCTGCCGCAAATCCAACGCTTGCATCAGTTGTACAAGGTGTTGGACAAGGCGCGTGCCAAGCGAGGTGCCATCGAGTTCGAGAGCAGCGAAGTACGCTTCGTGCTGGATGCCAAGGGCGCGGTGTCGCAAGCCGGCATGCTGCAACGCAACGATGCACACAAGTTGATCGAAGAATGCATGATCGCGGCCAATGTGCAGGCGGCCAAATTCTTGTTGGACGCACATATCCCTGCACCGTATCGCGACCACGACAAGCCACCGGAATCCAAATACGCCGACCTTGAGGAATTCCTCAAGGAATTCCAATTACGGCTGCCGCCATGGGGCAAGGTCAAGCCCAAGGATTTTCGCGCCTTGCTGGAAAAAATCCGCGAACGCCCCGATGCCGCCTTGCTGGAAACCGTGATCCTGCGCAGCCAATCGCTGGCGGTGTACGCGCCGGACAACATCGGTCACTTCGGGCTGGCGCTGGAGGCATATGCGCATTTCACGTCGCCCATTCGCCGCTACCCGGATCTGCTGGTGCATCGCGCCATCAAGCATGCGTTGGCCGGCGGCAAGCCGGAAACGTACACCTATTCGCCGCACGCCATGGCCGCGTTATCGCTGCAATGCTCCGAACGCTCGCGACGTGCCGACGAAGCGCAGCGCGAAGTGGACGAACGCTACCGCGCCGCGTGGATGGAAACCCACATTGGCAAGGAATTCGACGGCACGATCAGTGGGGTGACAAGTTTTGGTTTGTTTATCGAATTGGATGCATCCAAGGTTAATGGCTTGGTGCACGTCACCCAACTGCCACGCGATTTTTATCATTTCGACGCAGTGCGTAAAACCTTGTCCGGGGAGCGTCGTGGCCGCGAATATCGGCTGGGTGACCGCGTGCGCATCGTGGTGCTGAAAGCCAGTGTGGAAGAGCGCAAGATCGACTTCCGGCTGGTGGAGGAGGAGGGCACCGGTGGTCTGCCGCCAATGCCGGAGCGCGGCAAACCGGCCAAGCGCGTGAAGCAGACGTATTGAGCTGGCAAACTACGCAGATGAGCAAACCTACCCAATGGATCGTCGGCCTGAACGCGGTGGCTTCCGCGCTGGAGCACGACGCCGAGAACGTGCGCGAAGTGCTGCTGGAAGCCGGTGGCAAGAATCCGCGGATCACCGAGATCGAGCAAGAAGCGCGCCGCAAGGATATCGACGTGCGGCGCGTCAACCAGCAGGCGCTGGACGGCGTGGCCGGTGGTGTGCGCCATCAGGGCGCGGCGGCGCGCTATGCGGCGGCCAGGACCTGGGACGAGCATGAGCTCCCCGCGTTGGTCGAAGCCGCCGAAGGCCGCGCCTTGCTGCTGGTGCTGGACGGCGTGCAAGACCCGCACAACCTTGGCGCGTGCCTGCGCAGCGCGGCGGCGGCGGGTGCCACCGCGGTCATCATTCCCAAAGACAAAGCGGTGCAGATCAATGCCACCGTGCGCAAAACCTCGGCCGGTGCGGCCGACATCCTGCCGATTTTTTCGGTCACCAATCTCTCGCGCAGCCTGCGTGAACTGCAAAAACTCGGGGTGTGGATTTATGGGTTGGCTGGCGAAGCCACGGCCTCGCTTTATGCCATTGACCTGAAGGGCAATGTGGCCTTGGTGCTGGGCAGTGAAGGCGACGGCTTGCGCCGCCTGACCCGCGACAACTGCGACCAACTGGTCAAGATTCCGATGCCGGGCAATTTCGAAAGTCTCAATGTATCGGTGGCTACCGGTGTGGCCCTGTTTGAAGCTGTACGCCAGCGGAGCGCGTGATGGCCCTAGAATTGGCGTGGTACGACTGGGTGGGTATCGCCGGCACGCTGGCGGTGTTGGTGGCGTTTTTCTTGCTGCAAGCCGGCAAGTTGTCCGGCACCGGCATCGTCTATCAGCTGCTCAATCTGTTTGGCTCCGGCGGCGTATTGGTGTCGCTGCTAGGCAAGTTCAATGTCTCGGTGTTTGTGCTGGAAGCGGTGTGGATGGCGATCAGCGCCTACGGCATCATGCGCACGCTGAAGTTGCGGAGCGCGCAGCCACCGCGTTAGTGCGACGTGTGCGTTGTGTTGGTTTCGGAGTAGAGCCCGTGCATGGTTTGCTCATGGCGTGTTGCAATCCCGCCCGCGCCAGCCATTGGCAATCGTGCAAAACAGTTTGGCGGTTTGTTCGGTGTCGTACACCGCGCCGTGCGCCTCGTTGGGGTCCCAGCCCAGGCCTGCGGCCATCGCGGCGCGGGCCAGCACGGTTTGGCCGTAGCACAGGCCGGCCATGGTGACGGTATCAAACACGCTGAACGGGTGAAACGGGTTGCGCTTGTGGGCAACGCGCGCCACCGCAGCATTCAAAAAATTGAGATCGAAGTGGGCGTTGTGGCCGACCAAAATGGCGCGGGTGCAGGCGTGTTTTTTCATCGCGGCGCGCACCGGCACGAAGATCGCATCCAGGCCTGTGCGTTCGTCCACTTCACCGCGCAATGGATGGCCAATTTTGATGCCCGTCACTTCCAATGATTTCGGGTCGATGCTGGTGCCGGGTGCGGGCGCGATGTGGGCGTGCGCCACTACGCCGGGCATGTAGTTGCCGGCCTCGTCCAGTTCGATGGGCACCGCGGCGATTTCCAGCAACGCGTGCTTGTTCCAATCAAAACCACCGGTTTCCACATCCACGACCACCGGCAGGTAGCCACGAAAGCGTTCGGCCATCGGCGTGATGGGGTTGGGGGATGCGGGCTCGGACATCGTGAAAGGTTACCCGATGCGGGTTCCCGGCAGCACCCCGCTGGCATGCAGGCGTGTCAACATGGGGCGCACATCGGCCACAAACGCGTTGAAGTCCGGGTGACCTATTTCGGCCGCAAGCGATCGCAAGCATTGCTGCCCGGTGTGGTGGGTATTGGCTTCCAGCAATGCCAACAGGCGATACAGCACCGGCGAGAGTTGCGAAAACTGCACGCGGCCATCGGCCTGACGATGCAGCAATAGCAATACGGGTTCAGCTGGAACATCCGCCGGCTGAAAGTCAGGGCCCAAGCGATGCACCGGCCATTGGTAGGCCAGTGGCCACGCCAGTGGCGAGAGCACCGGCACGCCCTCCAGCAGGTCGCCTTGCGGATCATGCGGTGGCGCGGTGGCATCACACAGTTGCAGGCCCAGCTCGGCCCATTCGTAATGCGCAAGTTCGGCCAGCCACGGGCGTGCGGGGTTGGCATGGGCTTCGAGGAAGGCGACAAATTCCAGCCCCAGCCGGGTAAACAGCGGCGTTTCGCTGCGATGGTGGATGAGGAAATCACGCAGCAGTGTGTGCCACTCGCGTTCGCGCAACGTCTTGCGCAACACCGGGAAAGTGCCGGCGAGCAGGCCCTGCAAATTATTGAAGACCAGCTCGCGATACACGCGCAGCCGGCGCTCTTCAATACCCACTGGCCCGGCATGATGGGCCGGGTCGCGCACATGTGCGGCCAGTGCCTGCAATTGGGTATGCAGCGTGCTCATGCGACGCGTGCCTGTGCGCCGCGGACAAGGGTCACTTCATCCAGCAATTGCGCGAATGACGGGAAATTGAAATCACGCTCCAGCACGGTGGGGCGCAGGCCGTGGTGGGTATAGCTGAAGTCGAGAAGCCGCCACACAGCGTCCTTGACCGGCATGCCGTGGGTGTCGATTTTAAGGTCGTCGGCTGCATCGAAATGCCCGGCGATATGCATGCTGGCGATGCGCGCCGTTGGCATGGCGGTGATGAATGCACGCGCATCGTAGCGATGGTTGATGGCATTGACGTACACGTTGTTGACGTCCAGCAGCAAATCGCAATCCGCTTCGGCCAGCACTGCGGTGATGAAGTCGATTTCGGAAAGTTGCTGGAACGGCGCGGCGTAGTAGCTCACGTTTTCCACCGCAATGCGCCTGCCCAGCACGTCTTGCGCGGTACGGATGCGCGCAGCGACATGGTGCACGGCGTCTTCGGTGAACGGTAGCGGCAGCAGGTCATACAAATGGCCGTCTGCGCTGCAATAGCTCAGGTGTTCGCTATACAACACCGCGTGATGCCGATCCAGGAATTGCCGGGTCTGCTGCAACAAGGCGATGTCCAGCGGGTCGGGGCCACCCAGCGACAGCGACAGTCCATGGCAACTCAGCGGATAGCGCGCGGTCAGTGTGGTGAGTTGTTCGCCCAATACGCCGCCGACGGCAATCCAGTTATCGGGTGCGCATTCCAGAAAATCGAAAGCGCCCGCAGGCGCTTCGATGAGTGGATCAAGTAATGCGCGGCGCAGCCCAAGGCCGGCGCTGCGCGGGGGCAGGGCGGTGTGCATGCGGCTTTACATGCTGCCGCCGCATTTGCCCTCGCCGCACTTGCCTTCACCGCATTTGCCTTCGCTGCCTGCGGCTTTGCCACCGGCACCGGCCGCTTTGGCATCAGCACCGCATTTGCCTTCGCCCATGGCCTTTTGCATGGCGGCGTGGTGGGCGTCGAATTCCTGCTTGCTGATGAAGCCATCGCTGTTGCCATCGATGCCGGCAAACTTGTCGTCCTTGCCGCCATGCGCTGCGGCAAATTCAGTGCGCGAAATGCGACCGTCCTTGTCGCTATCCAAACCTTCAAAGGTATGCATGGGGATTGCTGGCGCGGCCTTGGCAGCATTGCCGGCCATCATCGCCGCGCCGCATTTGCCTTCGCCACATGTGCCTTCGGTAGCAGCGGGCTTGGCTTTGCCTGCGTCTTGCAGGTAGCCGTGGGCAAGGGCGTCCATCGAAAACAAGCTGCCTGCGGCCAAGCTGGCACTGGCGATGGCGGCGCTGATGGCCAGGGTCATGGGTTTGCGGGTGTTCGACATGGGCAACTCCTTGGCGCGTCAGCGCGGGTCAGTTTGCCGATGCTACTGCGCGGCGGCGCTTGCGGCCAGTGCACGCCGGCAGGCGCTGGATGTTGTGTTTTTGCGCAGGCCGGATATTGTGACGCGCTGCAGGGTCTGTGAATGCACGGCGAAGGGGTGTCATGGAAGGACTGGCGGTATTACTGGTGTTGCTGGTGCTGGCCGTGCCCGTTTTGCTGTTGGTGGCCCTGGTGAAGATCGCGGGGCTGCGGCAGCGGGTGGATGCGTTGGAAGCGGCGATTGCGCAGCAGCCATACGCGCCAAGCGCACAGGCTGCACCTGTAGCCGATCGTGCGCAGGCTGCCGCCCCGCCTCCCCCCATGCAAGCGCCAGCGTTCGTGATGCAGCCGTTGCCTGATGTCGCGGCCACAACCCGGGCTGCAGCTGATGTTGAACCTGCACCGGCAGCGCAGGCTGCCGCCCCGCCGCAGCTTGCTCCGCCACTCCCGCCATCCCCACGGCAGCCAACAGAGCCCGACGCGATCGAACGCGCCATCCAACGGGTCAAGGGCTGGTTCACTACCGGCAATGTGCCGGTCAAGGTGGGCATGTTGGTGCTGTTTGCGGGGGTGGCGGCATTGCTGCGCTATGCCAGTGACCAAGGCTGGCTGCGCATGCCGGTTGAGTTGCGCCTGGCGGGGATCAGTGCGGCGGCCTTGGCGGCCTTGGTGTTTGCATGGCGCAAGCGCGACAGTCACCGCAGCTTTGCGCTGGCGCTGCAGGGCGGCGCGATCGGTGTGTTGTTGCTGGTGACGTTTGCTGCGGTCAAGTTGTATGCCCTGATTGACCCCGCGCCGGCATTTGCCATCAGTGTCATGTTGATTGCCGGACTGGCGGTGATGGCGGTGCTGCAGGAGTCGCGCACACTGGCCATTTTGGGGGTATTGGCCGGCTTCCTTGCGCCGCTGTGGCTGTCCACCGGCAGTGGCAACCATGTGGGCTTGTTCAGTTACTACGCGCTGCTCAATGCGGGCATTTTTGCAATTGCGTGGGTGCGGCCGTGGCGCATCCTCAATCTGCTGGGATTTGCGTTTACCTTCGGCATCGGCACTGCATGGGGCGTATTGCAATACAAGCCGGAGCACTTCGCCAGCACCGAGCCTTTCCTGCTGCTGTTCTTCGGGTTCTATCTGCTATTGCCCTTGTTGTATGCGCGCAAGGCGCAAACGCCGGGCGGTGCGCGGATCGACGGCAGTTTGTTGTTTGGCACACCGCTGATTGCGTTCTCGCTACAGGCCGGGTTGTTGCAGGGCGAGCGCATGCCGCTGGCACTGTGTGCCTTGGGGTTGGCCGTGATGTATGTGGCGCTGGCATGGGCGCTTCGACATAAAGAAAAGCTGCAATTGCTGGGGCGTGGCTACGCGATCCTGGCGGTGGGCTTTGCTACCTTGTCGATCCCGCTGGCGTTGTCTGCGCGCGCCACGGCCTCGGTGTTTGCATTGGAAGGGGCGGGCTTGGTGTGGTTGGGTCTGACCCAGCAGCGTCGCCTGCCGCGTTGGGCGGGGATCGGCTTGCAGCTGGCCGCCGCGCTGGCACTGGTGTTGGCGGAGCCAAGTTGGTTTGGCCGGGGGGATACCGCAATCGCGGTGATCAACGCCAACTTCATGAGCGCGCTATTGATTGCCGCCGGCGGATGTGCCACGGCATGGCTGTATCGCCAGCATGGTAATGCCATGCTGGCGGTGTTGGCCTACCTCTGGGGCGTGTCGTGGTGGGCCGGCAATGGCCTCCATGAAATCAACAGTTTCGTGGCATCAGCGGATCGCCTGCATGCCTGTTTGCTGTTGGCCGGCGCTACCGGC
>Ga0209023_10002689_pt1 | contig 21830 bp, 26 predicted proteins | sample LakOneMetagenome_FD_187468 | JGI IMG/M metagenome (GOLD analysis project Ga0209023, IMG submission 187468) | Freshwater and sediment microbial communities from Lake Erie, Canada (SPAdes) (version 2) | ecosystem: Environmental > Aquatic > Freshwater > Lentic | place: Lake Erie, Canada...
CCCACCCGCGGAGCCGTCCATGCGTCGTTTTCCTTCCCTCGCCGTGCTCGCCGCCGCCGTCGCGGCGATCGCCACGCCTGCGTTCGCGGCACTTGAAGTCGGCGCCAAGGCGCCCGATTTCACCGCGCCCGCCTACCTCGCCGGCAAGCCGTTCACCTTCAAGCTCACCGACGCGCTGAAGCAGGGCCCGGTGGTGGTGTATTTCTTCCCCGCAGCGCACACGCCCGGCTGCAACCTCGAGGCGCACCTGTTCTCCGAGGCCATCGACAAGTTCAAGGCGCGGCACGCGACGGTGATCGGCGTCACCGCCGGCAACACCGACCAGCTCGCGGCGTTCTCCACCGAAACCGAACACTGCGGCGGCAGGTTCGCGGTCGCCGCGGATCCGGGCGCGAAGATCGCCGCGCAGTACGACGCGGTGCTCGACAAGAAGCCGGAATGGTCGAACCGCACTTCGTACGCGATCGCACCCGACGGCAGCGTGGTCGCCGTGCATTCCGATCTCAATCCCAACCTGCACGTCAAGGCGATGATGGACGCGGTGGCGGCGCTCGAAGCGGAGAAGTGAAGTAGGGGGCGAGAACGCACCGCCCGCGCTCATTCCTTCGCGGGCGGCTGCAACTTCCCATGCAGTTCCGGGACCAGCATGGTCGCGGCGCTGCCGTACCAGGCATGGTATTCGGCGACCATTTCGCCGTTGACGATCACCGGATCGGTTTCCGTCAGCGCCTTCGCTTCGTCCATGCCTGCAACCGCGAACACGAACAACCCGCGCCAGCCGTCGGGATCCTCCTCGAACGGGCCCGCCAGCACCAGTTTTCCTTCCTTCGCCAGGCGTTCCATGTTGGCGAAATGCCCGGCGAACATCGCGTCGCGTTCCGGGCCGTCCGGCATGCGTTTGGGCCCGGTCTTGAGGATGGCCAGGACGTAGTCGCGCATGCCGCGCTCGTCGGCGCCGGTCCGCTTCGCGAGTTCCGCATCGAACGCAGGCGCATTCGCGGGGGCACCGCCGGCCCGGGCCGCGGCGGCAGGGATGCACAGGGCCAACGCGAGCAGGCAGGTGCGCAGCATGTCCTCCCCCGTCGATGAAACGAGTCTAGACCTGCCCGGGCAGGCCGGATTTGGCGGATTGCGGGTCATCTGGTCTCTGAGGCAATAGTGCTTGACACAATGTTAAATATAATTACCATTGCGTTCGCCAACCATAACTTGGAGTTGTCCCGATGTCCCTGATCGAGAAACGCGCCTGGCTGACCCTGTGGACCATGTGCCCCGGCTATCTCGTCTATTTCGCGATCCTGATCGGCTGGCCGCAGCTGACGCCGACGGTGCTGTCGAAATTCGGCTTGCTGGCCGCGGTCGCCGGACTGCACGCGATCGGCTACATCGCCGGCGAACTGGTGTTCCGCTACCGCAACCGCGAAGAAGGCCTGCAGAAGGACGAGCGCGACGATGCCATCGACGCACGCGCCACGCGGGCCGCTTACATGCTGCTGCTCGCCGGTGCGATCCTCACCGGCATGGTCATGCCGTTCACCGACAGCGGCTGGAAGGTCGTGAACACCGCGCTGCTGTTCATCGTGTTGTCGGAAACCCTGCGCGCGGCATTGACCGTGCGCGGCTATCGCCATCCGCGCTTCGCGCACTGACATGGCCAACGAGATCAAGCTGCTGCGCTTCCTCGCGCAGGACATGACCCAGGCCGAGCTCGGCAAGCGCGTGGGGCTGACCCGGCAGACCATCGCCGCGATCGAACAGGAACGCTATTCGCCCACGCTCGACGTCGCCTTCCGCATCGCGCACGTGTTCGGCAAGCCCATCGACGAGGTGTTCCACTGGACGCCGCCCGAGGGCGGCGGCGATCCCGGCAAGGGCTAAGCCCGCGGGTTCGCCAGCGCGAAATCGATCGCCGCGCGCACCGCGGCGGCCTGCGCCTGGTTGCACTGTTCCGGCGTGGCGCGCGGGCTGTCTGGATAGACCTCGGTGGTGGTGACGTAGGGCGCGTCGGTGATGCCCGCGCACAGTCCCAGCGGGGTGTAGTCGTACTCGATCACGCCGGGCGCGACCACCGGCGAACCGATGATGGTGCCGTCGGGATCGGCCGGCGCGATGTGCGTCACCTTGGCGACCGCGGCGTTGATGGCCTGCTGGAACGCGGGCTGCGGCCGCGCGCTGTCGGCGCACAGGTAGAAGCCGTCGGGGATCGTGCCCGGTTCGAACGACTTGCCGTCGCGCGCGGCCAGCGCCGGGCGGAATTCGCTTTCGTCGCTGTCGGTGGTTTCGTGCAGGTCGACGTGCACCAGGGACCGCCCGCGCAACGGCTGCACGAGGTTCCACAACGCCGCCGATTCGCCGGCCGGGCTGTCGGTGCGGAAATTGCGGTTCGGGTCCAGTGCATCCGGATTCCAGCGATGGATGCGTTCGTAAGCCCACGGGCTGACGCAGGGCACGACCAGCAGGTCGATCTTGCCGGCGTACTCCTTCGCATCGCGTTGCAGGAAAAGCAGTGCGCCGTGCACGCCGCTGGTTTCGTATCCGTGCACCCCGCCGGTGACGAGCACGACCGGGCGAGATTGGCTCCAGCCGCGGCTGCGCAGCGCGAACAACGGGAAGACGCCATCGGGCGCGTAGTCGAGTTCGCCGTAGCGTTCGACGTCGAAATCCGCGCGGAACGCGTCGACCTTGGAAACGATTTCCTCGCTGTAACCGCGCTGTTTTCGCTGCCGTGCGCGCCATTCGGCCTTTTCCGCGGGACCCCAAGGTTGTCCGGGCGTGCCGATGGAATACATGCGCGTTCCGTATGAGGAAAACCGCCTGCAACCCTACCACCACTGGCGCCAGCCGCGCCCCCGTCTTCGCCGTGCGATCATGTCGCGGCTGCGGGTACATGGAAGCCTTGGATCGATGGATGCCGCGATCACCCCGAAACTGCCGCCACTGCAGGAGGTACTCGACCTCGTGCCCGACGTGGTCTGCGTGGTCGATCCCGATGGACGCTACCTGTTCGTGAGTTCGGCCTTCGAACGCATCTTCGGCTACGCGCGGCAGGAAGTGCTGGGGCGGCGCATGATCGAACTGGTCCACCCCGAGGATCGCCAGGCGACGCTGCATGCCGCCGGCAGGATCATGGAAGGCACGTTGCAACGCCACTTCCGCAACCGCTATGTGCGCAAGGACGGGGAAGTCGTCGACATCCAGTGGTCTGCGCGCTGGCTGCCCGAATACAACGTGCGAATCGCCGTCGGCCACGAGGTGACCGAATTGCGCCGTGCCGAACGCGAACTGGAATACCTTTCCATGCACGACGCGCTCACTGGCCTGCCCAACCGCTTGCATGCGCGACGCGCGCTCGAACTTGCGATCGAGGAAGCGACGCGCGGCGGCGGAGGCCTGTCGGTGCTGTACCTGGACCTAGACGATTTCAAGGTCGCCAACGATCGCGGCGGCCACGAAGCCGGCGACCGGCTGTTGCATGAAGTCGGCCAGCGATTGCAGCGCGGCTTGCGCCAGGGCGACCTGGTCGCGCGCGTCGGCGGTGACGAATTCGTCGCGATCCTCCCCGGCTGCCCCGATGCCGCCACCGCCTCGGGCATCGCCGAACACCTGCGCGACAACCTGCGTCGTCCCTATGCATTGGCGGGCGAGGAGGAGTTCCGGCTCGACGCCAGCGTTGGCGTCGCCTGCTTCCCGGGTGATGGCCGCACGCCCGAGGAATTGTTGCGGCACGCGGATCTGGCCATGTATGCCGCCAAGCGCGCGAGTGGCGCGCAACCGGCTTAACCTGGCTCGCTCCAGCGAGCGCCACTCAGTTTCCTGATGGACCCCGTGGCTGCCCGGCCGTGCTGGCGGGACAAGCGGCCGTGGCGATCATGTTCGCGCTCGCAGGCTATCCGCAGCCTGCCCTGGCACCGCGCCGGATGCGGTCCGTGGCGACGCGCTTCACGCATGCAACGCGGTCAAGGACGCATGCAGGTGCGCCGATTCGAGCAGCCGCCGCAGCCGCAATTCCACCTCGCGCATGTCGACGAGGTCCTGCGGCGCGTACAACGTGTAGACCGGGCGATCGCGGAAGGTTTCGGCCGGCGTGCGGCGGCCCACGCTCACGTTGCTGCTGCCGCTGGCGCGGCTCCACAGCTCGCGCAATGCCGCCGGACCGATGCTTTCGCTATTGCCGAGCGTGAACGTGAACAGCGCGATCTGGTGCCGGGGCATGCGAATGCTCCTTCCGGCGCCCGAGTATGCGCCGGTTTCGGGGCAAACCCGCGCTTTTCGCGGTTTTCGCCGCGATAATCGCGTAGGATGACCCCAGCACCATGTCATCGCGTGCGTCCGTCCGACCGCCTGCATCGTCGCTCGCTGCGCTTCCTTCCACGCGTCATCGCCCTTGCGGAGCGAAGCCCCATCGGAACGCCCATGCCGGATCACCATCGATCGAACGCGAGCGATTCGCCGAGTTGCGATCGTTGCGACGCGGTGTGCTGCCGGTTGACCGTGGTGCTGATGCCGGAGGATCGCATTCCCTTGCGCTTCACCACGCGCAATTCGCACGACGTCGAGGTCATGGCCCGCGACGAGGAAGGATGGTGCGTGGCCATCGATTCGGCGCGCATGTGCTGTTCCATCTACGAACAGCGCCCCACGATCTGCCGCAAGTTCGCGATGGGCGGGCCGGGGTGCCGCGAAGTGCGCACCGACTACGCCGACCGCAATGCCCGCGGCATCCCGCTGCGACTGTACTGAACCGGAGAGCCGATGCCGCCCAGGAAACCGAAGACCCCCACGGCCACGACGCCCATCGTCCCGCCGTCGAAGACCAGCCACCTGTTCTCGCCGCGCAAGGCCAACGAACGCGCTCCGGTCACGCACGAACGCGTTGCCGCCGACATCGAGGCCTTCCGCGAGGCCGGCGGCAAGATCGAGGTGCTCGGCGTCACCCGCTCATTGCTGCGCATCGGCGCAGAACCCGGCGATCCCGCGCCTTCGCTGCCGGCCAAACCCGCCCCGACCCGCCACCGTTGACCCAGGAGACGACCTTTGGCCAAACCCAACTATTCGTTCGAGAAGCGCCAGCGCGAACTGGCGAAGAAAAAGAAGCAGGAAGAGAAGGACGCGCGCAAGCGCGAAGCGCGCGAAGCGGCCGCGGCGCAGGCGCCCGGACCCGCGGCGCAGGCCGAACCCGAAGCCGCGCCGGAAACACCGGTCGCGGGCCCGCGCGTGCACCTGCGGGCGAAAGCGACCCCGTCGGATTAGCGGCCGAAGCCCGATACGGAGCGCCTGTACCGATTCGCGCCGGCCGCGTTGCCTGAAATTCGCCGGAGTTTGCGCGTTTCCCCGCCTATCGGCTCAGGAAATAGCTGTTTTTACGCTCTTTTTTGAAATCCGCGCGTTTTTCGCATAAAATTGCGGCTGGTTTTCGCAACGCAGAAGGAGAGGCATGGCGCGCAAGCCCACGCAATCCGCCATCGAGGCCCAGCCCACCCACCAGTCCATCGCCGCCGATATCGCCACGTTCCGCAAGCAGGGTGGCCGCATCGAAGTCCTCGGCAATACGCCACTGCGCGCGCACGTGAGTTCGCCGTTCCGCTCCAGTCCCGAGCAACGCAAACCGCCCACGCCGGTCAAGCGCCGCGCGTCGCGCTGAGGCCGCCCTTCAGCCCGTCGCCCGCTTCACCAACGCGGCGATCTTCTTCTCGTCGGCGGCGGTCAATTTCGCCAGCGCGAACGCGATCGGCCAAATCGTGCCGTCGTCGAGCTTCGCCGCATCGTTGAAGCCGAAGGTTGCGTAGCGGTCGCCGAACTTCTTCGCATCCCTGAAGAAACAGACGACCTTCCCGTCCGCATTCGCGTAGGCCGGCATGCCGTACCAGGTCTTCGGCACCAGGCTGGGCGCGGCCGCCTTGACGATGGCGTGCAGTCGCGTGGCCATGGCGCGATCCGATGCGTGCATTGCCGCGACTTTCGCCAACAGCTCCGCTTCGCCGCCGGCCCTGCCCTTCTCCGCCTTCAGTTCACGGGCGCGCTCCTTCATCGCGGCCTTTTCGGCGGCGGTGAATCCCGAATCGGCCTTCGCGGCGGATTTCTTCGCGGGATTCTTCGTGGTCTTTTTCGCAGGCGACATGGCGCGTCCTCGATCCGGGAAGCGCGCACCCTAGCATCGCGCAGATGCGGAGCAAACATCCCGGCCGGTCGCAGCCCATGCGCCTGCCGCCGCGCATGCTGCTGGCCGAATGCGGCGCCTTTCGTCGTTGGCTACAGGCGCACCCGCGTTCAAGGAGGATGTCCATGGCCAGGATCGAACGCCCCTTCTACCCGATCATCTACGTCCGCGGTTATGCGATGACCAGGGACGAGATCGTGCAGACCACGTCGACGCCCTACATGGGCTTCGAGGCCGGTTCGACCAAGATCCGCCAGGCGCAGGACGGCCGCGTGGTGAAGTTCGTGTTCGAGTCGCCGCTGGTGCGGCTGATGAAGGATTACGAATACCGCGACATCTACGCCTCCGGCGCGGAGAACGCGGACAGGTTGCCGGCGCGCAGCATCGTCATCCACCGCTACTACGACGAGGCCGACCCGGCCTTCGGCGACGGCAAGGTGCCGTCCATCGCCGACGCCGCCGCCGCGCTCGGCAAGCGCATCCTCGCCCTGCGCGACGGCATCTGCGGCAACAACGCGGCCGACCGAAAGGCGTTCAAGGTCTACCTCGTCGCGCATTCGATGGGCGGGCTGATCTGCCGCTGCCTGCTGCAGAACCCCGGCGTCGCGACCGCGGAAACCCGCAAGCTGGTCGACAAGGTGTTCACCTACGCCACGCCGCACAACGGCATCGAGATGGGCGGCATCAACGTGCCGAGCCTGCTCTCGCTCAACGACATGAACAACTTCAACCGCAAGGTGATGTCGCAGTACCTGAAGGTGCCGGCCGACAAGGTCAACACGCTCGGCGACTCGGGTTATCCGCCGGAGCGGATGTTCTGCCTGATCGGCACCAACAGCCGCGATTACGCGGTGGCCCACGGACTGTCCGCGCTCGCGGTCGGGCAGATGAGCGACGGCCTGGTCAAGATCGAGAATGCCTACGTGAGCGGTACCCCCCGGGCCTTCGTCAACCGCAGCCACAGCGGTTTCTTCGGCATCGTCAATTCCGAGGAGGGCTACCAGAACCTGGTGCGCTTCCTGTTCGGCGACATCTGCGCGACCGGACGGCTCGACATCACCACCCTGCCCTTCCCGCCGGAGATCGAACGCGCGCGCAAGGCCGGCAAGAAGATCGCCTCGTCGTACTACATCGAGGCCACGGTCGCGCCGCGCGGCGCCTACACCTACGACCTCACGTCGCGTACCAAGGCGCAGGAAAGCGCGGTACGGCGCGAGTATCCGGAACTGTTCGACAAGAACGGCGTCCTGCTCAAGGACGCACGCTCGCCGACGCTGTTCTCCGTGTTCCTCGACAGCTCGAAGATCCTGGCCGGCAGCGAAGTCGCGTTCTCCATCGAGGTCGCGGTGTCCAACGCCGGCTACGAGGTCGACGGCGCGCTGTTCCTCAAGCAGCACATTCCCGGCGAATACCTGTTCCGGGACACCCTGGCGCTGTTCGCCAAGCGCGACGGCGGGGAATGGAAACTGCGTTACGCCTGGACCAACGAAAACTGGGCGACCGGCCCGAAGGATCCGGCGGACCTGGTGCGGATCGGGCAGAAGGCGAACGGCATCCCGCAGAAGTCGGCGTCGGGATTCTCGATCCCGTTGCAATCCGGCAAGGGTTTCGCCGCGGAATTGAACATCGCGTTGTCGCCCTGGGCCTGAAACGATCAGCGGTTCCGGAGCATCGCCTGCAATCGCGCCGCATCGGCGATCGCATGCCCGTGCGCGGTGTTGTCGAAGATGCACCAGCCGGGCGCGCGGGCATTCGAAGACGCCATGAGCCCGTCGGCCAGCGCGCGCAGCGCAGCGTCGCCGTAGGCGCTGTAGTACATCCGCGGCGATCCATGCCAGCGCCAATAGCGCCAGCGGGCGCCCGGGCGGCCGCCTGGCCGCGCCGCCTGCGGCGATGGCGCGGGGTCGGCCGCCACGCGCGCGATCGCGTATCGGTTCCACAGCGCGTCGACCTCGGGCGCGAACCAGCCCGGATGCCGTGGCTCGCACGCGATGCGTGCATCGCTGCGCCGGCGCACCATGGCGAAGAAGCGATCGGCGACCCTCGCATCGAACGCAAGGCTTGGCGGCAATTGCACCAGGACACCACCGAGCTTGGCGCCCAGCCCGGCGACGGCATCGAAGAACGCGGTCAATGCATCGCCCGCGCCCTGCAGCCGGGATTCATGCGTGATGGCCTTCGGCATTTTTGCCGAAAACCGGAATCGCGGCGGCACGCTCGCCGCCCAGCGCTCGAACGTGCGCTGCTGGTGCGGTCGGTAGAACGTGGAATTGATTTCCACCACGTCGAAGCGGGTCGCATAACGCGCCAGGTGGCTCCCGCCTTCACCGAACAGTGCCGCGTGCCGCGACGGGATCGACCAGCCGGCGCAGCCGATGCGCACCGCCGCATCTTTCGCGGGCGCGCTCATGCCTGGCCTTGGGAGGGATCGAGCGGCATCGGGTTGTCCCGCAGCGTGTTGGCCCAGTGTGGCCATCCCCGCGTGAAAACCCCGCGGATCCCCGAGCAGCACATGACCCGGCCATCACCGGCCGTCGGTTACAACCATGCCTCCCCCATGGACCAAGGCGTGGCGCCGATGGCAAGGAAGAACGAACTCAAGGAAAAATTCTGGGATTTGCTGGCGAATGAACGCACGGTGATGCTGGCGTGTACCGGTGTCTACCCGCGGCCGATGACGGCGATGGTCGAAAACGGGCGCGGCCCGGTGTGGTTCTTCACCGCCGGGCACAACGATCTCGCCCAGGCGTGCGCGCGCCGCGTGCAGCAGGGTTTGCTGGTGATGGCGTCCAGGGACCACGCGTTGTTCGCGACGGTCGGCGGCGCGCTGCGGCAGGACAACGATCCGGCCGTCATCGACCGGCTGTGGAATCCCTTCGTCGCGGCCTGGTACAGCGGCAAGGACGATCCGGAACTGCGCCTGCTGCGCTTCGAGCCGGACGCAGGCGAGTTGTGGGAGAACGGCTCGAGCCTGGTCGCCGGCGCGAAGATGCTGCTCGGCATCGATCCCAAGCGCGCGTACAAGGACAAGGTCGCGAAGGTGAAGCTCGGGCGCTAGGCTCCCCGGCAGTTGCATGGCTCGCGACGCCGGCCTGCCCGCTTCGCCCTGCACCCTTGCATGTCCCCTCCCGTCGCCGGGAAACGTATAGTTGATCGTGCATGGCGGGCACGGTGCCCGGCCAGGAATCGCGGGGAGATGTCATGGGTCTTGTGCAGGCGGTGGTGGGTGCGGTCGGCGGCATGCTGGGCGACCAGTGGAAAGACTTCTACACCGTGCCCGATGGCCTGCCGTCGACGGCGGCGCTGTTCGCCGCGGTGCCGCGCGGCACCAACGCCGGGCGCGGTTCGAACACGCATGGCTCCTCGAACATCATCACCAACGGATCCAGGATCGTGGTGCCCGAAGGCTACGGCCTGCTGCTGTTCCAGGACGGCAAGATCACCGGCTTCGTCGCCGAACCCGGCGGCTACGAATGGCGTTCGGACGATGTCAACTCGAAGTCGATCTTCGCCGGCGACGGCATCGTCAGCCCGCTGATCGCCCAGAGCTGGGAGCGATTCAAGTTCGGCGGCATTCCGGGTTCGCAGCAGGCCGCGTTCTTCGTCTCGCTGAAGGAATTGCCGGACAACCGCTTCGGCACCCAGTCCGAGATCTACTGGGACGACGGCTTCCTCAACACCCAGGTCGGCGCGGTCACCCGCGGTTCCTACACGCTGAAGATCGTCGATCCGATCCTGTTCGTGAAGAACTTCGTGCCCGCCGCGTACCTGCAGCCGGGCAAGGTGTTCGATTTCACCGACATCGACAACGCCGCCGCCAGCCAGTTGTTCAACGAAGTGGTGGGTTCGCTCGCGCCGGCGTTCAGCCTGTACTCGAACGACCCGGGCAAGGGCAATCGCATCACCAAGTTGCAGCAGGATTCGCTCGGCTTCGCCAGGAGCCTGTCCGATGCCGTGGAGAACGCCTACCAGTGGAAGTCCGAGCGTGGCCTGGCCATCGTCAAGACCGCCATCGTCTCGATCGAGTACGACGCCAACACCCGCGAGCTGCTCAAGACCGTGCAGCGCGCCGATGCGTTGTCCGGCGCGCGCGGCAACTCCAACCTGCAGGCCAGCGTGGCCCAGGGCATGCAGTCCGCCGGCGAGAACGGCGGCGCGGCGGGCATGATGGGCATCGGCATGGCCTCCGGGATGATGGGCGGCATCGGTGGCCTGCAGCAGCCGGTGGCGCCGGCCGCCGCGGCCGCCGACGACCCGGTCGCCAGGTTGAAGAAGGCGAAGGAGATGCTCGACCTCGGTTTGATCACGCAGTCCGATTACGACGCGCTCAAGGCCAAGGCCCTGGGCCTGTAACCCCGGATCGCACGACGACGATGTCGAACGACAAGACACCGCCCCCGGCGTCGCCCAGCGGCCCGGGCTCGCCACGGGACGTGCCGCCGCTGCCGGGCGGTTTCCCGATCGACCCGGCCACCCTGCCCGAACCGATCCGCAAGGAAATCGAGGCGCCCGATCCGGTCGCCATCGATACCTCGGCCACCGAGCTCAAGGACGGCGTCAATCGCTGCCCGAAGTGCGGCGCCACCGAGATCCGGCAGAAACCCGGCAGCGACCTGCTGGTCTGCCTGTATTGCCGCCACGAATGGCACAGCGAACGCGTCGAAGAGGAATTCGGCCTCGGCGGCGGCATCGACCAGCTGGCCGGTACGGTCGTCGCGTCGGGCGCGCGCGACATCGCGGCCGATGCCGCCGCGCTGATGACGTTCAAGTGCGCCGGCTGCGGCGCCGAGGTCACGATCAACACCGAGAACGCGATGACCGCGCGCTGCCACTGGTGCCGGCACGTGCTGGGCGTCAACGAGCAGATCGCGAACGGCGCCGTGCCCGATGCGGTGCTGCCCTTCCACATCGCCAAGGACGATGCGGTCGCGCGCATCCGCCAGTTCGTGGACAAGCGCCGATTGTTCGCGCTGAAGGCGTTCAAGGAGCAGTTCACGCCCGAAAACGTGTCGGGGGTCTACCTGCCGTACATGATCATCGACGCCAACGCGAGCGCCGACGTGGCCGGCCACGGCGAGATCAAGACCCGCGAGTACACCAGGGGCAGCGGCGACAACAAGAAGACCTACTACGACGCCGACGTCTACCAGGTGGCCAGGCACGTGGAATTCACCGTCGACGACCTGCCGCTGGAATCCTCCGGCGAACGCGGCGACCTGGACGTGAAGCGCAACACCAACAACATCATCAACACCATCCTGCCGTTCGACACCAAGAACGCGGTGAAGTGGAACGCGTCCTACCTGTCGGGCTTCAGCTCGGAGAAGCGCGACCGGGACGTGGCGCAACTGCGCCCGCGCCTGGAGGACGAACTGCTGTCGATCGCCCGCGCCCGGGTCGAATCCTCGGTCGATCGCTACGACCGCGGCGTGCGCTGGGAACGCGAGCGCATCGACGTCCGCGGCTCGCGCTGGGTCGCCATGTACCTGCCGGTGTGGCTGTATTCCTACCACCAGCCCGGCAGCAACGGCGGCATGCTGCACTACATCGCGGTCAACGGCCGCACCGGCGAGACCATGGGCAGCGTTCCGGTGCAGCAGTGGAAGCTGCTGCTGGCCGCGATCACCGTCGGCGGTTTCCTCGAAACCATCGCATTGTGGATCCTGGGGCATGCGTCATGAGCGACGGCGGGTTGGCATTGCTCCTGCTCGGCCCGGCCGGTGGCGCCGGGCTGTACTGGAGCCTGTACCGGTACTACCGCAACACCGACAAGTCGCACGCGTTCGAGCGCGAAACCGCGATCGAGGCCAAGCCGGTGGCCGGCGCGGAAGCAGACCACAAGGTCGATACGGTGGAAGGCACGCGCGAATCGCGCATCGACGGCGACAACGTGCGCGAATACCGCCGGCGCGTGCAGCGACTCGACGACGACGATCCGCCCCGGAATCCGCCATGAACTCCGTCATCGCCGCTTTCGAACATGCGCAGGATCGTGACCGCGCGCTGCGCGCGATGTTCGCAGCCGCGGGGTACTAGCGCGGGCCGATCGGTCGACGCTCCATTCGCGATCCGGGACCTTGCCGTTCTTGGCGCCTGAACGCCATACCCACTTCCGGCACGTTCACCGCCGTGGGTTCCGGGCCTAGCGTTGCGGCGCCACGACACGCGCACCGCCACGGGGAACCGACATGCCGACACTCGACCGTCGCCAATTCCTGAAACTCGCCGCCGCGATGGGCGCGACCCTGGCCTGGAGTTGTTCGACCGTTCGCCCATCCTCGAGCGGCTGGCGCGAGCGCCGCGACCTGTACCCGCATGGCGTCGCCTCGGGCGATCCCGATGCCAACAGCGTGCTGCTGTGGACGCGACGGCCGTTCGACGACGGCCGCAAGGACGCGAAGCTGCTGGTCGAAGTGGCGGAAGACCCCGGCTTCACCCGCGTGATCGCGACCACCGCGGCGCCGGTGCTGGCCGCGGCCGACTGGACCTGCCGCGTGCTGGTGGGCGACCTGCGCCCCGCCGGCGAATACTGGTACCGCTTCGTCGACGAGGAGGGCAACGGCAGCCGCATCGGTCGCACGCTCACCGCGCCCAGCCCGGACGACACCCGCCCGGCGAAGTTCGCGTTCGTCAGCTGCCAGGACGTTTGCATTGGATACCTGAACGGCTACCGCCGGATGATCTTCGAGGACGAGCGCGCCGCGCCCGCGGAACGGATCGGCTTCGTGCTGCACCTGGGCGACTTCATCTACGAAGTCGTGGCGTATCCGGACCAGGTCAAGAACGGCCGCAACTTCGACCGCGTCGTCACGTTCCCGATCAAATATCCGAAGGGCAAGTCGGTGGCCAGGAACCGTTTCTGGGTGCCCGATTCGCTGGAGGACTATCGCGTCGCCTACAAGGCCTACCTGCAGGATCCGGATTTGCAGGACGCGCGCGCGCGCTGGCCCTTCGTGTGCATCTGGGACAACCACGAATTCTCCTGGAACGGCTGGCAGTCGATCCAGGAGTTCGCCGGCACCGAGGGCTGGGTCCCCGCGCAGACGCTCAAGGTCGCGGCCAACCAGGCCTGGTTCGAATACCAGCCGGCGCGCGTGCTGCCGCCGGGCTCGAAGCTCGACACCTTCCATGCGCCCGATGTGCGCGACGTGCCTCTGAAGGCCACCGACTTCGACGACACCGGCCTGAACACCGAGCCCAACAACCTCGCCGCGATCGAGAGCCTGGTCATCTATCGCGCGCTGCGCTGGGGGCGCCACATCGACCTGCTGCTCACCGACAACCGCAGCTTCCGTTCGCGCGATCCCGGCAACCACGACGAGATCAACCCGCTGTTCGAAGGCGACGCGCTGGGTTTCGTTCCCGAGGAATTGTGGGCGCAACTCGACGCCGGCCGCGAATACGCCGGCGGCCATCCACCGGCGAAGCTCACGATGGGCGACAAGAGCGTGGACAACTATGTCGCCAACGACCCGCCGCAGTCGATGCTCGGCGCGAAGCAGAAGGCCTGGTTCCTCGACAAGCTGCGCGGCGCGACCGGGACCTGGAAGGTCTGGGGCAACTCGCTGGGCACGCTCGACACCCGCGTCGATCCGCAGAACCTGCCGCCCGGGCTTGCGAGCAAGTGGAAGGGCAAGGGTTACGGCCTCATGACCGTCTACGACTGGGGCAGCATGTACCACGAGCGCGCCGAGATCTTCGATGCCGTGCGCGATGCCGGCATCACCGGACTCGCCATCGTCGCCGGCGATCGCCACAGTTTCTGGGCCGGTTACGCGGCCAAGGCCTTGCCGCCCGCGGCGCCTTTCGAGCCCGTGGGCGTCAGCTTCGTGGGTGGATCGATGACGTCCGTCGGCAGCGCCGAAGCCAACGAATACGTCCAGAAGAAGGCCGACAATCCGACGCGCGGCTTGTACATCGCCGAGGACAGGGACGGAAAGCCGCAGTGCACCGAGAACCTGACGCTGCGCCACGGCGTGCGCTCGGCGCTGGAATACGCCGACAGCAAGGACCTGCAGAAGGCGCTGGCGGTGCGCAATCCCGAGCTCGCGCCGCACCTGGCCTTCGTCGACAACGGCGGACATGGCTACGCCACCGTGCGCTGCGACGCCGAGAAGATGATCACGGACTTCGTCTGCATCCCGCGGCCCATCGCGCGTAGCACGAGCCCGGACGGCGGACCGCTGCGCTATCGCGTGCGCCACGAAGTGCCGTTGTGGAAAGCCGGCGAAGCGCCACAGATGAAACACACGGTGGTGGAAGGCGACGTCGGGCTTTCGGTGTGACGAACGAATGTCCCGCAAAGCCGGCATCCCCCGGGCTTGCGCACCGGAAGGTCTCCCGTCGCGACGATCGGCCGATGATCGGTCGGATTCCGCGGCGGTACGCGATCGCGCGTTTCCTGCCCGTTGGCATGCTCATTTGCGGCTGTGCACTCGTTGGTTCATGCCGCTCTGCAGGCGGGCTCGGTTCCCCATCGGCCAGTGCGCAAGCGCACGAGTCCCTGCGCCTGCAGGGCATCGCCGACCGGGCCATGCGGCAGGGCCATGTTCCGGGAATGGCCCTGCTCGAAGTCCGCGACGGGATCGCCCTGCCTGAAGTCGTGCGCGGAGTGCGCGCCAATGGGACCCCCGACACCTTGGTCCCCGGCGATCCCTGGCATATCGGCTCCAACGCCAAACCGATGACCGCCATACTCATCGCACGATTGGTGCAACAGGGAAAATTGTCGTGGTCCACGCCGCTTGGCCGGTTGTTGCCGTCGCTGGCCGGATCGATGCGCGCCGAATACCGCGACGCGACGCTCGTCGACCTGCTATCGCACCGCTCCGGTCTGCCGGAGAACACGGATATCGCATTCCTGGAATCCTTCTACGACCGTCATGATCCATTGCCGCAACAGCGACTGGCCTACGTCGCGCGGGCGTTGCGCGATGCGCCCGCCGCCGCGCGCGGCACGTACCGCTACAGCAATACCGGCTTCATCCTGGCCGCAGTCGTGGCGGAAAACGCAACCCACGTTCCGTACGAAGTACTTGTGCGAACCGAGGTTTTCGAACCCCTGGGCATGTCGGGCGCCGGCTTCGGGCCGACTTCGGCCGGGCAACCACTGGGACATGAAGGCGGCAAGCCCCAGCTCGGGCCGCGCGCCGACAATCCGTCGATGTTCGCGCCGGCGGGCGGCATATTCATGCCGATGCAGGATTGGGCGAAATTCGCCATCGACCAGATCGAAGGCGCCCACGGGAAAGGCAGGCTCCTGTCGCAGGCGGGCTACGCCTTCCTGCAATCTCCGATCGAGGGCGGGGACGCACATGCGAACGGACTCGACTGGGGCGTGCACCGGCAAGCCTTCGGCATCCTGCTCACGCACAACGGCTCGAATGGTTACTGGTATGCGGTCATCGGCGTTTCGCCGGAAAGCCGCAATGCCATCCTCGTCGCCGCCAACGCCGCCGAAGACGCGCAAGGCGATGTCGTCACCGGCTATGCCTTGCGCGAGACCATCGGCGGTTGGGGCAAGCCGTAGAAACGGGATCGGGTTGGACTCCCCCGATTGCTCGAACCCCGCTTTTCCCGATAGCGCTATCGCGTCCGCCATGAAGTGCCGTTGTGGCGCGCGGGCGAAGCGCCGCACATGCGGCAGACGGTACTGGAAGGCGACGTGGGCTTGTCGGTCTGATCGACGTCGGCGCGGTTACGGCGCCGGTGCAGCCGGTTCGTCCGACGAGTGGTCGACGATGTACTGCCAGCGCCTGTCGATCTTCTTCTGCACGTCGGTATAACGCCCGCGTTCGACCGTCACCGCGTGCGTGGCCTTGTCTTCCATGGTGATGGCGTAAGTGCCCCACGCCACCCGCGCATCGCCCACGGCTTCCCCGCCGATCGCGTTCAACTGCACGTCCTTGACGGTACCGTTCGCCAGGTAACCCGCGAATCCGTCGCGGATCGCCGCGCGCCCCTTGGCCATCGGTCCGCCGGGGAACCAGATGATCGCGTCCTCGGCGTAGCACATGGATACCGCGTCGGCGTCGCCGGCCTGCATCGCCGCGATGAAGCAATCGCCGGCCGAGCGTTCCGGGTCCGCGGCAAACGCCGCTCCACCCACGATCATGCCGCTGCCCAGCAGCATCGCCACGCCCAATCGGTTCCGTGCACGCATGGTGTTCTCCTTCGAAGGACAGGTAGCGCGTTCGCCAGACGCGCTACCCGTGCAACGCCACTCCCGCCGCGGACCGGCCATCGCCCGCGGATCAGGCGGCCTTCGCCTTCGGCACGCGGTAATGCCCGCCGATGGTGCGCGCGGCGACGTTGATCCGGTTCCAGCCGTTGATCGCGACCACCAGCAGGGTCAGGTCGACCAGCGCGTCCTCGTCGAACACCTTCTTCGCGCGTTCGTACAGGGCATCGGGAACCGCATCGTGGGAATCGAGTTCGGTCAGTTCCTCGGCCCAGGCCAACGCGACCTGCTCGCGTTCGCTGTAGAGCGTGGTCTCGCGCCACGCCGGCAGCAGGTACAGGCGCTGCTCGGTCTCGCCGGCGGCGCGCGCGTCCTTGCTGTGCATGTCGAGGCAGAACGCGCAGCCATTGATCTGCGACACGCGCATCAGCACCAGTTGCTGCAGTTCGGGTTCCAGCCGGCCGCCGTCGTGCACCTGCATGCTCAGGGCGAGCAAGGGTTGCATGGCGGGGTAATGCTTCTGCACGGAAAAACGGCTCATCGGAAGGCTCCTTGCTTGCGCACGGCCGGGATGGCCGCCGCTTCAATGCAAGGACGCGGAGGCGGCCGGTTTCGTGACCGCCAACAGCCGCGCGAGTTTTTCCGGGTTGCGCAAGGCATGGATCGCGGTGATGCGCCCGCCTTCGCATTCGATCCACATCGCGGTGGCGAGCGTGGCGCCTTCATGCATGAACAGCGCCGGCGTGCCGTTGAGCGTGGCCATTTCGTAACGCACGTCGTGGCCTTGGGCGTTGCGCGCCAATTGCAGGTACAGCCGCGCCAGCCGTTCGGCGCCATGCAGCGGATGCAGCGTGGCGCGCGCGACCCCGCCGCCGTCGCTGATGTGCACCGCGTCCTCGGCGAACAGCGCCTGCAGCGTGTCCATGCCCGGCGCGCGCATCGCCTCGACGAAGCGTTGCAGCAAACGTCGCTGCGCGACCTCGTCGACGTGGAAGCGCGGGCGCCCCTCGCGCAGCCGCGTTTTCGCGCGATGCACGCGCTGGCGGCAGGCGTCCTCGCCGATGCCGAGGATCGCCGCCGCCTCGGCATGGCCGTAATCGAACACTTCGTGCAAAAGGAACGCCGCGCGTTCCTCCGGGCCCAGCCGTTCGAGCAGCAGCAGGAAAGACAGCGTCAGCGATTCGTCGCGTTCGAGCACCGCGTCCGGGCGTTCGGCCTCGGGCGCCAGTGGTTCGGGCAGCCACGGACCGGTGTATTGCTCGCGCTCGGCCCTGGCCCGGCGCAGGCGATCCAGCGCGAGGCGCGTGGTGACGGTGACCAGCCACGCCTCGGGATCGTCGAGCGCGGCGATGTCCTGCGCCTGCCAACGCAACCACGCGTCGTGCAGGACGTCCTCGGCGTCGGCGGGCGCGCCGAGCATGCGATAGGCCAGGCCGAACAGGCGGCCGCGGTGGCGTTCGAACAGGGCGATGTCGGGATCCATGGCGTCCTCCGTGTGGGCGGATCAAGGACGGGCGACGAGCTTGTCACGTGACAGGCGGCGGCGCGGTCCGGCGCTCAGGTCACGCGCTCGCCCGCCGAGACGGCGGTTTCCGTCATGTGCGCGGGCGCAGGATGCAGCGCCAGCCGCAGTCGCCCGCCCCGGATGCGCACGCGCAGGTTGCGATGCCGAACGAGGTAGGCGAGCGCCACGCCCGCCGCCGCGACGCCGGACAATGCGCCAACGCCCAGTGCCCAGCGCGCACCGAAGCGGTCGACCACCCAACCCACCAGCGGCGCGCCGATTGGCGTGCCGCCCATGACCACGGCGATGCGCAATGCCAGGACGCGGCCGCGCATGCCGCGCTCGGTGGTGAGCTGCATCATCGAATTGCTGGCGGTCATGAACGTCAGCGACGACACCCCGACGACGAACAGCACCGCCGCGAACGACCACGTCGTCGGCATCACCGCCGCCAGCGCCAGGGCGATGCCGAACACCCCCGCGGCGGCGCCCATCAGCACCATGCCGGGGAACGGCCGCCGCGCCGACAGCAGCGCGCCGCTCATCGTGCCTATCGCCATCGCCGAGGTCAGCAGGCCGTACTGGCTTGCGTCGCCATGGAAGACGGTCACCGACATGGTCGAGATGAAGATGGCGAAGTTGAAGCCGAACGTGCCGATCAGCGCCAGCATCGCCAGCACCGCGACCAGGTCCGGCCGTTGCCGCACGTAATGCAGGCCCGCCAGCAATCCGCCGCGCGCGCGTTCCGGCGGCGGATGCGGATGCAGTTCGTGCACGCGCAGCCACCACAGCGACACCAGGACCGCCCCGTAGGAACCCGCGTTGATCAGGAACAGCCAGCCCTCTCCCACCGCCGCGATCAGCAGGCCCGCGATCGCCGGGCCGACCATGCGCGCCGCGTTGAAGGATGCGGAGTTCAGCGCCACCGCATTGGCGAGGCTTTCGTCGCGCACCAGGTCGGACACGAACGCCTGCCGCGCCGGCGCATCGAACGCGGTGACGCATCCCAGCAGCAGCGCGAAACCGTACACCTGCCACAACCGCACCACGCCCGTGAGCGTGACGATGCCCAAGCCGAGCGCGAGCAACCCGGCCGCCGCCTGGGTGAAGAGCAGCAGCTTGCGCCGGTCCATGTGGTCGGCCGCGTGCCCCGACAGCGGCAACAGCAGCAGCGACGGCCCGAACTGCAGCGCCATGACCATGCCTACCGCCGTCGCGCTGTGTTTGGTCAGCACCGTCAGCACCAGCCAGTCCTGGCCGATGCGCTGCATCCACGTGCCGAGGTTCGACACCAGCGCCCCGCCGGCCCACAGGCGGTAATTGTGGCTCCGGAGCGAATGGAACATCCCGCTCATCGCGGGCCGGCTCGGAAATCGAAGGCTACCCGCGGCATGGGCCAGAGGATAAATGAACCCGTCCCCATTTCCCGGCCATGCGCGCCGGATGGCCCGGGGAGCGATGCCATGACCCGACTTCGCGCCGATCGCGGCTCCGGCAAGGAACCGCATACACTCAGGACTCACGCCGGCCTGGGGCGGCGCACATGGGGAAAACCGCATGAAGATCCGTACTGCCGGCCTCGCGGCTGGCTTGCTGCTGGCCTGCGCCGTCCACGCACAGACGCCCGCCACCTCGCCGGTCACGGCCACGCCCGCGACGGTCCTCAGGGCGGCGCACCTGTTCGACGGCCGCAGTGGCGCCCTGGTCTCGCCCGGGCTGGTCGTCGTCCAGGGCGGCAGGATCCTCGCAGTCGGGCCGAACGCCAGCATCCCCACCGGCGCCAAAGTCATCGACCTGGGCGACGCCACGCTGGTGCCCGGCTACATCGACGCGCACACGCACATCACCGCCGACCACGACGACGACTGGGCGCAGGGCTTCTACGACGGCATGCTGCGCTTCCCCGTCGAGCAGTCCTTCCATGCCGCGCGCAACGCCAGGGTCACGCTGCAGGCCGGCGTGACCAGCGTGCGCGACGTCGGCTCCAGCGACTTCATCGACGTCGCACTGCGCAACGCGATCAACGGCGGCCTCACCGAAGGCCCGCGCATGCTCGTCGCCGGGCACGCGCTGGGCTCCACCGGCGGCCATTGCGACAGCTCCCCGTTCCCGCCCGAGCGCGTCACCCCGTCCGGCCCGCTGGAAGGCGTGTGCAACGGCCCCGAGGAATGCCGCCTGGCCACGCGCCTGCAGATGAAGTACGGCGCCGACGTGATCAAGATCTGCGCATCCGGCGGCGTGCTGTCCGAATCCGATCCGGTCGACGTGCCGCAACTCACGCCCGCCGAACTCACCGCGATCGTGTCCGAAGCGCACGCCTGGGGCCGCAAGGTCGCCGCGCACAGCCATGGCGACCTGGCCGCGAAGCAGGCGGTCGAGGCCGGCGTGGATTCCATCGAACACGGCAGCTTCCTGCAACCGGCCACGCTGCAACTGATGAAGCAGAAAGGCGTGTACCTGGTGCCGACGCGGCTGGCGCTGGTGTGGACGGTCGGCCACGCCGATGGCTATCCGCCGAAGATCGCGGCCAAGGCGCGCGCGGCCGGCGCCTCGCACGACCGCATGTTCAAGGACGCGATGCGGATCGGCACGCCGATCGCCTTCGGCACCGATTCGGCGGTATCGCCGCACGGCATCAACGCGCAGGAATTCGGCGACATGGTGGACCTGGGCATGGCGCCCTCCGCGGCGCTGATGACCAGCAGCCAGGGTTCGGCGAAGCTGCTCGGCATCGATGGCGAAACCGGCACGCTGGAAGCCGGGAAATTCGCCGACATCGTGGCGGTGCCGGGCGACGTGCTGCAGGACATCCGGGCCACGGAACGGCCGGTGCTGGTGATGAAGCAAGGGGTGGTGGTGCGGGGGGATTGAGGAAGCCACCCCCTCGATCCGCAGCGCGTTTCAAGCGGAAACGTTGCCTGGCGTCTTTCCGGCCCAGTCCTAGTCCATCTCGGCCGCGGCCTCGCGGCCCTGCTGGCGGATCAGCGCTTGCTCGCGCGCGTCCTCGATCGCGTGGCGCACGCCATCGACATCGACCGCCGATTCGTCGTGCGCGAACACGCCGGTGAGTTCGCTGTCCGGTCGCAGTTCGCCGGCTTCGTACAGCGCCCACATCTCCTCGCCGTACCAGGTGTCCAGCAGTTCCGGCGCCCATGCGCCGAGGCTGGCGGTGAGGTTGTTGACGTCGCGCAGGAGCATCGTGCGCGCGGCGTTGTTGCCGGCGGCGCTGACCACCTGCGGGAAATCGATGATCACCGGGCCGTCCGGCGCGACCAGCACGTTGTATTCCGACAGGTCGCCATGGATCAGGCCGGTGCACAGCATCTTCACCACCTGGCGCACGAGGAACCGGTGGAAGCCGCGCGCCTGTTCCGGCGACAGTTCGACCTCGCCCAGCCGCGGCGCGGAATGGCCGTCGGCATCCACCACCAGTTCCATCACCAGCACGCCGTGGAAATAGCCGTGCGGTTCGGGCACGCGCACGCCGGCGGCGCGCAACTGGTACAGCGCGTCGACCTCGGTGTTCTTCCACGCGGTTTCCTGCTGCCTGCGCCCGTATTTGCTGGCCTTGCCGATCGCCCGCGCCTCGCGGCTGCCGCGCACCTTGCGCCCTTCCTGGTACTGCACGCGTTGCTGGAAACTGCGCTGCGCCATGTCCTTGTAGACCTTGGCGCAACGGACCTCGCGGCCCGCGCGGACCACGTACACGGCGGCTTCCTTGCCGCTTTTCAGCGGTCGCATCACTTCATCGATCACGCCATCGTCGATGAGCGCTTGCAGGCCGGCAGGGGGTTTCATGGGCGCCAGAATGCCTGATCGCGACACTGCCCGTCCTGCACTGCAACGGCATCGATCCATGTCCGATCCGGTTCGACTGGCGAAACGCGTGGCCGGGATCGCCCGCTGCCCGCGCATCGAGGCCGAGCAATGCATCAAGGGCGGCCGGGTCTCGGTCGACGGCGTCGTGGTCGAAGACCCGGCGCATCCGG
>Ga0209023_10002690_pt1 | contig 21828 bp, 20 predicted proteins | sample LakOneMetagenome_FD_187468 | JGI IMG/M metagenome (GOLD analysis project Ga0209023, IMG submission 187468) | Freshwater and sediment microbial communities from Lake Erie, Canada (SPAdes) (version 2) | ecosystem: Environmental > Aquatic > Freshwater > Lentic | place: Lake Erie, Canada...
CGGGACCGGCGACAGCGACCCCGTCGACTGCCTGAGCGACGACCAGCTCGACGCCTACCTCTCCGAGGACCCCGACCCGGACACCCTGGCCGAGGTCGCCAGCTTCATGGCGACCGTGCGCGAGTTCGGGCGAGGCTGCTCGCAGCTGTCCGGCGAGCTCGCCCACAACATCTCCACCGAGGACGCCGCCCGCGACATGGACGTGCTGCGAGCCTCGCTGGGTGAGACCCAGCTCGACTACTTCGGCGCCTCCTACGGCACCAAGCTCGGGGCCACCTATGCAGACCTCTTCCCGGACCGGGTCGGGCGCCTCGTTCTCGACGGCGCCCTCGACCTGACGCTCTCGAGCCGCGACCTGGCGCTCCAGCAGGCGGCCGGTTTCCAGACGGCGCTCGACGCCTACCTCCAGGACTGCATCGACAGCACCGACTCGTGCTTCCTCGGTGACACCGTGGCCGAGGGGCAGGCGACCATCCAGGGCCTGCTGGCCAGCATCGACGCCGACCCGCTGCCCGCAGGAGGGGGCCGCGAGCTGACCGCGGGCAACGCCTTCTACGGCATCATCACGCCGCTCTATGTCCGCGACTACTGGTACCTCCTGACCAACGGGCTCAAGAGCGCCCTCGACGGCGACGGCACCACGCTGATGCTGCTCGCCGATGCCTATGCCTCCCGCAACCCGTCCGGCAGCGGCTTCCTCGACAACACGATGGAGGCCAACGTCGCCATCAACTGCCTCGACGACGGCTGGTCGATCCCGGCGGCCAAGGTCCCCGCGCAGATCCCCGACTTCGTCGCCGCGTCGCCGGTCTTCGGTCGGGTGTTCGCCTGGGCGCTGGTGGGTTGCCGCGGCTTCGGCAATCCACCCGCCGAGCCCGCGCCCGCCGTACTGGCCCAGGGGGCTGCCCCGATTCTGGTGATCGGGACGACGCGCGACCCCGCGACACCGCTGCAGTGGGCCCAGGCCCTCGCCGACCAGCTCGTCTCCGGCACGCTCGTGACCCGGGACGGCGACGGCCACACGGGTTACTACTCCGGCAACCAGTGCGTCGACGACGCGGTCGAGAACTATCTCGTCGACGGCACGGTGCCGCGCGACGGGCTCGCCTGCTGACTCCGGTCGGACGACCCCCGGACACGCCTACGGCCGGCCGTGGGGGGGAGCACGGCCGGCCGTCGACGGTCGGGATGGGGTTGCGTCCGCTCGGGGGTGCGGACGCGGAAAGCTAGTCCTCGGAGTCTCCCGTGTTGCGGGCCTTCTCGACGCCCGCGGTCATGCGGGGGATCACGACCGAGACGAGGATGCCGAGGTTGACCCGGTTGGCGTCGAGCAGCATGCCCGACATCAGGTCCTCACCGTGACGCTGAACGACGATGGTGTTTCCATCCTCGATGTCCAGCATGTAGTAGCGGTTCAAGGCTGGAAATCCCGACCCAGCAAGTGTCGAGGAGATCTCGCTCGTCAGCTGGTTGAACAGGGCGACGGCCTCCGGCTGGGAGTTGTGACCCGCCAGGCTGAGACCGGTCTCGCGGTCCCAGATATCGGTGGCCAACAAACCATCTTTCAGTACGGACTTGGCGTCGTTGACCGTCTTTTCCAGCACATTGACGTCGATGTCGAGCATGAGAGGTGCTCCGTTCGTGGTGAGGTAGAGGAGGTTGTGGGTCTCGAGGTTGGCGCGACTCGAGCCCGCTCACCGATCTCGCAGGATCGAGCTGACGTCTCTCGCCGCGACCCGGGCGCGCATGAGAAGCGCTCCCAGGGTGTCATTCTCGGCGGTGACCCACAGCAGAACCTGGCCAATGATGAGGTGACGGATCGCCATGAGGACCGTGCTGCTCGAGCCGTTCGAGAGACTCAGCACGTCCAGGAGTTCGTCACCTTCGTGGACAGAGGTGGACATGACGTCGGCGATCGAGTGGAGCGAGCTGGTCATGGCCGACAGCCGGGTGACCTGATCCTCCTCGACGCCGAGCGTGCAGAGGTTGAAGCCGTCGGCGGTGCAGATCATCGCCGACGTGAAACCGGGGAGGGACTTCTCGAGCTTCTCGAGCACGGGCACCAGCGCGTGACCGATCTGCTCGGACCACAGCTCCCAGTACTCCGCGATGTCGGCGTCCATCTCGATGCCGTCGTTGGGCTCCGGCGCGCGGGGAGTGAGGACCAGGATCTCGGCCTCGTGGGAGGGGTCCAGGTCGGGGTCGACCGGCATGGCCAGGTCCTCCCCGGGCAGTCCCTCGTGCTTGGCGTGGGCGTTCATCCGACGACCTCCTGCGTGCGACGGGCGGGAACACGCATGGCGGTGAGCAGGACGCTCTCCACATCGGCCCGCTCACGCGGGTCCGCGGCCACGACTGGAACAGTCGGGTCGAAGCGGCGGATGACGCGCCGGAACTTCTCCAGCTCGCGGTCCAGGTCGGCACCGTCGAGGTGGTCGAGCCTGGTGATTGCGACGGTCATCTTGCGGGTGGGGACTTCGCGGGAGATGAACTCCATCCAGAGCTCGGCGTCGAGGGTCGCCACGTGGTGCTGTCCGAACAGCCACAGCACCACTCCGGTGCTGCGCGGCATCGCCGTACGGCGGACGATGTCGAACCGCTCTTGGCCGGGCGTCCCGACGACGGCGATCTGCTGACCGGTGGGCATCCGCCATTCACCGATCTCAAGACCGACCGTGGTCGTCGTCTTGAGGTGACGACCGGTCCGGGCGCGGAGCGCCGAGCTGATGACCTCGGTGGTGGTCACGTTGGTGTCGGACACCGCACACACGGCGGTGGTTTTGCCGACGCCAAACGGCCCCACAAAGGCGACCTGACGGGACACAGGGGTCCCCACAACTGGCTGCATGTTTGTCTCCCGAGTTTGCCAAACGTGTCGTGCCGGTTCCGACGCTAGTCACAACGGGTCATGCCCGCGAGAGAATCGGTTGAGATTTGCCAACGACCGGCCACACTTGTCCGAAATCGGCCTGGGTGGTCTGGTCCAGCGGCGCGGAGGGTTGACGCACCCCTGGTTTTCATCCCCGACCGACCCCGTCCGTATACTGCTCCGCGTTGCCCGGACGGGGATGTCCTCGGCCGGCCGATGCGCCGCCTTAGCTCAGTCGGTAGAGCGATTCACTCGTAATGAATAGGTCGTCGGTTCGATTCCGACAGGCGGCTCCAACCACCTGGATGGACCCGGGTCCTCCTCGGCGGAGTGGCTCGGGTTCCTGGTTCACGGGGTTCCGGTTGTTGCTTGACGGTGGCTCCGGTTCCTCCTTGACACTCCCTCATGGTCAGGGAGTTCAGCGTGCAGGAGCAGAAGTACCAGGCGGTGCTGGCGGTGCTGGCTGAGGGCGTGTCGGTCAGGGAGGTCGCCCAGCCTCGTGTCCCCCGAGCCGAACGAGGTGGCAGACTCGAACGATGAAGGCGATAGAGGCCATCACCAACCTGCACACCAACGACATCCAGCGGGCCCGGGAGTTCTTCGGGTTCCTCGGGCTCACCGAAGACGGAATGGACCAGGGATGGGTGGCCCGGTTCACCTCCGCGGACTCGGGCGCTTGCGTCCAAGTCGTGACGCGAGACGCGACGGCGCCCGAAGACTCCGTCATGACCATCAAGGTCGATGACGTCGACGCTGCGTACGAGGAGGCGCAACGGCGCGGCTACGAGATCGTGCACCCGATCACCGACGAACCGTGGGGAATTCGTCGATTCTTCGTCCGGAGCCCTGACGGACACGTGATCAATGTGGCCAGGCATCGCTCATGAGGGAGAACCGCAGCGCCTCGACCGCGATGCCGCAACAACATCCTCACGTCCCTCGTGATGCCGATCAGTCGGGCCGGTGCAGGGTGGCCATGCCACCGTTGTCGAGCGGCGCTACGTTCCAGGACTGGATCACCGACAGGTCCGTCGGCGAGCAGCGGAGCGTGAGCCGGTGTGGTGTCTCGAGGAAGACCACCTGGATCTCGAGGGCGCCGTCGTCGGTCCAGCCGTACGACGCCGCGACCGGCACCGTGCCTCCGAGGTCGTCGGCGGGCTCGCTGACCGCCCACTGCTCTTGATCCGCGCGAACGGTCAGGGAGTTCCTCGCCTCCTCGAGGGTGACCTGGAGCGAGTCCCCCTCCCAGGCGAGGGAGACCGAGGTGAGCTGGCTCCCCGGTTGCTCGCGCTCCTCGTCGGGAAGCCGGAACGTGCCTGAGACGGCGCCGGGCACGGCCTCGGGCGCGGGGTGTCCACTGGGTGTCGCCAGGCCGAGCGCGCCAAGACGCCGTACGAGCGCCGCCTCCATCGCCGCGCTCGCCTCGACCCTGTCGAAGGCGGGCAGCAGGTGGGCCCACACACGGTCGAGCAGCTGCTGGGTCGACTCCGTCCCGGCGGTGATGGCGACGACCGCGTCGTGCTCGGGCAGGACGATGCTGAACTGGCCGAACGCGCCGTCGGCCCGGAAGCCGTGGCGCGACACCCAGAACTGGAAGCCATAGCCCTGCTGCCAGTCGACGTTGTCCTGGCGGGGCGTCGCGACTTGGGCTGACGTCGCCTCGTGGACATAGCTCTCCGGAAGGAGCTGCCGACCGCCCCAGCGGCCGCCCTGCAGATAGAGCAGCCCGAGCTTGGCGACGTCCTCGGTTCGGGCGAAGAACCCGGTGAAACCGAGCTGGCGGCCCGGCGGGTAGGCGTGCCAGCCGACCTGGCCGATGCCGAGCGGGTCGAGGAGACGAGGCCGCAGGAAGTCGGTCAGCGTCATGCCGCTGCGGCGCTGGATGATCGCGCCGAGCGTGTAGGTGCAGGGCTGGCTGTAGGTGAACCAGCTGCCCGAGCTCTCGGTCGGCGGGATCGACAGGAAGCCGCGCACGGGCTCCGCGTGGTCGATCGTCAGGGCGTCGGGCCACATGTCGTGGTCGTGGCCGGCGGCCATCATCGCCAGGTCGCGCAGCGTGATGGCGCGCGTTCGGTCGTCGGTCACCTCCTCGGCCAGGTCCGGCAGGTGCGAGACCACGGTGTCGTCGAGGCCGACGAGACCCTCCTGGATGGCGAACCCCAACGCCGTGGCGGTGAAGCTCTTGCTCACCGAATAGAGCAGCCGCGTCCGCTCGGCCGTGTGCGGCGCCCACCAGCCCTCGGCGACGACGTGGCCGTGCCGCACGACCATGACGCTGTGGATCTCGACCTCGGGGTCGGCGTCGACGGCATCGACGAACGCCAGGACGGCGCCTGCGTCGACGCCCTGCGCGGCCGGGGTGCTGCGGGGAAGGCTTCTCATGCGGTCAGCCTAGGTTCAGGTGAAGGACGCCTCGGACCCGCCCGCGTCGTCCAGGTGGGCGAGCACGCGGCCGAGGATGGCGCTGAGGCGCGCGGCATCGGCCGGAGAGAGGGCGTCGAGCAGCAGGCGTCGTACGGCGTGGGCGTGGCCGGGAGCCGCCGATTCGATGGCGCGGCGACCCTGGGGGGTCAGCACGACGAAGGCGCCGCGGGCGTCGTCGTCGCAGTTCTGCCGCGCCACCAGGCCGCGGCCCTGCATGCGCGTGACGTGGTGGGAGGTGCGGCTCTTCTCCCAGGCGAGGGCGGTCGCGAGCTCGCTGACCCGAAGGCGTGGCTCGGGTGCCTCCGTGAGCTGGACCAGCACCTCGAAGTCCGGGAGGGACAGCGCGGCGTCCGACTGGAGCTCACGGTGAAGCCGGTAGGGCAGCTCGGTGGACAGCCGCAGCCAGCGTCGCCAGAGCTGCTGCTCCCGCTCGTCGAGCCAGACGTCCTCGGTGTCCATGGCGATCAGCCTAACGGAATAGATGACACGTCAACCATGTTCCTGGGAGAGTAGTTGACACATCACTCACTTGGGAGGACCCGTGGAGCAGAGCCGCCTCAGCCCGACCGTCGACATCCGGCGCGCGGGGGAGCGCTTCGTCAGTGACTATGGCTGGTTGGACTCCAAGCACTCCTTCTCCTTCGGTCCGCACTATGACCACGCCAACACCCATCACGGCTTGCTGCTCGTCAACAACGACGACGTGGTCGCCGCCGGCACCGGTTTCGAAACCCACCCCCATCGGGACATGGAGATCGTGACGTGGGTGCTCGAGGGCTCGCTGGTCCACCAGGACTCGACCGGCCACAACGGCGTCATCTACCCCGGCCTCGCCCAGCGGATGAGCGCCGGCGCCGGGATCCTCCACTCGGAGAAGAACGACTCCTGGCGCCTCAGCGGGGACGAGCACCGCGACCCGGTCCACTTCGTCCAGATGTGGGTCGTGCCCGACGAGAGCGGCATCGTCCCCGGCTATGAGCAGCTCGAGATCGACCATGAGCTGCTGAGCGGCGGGCTGGTGCCCGTGGCCTCCGGCATGCGCAAGCACGACGGCGAGTCGGCGATCCGGATCAAGAACCAGTACGCCGCCCTCCATGCGGCCCGGCTCCAGCCCGGGGGCTCGGTCACCCTCCCGGACGCCCCCTATGTCCACCTGTTCGTGCCGCGGGGGGCGGTCGCGCTCGAAGGTGCCGGCCCGCTGGCCACCGGCGACGCCGTACGCCTCACCGGCGCGGGCGGCCAGCAGGTGACCGCCAGCGAGCCTGCCGAGATCCTGGTCTGGGAGATGCACGCCGCACTCCGGGCGTGAGCGAGTCGCGAACCTGTGAACGGAACTGTCAACAACCTGTGATTCAAGCGCTTTCCCTGTGAGAACAGGGGTTCTGGCTCAACACGGCCGCCGCCGGCCGAACCTCCCAACATGATCAACTCCATCAGTGGAGTCAGTAACTCCACGTTCGTCTCCGTGCAAGGACTTCAGTCCGCTCAGCGTTCCCAGGGCAAGGGTCCCTTCGACGCCGTCTCGGGTCTCCTCGGCATGTCCGCGGATGACGTCGCGTCGGCCGTCCAGTCCGGCAAGTCCCTCGACGACCTGGCGTCGGCCGCGGGGGTCTCCCACGACGACCTCGTCGCCGCCCTCAAGGCCGGCGCTCCCCAGGAGCTCCAAGGCACTGCCCAGCTCGACACCATGGTCGAGGACGTCGCCGCCCACAAGGGTGCGATGGGTGGTCCCGGTGGTCCGGGTGGACCGGGCGGGCCGCCGCCCGGGCCGCCTCCCGGTGCCAGTGGCGTCATGAGCGGGGAGCTGACGAACAGCCAGCAGTCGATGCTCGACCAGCTGTCCAGCCTCCTCGGCACCAGCTCCGACGAGCTCGAGACCTCGCTCCAGTCGGGGACGAGCCTGGCCGACCTGCTCGAGGACAAGGGGGTGTCCCTCGACCAGCTGGCCAGCGCGCTGGAGTCCGGCTTCCTGGTCGACGTCCGCGCCTGACGCCCCCGCCCCGGCACCGCCGTCGAGTCGTCGGGCTCGGCGGCGGTGTCGCGTCGTACGACGACCTGCCGGCCGTTCCGGTCAGGCGACGGCAGGAGACAGGTCGACGTTGGCCAGCCGCTCGCGGGCCTCGCGCTCGATGAGGATGGCGAGATAGCCGCGGACCTTGGAGAACTCGTAGCGGTGATAGAGGTCCATCACCTCGCTGGTGACGCGCTCGCGCGGCACCTCGGGGAAGCGCCTCTGCAGCAGTGCGATGACATGCTCGAGCGCTCGGACCTCATGGTCTTCCATGAACTTCATGGAACAGGTCCGTGAACACCCTGGCAAGCCTCTGTGGTTTCACTCTCACGGCTTTGCTTCCCGCCGGTCACACCAGTCACTTCAGCCGCCGCGCGTTCAGCCAGATCTCCCGGAAGTCGCGCTCACGCTCGACCATCTCGACCTGGGAGCCGCCATAGAGCATCCCGAGGGCGAAGGTGTCCTTGCCCTCTGCTCGTGCGGCAGCGGCGAGCTCTCGGAGCTTTCCGCCGGCGACGACCGCGTCCCGGTGGTCGCCGAGGGTGTGGTGGATCTGTTTGGCGGCCCGACCCCGGCGGGCGGTTCGGCCATCCTCGAGCGGCTCGATCGCCGCAGCGGCGTAGCGCGCCCGCTTGGCCGCCTTGCGGACCTCGTGCAGACGCTCCTCGTGGCCCTCGACGCCGGCCCGCTTGCTCGTGACCTTGACCGAGCGTTCCAAGTCGGACCACGTCTTGAGTGCCGCCGAGGGCAGGTGCTTGGTCGCCGCCTTCTCCGCTTCGGCGGACCACGGGGCGGCGTCCGCCCAGGAGTCCAGGGTCCCCACGAGCGTCCGGTAGCGATCTCCCCCGAGATCGACCAGCACCCCCTGGAAGGCGGCGCGGTGCGCCTGCCTCAGACGACTGTCGACCCAACGGGCCTGCGCCGAGGTGGCGACACCCGGCGGCAGGGCTGACATCCGAGCGTGGAGATGTTCCTGGAGCACCTCGAGGTCGCGCGCGTGCCCCAGGCTCTTGCCGAGCCACTTCAGCTCCGCTGCCACCGCCACGGCGGCGGGCTCGTCGAAGAGGCCGTTGAAGGCAGTGATGACCCCACGGAGGCGGCGGCTCGCGACCCGCATCCGGTGGACGGCGTCAGGGGCATTGGCCCGCACGAGCGGGTCGAGCGCCTTGAGGTCTCCCACGGCCCGGCTCATCTGCGGCTGGAGGAGCTCGCGGGCTGAGGTGCGCTTCGTGACGGACGCAGGACCATGGCTCGGCGGCAACGCGATGCCGAGCGCCCGTTGCGGTTTCGACCCGTAGCGGGATCGCTTGGCCCCGGCCCGGCGGAGGGCCGTGGAGATCGCCTTGAGGACCTTCGGCTTGGCGCCCTGCGCCTCGAGCTCCCACTCGCGCCAGCGGTCCGCCTCCGCCTCGACCCCGTCGGCGCCCAGCCGTGTCGCTTTGACCGAGTCGTCGCAGACCAGGGCCAGCACCTCGCCCTTGCCATCGAGGACGGCCGTCTCCAGGCGCTCCGTGGTCAGCGTGAGCACCTGGGTGAGCAGAGCCTCGTCGACCAGGCCGGCAACGATCCTGCGCAGCGCGATGGGTGGCTTGCTGGCGCCACGGCTGAGTGGGAGGCGGATCTCGTGGCGGTCGTGGCCGTCGGGCATCTTGAGGTGCCAGCCCGCATCAGTGCCGCCCGTACGACGACGAAGGCTGATGCCCGAACGTGCGAGAGTGAGGTCTGGCGTGTCGAAGTAGGAGGCCACGAGGGTGGAGGCGATGGGACCCGTGATTCCCCCGACGCCGGGCACCGCTGCCAGGTCCGGAACCTTGGCCTTGCGGGTCACGGTGAACTTGGTCTCCGTCTCGAGGACGTGCTTGGGCATGGCTCGTTGTATCGCATCCAGATGAACAGGCCACCCGTCCGGCCACCGGACAGTCACCATCTGTTCATCTGGCTTCAGCAGGATCCCCGAACGTGAGCGTCTTGAGCGCGGGCCCGGCCCCGGCTTCCCGCACGCTCGTCGACATCCTGCACGAGACGGCGGCCGATGCCCCCGATGCGCCTGCACTCGACACGGGTGCCGAGTCCCTCACCTATGCGGAGCTCCTCGGCGCAGCCCAGGTGCTCGCCGACGAGCTTGCCGCGCTCGGCATCGGCCCCGGCGACAAGGTCGGTGTCCGCATCCGGTCGGGAACCCTCGACCTCTATGTCGGGATCGTGGGCGTCCTGCTAGCCGGCGCAGCCTACGTGCCCGTGGACGCCGACGACCCCGAGGAGCGGGCCCGCACCGTCTTCGCCGAGTCCGAGGTGGCCGCCGAGGTCGGTGACGGGCTGCTCGTGACGTCCCGCCGACGCTCGCTAGGGCTCCGGTTCGGTCGACTGCCCTCGCCTGAGGACGACGCCTGGGTGATCTTTACGTCCGGGTCCACCGGGACCCCCAAGGGCGTCGCGGTCACTCACCGCAACGCCGCAGCCTTCGTCGACGCGGAGGCGCGGATGTTCCTCCAGGACCGCCCGCTGGGTGTGGGGGACCGGGTCATGGCCGGTCTCTCGGTGGCGTTCGACGCGAGCTGTGAGGAGATGTGGCTGGCCTGGGCCTACGGCGCCTGCCTCGTACCGGCCCCGCGCTCCCTGGTCCGTAGTGGCATGGACCTCGGTCCCTGGCTGGTCGCCAACGCCGTGACCGTCGTGTCGACCGTGCCGACACTCGTGGCGTTGTGGCCCATCGAGGCGCTCAATCGCGTCCGTCTCCTCATCCTCGGCGGCGAAGCCTGCTCTCCGGAGCTGGCCGAGCGGCTGACGGCAGCCGACCGCGAGGTCTGGAACACCTATGGCCCCACCGAGGCGACGGTGGTCGCCTGCGGAGCTCGCCTGCTGCCCGGCGAACCCGTGCGGATCGGTCTTCCTCTGGACGGCTGGGAGCTTGCCGTCGTGAACGGCGACGGGACGCCCGTGGCGGATGGAGAGGTAGGGGAGCTGATCATCGGCGGGGTCGGGCTGGCTCGCTACCTCGACCCCGAGAAGGACGCCGAGAAGTACGCCGGCATGCCGACGTTGGGGTGGGAACGGGCCTACCGCAGCGGCGACCTCGTGCGGTTCGACGGAGTCGGTCTGGTCTTCGTCGGAAGAGCCGACGACCAGGTCAAGCTCGGAGGTCGCCGGATCGAGCTGGGCGAGGTGGACAACGCGCTGCTCGCGCTGTCCGGAGTGGAGGGAGCGGCAGCCGCCGTACGCTCCACGAAGTCGGGCAACCGGCTCCTCGTGGGCTATGTGGCGACCTCGCTCGAGTTCGAGGTGCACTCAGCCATGGAGCAGCTGCGTACGACGCTGCCCGCGGCGCTGGTGCCGCGCCTGGTCCGCGTCGAGTCCCTGCCGACCCGGACCTCCGGAAAGATCGACCGCGACGCGCTTCCCTGGCCCATGCCCACCATCTCGGCCGGGCCGGCGGTCCCGTTGGCGCCCCTGACGCCGACCGAGAGGCGACTGTGCGACCTGTGGAGCGACATCCTCGGCGCCTCCGTGACCGATGCCTCGGCCGACTTCTTCGACCTCGGAGGCGGGAGCCTCGCCGCGGCCCAGCTCGTGTCGCAGCTCCGGGTCGATCACCCGGACGTGACCGTCGCCGACGTCTATGCGGCGCCGACCCTGGCGGCCCTCTCGACGATGCTCGATGAGCTGAGCCCGGCGGCGGCGCCGCTCCAGCGGCGGGTCCGACCGGTGACTCGCAAGGCGCAGGCGACGCAGCTCCTCGCCGCGTTCCCGCTGAGAAGCATCTCGGCCCTGCGGATCCTGGTGTGGCTGGCCCTCGCGGGTCGCCTCGCCTCGGTGCCCTACCTGCCGACCGCCTCGTGGGCGTGGATCGGCGCAGGTTGGCTGCTGTTCATCACTCCGCCGGGTCGGATGCTGCTCTCGGCGCTGGTGAGCCGCGCCGTTCTGTCCGGGCTCCGGCCGGGGATCTATGTCCGTGGCGGTCCGGTCCACCTGCGCATCTGGTTCGCCGAGCGGGCTGCGGAGGAGTTCGGGGCGACCAGCGTCGCGGGTGCTCCGCTGATCAAGTTCTATGCCCGGCTTCTTGGCGCCCATCTCGGGCGCGACGTGGATCTCCACACCGTCCCGCCGCTCACGGGGATGCTGGAGCTCGGCAACGGCTGTTCGATCGAGCCCGAGGTGGACATCACCGGCTACTGGATCGACGGCGACCACTTCCACCTCGGCGGCATCCGCATCGGGGAGAACGCACGCGTCGGGGCACGCAGCATGGTCCTGGGCGGAACCCGCATCGGCGACGGCGCCGAGATCGCACCGGGCTCGGCCGTGTTCGGTGAGGTCCCAGCCGGCCAGTACTGGTCGGGGGCCCCGGCCGAGCGAGCCGCCAAGCACACCCGGGGCCCGTGGAACGACGCCGTACCCCACAACCGACGCGCGTGGATCCTCGCCTACGGGGCGTCGAGCCTGTTGATCTCCGTGCTTCCCGTCGCCGCGATCGCGCTCGGTGTCGCGGTGGCTCGGCCGGCGCTCGTCAAGGCCGAGACCCTGCGCCAAGCCTTCGACACCGCACTGCTCTGGACGCCGGTGGGCACCGTGGCCGCCTTGGTGACCCTGGCCGGCCTGGTCGCGGTCCTCGTCCGCGCCCTGTCGCTGGGCCTCGAGCCAGGCCATCACCCCGTGCATGGTCGGGTCGCGTGGCAGGCCTGGTCGACCCTCCGTGTCCTCGACGAGGCCCGTACCTGGCTGTTCCCCCTCTATGCGAGCTCGCTCACGCCGTCGTGGCTGCGGCTCCTCGGCGCCGAGGTCGGTCGTGACGTCGAGGCCTCCACGGTGCTGCTCATCCCGTCGCTGACAGAGATCCGTGAAGGAGCGTTCCTGGCCGACGACACCCTCCTCGGTGGCTACGAGCTCGGCGGTGGATGGCTGCGCATCGATCGCGTCCGGGTCGGCAAGCACGCATTCGTCGGCAACAGCGGCATGGCGGCTCCCGGCCGCAAGGTGCCCAGGTCCGGACTGGTCGCCGTGCTGTCGGCGGCACCTCGCCGAGCCGACGCCAAGGCGGGCACGTCCTGGATCGGCAGCCCGCCGATCAAGCTGCGTCGGTCGGCCGACGATGTCGACCAGAGCCGCACCTACCACCCGGCGACGCGGCTGCGGGTCGCGCGGGCCCTCGTGGAGCTGGCCCGGCTGCTCCCGGTCATGGCCGTCGTCGTGCTCTGGGTCGGGGTCCTGGCCGGGTTCGCAGCTCTCGTGACCGCCTGGTCGTGGTGGGGGGCGGCCGCAGTCGGAGGGCCGGTGCTCATGCTGGCGGGGCTGGTCGCCGCCACGGTGGCGACCGCCGCGAAGTGGGCCCTGGTGGGCAGGCTGCGTCCCGGCACCCACCCGCTCTGGTCCTCGATGGTCTGGCGCAACGAGCTGGCCGACACCTTCGTCGAGATGCTGGCTGCCCCCTGGTTCGCCAGGCCGTCCACCGGGACCTGGATCTTCACGGTCTGGCTGCGATCCCTGGGCGCCCGAGTCGGCCGCGGCGTGTGGTGCGACTCCTACTGGCTGCCCGAGGCGGACCTGATCGAGCTCGAGGATGGCGCGACGGTCAACCAGGGCTGCGTCGTCCAGACCCATCTGTTCCACGACCGGATGCTGCAGCTGGATCGGGTCTCTCTCCGTCGCGGGGCCACGCTGGGGCCCAACAGCGTCATCCTGCCTGCGGCGACCCTCGGGCGGCACAGTACGGTCGGTCCTGTGTCCCTGGTGATGCGCGGAGAAGCCGTGCCTGACAAGACTCGCTGGATCGGCAACCCGATCGGTCCCTGGGTGGAGCCTGACGAGTGACCGTCGGCGTCGACCCCTATCTCCCCCACCACGGTGACCTCACCTACTCGGTGCGCCACTACGACCTCGAGATCCAGTACCGCACCGCGAGCAACCATCTGGTCGGCCGAGCCACCATCGAGGCCACCGCACACGCAGACCTGACGGAGCTCGGACTCGATCTCGCGGGCCTGACCGTGAGCAAGGTCCACGTCAATGGCACCCTTTCGCGGTTCACCCACCGCGGGCCACGGCTCACGGTGCGCCCGTCGGTGTCGCTGTCCGCCGGTGACTCGTTCAGCGTCGTCGTCGACTATGGAGGGAATCCACGCCCGGTGCCGGGTCCCTGGGGAGAGGCCGGGTGGGAGGAGCTGACCGACGGAGCCATCGTCGCGGCCCAGCCGCAGGGTGCGCCGTCGTGGTTCCCGTGCAACGACCGCCCGTCGGACAAGGCGTCGTACGCCATCAGCGTCACGACCGGCTCGGACTACCGAGCGGCCGCCAACGGCCGGCTGGTGGCGTCGCGTCGCCGGGCGAGCACGACGACCTGGGTCTATGAACAGGACGAGCCGATGGCGCCCTATCTCGCCACCGTGCAGATCGGCCGATACGCGGTGCGCGACCAGGAGGCCTCGGTGCCGATCGAGGTCCTGCTCCCAGCGCGGAAGGCCGGTCGGCTCGATGTGGGCTTCGGGCGCCAACCGGAGATGATGCGCATCTTCGTCGACCTGTTCGGCCCCTATCCCTTCCCGCTCTACCGGGTCGTGGTCACCGACGAGGACCTCGAGATCCCGCTCGAGGCCGCCGGCATGGCCATCTTCGGCGCGAACTTCCTCAGCGACGACTGGAATGCCGAGCGCCTGGTGGCGCACGAGATGTCACACCAGTGGTTCGGCAACAGCGTCACGCTGGCCACGTGGAACGACATCTGGCTGCACGAGGGTTTCGCGTGCTACGCCGAGTGGCTGTGGTCCGAGCGCAGCGGGCGGACCCCGGCCATCGATCATGCTCGCAAGTACTGGAAGCGCCTGTCGGGGCTGCCGCAGGACCTGGTCCTGGCCGATCCCGGAGCGTCCGACATGTTCGACGACCGTGTCTACAAGCGAGGCGCCCTGACGCTACAGGCCCTCCGTTCCGAGGTCGGCGACGGGCTGTTCTTCGCGATCCTGCGTGAGTGGGCCTCGCGGCACGCGCACGGCACCGTGTCGACCAAGGACTTCCTCGACCTCGTTGCCGAGGTGACCGGGCGCGACCTCAGCGCGCTCTTCGAGGCCTGGCTGTTCTCAGCGCCACTTCCGCCGCTGACCGATCCGCGTCCGTGACGACCGCCACCGCGCCGCAGTAGCCCGGGACTGCCAGGTCCGCCGACCACACCGGGACCGGCAACACGTCGAGGGCCAGCCCGACCCCAGCCGCCTTGCCCACCGCCTCGCGGAGGACCCAACCCGGTGGGGGATCGGTCTCGATGTCCACGCCGACCGGGCCTGCCGTGCTCAGCGCTCCCACGGTGACGCCGGGGGCGCGGGAGAGACTGACCTCGAGCGGCAGCTCGAGGGATGGCCGACCATGTTCGATGCTGCCGCAGATCGGGCAATGATGGTGGAGCGGTCCGAGGTTCCCGTGCCCCAGGTCGAGGGCCAGCTGAGTCAGCAGAGGGAGGCAGGTCGGCTGGTCGGTCCAGCCGACCAGCACGCGACCCTCCCACAGCGACCGGGTCGTCAGCACGCCCCCGATCGTAGTGTTCTGCCTAGGTCTGGCCCCCTCCGATCAGCTGCGGGCGAGCTCGATCTCCTCGACCGTGCCGTCCTCGGCGAGGTCGACCTCGTCGACGATCGCGCCAGTGACCAGATCGCTGGTGTCGCCTTCTTCGCCCGAGCCGTGGCCCGAGCTGTCGAACTGGATCTCGGTGTCCGCGGTGACCGTGAAGGTCAGCTGGCCCGACATGACCGTGTTGATCACCAGGGCGCCGGTGGCCTCGTCGAAGGAGACGATGGCGCCGAGCAGGTCGTCGCTGTCCTCGTCGTCGCCCGAGCAGTGGTCGCTCTTCGAGTCGTCGTCGTCCTCGTCGGCCTGGCCGTCGTCGTCGGAGTCCTCGTTGCCGTCCGGAACACCGTCGTCGTCGGAGTCGGCGTCGTGACGGGAGCTGTGGTGCTCGTTCTCGTCCTCGTCGTCGATGCCGTCGCTGTCCATGTCATCGTCGTCGCTGACGCAGGTCTCGGTGGCGTCGTCCTCGTCCTCGTTGTCGGTGCCGTCGTGGTCGGCGTCCTCGTCACCGTCGGGGATGCCGTCGTCGTCGCTGTCGCGCGAGGTGACCTTGGTGCTCTTGAAGCCGTCGTGCACCTCGTCGCCGTCGTCGTCACCGTCGCGGTCGCTGTCCTCGACCTCGGGGTCGGTGTGGTGCCGGAACTCGGCGATGTTCTTCAGCCCGTCCTTGTCCTTGTCGCGGGACGCGTCGTCCACGCGCGGGTTGAGGCCGTGCTTGACCTCCCACTTGGTCGGCATGCCGTCGTGGTCGCCGTCGCGACCCGCGCTCCAGGCGGCCGAGGAGTTGAAGCCCGTGGCCAGCACCAGGGCGGTGAGGCTCAGGACGGGGGTGACGCGGCGGATGCGGCGAGTGGTCAGAGTCATGGTGATGCCTTCGGGTCGGCCACCCCGCCTGTTCGAGGTGCGCGCTGTCAGCATCAAGGAGATTGCTCAGTGATTGAAGGGGATTGGGCGTTTTCGGGCGTGCCCAATGGTCGTAGTACCACCGGGCAGTCGGGTCGTTGCTCGGGTTCGTTCAGCCGGCGTACGACGCCGCGATCGCGGCCCCGAGTCGGGCGTTGTTGCGCACCAGCGCGATGTTGGCCACCAGGCTCGCGCCGTCGGTGAGCTCGACGATCCGGCCCAGGAGATAGGGGGTCGCGTCCTTGCCGGTGATGCCCAGCCGGTCCAAGTCGCCGAGGGCCTGCTCGATGACGGCGCCGATCTCGTCCGCGGGGATCTCGTCCTCGACGGGGATCGGGTTGGCCACCACCAGCCCCGAGGTCAGGCCGAGTCCCCAGTGGGCGCGCATCACGGCGGCGACCTCGGTCGCGCCGTCCACCCGCATCGGTGCGCGGTGCCCGGACGACCGGGAGTAGAACGACGGGAACTCCTCGGACCCGACCGCCATCACCGGGACGCCGTAGGTCTCCAGCGTCTCGAGGGTGAGGCCGACGTCGAGGATGCTCTTGACGCCCGCGGAGACCACCGCCACCGGGGTCGCCGAGAGCTCGACCAGATCCGCGGAGATGTCGAAGGTCTCCTGCGCCCCGCGGTGTACGCCGCCCAGGCCACCGGTGACGAAGACCCGGATCCCGGCCAGGGAGGCCAGGCGCATCGTCGAGGCCACCGTGGTGGCCCCGTGCAGGCCGCGCGCCACGACGTAGCCGAGGTCGCGGACGCTGACCTTGGCGACGGAGCTGTCGGAGCCGAGCAGCTCGAGGTCGTCGGGGGAGAGGCCGATCCGAGGCCGACCGTGCAGGATCGCGATCGTCGCGGGGGTCGCGCCGTGATGGCGGACGATGCCTTCGACCTCACGCGCCATAGCCACGTTCTGCGGGTAGGGCATGCCGTGGCTGATGATCGTGCTCTCCAGGGCGACGACGGGTCGCCCGGCCGCGAGGGCGTCGGCCACCTCGGGGGTGACCTCCAGTCGGGGGTCGGTCATCGGGCCTCTCAGGGTCGGGCGCTGGCGAGGGTCCTGCGGACAAGCTCGTCGGTCAGATCGGAGCGGACGGTGTCGGCGACCGAGACGGTGAGTGCAGCGGCGGCCTGGCCGAAGGCGGCGGCCTCGCCGGGGTCGGCGCCGGCCAGCAGGGCATGGCAGTAGGCGGCCAGCATCGCGTCGCCGGCCCCCGTCACATCGACCACCTCGGCCGACAGTGCGGCCACCACGACGGCCGGGCCTTCACCGGCCACCAGCAGTGACCCCACCGAGCCGAGCCGGACCCAGACCCGCTCGACACCTTGGCCGAGCAGGCGGCGGGCCGCCTCGACGACCTCGGGGTGGCGACGGGTCGGCAGCCCCGTGAGGGCCTCGAGCTCCGCGGCGTTGGGGGTGATCGTGTGGACCGGGTGGTCGGGGGTGAGCAACGGCCGGAGCCGCCGGGCCTTGGGCACGCTGACCGGGTCGACGACGACCGGGACGCCGGCCGCAGAGGCACGCTCGACTGCTGCCGCGACGGTGGCGTGCGAGAGGTTGGCGTCGACGATGACCAGGCCCGCGCCTGCGATCAGGTCGCCCGCCTCGGTCACGGCGTCCGGGCCGATCGAGTCGGTCGCGGCCATGTCGGCGACTGCGACGTTCAGCTCGCCGCTGGCGTCGAGGAGGGCGGTATAAGTGCCGGTCGGCAGGTCGAGCCGGCGTACGAGCTGCACGCCGACGCCCGCCGCTGCGGTGTCGCCCAGCAGGGTGTCGCCCATCGCGTCGGCGCCGACGGCGGCAACCAGATGCACCGGGGTGCCGAGGCGGGCCAGGTTCTCGGCGATGTTGCGGCCGACGCCACCGGGCGACATCCGGGTCGAGCCCGGGTTGCTCGTGGCCGCGACCAGGGGGGCATCGCTGCGGGCCTTGAGGTCCATGTTGGCGCCGCCCAGGACGACGACGTACGGCGTCTTGTCGCCACCCTCCGGCGCCGGGCCGGTCACCGTGGTGCTCACAGCCGTGACTCTACGACGACGCGGCCCCCCTCTCACCGGGGAGGGGCGCCGTTGTCTGCCACGTCACGTCGCACGGCATGATCGGCTCATGACCGGCACCTCGACCGCCCTGGCCGTCTCCCCGGACTCGGGCACCCACTGGGCCGAGCCGGGGGCCTGGCCGGTCGCGCCAGGGGTCCACCGGATCCCGCTCCCGCTGCCGATGGACGGGCTCCGCGCCGTCAACATCTATGTCCTCGAGAGCGAGGCCGGGCTGACCCTGGTCGACGGTGGCTGGGCCATCAGCGAGAGCCGCGCCGCACTGGAGTCCGGGCTCGCGCTGATCGGACACACCCCCGCCGACATCACCCGCATCCTGGTGACCCACGTGCACCGCGACCACTACACGCTGGCGGTCGTGCTCCGCCGCGAGTTCGGCTCGCACGTCACTCTCGGGCTCGCCGACAAGGCGACCATCGACGTCCTCCACGAGAGGTCCGCCCGGGGCGGCATCGCCCAGAGCGTGCGCGTGCTCGAGCAGTCCGGCGCCCACCATCTGGCCAAGGCCTGGGCCGAGTTCTCTGCCAGCTCGACCCCGGACCTGTCGCAGTGGGACTACCCCGACAGCTGGCTCGACGGGGATCAGACCGTGGCCGTCGGGTCGCGGTCGCTGGACGCCGTCCACACGCCGGGTCACACGCGCGGGCACTTCGTGTTCGCCGACCGCGCGGCGGGGCTGATGTTCGCCGGCGACCATGTGCTGCCGACGATCACGCCGTCGATCGGGTTCGAGGCCGCGATGTCCGACCAGCCGCTGGGCGACTTCCTCGGCTCGCTCGCCAAGGTTCGCGCGCTGCCCGACCTGCGGCTCCTTCCGGCGCACGGTCCGGTCGCTCCGTCCACTCACACGCGCATCGACCAGCTCGCCGAGCATCACGACGTTCGCCTCGGCCTGTGTCGTGCCGCGGTGGCGGCCGATGCCCTCACCGCGATGGCCGTCGCCCGCGAGCTTCCGTGGACGCGCCACGCGATGCACCTCGACGACCTCGACCTGTTCAACGTCGCCCTCGCAGTCCTCGAGACGCGCGCCCACCTCGAGCTGCTCGTCGCTCGCGGTGAGGTCACGGCCTCGCCATCTCCCGAAGGGGTGCTCTACCGATGCGTCTGATCGACCTGTCGCACGTCGTCGAGGACCGGATGATCACCTATCCCGGCCTGCCCGGTCCCGAGCTCGGCTCGCACCTGAGCTTCGCCGAGTCCGAGGGCGTCTATGCGCCCGGTACGGAGTTCCAGATCGGCCGGATCTCGATGGTCACCAACACCGGCACCTACCTCGACACCCCAGCCCACCGCTACCGCGACGGCTGGGACCTCAGCGGCTTGCCGTTGGAGCTGTGTGCCGCGTTGGCGATCCTGGTGGTCGACGCGCCCGCGTCGGGCGTCTTCGATGCCGGCTCCTTCGCCGGGCTCGACATCTCCGGCCGGGCCGTGATCCTGCGGTCGGGCTGGGACGCCTCCTGGGGGACTCCGGCGTACGGCGACCCGGTGCACCCGCACCTCGACCCCGCCGGGACCGCGGCGCTGGTCGAGCGCGGGGCCGCGCTCGTCGGGATCGACTCGGTGAACATCGACGACACCACGACGGGCGAACGTCCCGCCCACTCGGGCCTCCTCGCCGCCGGCATCCCCGTCGTCGAGCACCTCACCCGCCTCGACCAGGTCGCCGATGGCGACCTGTTCTTCGCGGTTCCCGTCGCCGTCCGCGGGCTGGCCACGTTCCCCGTCCGCGCCTTCGCGATGTCGACGAGGTGAGCCTGACGAGGTGAGTCAGGGGCGCAGGGCGTCGCTGAGGGCCGTGAGCTGGTCCTCGATGAGGCGGTAGAACGCCCAGCGGCCGCGCTGCTCGCGGGCGACGAGCCCGGCGTCGACGAGCTGCTTCATGTGGTGGGAGACCGTCGGCTGGGACAGGCCGACCGCGGGGATCAGGTCGCAGATGCAGGCCTCGCGCTCGTCGCGCGCGGCGATGAGCGACAGGAGCCGGACCCGGGTCGGGTCGCCGAGCGCCTTGAAGACCCGGGCGAGCTGCTCGGCCCGCGGCGGCTCGAGGGCGCCGTCGGTGACCACGGAGCAACAGGCCTGGTCGTCGGTGACCAGGGGCAGCGGCGTCGGCATGTGTCCATCGTGTCACATGTATTGACATCCGTCGATGCATCGACAATCCTCAATATATCGAGATCCATCGATCAGACAGGAGCGACAGATGAGCACCGACGACATCCGCGAGCAGGTCCGGACCCGCTATGCCCAAGCGGCGACCGCCGTACGGGCAGGAACTGCCAACAGCGACCTCAACAGCGAGCTCGTGCTCGTCGACGAGTCGTGCGGGACCTCGTGCTGCAGTGGCGAGGACGTCGCGGTCTCCGACTCCTTCGGTGCGATCCTCTACTCCTCCGAGGAGCAGGGCGCGTTGCCGGCCGAGGCCGTCGCCGCCAGCCTGGGCTGCGGCAACCCGACGGCGGTCGCCGCCCTGCGAGCCGGCGAGCGGGTGCTCGACCTCGGGTCTGGCGGCGGGATCGACGTACTCCTCTCGGCCCGGCGCGTCGGGGAGTCCGGCTTCGCCTACGGCGTTGACATGACCGACGAGATGCTCGACCTGGCGCGTGCCAACGCGGCCAAGGCCGGCGCCACCAACGTCGAGTTCCTCAAGGGCACGATCGAGGACGTCCCCCTGCCCGACGGTGCCGTCGACGTCGTCATCTCCAACTGCGTGATCAACCTGTCGGCCGACAAGCCCAGCGTCTTCGCCGAGATGTTCCGCGTCCTCGCCCCCGGCGGCCGGATCGGGATCTCCGACGTCGTCGCCGAGGACCACCTCTCCACCGCGGACCGCGCCGAGCGCGGGCCCTGGGTCGGGTGCATCGCGGGCGCGCTGAGCCGCAGCGAGTACTTCGCCGAGCTGGCCGCGGCCGGCTTCGTGGACGCCGAGGTCGAGTTCACGCACGAGGCCGTCCCCGGGATGCACAGCGCGATCATCCGCGCCGCCAAGCCCTCGGCATGACCACGGTCGAGGGCCAGCACGGAGTCGCCCAGCGGCTCTCGACGCTCGACCGCTTCCTGCCGGTCTGGATCGGGCTGGCGATGGTGGCCGGGCTGCTGCTGGGTCGCTGGCTGCCCGGGATCGCCGATGTCCTGGACGCCATCGAGATCAGGTCGGTGTCCCTGCCCATCGCGCTCGGGCTGCTGGTGATGATGTATCCCGTCCTCGCCAAGGTTCGCTACGACGAGATCGGCGACGTCGCCCGCGACACCCGCATGATGGCCCTGTCGCTGGTGCTCAACTGGGTGGTCGGCCCGGCGCTGATGTTCACCCTCGCCTGGGTGTTCCTGCCCGACCTCCCGGCCTATCGCACCGGCCTGATAATCGTCGGCCTCGCGCGCTGCATCGCGATGGTGATCATCTGGAACGACCTGGCCTGCGGTGACCGCGAGGCGGCCGCCGTACTCGTCGCGCTCAACTCGATCTTCCAGGTGCTTGCGTTCGCGCTGCTCGGCTGGTTCTATCTCGACCTGCTGCCCGGCTGGCTGGGGCTGTCCACCGCCCACTTGGAGGTCTCGCCGTGGCAGATCGCCGGGAGCGTCGTGGTGTTCCTCGGCATCCCCCTGGCGGCCGGCTACCTCACCCGACGGATCGGGGAACGACGCCGCGGCCGGGACTGGTACGAGGGGACGTTCCTCCCACGCATCGGCCCGTGGGCGCTCTATGGCCTGCTCTTCACGATCGTGATCCTGTTCGCCCTCCAGGGCGACACGATCACGCGCGAGCCTCTCGACGTGGCCCGGATAGCCGTGCCGCTCGTGGCCTACTTCGCCCTGATGTGGGGTGGGTCGATGCTGGCCTGCCGGGCCCTCGGCATGACCTATCCGCGGGCGACCACGGTGGCCTTCACCGCAGCCGGCAACAACTTCGAGCTCGCGATCGCCGTCGCCATCGCCGTCTTCGGGGTGACCAGCGGCCAGGCCCTGGCCGGGGTGGTCGGCCCGCTGATCGAGGTCCCCGTCCTGGTCGGCCTGGTCTACG
>Ga0209023_10002691_pt1 | contig 21826 bp, 20 predicted proteins | sample LakOneMetagenome_FD_187468 | JGI IMG/M metagenome (GOLD analysis project Ga0209023, IMG submission 187468) | Freshwater and sediment microbial communities from Lake Erie, Canada (SPAdes) (version 2) | ecosystem: Environmental > Aquatic > Freshwater > Lentic | place: Lake Erie, Canada...
AGGAAGACACGAATAAGGTCGCTCGCTCGTTCGTCGAAAAGAGCGAGTTTGCAAACAGCATTGAGTTTCACCTGGGTTTTGCGACGGAGATCATACCGACGCTAAACGAAACGTTTGATCTCGTTTTCATCGACGCCGACAAACCAAATTATTCCAATTACTACCATCTCGTTTTCGATAAGGTCAGGTCCGGAGGCTTCATCATTGCCGACAATGTTCTGTGGAGCGGCAAGGTGATCGAGCACGAAAAGGACGAGAATACGCAGGCGTTGCATGACTTTAATCAAATGGTTCTAGCCGACGAGCGTGTTGAAAACGTCCTGCTGCCCATTCGTGACGGGTTAATGGTGATTCGAAAGGTTGCATAGAGTTTTGAGATGGAGACGTTGCGAACTATCGGCTCATACCCTGGGTTGGGACTCGTTGTAATAATTGTAATTTGTTTTGCGTACCTAGTTCCGTTCCTTATTTCAATTCGCCCGCGAAGACCTAAAGAACCCGGTTTTAGATACGTTTGCATAGACGACGATGGGAATGCTAGAGAGCTAGACGAAAAAGAGAAGGAGTATTTAAATACTGAATTTCAGGGAGGAGATGGGGACCGTCCATTTATAAAATCCAACTATGCGTCAAAGACGCCTGACTGGAAAATGGGCGGCTATTTGTTGAGACGACGCCTTCCCCGGAGAATCTTAATCAATTCGGTTGCCGACGAGCGACAAGCACATCACCCAAAAGTACTAGGAAATCGTCACTGTAATTGACGGTTACAAAGCGAACACTTCCTTGTAGTATTTATCTAACAAGGAGATTTAGAATGATCAACTTAAGACGATCTAACGAACGCGGACATGCTAATCACGGTTGGCTGGATACGCGATTTACATTTTCATTTGCGGATTATTTCGATCCGAAGTTTATGGGCTTTCGTTCGCTGCGGGTGATAAACGAGGATCTTATCGAACCGGCACGGGGCTTTCCAAAACACGGACACCGCGATATGGAGATCATAACGTATGTGATCTCGGGCGAACTGTCGCATCAGGATTCGATGGGAAACGGCGAAACCGTAAGACCGCACGAGGTCCAGCGAATGACCGCCGGAACCGGCGTTTTGCACAGCGAATACAGCTCGGAAACCGACAGAACCCATTTGCTCCAGATCTGGATATTGCCGGAAAAAGACAGGCTGACGCCGTCATACGAGCAGAAGACGTTTCCGGCCGAAGAAAAGCAGGGCAAGCTAAAACTTGTCGCCTCACGTGGCGGTGATGATGGATCGGTTCACATCAATCAGGACGTAAAGATGTATTCCTCGATCCTCGATCAGGGAGATGAGGTTTCGCTCGAACTCAATGAAAAACGCTATGCTTGGGTGCAATTGATCAGCGGTTCACTCGAAATAAACGGCGAAAGACTAAGTCCCGGCGATGGAGCCGCGATCAGCGAAGAAGCCGTTTTGAATTTCAAGGCTCTCGAAGCCAAAACGGAGTTTCTGGTGTTTGATATGCACTGATCAACGCGAAGCTCGGATGACGTCGGCGAAAACTCCCGCAGCCGTGTCATTTGCACGGCATAACGCAAATGAGGCTGAGAAAGACGCGGAGGTCGGAGAGGGATGCGAAATTTTAGGTGCTCACACCGCCAGAAGCACGGTATCTAAATATGCGCGGGCGAGAGGCATCTCGGAACGGCGGAAGGCATCGGGGCCGTCGAGCAGAACAATTTTGCCTCGCTCCATTAGAGCGATGCGGGTGGCGAGCAGCATTGCTTCATGGAGGTCGTGGGTTACGAAAACGGCAGTCTTGCCGAGATCGCGAACGAGCTTTGCGAATTCTTTTTGGAGATTTGTGCGTGTGATCACGTCAAGTGCACCGAAAGGTTCGTCGAGCAATAATAGATCAGGGTCGGACGCGAGCGCACGGGCGACGCCGACACGTTGGCGTTGGCCGCCGGAGAGTTCGTGCGGATAGCGAGCGGCAAATTTCGAAGCATTGAGGCCGACGAGGTCCAGCATCTCATTGACGCGATTTGTTCGTTTTGTCTCTTCCGTTTTCTTTAACGACAAAACGACTCCGACGTTTTCAGCCACCGTAAAATGCGGAAACAGGCCGCCGTCTTGGATAACATAGCCAACACCGCGTCGCAGCTCGATAGGGTCCCAAGCCGTGGTCGAATGCCCCTCGACGATGACCTCGCCCGAAGTCGGTTCGATCAGGCGGTTGACGAGTTTCAGGGTCGTGGTCTTACCGCAGCCTGATTCGCCGAGCAAGACAAGCACCTCGCCGCGTTCGATCTGAAGATCAAGACCGGCGAGAATCGAAACGCCGTCGATGCTGTAACCGACGTCTCGAAACTCGACAATTTTTGTTTGATCCGGGGTCATAGGCGTGGCTTGATTCTATCAGAATGTGCTCGTCGGCAATAATTTATAACGATAGCAAGAATTTCTTCCGGATTAAAATTTAAGGAAAAATCGCGGATAAATATAGCGGATGCCAACGCCGAAACCAACCAAACAGGAACTCGCCGACGCCGTCGATCTTACTATCGAAGACATCATCGGTCCGTATCTGAATGTGCTGTTTTGCGGCATAAATCCGGGGCTTTATTCGGGAGCGACGGGGCTGCATTTCGCCCGTCCGGGCAATCGATTTTGGAAGGTTTTGTATGGTTCCGGATTTACTGCTCGTTTGCTCGACCCGTCCGAAGAAGCGGAATTGCTCGTGAACGGCTATGGCATCACGTGCTTTGTCGATCGGACGACCGCCCGAGCGGACGAGCTTTCGAAAGAGGAATTTGTCGAGGGCGGCAAGATATTGCTCGAAAAACTCGCCCGCTACAAACCTAAAATGCTCGCCGTCCTGGGCCTCGGAGCATATCGCACCGCATTCGACCGCCCAAAAGCAAAGGTTGGGTTACAAGACGAAACGTTTGGCGACACACGGATTTGGCTGCTCCCAAACCCCAGCGGGCTAAATGCGAATTACCAGCTTGCTAATTTTATCGAGCTGTTTACTCAACTAAAGGACGCGGTTAAGTAGCGAGCAATACCTTATCGCTTGAGCCAGCCGTCGCGGATCTTGATTTGCTGAGGCGTTGCTCCCATCGTTTCGACAAGGTTAAACGCGAGATAGTCGCGTGAGCCGACCTTCATAGGCATCTCGGATTCGACGCCATTGCGGTTGACGGTGAGCTTGATCTCTTTGCCCGCGAGCTTGCTAAAATTGGCACCGAACGGCGATTCGCCATCGATTTTCAGGATCACATCGCCGACCTTCAAGCCAGCGTTTGCTGCCGCACCGCCGGTCTCGACGCCGTTGATGGCGAGGCCGCCGTTTCGCGGGCGGATCGAGAAGCCGAAATCAGGCGTCGCGTCGGTCTTTTTAACTAACGTATAACCTGCGTACGCGAATATTTTATCGTAATCGGGAACCTCGGTGCCGAACACGTAGCGATTGTAAAAATCGTTGTAATCCTTTTTGGTCAAGCGATTGACGATGCCAATCATGTCGGCGGTCGTAAAGCCGCGGCCTTTTTTATAGTGTTCGTTGTAGAGAGCACGCATCACGTCATCGAGGCTCGATTTACCGTCTGTATCGTTTCGGATCGAGAGATCGAGCAAGGCGGCGAGATTCTGGCCCTGCGTGTAATACGAAATCCCAAACGCAGTCGGCGTGTCGTAACCAGCCCACGTCGAGACGGACGAATTGGCTGGCGAAATGTATTTGCGTGCCTCGCTATTTTCAATACCGGCCGCCGCATCGGCGACCCGTGACAAGAAGTTCTCTTTTGACGTGACACCGCCGCGATATGTGCCGACAACGCCGTAGTAATTGGTAAAGCCCTCAGAAACCCACAGCAGGGGCGTTTCGTTTTCGCGCGAATAATCATACGGCCACATCTCTGAGGGCCGAATTCGTTTGACGTTCCAGCAGTGGAAAAACTCATGCGCTCCAGTGCCGATGATGCCCTCAGGCGTCGAACGCTCGCCGCCCGGAGCGAATGCAACATAAGAATTTAGATGCTCAAGTGCTCCGCTCGCATTCGATTGAGCGGGAATGAAAAAGTAGAACGCGATGTATTTCTCATACGGCAATCCACCAAATATCTGGCTTTCCGCCTTTATCGTGTTGCCCAATATCTCGGTAAATTTCTTTGATTTCTCGGCGCTAAAAACTCCTGCCGGCGCGGCGGCAAAATAGTGCGGTTTGCCCTCGACCTCAAATTGCGTGACATCAAACTTGCCCATGAGCGCGGGTGCGTCAACCAGCACATCATAGTCAGCAGCGGTGAAAACAGTCGGGTCGGCGGTGTCCTTGAGAGCGGAAATAAGTTTCCAGCCGGAAGGAATGTTAAATTTTACCGTGCTCGGATCGGTGCGATGGCCGAGCGGTTCGAGGAAGAGTTCGATACCTGTAAAAAATGCAAAATCGGTCGCGATCTTCGCTTGATTCAGCCCCAAAACGGTCGCACTGTAATCGTAATCAACGCGGACCTGTTTTATGCCTTTTGTATCGAGGCTCCACGTCTGTTTTCGCGTCATCCGGAGCGGCAATGCCTTACCGCTTGCGTCCGTTATGCGAAAACGCAGCACGTTCTTAAAATAATTCTCGACCGTGTACCAGCCCGGCGCCCACGTCGGCAATGCCAGATCGAGCGTCGGTTGGTTGATATTTTTGATGTCGGTCGTGACGTGAAATTCCTGCTTGGCGACATCGGTCAGCGAGACCGTGTAATTGATATCAAGCTTGCCTTTCTGGGCGAAGGCCGAATAGCTGAATGTAAGTAAAACGAGTACTGCGGCCGCAGAAACAGATCGGTTAAAAATGCGCATAAAATTTATTGTAAACCTACCAAAATATTACTGTCCGGGGTTTTAGTTTGTTTCATTATTGCATAAGATGTTGGCAGGTAATTATGAAAAATAAATCATCCAATTTTTATCTCACCTTTCTGTTAGTATTATTATTTTGCGGAGCGTGTGCGGCGGGTTCGCTTTCAAACGCGAACAACGGGAATTCAAACCCGGCGGTCCCCGCAACGCCGGAATCGGGTTCCGCCGAAGCAAAAACCGCGCCGCCGGAAATGCTGGTGGCCGATCTTTACAAACAGCACGACGCTAATAAAAGCCCGTTTTTTCAGACCAAGAGCCGTGCTCTCGTTGATAAATATTTCACCAAAGCCCTCGGCGACCTGATCTGGAAAGATGCAACCGAATCCAAAAACGAGGTCGGTGCGATCGACGGCGACCCGCTATACAACGCTCAGGACACCGAAATAAAAAAGTTTGCGATCGGCAAAGGCGTGGTCAACGGACAAAGCGCAACGGTCATCGTAACGTTTACCAATTTGGGCAAAAAAGAAACGCTCACATTCTCGCTCAAGCTGATAAATAAGGCCTGGAAGATAGACAATATCAGCTACGGCGAAGGCGACAGCCTAATGAAATGGCTCAAAGACACATACCCCGACAAGCCAAAGGCATAGTTTCGCGAGATAAGCGCGTTTTTATTCCCACTCGATCGTGCTGGGCGGTTTGGATGAGATGTCGTAGACGACGTGGTTAACGCCTCGGACTTCGGAGGTTATGCGTGATGAGACGGCGGCGAGAAAATCGTGCGGCAGGCGAGCCCAGTCGGCGGTCATGCCGTCGGTCGAGGTGACAGCACGGAGGGCGACGGTGCGTTCGTATGTGCGAAAATCGCCCATGACGCCGACAGACTGGATCGGGAGCAGCACCGCGAAGGCCTGCCAGACATCGCCGTAAATGCCAAAGGCATGGAGTTCCTCGATGAATATTTTGTCGGCCTTTTGCAGCAGTTCAACTTTCTCCGGCGTAATGTCGCCGAGGATTCGGACGCCAAGGCCGGGGCCGGGGAACGGGTGGCGTTCGAGGATCGTCTCCGGAATTCCAAGATCGCGGCCGATGAGCCGCACCTCGTCCTTAAATAATTCGCGCAAAGGCTCGATCAGCTTCAGGTTCATCTTTTCCGGCAAACCGCCGACGTTGTGGTGCGATTTGATCGTCACGGACGAACCGCGCAGGCTCACCGATTCGATCACGTCAGGATAAAGCGTCCCTTGAACGAGCCATTTTACGTCGCCGATCTTGTCGGCCTCAGCCTGAAAAACATCGATAAATTTGCTGCCGATCGCTTTGCGTTTTAGTTCTGGATCAACAACGCCATCGAGCACAGCGTAAAAATCGGCAGAAGCATCGACGCCGCGAACATTTAGATGAAGATGGTTCTTATACGCCTCAAGCGTGTCTTCGAATTCGTTTGCCCGCAGCAGGCCGTTATTAACAAAAATGCACGTCTGCCGGTCGCCGATCGCCTCGTGAACAAGCACCGCCGCAACGGTCGAATCGACACCGCCCGACAGGCCACAAACGACATTCCCTGTCGGCCCGACGATCTCGCGGATCTTTTCGATCTCTTCTTTAACAAACTGCGCGGGCGTCCAGTCGCCCTTGCAGCCGCATATGTCGAAGAGATAATTTCGCAATATCTCTTTCCCAAGCGGCGTGTGCGACACCTCGGGGTGAAACTGCACGCAGTAAATGCCGCGTTCCGGATTTTCGATCGCGGTCGGAACGTTTTCGCTGGTCGCGACAGCGTGAAAACCGTCCGGCAAACGCGTCATGTGGTCGCCGTGGCTCATCCAGACTTCGAGTTCGAAGGGCAGTTCGTTGAACAAAGCGGTCGTTCCGCTCAGCACCTTGATCTTTGCGTGGCCGTATTCGCGGCGGTTTGCCGGTTCGATCGTGCCACCGAGATCGAGCGCGACGAGCTGCATTCCATAGCAGATGCCGAGGACCGGCACGCCCATTTTCTCGTAAAAACCATCCTCCACACGCGGCGCGTCGTCGTCCGTCACGCTCGACGGCCCGCCCGACAATATCACGCCCATCGGCCGTTTAGCGACGATCGCCTCCGCCGATAAATGAAACGGATGTATCTCGCAATAAACGCCCTGCTCACGTACACGCCGTGCGATAAGCTGCGTATATTGCGATCCAAAATCGAGAATGATGATCGTTTCGTGGTTCAAACTTGTCGGCTCCGTGTTGTTTTTCAAACTGCATTATACTTTGGTTGTCGTCGAAAGTCAGACAGCCATCGGATTTCACATTGTGGTGAAACTACGTTTAAACTTTTCACGAACATAGTTATCCAGTCAGCAATTTATTTTTAGTGGAAATAGATTTTCTAAATATTCGCAGCATTTTGGTTTTCATCTGTATCCTTCAGGGTGTGGTGTTTGGCGGGCTTCTCATAGCGCGCTTTTTTCGGCTGCGTGCTAAGGCCGATCTGTGGCTCGCTCTGCTTTTGATCGTCCTGAGCGCGAGCCTGATCACGCCATTTATCGGGTTTGCCAATGTCTACGACCTCAATCAATGGCTGACGTATTTTCCCTTCTCGATCAGCTATCTGCCGCCCGTTTTGGTGTGGTTTTATGTGATAAGCCTGACCAATTCGAATCGCCAGTTTGGCGGACGCGATCTGCCCTATTTGATTCCGACCGCAATTTATCTGATCTTTCGCTTCGCTATCTTTTTCCAAAGCGAAGAATGGAAAGGGTGGTTTGATAAAGCATTTTATCGCCCCATCGCGGGCCCGGTCGTTTTTGCGACTGAGTTTGTTTGGAGCCTGTTACTGCTGTTTCTGGCGATCCGGCACTACCGGAAATATCGAAAATGGCTAAACGAGAATTTCTCCGACACCGAAAAGATCAAGTTTGACTGGCTGCGTAATTTTCTTTACACATTTACGGCGATATTGCTGCTTGGTGCTTTGTTCGATTTTACTAACAGCTTCCTTTTTCGGCTGTCGTACATTCAGTATTTCTATTTCGAGGTCATTTTGGCGTTTACGACATACTATCTCGCCATCGCGGGCTATCTGCGTTCCAAAACCATCGACCTGACCTTTTCCGATACCGGGGAAAAGCCGGTTGAGGTCCGTCGCTCATTGCTGTCCGAAAACGAATTAGAGAAGCTCAAAGAGAAATTGCAAACCGTCATGCGCGACGAGCGTCCGTATCTCGAACCGACGATCACACTGACCGATCTGACACGAATACTCGGCGTCAATTCGAACGTTCTCTCGCACGCGATCAATCAGGGATTTGACAAGAATTTCAACGATTTCATCAACGAATATAGGATCAACGAGGTGAAATCGAAACTCCGCGATATGGACGAATCGACGCTGCTCGGCATCGCGTTCGACAGCGGCTTTAATTCGAAGGCCACGTTCAACCGGGCGTTCAAAAAGTTCACCGGCGTCTCGCCAAAAGAATATCAGGAAAATTTCGCAGCTAAATAGGCTCAAATCATCACAAATGTGATTCAAATGATGATCTGAGGCGAATTCTTTTCGCGTTGATCATAATCTCGAATCTGTTACAAAACGACTTCGAGAGGAACAAATGAATAAACTAATTTTTAATGTCATTCTGGTCATCATTATTCTGGCCACAAACGCATTTTCGCAAAGCAAATCTTTCTTTCAGAACATCGAGGGAAACTGGTCGGGAACGCTCGAATATCAGGACTATTCCGAAAATAAACGAGTCAAGCTCAAGACATATCTGATCGTAAAAGCATCACCGGACGGAAATTCAGCCGAATTTACGACCGTTTACGACGATTTTGGAACGATCATCAAAGATGTCGAAACCGAAAAGATCGACGGTAAAAGGTATTTGTCCGGTGATTTCGAATATAAGATCGAGTCATCCGAAGACGGCAAGATCGTCCTGCTGAGTAGCGGTCAGGACGGCGAGACGATCGAACCGATGCGTAAAACCATCACGTTCAGCGACGATTCGCTCAACTTTCTAAAGGAAACCCGAACGCCGTGGCAATTTCGCAATCAGCTCACGCTCAAGCGAACCGCAGAGAATATCCTTGATAAAAAAACCTTTTCGCCAGCCCAGCTAAAAGAGGATCTTGCTGTGTTAAAACAGGCGTTAGCCGCTTCGCATCCCGGCGTTTATCGCTATATCACGCCCGAAGCCCTCGAACGTGAATTCGCAAAGGTCGAAGCAAAACTCAACAGCCCGCTGTCCGAAAACGACGCTTTTCTCCTTTTTTCGCAGCTCACCGAAAAGATCAAATGCGGCCACACATACCTCAATCCGTACAATCAAAACAGCATCGTTCGCGACCGGATTTTTAACGGCAAAACCTATCTGCCATTCTATTTTCGCATCGTAGACGGCAAAATTATCGTGACCGAAAACGCCTCGCCAAACGCTCTGTCAAAAGGCAGCGAGATAACAAAGATCAACGGAGTTTCAACCAAAGAGATCATCACCAAACTCCTGACCGTGACAAAAGGCGATGGAACATCGACGCTCGAACACAGGATCAATTCGCTCGAACTGACGCGTTTCGAGGCAGAACGCTATGCTTTGTTTGACATTTATTTCCCGCTGTTTTTCCCGGTCAAGGATGAGAAATTCGCGATCGAGGCAATTGATTTCAATTCGAAAAAGAAGACGGCATTTCAGGTTCCGGCGTTAACCAAATCCGAACGCAAGCAGGAAATGGCAAAGCGTTACGGCAAATCGCCTTCGTATGATGATGGCTGGAAATTTGAGATTCAAGACGGGGGCCTCGGCTATCTAAAGATGGACAATTCGATAACATGGCGGCTAAAGACGATCAAATTCAAGGAGTTTTTGGCAAATGCATTTGCCGAACTGAAAGCGAAAGGAATAAAGAACCTCGTTATCGATCTTCGCGGCAATGGCGGCGGCGATATGGACCCGGGATTTGAGATCTCACGTTATCTGGCAAAAGAAAAACTCCCTCCGTATGCCGAGAGCCGCCGTCTGGTCCGCACGGTGTCGCCGCAGCCCGAGGCCGCCAACTATATCAGCACCTACGACGACGAGATCATCAGCGGCATCAAAAACGGCCTGCCATCAGCCAGCTATCGCAAATTTGACGACAAATATTTCCAGATCCTCGGCCGCGAAGATTATCCCGCCGTCGAGCCTTACGAGAACCGTTTTACGGGCCGTGCGTTTATAGTAGCCGACTCCAGCAATGCGTCAGCGACATTTCAGTTCCTCGATTACATTCAGCAAAATCATCTCGCGACCATCGTCGGCCAGCCGACGGGCGGCAATAAACAAGGCATAAACGGCGGCAATTACCTCTTTCTCTCGCTGCCAAACTCAAAGGCCGAGATCGACATTCCAACGTATTTTCAAGCGCCGCTAAAACCGCAGAAAGACGAAAGCATCATTCCGGAAATCTTGGTAAAACGAAAATGGGAAGATGTAGGCAACAAGATAGATCGTGAGATGGACGCGATCAAGGAGCTGATACGAAAGGAAAACGGGCATTAACCGGCGGCCTTTTCGCACGAGGTTTCTACTAGCTTGGACAAAACATTTTCGTCAATGTCCGACAGTTTTTTGATATAAAGACATCCCTTTCCGGTCTTGTGCTTGCCGAGTTTTGCGAGCAGTTCGTCGGCAATTGCGCCGCCGGTCATACCATAGAGTGCAAAGTTAGCTTTGCGTGGTGAAAAACCGTTGATCATCCAATCGAGCTCGCGGCCTGAGTCGTATTTTAGTACACGGTGGCCGAAACCGACGATCGACGGACCCCACATCTTTGGCTTCTCGCCTGTCGCTTTTTCAAAGATCTCGACGATCCGCAAACTGTCGGCCCGCTGCTGGTCATCAGCGACCGATCTTAAAAAGTCGGCGACACTTGAGTCGTTCTCTTTGGTTTTGAGCTCTGCTTTTGCCATGCCGGTAATTTTATACCAGTCGGCGTTTTAGGCAAAATATTCCGTGGTAATTCGTGGGGTGTCGTAGTCGCATCACAAAGGAGCGGAATCGCGAAACACTACGAAAAAGGCGCGAAATTAGATCAAAAAACAGATTGATGTCACAATCAAATCGTCCCGCGATTAAAATTCGCTTGACAATCGCGGCCTAAATTTCTACTCTTTAAGTTCGCCTGAGAAGGCGTGCCATATTCCGCAGTAGCTCAATGGCAGAGCATTCGGCTGTTAACCGAAGGGTTGTAAGTTCGAGTCTTACCTGCGGAGCCAATTAATCAACAAGTTACGGGCACCAATTTGGTGCCCGTTTCGCGTTTGTGACATGGATTGTGACATAACCTCCCAGAAAGTCCCGCCTTTAGCTAATTAATGGTGTTTCCATTTGCTGAATCGGAAGTGGGTTGCGGAGCTGATGTATGCTCGGTTCGAGAGCAGCGGCGGCGTCATCGAGAGCCTTTCGTCTTATGTGACTATAGGTTTTCATCATCTGAGGATCCACGTGACCTACCTGGGCTTGAATGACCCAATCCGGCAAGCCTTTCTCTGCAAGGGTCGTAACCACCGTGTGGCGCCCATCATGAAATCGAACACCTTCGAGACCTGTCGCCTTCAGTATTGATCTCCACGCCGTTCGCCAAGACGTCATCCCTTTCGTTGGGTCGATTATCTGTTCCCGCCCGTGCCATGGGAAAATGAAGTGATCAGGATCGGCCGCACCCATGCCTCGGGCTCGATCGAAGAGTTCTTTTAACGCGCCGAAACATGTCGGATTCAATGAGGGCGTTCGCCATCCCGCCGGTGTCTTAGAGCGGCGGATTGAAACATTTGAATTCGCCCAGTGTACGTCTTTCCACCTAAGTCCCTTAATCTCACACGCTCTCATCCCGCAATAGAATGCCAAGATGGAGGCGAGATACGCGTATTGCCAATCTGGCCGTGTTCGGGCTGTTTCAATTAGGAGGGCAGTCTCTTCCGGAGTTAACGCACGCCCAACGGGTTGTTTGGTATTTCTTATAGGCTTGTAATCGTCGACGAATCGAAACCAAAGCCGGGCATGTTTTAATAGCTGCCGAAGGACAGACACTTCACCGTTAACTGTCTTAGGGGCACGGCCTTCGGCAACCCTCTCATTCTGGTAATTCACCACATCACTTGGTCGGATCTTATCCAATCTTAGATTGCCGAGTGCTTTCGACCGGGACAACGGTCTAGATTGCTCTTTCCAGTAACTCACCATTCTATCTGACACTTGCACAGACCGTTCAACAATATATCGCTCCATAGCTTCGGATATCTGCATTGTACCAATTGCTTTACTGGTAAGAGTTGGATCGGGCGCCCTATGTTTTAACTCCGCAATCCGCTCTTGCTCTAAACCCGGCGCTTTCCGACCGTCGGTTGTGCCCAATGACTGCCTATAACGATTTCCGTTTACAATAACGTCGGTCCACCACGTTTTTCCGCGCTTATAAAGTGCCATTCCAAACCTCCTTCACATCTGCCAATAATTCACTCCAAAGTTATCTATTGACTCTGTTAATTTTGTATTTCAATCTCTGTTTATCTGTTGTCTTTTCGCGCCAATCTTTTGTTCTAAGTGCTCCGCTGCATTTCTTTGAGCAACCAATGTTACCTTTCCAATTTTCCTTAGGAAGACGGCGTAACCAGAAGATCTTGCCGCAGGGCTCGTATTCGCATAGTCGTAAACGTGTTATATCGACCCCATTAAACGCCCGCGTAAAGCTGTCCATTCTAAAATCTAATCTCGAATTATTGACAAAGACTTCGTGAAGAGCGAAAAAGTTCTCATTCCAAATTGCGTCAACAGTTCCTTGACTCGGGAATTTTTGATAGTTTTTCAAAAACTCCATCATCAAATAGGCTCTTCGATGGAAATCCATCCCATCACGAAGGCGGCTAATTGAGGCTTGGATCAAGATCGAATCCATTGTCGGATCAATCGGTTTATGATAAGGGTCTCTAAACAAGTATGTCCTTGCTATGGAGCGGCACGAAACTGGGGCTGCAACATGATTCACAAATGCCTCAGGAAGGCCCCTTACACACAGCAACACTGACTCATACAAACACCTAAGAAACAATCTGTATTTCTCCAGTAAGAACGTTTGTCGGTCTTTAGTTATTTCAGGCCAATTGGAATGAGTGTTCGGTGTCAAGAACATTACCGAAGGACTTGAAATTAGGCTCCATAAACTCTCAGAATCTTCCACTTCGTAGGTCCTTCTTAGTTGCTCTAGCTCGTCTTGATATTCACAGGCGAGGCGATCGAATGCTCTCCGAAAGTTTCGGATCTTACAGTCCACCGGCAGCAATCTTACGATCGAGATTATTTTCTCTATTTCGTCTGGTGCATTACGCAATGTACTCGATGATCCTACCATTTCCTCAGTGTGATGCTTATTGTATGAGTTTACCCCAATAGTGCGTTGGAAATCAATTTGCCTCACCATTATGTTTCTTAGCTCAAATGATATACGTTGGGATACGGAGGTGGCAAATACGATGACAATAAGCATCACACACGAACAAAGAATTACATGGAGCCTTGCGGAAATTTCTGCCGCAACAGGTTTGAGCGAGAATTTTTTGAGATATGAGGTTAGACGAGGAAACCTTCGGATCAAGAGATTTGGGCGACGCGTATTGGTTGGAAACGAAGAGCTGCATCGCTATCTGGAAAACGGCAGCGGCGGAGGAAAACGTACGGAGAAAACGGACGTCAGATGCGTATCTGATGAACCAGAAAGATAAACAAGGAATTTGGACGTGGGCGACGAGGACAACGAGATCTTTTATGACGCAACGATCGAACTTTAATTTTACGAAAAGGAAGTAATAGCGCGTGTCAGCTCAGTGGATGGGTTACTTTTTCGACCAGACGGATCTAACGGATTCGCTTTTGCTGCTAGCGCTCGCGATCGCGGATCATGCGGACGCCCAGGGCGTTTGTTGGAACCAAGACATTCCGAAGCTCGCTAAGAAGATCCGGAGGGAAGTTCGGCAGACAAAGACCGTGCTCAAGAGACTGGAGCAGCTCGGGCATGTGGAAGTCCAAAGAGGCATGGGGCGAGGAAAGCTATCCCGATATCAGTTAAGAAAGGTGCACTCAGGTGCACCTTTTATTTTGGAAAAGGTGCAGTCCACTGCACCTTTTAAGCCAGAAAAGGTGCGATCCACTGCACCTTTTAAGCCGGAAAAGGTGCGATCCACTGCACCTTTTAAGCCGGAAAAGGTGCAATCTGAGGTCGTAAAAGGTGCAATAGCTAGTGCACCTCCCTATAAAGAGCCTTTTAAAACCAAGAATAAAGAGGGAGAGGGGCAAGGCCCGCCCCCCCCGCGATCCACGAACTGACCATCCGGCGATAAAAACGCTGAAGGATCTCACCGGATACTATCCGCACAGAGCGATCAACGACCGCGTGATCGAGCGGCCTGGCGCCGACTTCTACGTCGGAAGGCTCCGCCACGCATTCGAAGCGTGGGTCGGCGAAGGCCACAACGAAGTGAATATCAACGGGATCCTCGATTGGTACGAGTTTCCCGAGCGGCATACCAAAACTCTGAACGGAAACGACAACGGGAAGCGTGGGCCGGACATGGACGTCGGGTCGACCGAGCGGCGGGCACACGTTAAGCCTGATCCGGAACCGCTGCCGCCGGCGAAAACCAAACCTATCGAGCGGGAATTCTGGAACGATGTTTGCGGAATTCTGCGGGATCGATTCAGCGCACAGGTTTTCGACACGTGGTTCAGGCAGATCGTCTTCGACGGATTCTCGTCGGACCGGCCGAAGATCCTGCTTCGCACCCCGCATTTCACGCTCGACTGGATCTCGCGATACTACGACTACGAGGCCTTAGACGATGCGATCGCGAAGACTACAGGCGGCAAAGATAATCTTCAGGTCGTTTGGGTGGTTGAGGAGGAAGTTTTCGACGAGGAAATGGTCGAGTGATCAGGCCGTTTTCTCTTTGAGTTTATACTCGATCCGCTAAAGCGCTTTTCGGGCGTCACCGAAACTTTCTTGAGGAACCCCACGCTCGCTCATTTGCGGCTTGAAGATGTCCCTACACTAATCAACACCGCAACTCTAGTCCACTACCAAACATTACGGAACGAACTAGGGAGCGGCCTTGCAAACGATGTCTGAAATATCCTTGTAAGATGCCAAACAATCGAGTTCAACCTCAATGGAGACCGCCCAACACGACGACTCTGGGAAGCTGCTCGACCGCGGTTTGTAATCCGACAATTTCGACAAGCACTAACCGTATATCTTCGAGTGGTTACACGTTCGATGCTAACGGCAGTGTAACGGCAAATGCAGCTGGAGAAAGGTTTGGTTATGATGCCGAAAATCATCAGACGACATTCTTTACTTCGAGCAATTCCGGTTCTACCGCAGATGCGACTTACTACTACGATGGCGAAGGGAAACGGGTAAAGAAAATGTCCTCGACGGAGACCACTATTTTCGTTTATGATGGAGGTGGACAGCTTGTTGCGGAGTATTCGACGGCGTTTGCTGCGACGCAGCAGGTGAGTTATTTGACAACAGATCATCTTGGCAGCCCGAGAGGGATCACAAACGAAAATGGTGCTGTTACCAACCGCAAAGACTTCATGGCATTTGGCGATCAAGCGTCATCGGCACAGCGAGTGAGCGGTTCGAGTAGCAATGGTTACGACCCGGCCAGTACGCGGGAAGATTACACCGGCTACGAAAAGGATCCCGAGAGTGGATTAGAATTCGCTCAGGCGAGGTATTACAACCCGACGCATGGACGATATACAAGTATCGATTCGTTGGCGGCTTCGGCGACGATCAAGAATCCACAGACATTTAATCGATATTCCTACGTCGTTAACTCGCCGTACAAATTCATTGATCCGTTGGGTTTACTCTCGCAGTCAACGGGAGCTTGTGGAAATATCAGTCCCGACGGTGGCGGCGGTGGATTTGGCATCGGGCTGACAACTGGAATGGGCGGGTTTAAGCAAGAAACAAAGCTCCCTGAACGTCCCCGGCTCTATATTTTTGTGAGCGATACTACCGAAGGCATGAGCGTTATGTCAAAGGGGAAGACGGTCGTCCCGGGTCCCGATTTCTCGAGTCTGATTGACCTCGGGAAAAAGAACGGCGTAGACGTAATTATCACGGATGTTTCTACGAACTGGGCTCGCGAGTCAACATCCACAAATGCCTTCGTTTCTGCACTTCGCGATCCTCTTGCAATTGGTGTTTTGACAGTCGGTCACGGGGTTGGCAATTATCATGAAAGCGACAACTTATGGCATGCGAATGGTGTTGCGTTAGGCGGATATTACAATGATTCGAGTTCGATGCCGAAATATAGTTCGGATAATGCCGTCCCAGTTGCTTCATTAGATGCAAAGACACCATTTATCGGCTTATTTGGATGCGACACAAAGTCTGCCGCAAACCTCTTCTCAAATCCTGGCAGCCAAGGTGCGATAGTCGCTGTTGACAGCGGTAGTGATAACTTAACGGCGCTGTCATCGGTGGGAGCGGCAGGGTACGCTGCCGCAAAATCTCTCATCATGAATCGCTCTTCCGACAGCGCATTTGGAGCAGCGTCTACTGCATTCACGAAATCTGAACAAATGAAATCGAAGCGTATCGGTCACACGATTTATAACATTAAAAACGATAATTCGAACGGTGATAAGCTTGTCCGAATGCAATAAGCGAGAAATTATGAAATATTTGATAGTGTTTATTCTTCTTCTTCTAGCGGCAACATTTTCCTTAATTGGGCAAACCCAAAGTGGCTCAAGCAGCCACGACAGTAAGATGGCGAACAGGGTCATTTCAAATACAGGTTGGATTCAGCCAAGAATTGAAAGAATGACTCTAGTTCGATCGGCCAGTTTTGAATCGGAGGGAAAGACCATTGCTCTAAGGGTCTATCAAGCCCGAAATACTAACTACGATCTTATTAACTATTTTGTAGGTGAAAATGATATTGTCACCATAAACTCAAATCGACTGGCCGTTCGCGAGATGGCCACGTATGAGTCGCGTGGGAAGATTTTCGCTTATTCGCTGCGTTTGAATCCACTAAGCCATGCGTCCGACGAAATTCGAAGTTATGCAGGAGCTTCAATTGAGCGTCTGTTCTTGGACCAAGATGGAGACGGAAAGTTTGAGACGATGTTCCAAAATAGCTCTGATCCGGCTCAACTGCGAGAATGGATTAGAGAACAACCCTAGAAAAACTCTTAATTCTTATTTCGTCAGACTTGTTTCGACCACGAGTGACGGATTGAGCATTCGTCCAGTAATGGATCCGGCTTGGGCACGGCGATTGCTCACCGCAAGTACAAAAACGATTTGGGTCAGAAATCGGCTAATTTATGACGTTACCCGGGGGTATCGGCAAACCATCGACGTATGTTTTTAGTTGGTTTGCAGACTAATGCGTTGACAAAAAAAACAAGGGGCGCCGCCAATTAAAAAAATTTGACCACCTTTCAAGCTCGCATCACCTTTCTAAGGCGACCCCGCAATATGTGGGTCGGATATTAAGCACCGCATCCACAACAGCTCCACTATCTGGAACCTTTTTACGGGCGAATTCCATTAGAATCGTGTCCTTCACTCCGATTTGCCGGCCGAGGTGACAGAGTTTTTCAGCATCAGCCTTATGGGGATTCGCTGGGCAATACCCTTTGAAAATGTCTGTTGCCAGTTGAGCCCGACCCGTTTCGTTCTTCATCAAAGCCGCATCCTGCCCTTCATACACCTCGATCCACTCGATCCCCTTAAACCCCGCCTGCAAGATCGTCTGAGCGGATCTGATATCAATTGCCGGTATTCCGCATTTCAGATTCTTGATCAGTACATCGACGGCCAGATTCGATGCTGTTTGAAGCCGGAACCGGAAAAATAACGGAGGAATTAGGCTGCTGGCTAGCAAACACAAGCTTATCTGGCACACGACGAATCATAGCGTTCGTACGCGGGCAACGCGTCGAGCGTCTCGCAGTCCGCCAAATTCTTTAACAATTGATTTGATCGAAGGGCCCTGGTTAAGGCGGAACTGTTCTTGGACATCGTCTTTTCGCACGGCCCGCCCGAGTTTATTATCAAGGTTCCTGAGAAATTCGACCATCTCATCTCGACTGTATTTCTTTCTACCAACCCCAGCTGCCTCGATAGCCTTAGGGACCGAGCCGAAGGCCAGCCGCAAATGATTTGGAGGTGTTAGCGTTTTATCGTTCTGCCGGGCCTTCACGACATCTTCATTAAAGATAGGCCGTCCCAATTTCCGCCTGAGAATTCTTAATTCCCGCAACATTCGCTCACGATCATCGGCATCAAACTCGCGAATATATATCCGCTTGATCTTAGCCCTCCTCAGAGCCTCCGGGAAACTCCCAAAAACGGCATAGTATGTGTTCAAGGAATGCGAACGCCCTTCTTTAGAGAATCGAGCAATGATAGTCGTAGTCGGCGTAGTTTTCAGTTCCTGCACAATGCTTCTCAGTTCCGCCACCAGTTCTGCCTGGGAGGGTAGGTTCGAACGCGCACTTCGCCGACGATCGGCATTTCCTGGGGGGACGACCGGCTTCTCCCGAAAAAACTTCCGACACCCCCGGCAATAGAATCGCTGCTTTCCCTTATCCTGCCCAGCCTTGGACGTATCACCGCTCCCGCAGTGATAACAATCAAATCCAGATCGAATTGGCGGCCGACCCATTTATTAGTTAAGGATATAACAGGAACGGCGTCGAACACTGCCATTCTTCGTCGGTGACAGCCACCGGCTGAACCACCCGTACGAGCAACGGCGTCAGGAATTGTTTCCCCGACCGCTGCCTTCATTGATTGAAATTTAACCCTCGACGGTAAATTCCACGTACAACGGCTCGGGATCCTTACTGACTTTAGGATTTCTTACAAACGAACCGCCGAAGTTCACGTTGTCGAGGAACTTTTTCGTTTCGGCGGCAGACAATCCTAGCCTTGAGCAACGCTTTGCAAGATCGCTCTTTGAGTTTGTTTTCGTGCCCGATTCGTCCGCAAGTATTACTCTGCCCTTGGCCTTGATCTCAAGCGTGTTCATCAATTCGGGTTCGGGCATTTTCCAACCGCCTTTGTCTTTATTTTTGGTCAGTGCAAACGCCTGATTCGTTGGGATCATTGCCACGAGATCCGGGCTCGTCATCTTCTCAAGGCCGCTTTTTTTCAGAGTGGCGTTGTGACTGCCGTGATGTCCGACCTTGTAAAATACTGTTCGTTCGAGAAGCTCGTTGACGTCGATCGATCTCTTTTCGCCATTCTCCTCAACGATCTTCCAGCTCAGTTTTTGCCATGAGATCCAATTTCCGAACTGTGCGTCTCCCGGAAAGATCATCACCTTTTTACTGTCAACCAACTCAATGGCGATGGCCAGGCAGGTGTTGTTTGTAATACCGTCAATATTCAGTGCAAGATCGCCTGCCAGTTGGAGCCAGTCGTCATCGATACGGCGCCATGCGGAAGGATCGGTTTTCTTAAATCCATACTGAGTGCTAAAAAATTTGCGGAGTTCGGGGTTCAACCGCGCAAATTGTGCGTCGGATCTAACAACGTCGGAGGGAATTGAATATTTATCATCGAACGGCAAATATGTATTTGTTTCGAAGATAGTTTCGTCATCGCCTGTCGCCGCCGCTAGGAAACTGTCCGAAACCGCCATCCGAAGATGCTTGCGATATGTCTCATCATCCGGCGATTCCTCGTCATCGAGCAGCTCAAAGTCCTCAGGTGGGCCCAGAATATAAATACGTATGCCGTCGACACCGCTCAAGTTAAGTACCTGCCCTGGCGAACAGTATCGGGGTGGCTGAGCAATGCTCTTTTCCAGCACATATTTCCATGTGTTTGCACCGGTTAATCCCATTATCGGCTCATTTGGGCCAAAGAACTCATTGACGAGCGAGTTTATGGTAGCTTTTAAGGGCTTTAATGCGGAGGAGTTAATCGCTTTAAGTGCGGCCCTGAGTCCCTGTTTCTTTTTTTCAAATCTCTCCCTGACGTCTTTGAATTTCGAGTCGGCCTGGTTTTCTGTCCACGCGACCCAAACTTCCTCAAATCGAAAGTTACTGTCTTTGAAGATGTCCTGAGCCATCGAGAACCCGGAGATGTGATCCCAGTGCTCGTGGGTCATGGCAACGACGTCGAGTCGTGCTCCGGTCTCTTTCTTAATGTCCTCGGCGACGGCCTTCATTATGACCGACCCGTTAGATGTGCCTTGAAATAGCCCGCAGTCGATCATCATATTGTGAATGTTGTTGTCCCCCTCGATAAAAGTGAGAAGAAAACAATCGCCAAGCCCCTGACGATACATGCGGATGCGGACGGAGATTTTGTTTGACATTGTGGAATACCTGTTATTCAACGCCTCGTTTCGCAACGGGTGAAAGCAAAGCTCAGAAATTACGATGAAGAAGAGCAAACGGCTCAACATTATCCGATTGATCGGCCGAGCCAAAATATGTGGCTTTTCTCGCCATTCCGTCCACACCGGTCTTAAAATTCCGAAGTCGGGTCAGACGTTCGTTTTCTATAAAGAGTCCCTTTTCAGGAATGATCTTATCGGCAAAATCCTTGACGATGGCGTATCTCAGGCTGAGATCTTGAAGGTCGAGGATCAATGTGCATCCACCGCGAAAACGAAAATGCGGCGTATCCTCTTTTTGCTTCGGCGTGAGTACATCCCACTTTTTAGTTTTATCGAGAGGGATCATTCGTTCCTGAGTAATCGAAATAATTACCTGGTTTACACTATTCCCGTCAGGCCCGAAGCGCCGAGCCCCCCGTATCGAATGAACCTCGAAAACGTAGTTACCGACAATTCCGTTTGGTCCGGGTCTCGGGACAAATTCTAGGCCGTTCACAGGTTCGTGGTTCTCCGGGAATTGCAATAGCCGCAAACCGGTGACCTCTTCAAACTTCAGTATTTCGCCGGGGTCGCCCAGCCGTTTGTGCTCGACGAGGAGCTCAGCCAATGCACCCTTTCCGGCCTCGGTGAGCACAAATATCTTTTCGCGTTCTGACATGTCTTTCCATGCCTTCTTGCTCGACCGGTTCGATCTGCTGAAATGACGGCCAAAACTATCAAAGTCGGCAGATTGAGGTTCTGGGCCATCGAGATAGTCGAGCTGGTGGACGAATGCCCGCAGCGTTTGGGCGATCCTCTCAAATACCGGCAATTGTTCGGTATCACCCTTTTCAAACCTCTCCCAACTGAGACTCTCAGGCGAAAGGGTGCGTATATCACGGGGATAAATACCGCGCCGTTTGAACGCGTCAATAAGGGCGATCCGGTAGCCCATCTCGTCATTAGGCACGAGGTCGATATCGGCAGTAATGATCGCCCTAAGGTAATCACCAAACGAAATATCCACGGGCGGACAATAATCCAGGGCACGAATACACATATTTAGGATGTGTTTGGAGCACTTTGAGGCCTCATTGGCGAGACGGTTTACTAGATCAGGATGTAGTTCGCCCTCGCTCAAAACGCCGGTGCCATCCGTCGCTAGCCTAAGCAGGTCAGCGATACGCCGTTTGTAGATAGCGATAAATGTCTCAAATACGGCCGCAACCAAAAGGGCTCCGCGGTCATGTGGCTCGTCGAGTGTCTGATAGTCATCCGGATCGGGCACCTTTGGCGCCCATCGAAGCGTATCAGGGTCGGTCTCACCGATCGCGCTTCTTAGGGCTCCGTATTGGCCTATCGCCTTACCGAATTGCTGTGCAAGTTCGCCCAGTAGGTTCTGAGAATCAAGCCGGCCCCGGGTCTTGGCGATTTGATGTTTTAGTACTTCGGGAAAAGAAAAATGCTGGAATAGGGCGACAATATCGGCAAATCCCTCATGAAACGCCAAAGTATCTTTATGGCTGGCTTCGATAAACCTGCGGTGCATTCCGTCAAGAAGGGCGTGTGTCGTTTCGTGGGCAATGATGTCATGCGAAAGA
>Ga0209023_10002692_pt1 | contig 21820 bp, 16 predicted proteins | sample LakOneMetagenome_FD_187468 | JGI IMG/M metagenome (GOLD analysis project Ga0209023, IMG submission 187468) | Freshwater and sediment microbial communities from Lake Erie, Canada (SPAdes) (version 2) | ecosystem: Environmental > Aquatic > Freshwater > Lentic | place: Lake Erie, Canada...
TGGGGGCGCAATCAAACCGGTGGCCGGGTGAAGCCGAAACGCTGGAACACGGCCTGCCCCTCGGCACTCATCATCCGGTCGAGAAAGGCCTGGGCCGCAACTGGGTCACCACCGCCCTGCAAACGTTGCAGCCGCGCTGCCGGATAGATAATCGGCACATGGCTGTCAGGCGGGAAGGTCGCAACCACCCGGACCCTGGACTCGGCACGGGCATCGGTCGCATACACAATGCCCAACGGGGCCTCATCACGCGCCACCAAGGCCAAGGCGGCACGGACGCTGTCTCCCGGCGCCAGCCGGCTCTCGACACTCGACCACAGGCCCAGGTGGGTCAGGGCCTGCCGGCCATAGCGACCCGCCGGGACGCTGAGGTCGGCCATGGCCAGTCGGCCATCACCCAATCGTCGCCCGAGGGCCGTCGTTGAGGTCAGGTCCACGGATTCGTCGGAGGTCCCGATCGGAGCGATCAGCACCAGACCGTTTCCGGCGACCCTCCGGCGGGTCGCAGTCTCGACCAGACCACGCGCGTCCAGCCAGTCCATCCACGCCTCATCGGCCGAGACGAACAGATCGGCCGGCGCCCCCTGGGCGATCTGACGGGCCAGCTGGGCGCTGCCGGCGTAGGTAATCCGGACAGTCCGCCCCGTCCGTTGCAGATGGTCGGCGGCAAGCGCATCCAGAACCTCGCGCAGGCTGGCCGCCGCAAATAGATCGATCGCCGGCGGACCTGCCGCGGGGCGGGGCGTACAGGCCGTCAGAACTGTGGCGGCGAGCAGAATCAGCCCTTCGCGCCGTCCCATGGCGGTTCCTGCCTGCCTCATCGACCCGCCCCCCACTGGTGGGCCATGCAGCCCTTCACCAGCTGTCTAGCATGGCCGGGGCGGCCGCCAGCGCAACGGCGATGGGGTCGATCTTGATTTTCATCAAGCCCCCGCCGGGCCCGCATCAAAGTGAATGGCCAGATGAGCGGCTATGCCTCATGGTGAGTTCGCTCCGAGCGGCCCGGCCTACAGCGTATCCACGCCATGGCTCGGTCGCCGGATCCGCAAGGATCGAGGGTGCCGGGAGAAATCCCTTCGCCTCCCGCATTTGGAAAGGAGCTTCCATGGCACTCGATGCCGCCCCCGCGGCCGACACCTTTGGTCGTCGGTTTCACTACCTCCGTCTATCCGTAACGGAGGTGTGCAATTTCAGCTGCACCTACTGCCTGCCGAACGGCTGGAAGAAGAGCGGACCGCTGTCCTTCCTGAGCGTCGACGAAATCCGCCGCCTGGTGGCGGGATTCTCGGACCTCGGGCTCAGCAAGGTCCGCCTGACCGGCGGTGAACCGACGGTACGCAAGGACTTCAACAGCATCATCAGCACCGTTGCGGCCTCGCCGGGCGTCGCCAAGGTCGCCGTGACCACCAATGGCTGGAACCTGACCCGCCACGTCGCCGACTGGCGCGCCTCGGGCCTCAGCCACATCAACATCAGCATTGACTCGATCGACCCGGAAATCTTTCGGCAAATCACCGGCCACGACAAGCTGAAGCAGGTTCTGACCGGCCTGGACCTGGCCCTGGCCGAGGGCTTCTCTGCCGTGAAGGTCAACGCCGTGCTGTTGCGCCAGACGGCCGAAGCCGGCTTCGACGACTGGGCCCGGTTCGTGCGTGACCGACCGGCCTCCGTTCGCTTCATCGAGCTGATGAAGACCACCGACAACCACGACTATTTCGCCACGCATCATGTGAAGGCCCAAGGCCTGCGTGACTGGCTGGATCGCAATGGCTGGACGGCCGGACCGCGGGCCATCGATGCCGGTCCGGCGCTCGAATATCGTCACCCTGACTATGCCGGATCCATCGGCGTGATCGCCCCCTACTCGCCCGGTTTTTGCGACAGCTGCAACCGGTTGCGGGTGACCTCACGGGGCAAGCTACGCCTGTGCCTGTTCGGTGACGGCGGCGTCGATCTGCGTGACCTGCTTCAGGATGACGATGACCGCGAACTTCTGCACGCCCGCATAGTCTCTGGCCTGACAGGCAAGACCTGGAGCCATCAGCTGGCCCAGGGCCTGTCCGGAGATCTGAAAAATCTGGCCCAGCTCGGCGGCTGATCAGCTCGGGACGTAACCGCAGCTTCGTCCGGTCGCCGAACTCCAGCGCTCGCTCTCGGCCTTGCCGATAATTCGGTTTGATGGCGGCATATGGTTGTCGATCAACGGCGACGGACGAGCCAACCGCTCAAGAGCTTCCGGCTGGCCGAGCGTAACCTCGCCTCCTCGCACAACCACGCCATATTTGGACAGGCTGGCGAAGGCGCGCGAGAGGTTTTCAGGCGTCATGCCCAGCAGCGAGGCCAGAACGCGCTTCTCGTGCGGCAAGACGATCGTCGCGGCCAGGTCCTGGCGAATGCGCTGGGTCACCAGATAGTTGGCCAGCCGTTCGGCCCCGCCGCGCAGCTTCTGATTCTTCACGGCACGCACCAGACCGCGGTAACAGCCGGAAAGTTCTTGGGCGACGGCGAAACCGAAGTCGGCGTCCTGTCGCATGACACGACGCAGGGCCTCGCCGGAGATCATCAGGATCTCCGACCGTTCGAGTGTCCGCGCAGACATCAAGGCGTCGGCATCCAGAACCACGGCGGCGAGGATGAAGGTCGAGACCGGGCGCAGCAGCGCCAGGGTCGTCTCCTTTTCCTTCCACGATCCCTGCAACTCCACCATGCCGTCCAGCAGCACATAGAGGAAGTCGACCGTATCGCCTTCCATCAGCAGGGTTGTCCCGGCCGGAAACCGCTGAAGAAAGGCCCCGCCGGCTACATCGCGAAACACCTCGGGCGAGGATCTGGAAAACAGCGGCAAGGCCTTAACCCGCTCGGCGTCGGACTCGCGCATGGTCATGATGGGCTCCGAATCTGGGTCAGGATAGCTTGGTCTCGCCTACAGGAATCGGGGGCAAAACCTTATGCCCTGTGCCCACAGCGGGCCTACCATTTGACCTTTATCAAACGCAACGGAAATCTTAAGCAATCGCGGACCTGAATAGGGTAAGTTTGCTCATGCTTCTCAGTCAACTACTCAACATAACGAGCCTTTAGCGGGCGCGAATTGACAAGGATCAATCGTCGTTCGCTGCACCGGAGATATTGAACATTGCAGACGGGCCGGAGAGCGGCCCAGCCCGATGGAGAAGACCGGAATGGTCTCCGATACCCAAGCGCCGGCCCCGGGGGCAAAGGCTGCACTCTGGGTCAGCACATTCGCTTTCACCGCCTGCTTTGCCGTCTGGACGATTTTCTCGATCATCGGGGTCCAGATCAAGGTCGACCTCAACCTGACCGAGGCCCAGTTCGGCCTTCTGGTCGGCACACCAATTCTCACCGGGTCGCTCTCACGGATATTCCTCGGCGTCTGGACCGGCCAGTTCGGCGGTCGCATCGTCAACCTGATCGTCATGGTCCTGGCTGCGGCGGCAACCTTCCTGCTGTCCTATGCAGAGACCTATGCCCAGTTCCTGGTCGCGGCGCTCGGCGTCGGTCTGGCGGGCGGGGCGTTCGCGGTCGGCGTCGCCTATGTCTCGAAATTCTACCCCGCCAACCGGCAGGGTACAGCGCTCGGCATCTTCGGAGCCGGCAATGTCGGGGCCGCCGTAACCAAATTCTCGGCCCCGTTCGTCATGTTGGCCTTCGGCTGGGAGGCAGTGGCACAAGTCTGGGCAAGCGTGCTGCTCGTTATCGCCATCCTGGCCTTCCTCCTGACGCAGGATGAGCCGGAAGTCGCCGAGCGCCGCCGCACAGGCGAGAAGCCGGTAACAGCCTGGATGCAGCTGACGCCGCTCAAGGACATCCGGGTCTGGCGTTTCTCGCTCTACTATTTCTTTGTCTTCGGCGGGTTCGTGGCCCTCGCTCTGTGGCTGCCGCACTACCTCACCGGAGCCTACGGCCTCGGCATCGGCGCCGCCGGCATGCTGGCCATCGCCTATTCGGTCCCCGGCTCTCTGTTCCGGGTGTTCGGCGGCTGGCTGTCGGACCGGATCGGCGCCCGCAAGGTCATGTATCTGACCTTTTCGCTGAGCGCCGCCTGCGCCTTCATCCTGGCCTATCCGGCCACGACCTATGTGGTCGACGGCATTGAAGGGCCGATCCAGTTCAAACTCGCCTTGAGCCTGCCCGCCTTCGTCGCGCTGGTCTTCGCGCTGGGCTTCGCAATGAGCCTGGGCAAGGCCGCAGTCTACAAGCACATCCCCGTCTACTACCCCGACCACGTTGGCGCCGTCGGCGGCCTGGTCGGGATGATCGGCGGTCTCGGCGGCTTCATCTTGCCGATCGCCTTTGGGGCCCTGAACGACCTGACCGGCGTCTGGACCAGCTGCTTCATGCTGCTGTTCCTGCTCGTCTCCGGAGCCCTGCTCTGGATGCATCTGGCCGTGCGCCGGATGGAGCGTCGACGCTCCCCCGGTCTGGCGACCCTCCCGGAATTCCCTGAACTGGCCGGCGTCGGACCCGATAGGGCCGCCCTCGTCTCCTCACGTGCGACCTAGAGAAGGACACCCATGTCCCGTCATGTTCTGAACGACTGGCGTCCGGAAGACCCCGAATTCTGGGGCTCAACCGGCAAGCGGATCGCCACCCGCAATCTGGGCATCTCCATTCCGAACCTGCTGCTGGCATTTTCGGTCTGGATGCTGTGGTCGACGGCCGCGACCCGTCTCAAGAGCATCGGCTTCGAGTTCTCGACCGCCCAGCTGTTCTGGCTGACCGCATTGCCGGCCCTGTCCGGCGCCACCTTGCGCATCTTCTACAGCTTCATGGTCCCCATTCTCGGTGGACGGCTCTGGACCACGCTTTGCACCCTGTCCCTCGCCATCCCGGCCATCGGCATCGGGTTGGCGGTGCAGGACCCCGCGACGCCCTATAGTGTTTTCGTGGTGTTGGCTCTCCTGTGCGGCCTGGGCGGCGGGGCCTTCGCCTCGTCGATGGCAAACATCGGCTTCTTCTTCCCCAAGGCCCAGAAGGGCAACGCCCTGGCCCTGAACGCCGGATTCGGCAACCTGGGCGTCAGCGTCCTGCAGTTCACAGCACCATTGGTGACGGGGATCGCCCTGTTCGGCTCCCTGTTCGGCGCCCCCCAGACCGTTATCGAGAACGGCGTGCAGCAGCATGTCTGGATCCAGAACGCGGGCTTCGTCTGGGTACCGTTCATCCTGATCGCCGCCGCCGCCGCCTGGTTCGGGATGAACGACGTAGCGTCGGCCCGGGCCTCGTTCCGGGAGCAGGCCGTGGTGTTCAAGCGCAAGAACAACTGGCTGATGTGCTACCTCTACATCGGCACCTTCGGGTCCTTCATTGGATTTTCCGCGGCCTTTCCCCTGTTGGGCAAGACCCTGTTTCCCGAAGTCAATATCCTGCAAATCGCCTTCCTCGGCCCTCTGGTCGGCGCCGCGTCGCGGGCGTTGACCGGCTGGGTTTCGGATCGCTGGGGCGGCCAGAACGTCACCCAGGTCGTCTTCTACGCCCTGATCGTCGGGGTGCTGGCCGTTCTCTACAGCGTCGGGGCCTTCGGCGGCGAACCGACCTTCAGCCTGTTCTTCGCCAGCTTCATTTGGCTGTTCTTCTGGACCGGCGTGGGCAACGCCTCGACCTTCCAGATGATCCCGGCCCTGGTGCGGACCGATATGCCGCGACTGATGCCCGACGGATCGCCGGATGAGCGCCTGAAACAGTCGGAACTGGAATCAGCCGCCATCGTCGGCTTCTCGTCGGCCCTCGGCGCCTATGGCGGCTTCTTCATCCCCTTGGCCTTTGCCAACTCGATGAAGGCGACGAGCGGCCCGATGACGGCCCTCTACATCTTCTGCGCCTTCTACGCGACCTGCGCGGTGGTCAACTGGGCCTACTACGCCCGGCCGCGCTCGACCCTGAACCTCTCCCTCAAAGCGGCAGTCTGATCATGAGCCATACCCTCGACCGCATTGCCTTCTTCACGCGCAAGACCGAGCTGTTTTCCGACAAGCATGGCGTCATGAACGACGACGACCGCAGCTGGGAAGAGGCCTATCGAAACCGCTGGCGCCACGACAAGATCGTGCGCTCGACCCATGGCGTGAACTGCACCGGCTCCTGCTCGTGGAAGATCTACGTCAAGGGCGGGATCGTCACCTGGGAAACCCAGCAGACCGACTATCCGCGCACCCGGCCGGACCTGCCGAACCACGAGCCGCGCGGTTGCGCACGCGGGGCCAGCTACAGCTGGTATCTGTATTCGGCCAATCGCGTGAAATATCCACTGATCCGCTCACGCCTGCTGAAGCACTGGCGCGCGGCGCGGGCCAGCCTGCCCCCGGTCGCGGCCTGGGCCTCGATCCAGGACGATCCGGCCGCACGCTCCGACTATATCCAGATGCGCGGATCGGGCGGCTTCGTCCGCGCTGAGTGGGACGAGGTCAACGAGATCATCGCCGCCGCCAATGCCCACACGATCAAGCGGTGGGGACCGGACCGGGTGTTCGGCTTCTCCCCCATCCCGGCCATGTCGATGCTGTCCTACGCAGCGGGGGCCCGGTACCTGCAGTTGATGGGCGGGACCTCCGGGTCCTTCTATGACTGGTACTGCGATCTGCCGCCGGCCTCGCCCCAGACCTGGGGCGAACAGACTGACGTTCCGGAATCGGCCGACTGGTTCAACTCCGGCTTCCTGCTGCTCTGGGGCTCCAACGTGCCGCAGACGCGGACGCCGGACGCTCACTTCTACACCGAGGCCCGCTATCGGGGCGCCAAGTCGGCGGTGATCTGCCCCGACTATTCCGAAGCCTCGAAATTCGCCGACCTCTGGCTGTCGGTCAAACAGGGCACGGACGCGGCCCTGGGCATGGCCTTCGGTCATGTGATCCTCAAGGAATTCCACGTCGACCGTCAGGTCCCCTATTTCCGGGACTATCTGCGCCAGTATTCGGACCTGCCGATGCTGGTCCGACTGGTTCCGCAGGACGGTGGGCTCGTGGCCGAACGTCAGCTGCGCGCCTCCGACTTCGACAAGTCTCTTGGTCAGAAGAACAATCCCGACTGGAAGACCGTCGTCATCGACGAGATCAGCGGCAAGGTGGTCGTGCCCAACGGCTCGATCGGTTTCCGCTGGGGCGAGGACGGCAAGTGGAACCTCGAGGAAAAGGACGCCGCGGGTCACGAGATTCGCCCGACCCTGGGTCTCAAGGACAACCACGACCAAGTCGTCGGCGTGCGCTTCCCCTATTTCGCCAACACCGCCACCAACGGCTTCGCCTCCAGCGACCACCCCGACGTCCTGGTTCGCAACGTGCCGGTCAAGCGCATGAAACTGAAGGACGGCGAGGCCCTGGTGGCCTGCGTCTACGACCTGTTCCTGGCCAACTACGGCGTGGATCAGGGCTTCGGCGGCGACCACATGCCCAACGACTTCAACGATCCGGAGCCCTACTCCCCCGCCTGGGCCGAAGGCATGACCAGCGTACCGCGGGATCAGATCATCGCCGTGGCCCGGGGCTTCGCCGGCAATGCCGAAAAGACCAATGGCAAGTCCATGGTCATCATAGGCGCGGCGATGAACCACTGGTTCCACATGGACATGAACTATCGCTCGGTCATCAACATGCTGGTGATGTGCGGGTGCGTGGGCCAGTCCGGCGGCGGCTGGGCCCACTATGTCGGTCAGGAGAAGCTCAGGCCCCAGTCGGGTTGGGCCCCGATCGCCTTCAGCCTCGACTGGTACCGTCCTCCGCGTCAGCAGAACGCCACCTCCTATTTCTACGCCCACACGGACCAGTGGCGTTACGAGACGGTGACACCCGCCGAACTGCTGTCGCCGACGGCGCCGGACGGCGACTGGTCGGGATCACTGATCGACTTCAACGCCCGCGCCGAGCGGATGGGATGGCTGCCGTCCTCGCCGGCCCTGAAGACCAACCCGCTCGAGGTGGCCCGCGCCGCAGAGGCGGCCGGGATCGATCCCAAGGCCTATACGGTCAAGGCGCTGCAGGACCGGTCGCTGGAAATGTCCTGTATGGACCCGGACGATCCGGCCAACTGGCCCCGCAACATGTTCGTCTGGCGCTCCAACCTGCTGGGCTCGTCCGGCAAGGGGCATGAATATTTCCTCAAACACCTGCTGGGGGCCAGCCACGGCGTCCAGGGCGTCGACCTGGGCGAAAGCGGCGGCGTGAAGCCGACCGAGGTGGTCTGGCGCGAGGAGGCTCCGGAGGGCAAGCTGGACCTGCTGGTCACGCTCGACTTCCGCATGTCGACCACGGCGGTCTATTCCGACATCGTCCTGCCGACGGCCACCTGGTACGAGAAGAACGACCTCAACACCTCGGACATGCATCCGTTCATCCACCCGCTGACGGCGGCGGTGGATCCGGCGTGGGAAGCCCGCAGCGACTGGGACATCTTCCGCGGTCTGGCCAAGACCTTCTCCGAGATCTGCCCCGAGGTTCTGGGAGTCGAAAAGGACGTCGTCCTGACCCCGATCCAGCACGATAGTCCCGCCGAGATGGCCCAGCCGTTCGAGGTCAAGGACTGGTGGAAGGGTGAATGCGAGCCGGTGCCCAACGTCACCATGCCGCAGATCACGGTCGTCGAGCGCGACTACCCCAACCTCTACAAGCAGTTCACCTCCATCGGCCCGCTGATGGAAAAGATCGGCAATGGCGGCAAGGGCCTGGCCTGGAACACCGAACACGAGGTCGAGTTGCTCCGCGCTCTGAATGGTGCGGTCCTCGATGAGGGCGTTTCCGAGGGTCGGGCCTCGATCCATGACGTGGTCGACGCCTGCGAGGCCGTGCTGATGATGGCGCCGGAAACCAACGGCGAGGTCGCCGTCAAGGCGTGGGCCGCTCTGTCCAAACAGACGGGACGCGACCACACCCACCTGGCCCTGCCCAAGGAGGACGAGAAGATCCGCTTCCGCGATCTGGTCGCCCAGCCGCGGAAGATCATCTCCTCGCCGATCTGGTCGGGCCTGGAGTCCGAGCACGTCTGCTACACCGCCAACTACACCAATGTGCACGAGCGGATTCCGTGGCGCACCCTGACCGGTCGCCAGCAGCTGTATCAGGATCACCTGTGGATGCGGGCCTTCGGCGAGGCGCTGTGCGTCTATCGTCCGCCGCTCGATATGAAGACCCTGTGGGTCCAGGGCCGCAAGCCGAACGGCGAGCCCGAGATCGCGCTGAACTTCATCACCCCGCACCAGAAATGGGGCATCCACTCGACCTATTCCGACAACCTGATGATGCTGACCCTCAATCGGGGCGGCCCCGTCATCTGGATCTCGGAAACCGACGCCGGCCGCATCGGCGTGGTCGACAATGACTGGGTCGAGCTGTTCAACGCCAACGGGGCGATCACCGCCCGGGCGGTGGTGTCGCAGCGCATCCGTGAAGGCACCACCTTCATGTATCACGCCCAGGAAAAGATCGTGAACACGCCGGGGTCCCAGATCACAGGCCGGCGCGGTGGCATCCACAACTCGGTCACCCGGATCGTACCCAAGCCGACGCACATGATCGGCGGCTACGCCCAGCTGTCCTACGGCTTCAACTACTACGGCACCGTCGGATCCAACCGCGATGAGTTCGTGGTCATTCGCAAGATGACCAAGGTCGACTGGCTCGACGAGCCGCTCGGTGACTTTTCCCAAGCCAAGGAACCTGCCTGATGAAGGTCCGCGCCCAGATCGGCATGGTGCTGAATCTCGATAAATGTATCGGCTGTCACACCTGCTCCGTCACCTGCAAGAACGTCTGGACCAGCCGCAAGGGGGTCGAATACGCCTGGTTCAACAACGTCGAGACCAAACCCGGCATCGGCTATCCCAAGGACTGGGAGAACCAGAAGCGCTGGAACGGCGGCTGGCGACGCAAGAAGAACGGCGACATCGAACCCCGGATGGGCGCGAAATGGCGCATCCTCGCCAAGATTTTCGCCAACCCGGACCTGCCGGAGATCGACGACTATTACGAGCCGTTCGACTTCGACTATGCCCACCTGCAGACCGCACCGGAGATGAAGCATTTCCCCACGGCCCGTCCGCGCTCGGCCATCACCGGCCAGCGGATGGAGAAGATCGAATGGGGCCCGAACTGGGAGGAAATCCTCGGCGGCGAGTTCGCCAAGCGGTCAAAGGACTACAATTTCGCCAACATCGAGAAGGACCTCTACGGCGAGTACGAAAACACCTTCATGATGTACCTGCCCAGGCTGTGCGAGCACTGCCTGAATCCGACCTGCGTCGCGGCCTGCCCTTCAGGCGCGATCTACAAGCGGGAAGAGGACGGCATCGTTCTGATCGACCAGGACAAATGCCGCGGCTGGCGGATGTGCGTCTCGGCCTGCCCCTACAAGAAGATCTACTACAACTGGGACTCGGGCAAATCCGAGAAATGCACCTTCTGCTTCCCGCGCATCGAGGTGGGCCAGCCGACCGTCTGCTCCGAGACCTGCGTCGGCCGCATCCGCTATCTCGGCGTGCTGCTCTATGACGCGGATCGTATCAGCGAGGCCGCGAGCGTCGACGAGAAGGACCTCTACCAGGCCCAACTCGACGTCTTCCTGGATCCCCACGATCCGGGGGTGATCGCCCAGGCCAGGGCCGACGGCGTCCCCCATGCCTGGATTGAAGGGGCCAAGCGCAGCCCGGTCTACAAGATGGCCATGGACTGGAAGATCGCCTTCCCGCTCCATCCCGAATACCGGACCCTGCCCATGGTCTGGTACGTCCCGCCGCTGTCGCCGATCCAGAACGCGGCGGCCGTCGGGGCGCTGGAGATGGACGGCGAGATGCCGGACGTGAACTCGCTAAGGATCCCGGTCAAATACCTCGCCAACCTGCTGACCGCGGGCGTCGAGGCCCCGGTGACCCTGGCGCTGCAGCGGATGCTGGCCATGCGCGCCTACATGCGGGCCAAGACCGTCGACGGCCGCATCGACCATGCCCTCGCGGCCAAGGTCGGCCTGACCGCGGCCCAGATCGACGACATGTACAAGATCATGGCCATCGCCGACTACGAGGACCGGTTCGTCATCCCCTCGGTCCATCGCGAGACCGCCGAGGACGCCTTCGACATCCGGGGTGGCTGTGGCTTCACCTTCGGCAACGGCTGTTCCGGGGGCCGCACCGAACTGGGCCTGTTCGGGCCCAACAAGCGCTCACACGCCAAACCTACAGCAGAGGTGGCTTGATCATGGCCCTGACCTATCGCGCCCTGGCCCTGATGCTCAGCTATCCGACCGCGGACATCCAGGCCACCGCCCCGGCGGCCATGGACGCCATCCGCTCGGAGGGTCTGGTCCCCGACCCGATCGTCCGGTCGCTGGAGAAGCTCGCCGGCATGCTGGAACACGACGACCTCTATGAGCTTCAGGAAGGCTTTGTGGAGCTGTTCGACCGCACCCGGTCGCTGTCGCTGAACCTGTACGAGCATATCCATGGTGAAAGCCGGGACCGGGGTCAGGCCATGGCCGCCCTGGTCGAACTCTACGCCTCCTACGGGCTGGAGCTGTCGGCCAAGGAATTGCCGGACCACCTGCCGGTCTTCCTGGACTTCCTGTCCACCCTGCCGGACGCTGTAGCGGCCTCCCTGCTCGGTGAAGGGGCGCATGTGCTGGCCGCCCTGACCGAGCGACTGCACAAGCGGGACAGTCCCTATCGCGCCGTCTTCGGGGCTTTGTCGAACCTGGCGGACGCGGCGCCCGATACCGACGCCGTTGCGGCCCTGATGCAGGAGCCGGACGAGGATCCCGACGATCTCGAAGCACTCGACAAGTCGTGGGAAGAGACCGCCGTCACCTTCGGACCCGGTGAGGCCGGCTGTCCCAAGGCGGATTCCATCCTGTCCGCGATGAACGCCGCCCCGCCCCCCGAAAAAAGCCGTCGCTCCGGCGCGGCCGCCTGAGGAATTCCGCTATGGACCTGAATTTCATCGCGTTCGGGGTTTACCCCTATATCGCCCTGGCCGTGCTGGCGATCGGATCAGTGGTGCGGTTCGACCGTGAGCAATACACTTGGCGGACCGGCTCCTCCCAGCTGTTGCGGCGCAAGCAGCTGGTGCTGGGCTCCATCTTTTTCCATGTCGGCATCCTGGCGATCTTCGGCGGTCATTTCGTCGGCCTCCTGACCCCGATGATCGTGTGGGACTTCCTCGGGGTCACCCACAGCTTCAAACAAATGCTGGCCATCGTCGCGGGCGGCAGTGCCGGGCTCCTGTGCCTGACCGGCGGCCTGCTGCTGCTGCACCGGCGGCTGTTTGATCCGCGGATCCGCAACACCTCCAGCTTCGGCGATATCGCCATCCTGGTGATCCTCCTGGTTCAGCTGTGTCTCGGACTGGCGACCATCCCGCTGTCCCTGGGACACCGCGACGGTAGCGAAATGGTGAAATTCATGAGCTGGGCCCAGGGCATCTTCACCTTCAACCCTTACAGCGCCGGGTTCATCGCCGACGTCAGCTGGGTCTTCAAGACCCACATCACCCTCGGCCTGACCATCCTGCTGATCTTCCCGTTCACCCGGCTGGTGCACATGTTGTCGGCGCCGATCTGGTACCTGAACCGTCGTGGCTGGCAGCTGGTGCGCAGCAAACGCCCGATGCCGCCGATGCGCCGCGCCCCGGAGCAGACCAAATGAGTGCCGTCATCGTCGTCGACGGGGTTGAACTCCCGGAGAGTCTCGTCGCCGAAGAGGCCCAGCACCATCCAGGCCCGACGATCGAGGCGGCCCGGAATGCCGCGGGTCACGCCTTGGCTATCAAAGCCCTGCTCCTGGACCGCGCCCACCGACTGGGTCTGTCGGCGGAGGCGGAGCTGGACGATGACGGGCGTGAGGAAACCCCCGAGGAAGCCCTCGTCCGCGCGGTTCTGGACTCCGAGATCACGATCGATCGTCCCGACGAAAGTGAATGTCGCCGGGTCTACGATGGTGCGCCGGACCGCTTTCGCACGCCCCGCCTGACCCAGGCCTCCCACATCCTGTGCGCCCCCAAGGGAGACGACGAGACAGCCTGGGCCGACGCCCGGGCCGTCGCCTTGGCGGCCATCGCCGAACTGGCTGACCATCCGTCGCGGTTCGCCGCCCTGGCAGCGACGCTCTCGGATTGTCCGTCCAAGGGAGTCGGCGGCTCCCTTGGACAGCTCTCGCCTGGTGACCTCGCACCCGAGGTCGAGGTCGGACTGGACAGGCTTCTGGCCGGCGAAACGGCGACCGAACCGGTCCGGTCCCGCTTCGGCTGGCACATCCTGCGCCTCGACCGCCGAATCGAAGGCCAGCGGCTGCCGTTCGAACACGTCCAGCCGCAGATCGCGCTCCATCTGGAAAGCCGCGCCTGGACCGCGGCGGCGACCCGCTATGTATCGGGGCTTGCAGCAGAGGCCCGTCAACGTGGCGTCGCGCTCACCGTCACCATCGACGGTGCCGTTTCCAACGGAGCCCTGTCACTGGGCGACCTCCTGAATAACCAGACCGCCGTCGCGGCCCGGCTTGAAACCTGGCTGGACGAGGCCGACCCCGCCCTGGCCATCCAGGCCCGACAGGTCGCTGAAGCGGCAGGGATCGGATTCGCGGCCTTTGTTCAGCGAGAGATCGCCAACTTTGCCCAGGGGGCCGGCGACGAAAGCTGGACCCGGCTGATCTCGGCCGCCCAGGGTTCGGACGACCCGGCGCTGGCCTGCGTGCAGGCGATCCTGAAGTCAAAACTGACGGTCAAGAAGAAGACCTTCACACTCATTCAAAGAAAATGAGATGAAGCCCCTTACCTCGTCCACCCTGCTGGCCCTTGCCCTGACGGTGGCTCCCGGCATGGCGCACGCCCAGTCTCCGGCCGGCGGTCCCGCCGTCGCTTCGACCCGGTCGGGCGATATCCTGTTCGACAGCCGCCTGCGCTACGAGGGCGTCAGTCAGGACGGACTCGACGATGCGACGGCCGTGACACTACGCGCGCGCCTCGGCTGGCAGAGCCCGGAACGATCGGGCTTCCGCCTGTTGGTCGAGGGGGAGGCGGTCGTGGCTTTGGTCGACGACTACAACGACACCATCCACGGTCCGGCCCACTATCCCGTGGTGGCCGACCCGGAGGGGATAGAACTGAACCGCCTGCAACTGACCTGGACCGGCCTCCCGGAAACCGAAGTCGTCCTGGGCCGTCAGCGTATTGTGCTGGGTAACGCTCGGTTCGTCGGCAATGTCGGCTTCCGTCAGAACGAACAGACGTTCGACGCCGTCAAGGTGACGACCCGGGCCCTGAAGCCGCTATCGGTGACCTATGTCTGGATCGACCGGATCCATCGGATATTCGGGAACGACAGCCCCGTCGGTGAATGGAATTCCGACAGCCACCTGATCAATGTCGAGGCTCCAACCCCGATCGGACGGCTGACGGCCTATGCCTATCTGCTCGATTTCGCCAATGCTCCGGCCGAGTCGTCGTTCACCTGGGGCGCGCGGCTCGAGGGCAGCCACGCCCTGTCTCCCGACTGGTCGACCGTTTATGCCGTCGACTATGCACGCCAGTCCGACTACGGCACCAATCCCGCCAGCTTCAACCTGGATTACGGACTGGTCTCTGCGGGACTGAAGCGCGGCCCTCTGACAGGTACCCTGGCCGTGGAGCGGCTGGAAGGCAACGGAACCCAAGCCTTCCAGACCCCGCTGGCGACCCTACATGCCTTCCAGGGATGGGCGGATGTCTTCTTGAATACGCCCAATGATGGACTGCGCGATGTGTCCGCCACGATCAGCTATGCCATCGCCCACCCGCCCGTCGGACACAGCGCCGCACTGACCGCCTCCTGGCGCGATGTTCACGACGCTGACGGATCGAACCGTTACGGTCGTGAGCTGGATCTGTCGGGACGACTGGTCCTGGATCCGCGCCGGGCCATCGAGATCAAGGCGGCCCGCTTCGACGGGGCGCAGGTTGCTTTCGCCGATCGCACCAAGGTCTGGGTCGCCATGGACTATCGATTCTAGACGCGATGGATTGGCAGGGAGATCATCTCGCATGAGCCAGACGCCGCAGATCGAACCTCTGCCCGCAGGGCTTGCCCACGAACCGCTGAACTGGCTGTTCGCTGAGCATTATCGCCAACGCCAACTGTCCCGCCTGATCGAACGCGTCGGCACCGCGACCGTTCTACTGCGCGAGGAGGCGGAAGAAATCCTGACCTTCCTGCGCCAGGACATGGCGCTTCACATCATCGACGAGGAAGAGGACCTGTTCCCTCTGCTCCGCCGCCGTTGTCTTCCCGAAGATGAACTCGGCCCCCTGCTGGGGTCGCTGTCGGCGGAGCATCGCGACGACATGGAGCAGACGCGGACCCTGAGCACCCTGCTGGAACGGGCGCTGGTCGAGGGGCAACCTCCGGGTCATGATCTGGAAACGCGCCGCCTGTTCACGGACTTCGCCCTTCATGAGCGTCGCCATATCGCGCTGGAAAATGCGGTCATCCTGCCGATCGCGCGCCTGCGCCTGACACCCCGGGATCTGCACGCCCTCAGCACCCGGATGGCCGCGCGACGGGGCGTATTCCTGGACAGCCCCGAAGCTGCGTTCCCACCGGATGGCCCGGAACCGGCGGGAGCGACGCCGTGATCGAGGAACTCCTTCGCAACAATCTGAAATGGGCATCGGCCAAGGCCCGGATCGATCCGGAGTATTTCCGACGGCTGTCAGCGCAGCAGCCGCCCGAATATCTCTGGATCGGCTGTTCGGACAGTTGCGTCCCCGCCAATGAGATCGTCGGCCTGGAACCCGGCGAACTGTTCGTCCACCGCAATGTCGCCAACCTGGCCCCGGCCCAGGACATGAACCTGCTGGCCGTCCTGCAGTTCGCCCTGGAGTCGCTGAAGGTTCGCCATATCATCGTCTGCGGCCACTACGGCTGCGGCGGGGTCCGGGCCGTGCTCGACGGGCAGCGCCACGGGATCCTCGACCACTGGATGCAGCGCGTACAACGGCTGTGCGAGGACCATGACCGCGAACTCACGGCCATCCATGACCATGAGGCGCGCATCAATTTCATCTGCGAGAAGAACGTGCTGACCCAGGTCCACGCCCTGTCCCGCAACCCCTTCATCACCGACGCCTGGAAACGGGGTCAGTCCCTGTCGATCCATGGCTGGATCTACTCCATTCACGACGGGCTGGTCCGGGACATGGAGACCACGGTCACGGGTCCCGACGACGTCAGCCGCCTTGAGCCTGTCCGCCCTCAACCCCGATCGCGGCCGCGAGCCGCCGGCAAGGGTCGGTCATCATGAGCATCGTCACGGCAGTTTTGGCCGGCGGGGTCGGGCAGCGGATCGGCGGGGCCAAGCCGGATCGGCCCTTCGCCGGGAGCCGCCTTTTGACCCATGCGCTGAAAGCAGCCCACGGATGGGGTGCCCCGGTGGTCCTGGTCCTGCGCAACCCGGCACAGGTCAGCGACGTCCTTGACCCGGTGATCCTTGACGACCCCAACATTCCCGGCCCCCTCGGAGGTCTGGCCTCGGCCCTGGCATGGGCTGATCTCAACGGCACCGATCGCGTCCTGACCATCCCGTGCGACATGCCCTTCCTACCCACTGACTTTCTGGTCCGGCTCGATCAGGCCCTGACGGATGACATCTCGGTCGCCGTCGCCGCCAGCGGCGGGCGACTGCATCCGATATGTGCCCTGTGGCGCATCACCGCCCTGTCCGTTCTCGTCCAGCGCGTCGGGGACGGACGGCTGTCCCTGAACGGTCTCAGCGAGGCGGCCGGCCGCGTCGTCGTCGACTGGCCGATCGACCCGCAGGATCCCTTCCTCAACATCAACACGCCTGATGACCTCGCTCACGCAGAGGCGATGACGATATGACCCCCCTATCCGAGCGCCTTCTGGACCACGCGACGCGCAGGTGCTGACAGGTTAACCCCGTCAAGTGGAAAGCCGCCCTGCCCTGCCCGAAATCAAGCGACCGCAGCCGCCCAGACGGACGCCGCCTCGGCGCGAAAGCGGCGAAGGGTGGGTCTGCTGATCAAATGGCGCTCGATATTGAAGGTGTTGTAAATCGCTGCGTGGGTGGTGAGGAATCTCTGGGCTGAGGCTTGGGATTTGAGCCGCTGCTGCTGGCGTTCTCGCCGTCGGATCGGGAGGTGGGAGTTCTCCGCTCGATTGTTCTCCCGAAGTCGGCCAGGTCGATGAAGGTGCCGCAGTTCCAGCCTGTCGAGCGCTGCCCCGTAGGACAAGAGGCCGTCGGTCGTAATCGTCTGCGGCTCCACCGGCTGGTTGCGCAACAGGCGTCGAAGAAGCCTCAGCGCCGCCTCTGTGCCCCGCCGACGCTGGACCACGAGGTCCAGACCTCGCCTTCATCATCGACCGCGCGCCACAGATACATCCGCCTTCCGCCGATCCAGCAGACCATTTCGTCCAGGCGCCAGCGAGGCGAGGGCGCCGGGCTATCAGCGGCCCGAACTTGGTCGTCCAGCATCGGATCGTCTCGTAGCTGACGTCGATCCCCCGCTGCGCCAGCAGTCCTCGACGTCGCGAAAACTGAGGCTGAACCGGAAATACAGCCACACGGCATGACGGATGACGCCCGCCGGAAAGCGGTGGCGCTTGAACGAAATCGGCTTCACGAAATATCTTCCCCGCCAGCGGCTTACAGCCGAATTACCGGAGGCCTTTTAGCGTTCGCCTGACAGCACCACCATGACGGCCCCTCCAAGGCCTTTGCCCTTCTCCAGGACACCCTGACCTATGTTTGCTAATGCGAGCCATTCACAGTAAGGCTCAACGATGCGCTCCTTCATTCGGCTGCTCTTCCTGGCGTTCGCACTGGTCGTGGCGGGTCAGACTCAGGCCCAGACTTCGACAGCCTCGGAAGCCCAGGTCGCCTGGCGCCTTCTGGACTATGTGTCAGTCGACTACGCCGGTGCCGTTGCGGACGGGCAGATCATCAACGCCGCCGAGTATGGCGAGATGACGGAGTTCGCCGGCCAGATCCGGACCCGGATCGACGGACTGCCGCAGACCGGTGCCAAGGCCGACCTCGTTCACAGCGCCGCCCAGCTCGAAGGGCGGATCCGGTCCAAGGCGGCCCCAGCTGCCGTTGGCGCCGAGGCCAAGGCCCTCGCGGGCGCCCTGCTCGCCGCCTATCCAAGTCCGCTGGCCCCTTCCTTCCCGCCAGATCTTGCCAGAGGCGCGACGCTCTACAACGCACAATGCGCGGCCTGCCATGGTGTCTCCGGACGTGGCGACGGCGAGGCGGCACAGGGGCTTAATCCGGTGCCGATCGCCTTTGCCGATGTGGAACGCGCCCGCCAGCGCAGCGTGTTTGGTCTCTACCAGGTGATCGAACAGGGTCTGGACGGCACCGCTATGGCCAGCTTCGCGGACCTGCCGGTCGAGGATCGCTGGGCCCTCGCCTTCTATGTCGGTCGCTTCGCCTTTACCGACGCCGAGGCCGACGAAGGCGAGCGACTTTGGAAGAGCGATGCCTCGATCCGGGCGGCCTTCCCCAACCTCGCGGCGGCCACCCTGGCGACGCCCGCCGATCTGGCCACGCGCATCGGCGAGACCAGGGCCCGGGCGATCACCGCCTATCTTCGCCGTCATCCGGAAGCGGCGCTCCAGGAAACTGGTGGGACGCTCACCCTCGCCCGCACACGACTGACGGAAAGCCTGGCGGCCTACCGCCGTGGCGACCACAAACAGGCCACCGATCTGGCGCTTTCGGCCTATCTCGACGGCTTCGAACCGGTCGAGCCGGCGCTGGGCACCCGTGACGGGGCGTTGTTGCGCCGGATCGAGACGGCCATGACCGAACTCCGCGCGTCCATCGGAAGCGGCGCCCCGGAAGCTGATGTCGCCTACCGGACCGAACGGTTGACCGCCCTGCTCGACACCGCGGAACGGGCTCTGGCTCCCCAACAGGCCGACAATGTCGGGAGCTTCATCGGTGCCCTCACCATACTGCTGCGCGAAGGGCTGGAGGCGCTGTTGATCGTCGTCGCCATGATTGCCTTCCTGCGCAAGGGTGAACGCCCTGAAATGCTACGCTATGTCCACGGCGGCTGGATCTCGGCGCTGGCGGCCGGCGGTGCCACCTGGGCGTCGGCCACCTTTTTCATCTCAATCAGCGGCGCGAACAGGGAACTCACTGAAGGGTTCGGATCGTTGCTGGCCGCCGTCGTCCTCGTGTCGGTCGGCATCTGGATGCACGGCAAATCCCATGCCGACGCCTGGCAGATCTATATCCGCAACAAGCTGACAAAGGCGCTGTCCGGGCGATCGGCGTGGTTCCTCTTTCTGCTCGCCTTCGTGGTGGTCTACCGAGAGGTATTCGAGACGATCCTGTTCTACGCCGCCATCTGGAGCCAGGGCGGTCATCTGGGCATGCTGGGCGGTGCCCTGGTAGCTATCGCCATTCTTGCGATCCTCGCCTGGGCCCTGCTGACCTACAGCAAACGCTTGCCAATCGGCCGCTTCTTCTCCCTGAGCTCCATGCTGATGGCCGGATTGTCCGTCGTCCTCATCGGCAAGGGCGCGGCCGCCCTGCAGGAGGCCGGCTGGATCGATGTCCATCCCCTCGCCTGGGTCCCGCGCCTCGACATCCTTGGTGTCTACCCCACCGTTGAGGGGGTCGTGGTCCAGCTCGTCACCATCGGCGTGTTGATCGTCGGATTCCTTCGCACATCTGGTCCGAGACCGGTTGGACCGTCCGCCGGATGAACGGACGAGCCGATACCTCTCGATCTTGAACTTGCGATCCGGCGCAATCGACAAGCAAGTCGACCCAACTCGTCATTCTTGGCGATTTATGGTAGCAGCCCCATTTCGCCATATCTGGCGACTAATGGCGATTTTCTCTCGTCATATTGCCGCCGGATCCGGCACTCTCATTGTCGCTTACGACGCGCAACGACCGCCGGGTCGCCGGCATCACGCGGGCCGTCTGGCATGCGCCCTGCCCCGTCTGCGGCCCGGATAGACGATCAAGCGGCGCGCCTCCCCCAGCCTTTCACCCCGCTAGTTTCGTCCCGGCTCCGTTCCCGGGAGCCGCACCCCCATGCCGCTGCGACGACGGCAGTGAGGCGCTCGGTGCCGCGGCGATGCCGCGCCATCAATGCGGACGGAACGTGACCCCGTGAACGATTTGATCGACGGTAGTCGCGTGTCATCGGGCTTGATCGGGACCTCTCCGAACACCTAACGAAACCCACCGATCCAGTCCGATACCTGATCGCGTGAGCCCGCCGCCGCGCGTTCAAGGCCAACCTTGCCCAGGATGGCCAGATGCGAGCTTGCGGTGTCCGGATGGCGCGACATGTCCATGCAGATCGACAGCACCGCCTCGTGGAGCTCTCCCTTCTGACACAGGGCCAGCGCCCGCGCCTTGGCTTCGTCGACATGCGTATTGGCCTCGAACGGCGGGGTCTCCTTAATGGGCGCGGCCATATGTCCGGGCCGGACGAGATGGTTCGCCCAGGACTCCAGCGCTGCTCGCTTCTCCGGCACATAGGTGTACCGGTCATAGACGCTGGTGACCGCCGCGCCTTCGTTAGGGGTGTGTCCGAGCACCAGGCCAACCACGAAGCGGGTAACACCGTAGCGCCCGGTCAACGTTGTCGCCCCGGATCGCCGGACGTCATGGGGCGACCCCACCGCCAGCTTTCGGCGCATGCAGGTCCGCGCGAATGCGCGGGTGATGGCGTGCGGATCCAGGTGTTGCCCCGGGGATCTGGCGGATGGAAAGAGGTAGGGGCTGCCCGGATCAAGCGCCCAGGCCACCTCCAGGATCTCGAGCGCATCGGCCCCGAGGGGCACGACGTGCTGATGTCTGGCCTTGGCTCGCTCGGACGGGATCGTCCAGATCTTCGCCGCGCGGTCGAACTCGGTCTTGAGGGCTCCGGCGATCTCGTTGCGGCGGGTCAAGGTCAACATCAACAGCTGGATCGCGAGTCCCATGACCGGTTCCAGTCGCGCATGGACTCCGGCCGTCTTCTCACCCGGGGCGCGCGGCACCGACGCCTCCGACGCCACGTCCCAGAGCGTTCTCAGGGCCGCGTCGGCGAACATCCGTTCACGCGGCGTCAGCGCCAGCGGCCGGGCCAGGCCGAGCGCGGGATTGGCCTCGATCCGCTCTTCGAGCACCGCGAAGCCGAGAACAGCGTGAAGCAGGGAACCGATCGACGCCACGCTGGCGGCCGCCATGCCGGTCTCGGTCACTAGGGTCCGCATGAATATCTTGACGTCGGCGCGCCGGATCTCCGTGAACGGTCGTGACCCCAGTCGCGGCTGAATGTGGTTGCGCCACATCTGACGTTCGTTGCTGAGGGTGACCTCCCGCTTCGGCCGGCGGCGCCCTCCGTGGAGTCCCATCGTCGCGGCCTGCCAGTAGGCCTCGGCGAGTTCGTCGAGGGTTTCGCCGGTTCGCGCCCGTTCGCGGGCGGCGGTCTTTTCCGCGACGGGATCCCCACCGTCCACCACCGCGATGCGCAATCCCGCGACCTTGGCGCGTGCCTCGGCCAGCGACAGGTCGGGGTAGGCGCCGAGGCCGAGACGTCGCCTCGTTCCGTTCGCGGCGACATAGCGGAACTCGAATTGCTTCACCCCCGTGGGAAAGACGCGAACTCCCAAACCCCGGCTACCGCGGATCCCCATCTCGTAGACCTTGTCAGCGGGTTTCAGCCCAGAGATCTGACGGTCCGTGGTAAGTAGAACGCGGGCCACAATGCGCTCTCCTCGCGCCTGCGCTGCAAATCAAACGCGTCCCAACTTAGCAGTTTCTGGGGCGCTGGTGGGGCGCCAGATGAAGAATTTCCCGAAAAAGCAAGAAAAGTGCCGAAAA
>Ga0209023_10002693_pt1 | contig 21819 bp, 22 predicted proteins | sample LakOneMetagenome_FD_187468 | JGI IMG/M metagenome (GOLD analysis project Ga0209023, IMG submission 187468) | Freshwater and sediment microbial communities from Lake Erie, Canada (SPAdes) (version 2) | ecosystem: Environmental > Aquatic > Freshwater > Lentic | place: Lake Erie, Canada...
CCGAGCGATAACTGTCCTTGAGCGAGGCGGCCGCCTTGCGGAGCGGTGACATGGCGGCGCCGACCACCGCCTGACCGACGCCGCCAGCGCCGCCCCCGACTGCGGCCGCGCCGGTCTTCCCGGCTGAACCGAGCGCATAGGCGCTGTTGGCCGCGCCCGAGGTGAAGGCGGCGCCTCGCGCGGCACCGCCGACCGCGCCCGCCGCCGCGCCGACGCCGAGGCGGGCCGCAGCGGCGCCACCGGCCAGCGCGCCACCGGCTGCGAGCACGGTTCCCGCTGCGGCCCCTGCGCCAAGCGCCGGGCCGCCAGAGACGATGCCATTGGCGATCGACGGGCCGAAGATGCCGAGGCCGAGCAGGCAGAGCGAGGCAAGCGCGACCGCCATCGCGTCCTCGATGCTCGGCTGCGCGCCGCCGAATCCGGCGCGGAACTCGTCGAACAAGGTCGAGCCGATGCCGACGATGACGGCGAGCACCAGCACCTTGATTCCCGACGAGATCACCAGGCCAAGCACGCGCTCGGCCATGAAGGCGGTCTTGCCAAACAGGCCGAACGGAATCAGCACGAAGCCGCACAGCGTCGCCAGCTTGAACTCGATCAGCGTCACGAAAAGCTGGATCGCCAGAATGAAGAAGGCGAGGATGACCAGCAGCCAGGCAATCAGCAGCACCGCGATCTGGATGAAGTTCTCGAAGAACGCGACCCAGCCCATCAGGTCGGAGATCGACTGGAGGATGGGTTCGCCGGCCTCCAGCCCGACTTGCGCGACGCGGCCCGGCTGGAGCAGCTCGGCGGCGGTGAAGCCCGTGCCGGACGCTTTCAGTCCGAGCCCGGCGAAGCTCTCGAAGACGATACGCGCGAGGCTGTTCCAGTTGCCGATGATGTAGGCGAAGACGCCGACGAACAGGGTCTTCTTGACGAGGCGCGCAATGATGTCGTCGCCTTCACCCCACGTCCAGAACAGCGCGGCCAGGGTCACGTCGATGACGATCAGGGTGGTGGCGATGAACGCCACCTCGCCGCCGAGCAGGCCAAACCCGCTGTCGATGTAGCGGGTGAAGACGTCCAGAAAGCGATCGACGACGCCGGTGCCGCCCATGTCAGTTCTCCTGTGCCGACGTATCGTCGGCGATGCGGGCAGCGGGTCGCGCGCCGGGCGCGAGGAACCGGCGACGGTTCTCGGCCCAGGCGCGCAGGCAATCGGGGTCGCTTGCCCCGGCCGCGCCGATCGACTGGCAGCGGCGCAGCTCGATCAGCAGCGGGTCCGTCGCCGAGGTGTCGGCGACGGCCGCCGACTCCGCGCGCGGGGGCTCGGGCGCACGGCTCATCTCGATCGCCGTCATTGTGATAGCGATGGCGACGAAGATGACCGCGCCGATGCGCGCGAGGAGCTTGCTGTCCATGACGATCAGTCGTGGAACATGCGGGCGTTGCCCGGCTGGTAGCCGGTGGACCGCGTCAGGAAGCGGCGGAGCCGTTCGCGGCTTTCGGCTTCGACGGCCGCGTTGCGCGCCGAGTCCAGCGCCTGCGCCCGGCCCTGCGCGGCAAGCAGCGCCGTCAGGTCCGCGAGCTGCTGCGATTGCAGCGCGAGAAGCTGGTTGCCCGCCTGCGCGGCCTGGAGCGCGCCCGTCGCCGACTGGCTCGACGTGACCAGGCCGTCCATCGTAGTGCGCGCGCCGTCGATATTGCCGACGACGCCGGCCTGAACGCGAAGCGCGTCCTCGAACGCCCCGACGCTATCTTCCCAGCGCGCATTGGCGTTGGCGACCATTTGCGCGTGGGTGCCGGTGAGCGCCGCGCCCTTGTAGCGGCCGTTGAAGACCTGCTGGACGCTCTGCACATCGTAGGCGATGCGCTGCGCCTCGCCGAGAAGCTGCTGGGTGCGCTGCACTTGCTGCTGCAACTGCTGGAGCGAGTTGAACGGCAGCGACGCCAGATTGCGCGCCTCGTTGATGAGGCTGGTCGCCTGCTGCTGGATTTGCTGGATCTGGTTGTTGATCTGCTGGAGTGACCGAGCGGCCGTCAGCACGTTCTGCGCGTAATTGGTCGGGTCATAGACGATCCCGCCGAACTGAGCGTGCGCCGGCGTGGCGGCGGTGATGCCGATCATGCTCGACGTGGCGATGGCGCCAGCCAGCATGGCGCGGCGGAGGGTATTGGGTTTCATGGGGCCATGTCCTTCAAGGCAAGGGGGAGCTGGCCGGCATCTTCCCGGCGACCGGCCAGCGGATCGGGTTGGGGTTCGGGAAGAAGTTCGACCGCCCAGGCCAGGCCACGATGGCGCAGCCACTCGGCGGCGAAGCGCTCGCGGCCGTGGGTCTCGACCAGCTCGGCGATGCGGAGCTGATCGGTCTTGGAAGACGCGGCGGCGAAGGCCAGCGCGACCTCGCCCAGCCCCAGCTCGAACAGCCGGTTGCCGCGCCGCGACTGGCAGTAATAGTCGCGCTTGGGCGTCGCTCTGCTGAGGATTTCGATCTGGCGGGCGTTGAGGCCGAACCGTTCGTAGATGGCGGCGATCTGCGGCTCGGCCGCGCGCTCGTTCGGCAGGAAGATGCGTGTGGGACAGCTCTCGATGATCGTCGGCGCGATGCTGCTGCTCTCGATGTCGGCGAGGCTCTGCGTGGCGAAGACGACACTGGCGTTCTTCTTACGCAGTGTTTTTAGCCATTCGCGGAGCTGCGCGGCGAAGTCCGGGCTATCGAGCACCAGCCAACCCTCGTCGATGATGATGAGCGTCGGCGAGCCATCCAGCCGGCCCTCGATCCGATGGAACAGGTAGGTCAGGACGGCTGCGGCTGAGCCGGCGCCGACCAGGCCCTCGGTCTCGAAGACTTGCATGTCGGCTTTGCCCAGCCGCTCGGCCTCGGCGTCGAGCAGCCGGCCCCACGGCCCGCCGATGCAATAGGACGCGAGCGCCTGCTTGAGCTGCTGGCTCTGCAAAAGCACCGCGAGGCCGGTCAGCGTGCGCTCCGACATGGGCGCGCTGGCAAGCGAACCTAGCGCCGACCAGATATGCTCCTTGGCCTGAGGATCGACCACAACGCCTTCACTGGCGAGGATCGCTGCCAGCCATTCCGCCGCCCAGGCCCGTTCGGCCGGATCGTCGATATGGGCGAGCGGCTGGAGCTGGACGCCATCACCGGCCTCGTCGGCAAGCATCCCGCCCAAATCCTGCCAGTCGCCGCCCATGCCGAGCGCGGCGGCGCGGATCGAGCCGCCGAAGTCGAAGGCGAAGACCTGCGCACCCTCATAGCGGCGGAACTGCATCGCCATCAGCGCGAGCAGCACCGACTTGCCGGCGCCAGTCGGGCCAACGATCAACGTGTGACCGACATCGCCGACGTGAAGGGAAAACCGGAACGGGGTCGATCCTTCGGTCTTGCCGTAGAGCAAGGGGGGCGCACCGAAATGATCGTCCCGTTCCGGCCCCGCCCATACCGCTGACAGGGGGATCAGGTGGGCGAGATTGAGCGTGGAGATCGGGGGCTGGCGAACATTGGCGTAGGTATGGCCGGGAAGACTACCCAGCCATGCCTCGATCGCGTTCATACCCTCCGGGATGACTGTAAAGTCGCGGCCCTGGATGACCTTTTCGGCAAGGCGCAGCTTCTCGGCGGCGATGGCGGGATCGCGATCCCACACCGTCACCGTCGCGGTGACATAGGCCATTCCGGCATAGTCGGCGCCCAACTCCTGCAACGCGGTGTCGGCGTCGGCGGCCTTGTTCGAGGCGTCGCTGTCGAGCAGCGTGCTCGCCTCGTTGGTCATCACCTCCTTCAAGATGGCCGCGACGGACTTGCGCTTGGCGAACCACTGTCGCCTGATCCTGGTCAACAGCTTGGTCGCATCGGTCTTATCGAGCATGATCGCGCGGGTGGACCAGCGATAGGCGAAGGCCAGGCGGTTCAGTTCGTCGAGCAGTCCCGGAAAGGTCACGCTCGGGAATCCGACGATAGTGAGCGTGCGGAGATGGTGGTCGCCGAGTTTCGGCTCCAGCCCGCCGGTAAGCGGCTCATCGGCAAGCAGCGCGTCGAGGTGCATCGGGGTTTCCGGCACGCACACGCGCTGGCGCCGGGTCGAGATTGTGCTGTGCAGATAGGTCAGCGTTTCAGCGTCATCGAGCCAGCGGACCTCGGGCACGAAGCCTTCCACAAGATTGAGCACGCGGTCGCTGCGATCAGTGAAGCCCTTGAGCACCTCCCACGGATCGACGCCCGACGTTGACTGGCCCTCGTAGAGCCAACCTTCGGCGCGCGCGGCTTCCTCGGCCGACGGCATCCACAACAGCGTCAGGTAATAGGCGCTCTCGAAATGGGCGCCTTCCTCGCGGAACTGTTCTTGCCGCTCCATGTCCACCAGCGCGGAAACGGGATCGGGGAACGTGGCATCGGGATAGTCGAGCGCGGGCGAGCGCTGCGCTTCGACGAAGATCGCCCAGCCAGAGCCGAGCCGGCGCAGCGAGTTGTTCAACCGAGCGGTTGTGGCGACCAGCTCGGCGGGCGTCGCACTGTCGAGATCGGGACCACGAAAACGGGCCGTTCGTTGAAAGCTGCCGTCCTTGTTCAGAACGGCACCCTCACCGACCAGCGCCGCCCAGGGCAGGAAATCGGCGAGATGCGCCGCTTTGTTGCGATATTCGCGCAAGCTCATCATGGCTGCATCCATGTCGGGTAGCGGAGGTGGCGACGGGCGACGTCCACGAATTGCGGATCGCGCCGCGCCGCCCAGACCGAGAGGGCATGGCCGATCGCCCAGATGACGAGACCGGCGATCCACAGACGAAGACCAAGGCCGATCGCGCCTGCCAGCGTGCCGTTGACGATGGCGAGGGCGCGGGGAGCACCGCCGAGCAGGATCGGCTCGGTCAGCGCCCGGTGGACCGGGGCGTGGAAGCCCAAAATCGGTTCGTTCCCGTCGAACATCAGACGAGCGCCCCGCCGCCGAAACTGAAGAACGACAGGAAGAAACTCGACGCGGCGAAGGCGATCGACAGGCCGAACACGATCTGGATCAGGCGCCGTCCGCCACCTGAGGTGTCGCCGAAGGCCAGTGTCAGGCCGGTCACGATAATGATGATGACCGCGATAATCTTGGCCACCGGCCCCTCGATGGATTGGAGGATCGACTGGAGGGGTGCTTCCCAAGGCATCGACGATCCCGATGCATGGGCGGGCGCGGAAATGGTAAGCGCGATCACGCTGGCGGTGGCGGCGAGCATGGCGCGGCGTGCGCCGTGCCGAAGGGCATGGATCATGGTAGGTCTCCCGGTTGGGCGGTGAAAAAGGGCGTGAGGCGGTAATCGCCGCTGGCCGGGTCAAGCCCTTCGACGCGGGCCAGCTCGGCGAGGCGGCGGCCGTGCCCGTCACGGACCAGCACGGCGATGAGGTCGATGGTCTCGGCCAGCAGCGCGCGCGGGACCGTGACGACAGCCTCCTGAATGAGCTGCTCCATACGGCGCAGCGCGCCGAGCGCGGTGCCGGCGTGGATGGTGCCAATGCCGCCGGGGTGGCCGGTCCCCCAGGCTTTGAGGAGGTCAAGGGCTTCCGCACCGCGCACCTCGCCGATCGGGATGCGGTCGGGCCGCAGACGCAGTGAGGACCGGACAAGCTCGGAGAGCGAAACGACGCCATCCTTGGTCCGCATGGCGACGAGGTTGGCCGCGGAGCATTGCAGCTCGCGCGTATCCTCGATGAGGACGATCCGGTCGGTGGTCTTCGCCACCTCGGCGAGTAGCGCGTTGACGAGCGTGGTCTTGCCGCTGCCGGTGCCGCCCGCCACGAGGATGTTGGCGCGGGTCTCGACGCCGTGGCGCAACGCCTCAGCCTCGGCCGGCGACATGATGCCGGCGCGCGCGTAGTCGTCGAGAGTGAACACGGCGACGGCGGGCTTGCGGATCGCGAAGGCGGGCGCGGAGACGACGGGGGGCAGCAGCCCCTCGAACCGCTCACCGCCCTCCGGCAGCTCGGCCGAGACGCGGGGGCTGCGGGCATGAACCTCGACGCCGACATGGTGCGCGACCAGGCGCACGATGCGCTCGCCATCGGCAGCGGACAGGAGTTCGCCGGTATCGCTGATCCCTTCGCCGAGCCGATCCAGCCACAGCCGGCCGTCCGGGTTCAGCATCACCTCGATCACGGCGGGGTCGTCGAGCCAGGCCGCGATCGACGATCCCAGCGCCGTGCGCAGCATCCGCGCGCCGCGTGATTTCGCCTCGGATCGGATCGGCTGGATGGTCAAGACTTGGCCCCTGCAATGGACCGGGCGAACCGCCGCCCGGCGTCAGGAGCACATCAAGAGACGCAGAAATATTGGCACCGCAACAGATACTTGGGGGCGTAGTAGAGACGGCGGCGGATACGTTGCCAACGGCGGGTTGGACTTCTGCCAAGTGAGAGCAAAGGGGCTAACTACCGCACAGCATGACGTCGCGAATCGGAAACCCAAGTTGGGCATGCTTCCATTCGCCGAATCGGAGCCTGACGGTAGCTTTCGACAGCACTAGAATGCAGGCGCTCCGGCAGGTCACCCGCTCAGCGGAGACTGGAACTGGCCAGCAGCGGTCTGGCTGACATCGAATCTCAAAATGAAAATCGCAGCCGTCCGGGGGAGACGGCCGCGATTCATCGTGGGCTACCCCTCTGTTCAGAGGGAGTATTTCTTAGGTTAAACGGAGGTGATTGCATCAAGTTGTGCCTTGACCTTGGCTGACAGTTCAAGGCTGGCCGCGGCGAGATTTTCCGCCAGATGGATCGGGCTCGAAGTCCCCGGGATAACGAGCAGATTGGGTGAGCGCGCCAGCAACCATGCCAACGCCGTTTGCATTGGGCTCGCACCGACGCATGCTGCGATTTCGGACAGGCTGACCGATTGGATGGGGCTGAACCCACCCAACGGGAAAAACGGAACATAGGCGATGCCCTGGGCGGCCAAGGAGTCAATCAAGGCATCGTCGCTTCGGTGGATGAGGTTATACTGATTCTGCACACAGACGACAGGAGCGATAGCCTGAGCCTCGGCCACTTGCATCGCGGTGACATTGCTGAGCCCAAGGTGCCGGATCAAACCCTGTTCGCGCAAATGGGCTAAGGTCGAAAATTGCGCCTCCAGCGATTCTTCGCTGGGCGCGTGAATGTCGCCCATCATGCGCAAATTCACCACTTCGAGTTGCTCGAGTCCCAGGTTGCGCAAATTGTCATGGACCGCGCGGGTCAAATCATCCGCACTTTGCGCCGGTAGCCAGGAGCCGTCCGCACCGCGCATCGCGCCGACTTTGGTAACGACCACAAGATCGTCCGGATAGGGATGGAGCGCCTCCCGGATGATCTGGTTGGTCACATGCGGGCCATAGAAATCGCTGGTATCGATGTGGTTGACTCCGCCCTCCACGGCGGCGCGCAGCACGGCCACGGCCGCCTCACGATCTGGTGGCGGGCCGAACACACCGGGGCCGGCAAGCTGCATCGCACCGTAGCCCATTCGATTCACGAGGCGGTCGGCGAGCTCGAAGGTTCCAGCGGTGGCAAGATCGGTCATGGCGCGTCTCCAGAAAAGCGTGTCCGGTCGATATGGACTTCCCCGCAACGTTCGATAAGTCACGCCCTCCAGCACGGGTTGTACGGAATATCGCGCAATGGAACTCGATGAACTCTCCGCATTCGTTTCTGTCGCGCGAGCAGGTGGTTTTCGCGAAGCTGCGCGCTTGTCGGGCAGTTCGGCCTCCGGGCTCAGCGAAGCATTGCGGCGTCTGGAAGCACGGCTCGGGGCGAGGCTGCTTCACCGTAGCACCCGCAGTGTGTCGCTGACCGAGACGGGCGCGCGGCTTTTCGAGCGACTGTTGCCCACCCTCACGGAAATCGGTGCGGCTCTCGAAGCCGTTCACGCAGGGACCGATGAGCCGGCCGGTACTCTGCGACTGAATGTGCCGGCGAACGTCGCACAAACCGTGTTGCCGGCCATTCTCCCCGAATTCTTGCGTATCCATCCTCAAGTTCGCGTGGAAGTGACAGTGGAAGACAGCTTCGTGGACATTCTCGCCGCCGGGGCTGATGCGGGCATCCGCTACGAGGAACGCCTGGAGCAGGACATGATCGCGGTCCCGATCGGGCCGCGCGCACAACGCATCGTCACCGCCGCAGCCCCGGCCTACCTCGCCGCTCGGGGGTATCCCATGCACCCACACGACCTGCTTGGCCACGCCTGCATGCGGTTGCGATTTTCCAGCGGCGCTTGCGCCATGTGGGAGTTTGAAAGAGATGGTCAGACGCTGCAGCTCGACCCGTCGGGACCGCTCCTTATACAACCTGGCTCCGCTTGTGATCTCCTCGTCGAGGCAGCCGTTGCGGGGCTGGGGGTCGTCCACCTGTTCGAGGACTGGCTAGCTCCTCATTTACGTAGCGGCGCACTGGAAAGAATTCTCGATGATTGGGCGGCACCCTTTTCCGGGCCGATGCTCTACTATTCGGGGCGCCGCCAGTTGCCCCCACCGCTGCGTGCTTTCGTCGATTTTGCCCGATCGACCGGGCAACAATACCCGATTCCGCGAGCGCCATTTTAGGAGAACTCCTTCTCCCGCTGCGATTTGCAAACGGCCACTTCGGTCCAAATTGCTGGCACTTTTGGGGCGGCACACCGCTGCTGACACGATCTCTATCGTTCCGGAAGGCTTGTAGTGGGCGAGGTGGATCCGGCCCTTGCAAGCGCTCGCTGCTGGTCCTATTTTGCTTTGGTCGAAAAAGGTGGACCGGACGTGGTGAGCCCCGGTCAGCTATCCCCGGATAGCCAATTTCCAGCCCCGATGGGCCGCGGACCACGACAGAAGCGGACGTGCGCCGTTTTCTTGTCGGAAGAGCTGGAATGATCGACTTCAATCTTAATGTGGATCGCCCGCCGAAAGGCTGCGACCTACCGGCAACAGACAGGCACGTCCTTCCCGCCGCGCGAGCGGCATCAAATGAAGGATAACCTCATGCAAATCCAACCCCTTGAACGCACCAAGGTGCTCATCGTCGGCGGTAGCCTTGTCGGCCTGTCCGCTGCTCTTTTCCTCGCCTGGCGCGGCGTTGATGCGATCCTGGTGGAGAAGCATCTTGGCAGTTCGCCGCATCCCCGCGCGATCGGCTTTACCGAACTGACACTCGAACATTATCGCGCGGCCGGAATTGAGGATCGCATCCCGCAGATGCCTGCCAACCTTCGCCTGCGCCGGGTGAAAGTGGAAAGCCTTGCTGGCACATGGCTGGAAGAAACGCCGTGGACGCCAGGTCAGGAGGAACCCGATAAGGGTATCGCGTCTCCCTGCACGGGTGCAGCCATCGCGCAGGATCTTCTCGAACCGATTCTCCGCAATGCGGGCGCGGAGCTTGGAGCAGATCTGCGCTTTGGCACTGAACTGCTGTCCTTCGACCAACGGCCAGATAGCGTCACCGCGCGCGTGAGACGACGCGAGGATGGCATGGATTATACGATTGCCGCCGACTACATGATCGCTGCCGATGGCGCCGATAGCCCCATCCGCGAGGCGCTTGGTATCGCGCGTCATGGCGTCGGCCATTTGCGCACGATCCGCAGCGTCCTGTTCCGCTGCGATGAGGCCGAGCACTATCTTTCAACTGGAATTCGCCAGTTCGAGATCGAGCAACCTGGTTTTCAGGCATTCCTCACCCACTATCCCGACGGTCGGTGGGTACTGATGTTCAGCGACGACAGGGAACGTACCGAGGCAGAGTTGCGGGAGGCGATCCGCCGGACGCTCGGTCGCGACTTTGCGGTCGAGATCATCACCACCGGTCAATGGGAAATGGCTGGCCGCATTGCGGAGCGATATGGCGATGGCCGCGTGTTCGTCGCAGGAGACGCGGCGCACCAACTGCCGCCGACGCGCGGCGGCTTCGGGGCCAACACCGGCATAGACGACGTCTACAACCTCGCCTGGAAGCTGCAAATGGTGCTGGCGGGCGAAGCCTCGCCGGCCTTGCTCGACACTTACAGCGAGGAACGGCAGCCGATCGGCTGGCTGCGCCACCAGCAGACCTTTGCCCGGCCCGACTATCGCCGCTGGGCGGGCGACGCGCTGGCGAACGAACCGCTCTATGGTTCTGAAGCCATGGAACTAGGGCAGCGCGTCGCATCGGCCGCGATCATCGGTGAAGATGGCGATCTCCCGCCGGCAGCGCACCCCGACGTCTGGGCGGGGCAACCGGGCACGCGCGTACCCCATGCCTGGATCGACCGGAGCGGCCAGTGGGTTTCCACGATCGATCTGTTCACACAAGGGCTGACGCTCATCAGCGCTGATGGCTGCTGGATCGAGGCGGCGCAGCGAGCCTCGGATGCGACAGGCATTCCGGTCCACACGCTTCGCGTTGGCGACGAAATCCATTTTCCGACCGAACGCAGCTTCGAGGCGACGTTCGGCGTCGGAAGAGATGGCGCCAGCCTTGTTCGCCCGGACGCCATCGTCGCCTGGCGCTCCGATCAATCGGCAACACCTTTGGAACGCAGGGTCGCGGACGTCGGCAGGTGCCTCACGGCGATTTCCAAATGATCGATCGAACCGTCCCGGCTTGCTTGATGCAGGCCGGGATTGGATCAAATGAATCAAGGTTTCGTGCCAGAGTTGAGCTCACTTTCACTTGACGGCGAGCGCGGCCAGACATCCTCCGGTATCTCGTCTAGCAAGCTCTTGCCGCTCGCATAGCGCCGCCCGAGCGTTTCGATGAAACCCTCATAGCGTTTTCGGCCCTTCACTTGGGCAGCAGCCTGATCCTCGTCGGGAAGTGGCGGCGTCACCGATAGCCAGAAGCGCACGAACAGCGCCAGCGCCTCGGTCGAGAGACCCGTGTTGCGCTCCAGTCGTTGAACCTGCCGCGACAGCCGATCGAGCCGGCGCGCGAACGCTGCCTCCATCCGATCGGCGCCGTCCGGCGACAGGTAGGACGACACGGCGGCCTCAACGATCGCCGAGCGTGAGATGCGTCGCCGGATCGCCAACTCGTCGACTTGCTTGGCGAGTGCAGGCGGAAAATAGACATTGAGCCGTGTTCGCATATCGACCTCTTACAGCTCGATGCCGTCGCCGGGATCGAGCGACGCCTGCCGCGCGAGCCCCTGCATCCGGCGCCGCATCGTCGCTTGGCGGGCGGCGTCATCGGGATCGTCATCGACGATAGCGAACTCTTGGCTCGGTTGTGCCGTCGTCTCCGGCGCGATAGCCACATGCTCGGGCAGCTCGGGTTCGCGGCGCAACCCGCCATTGGCAGCATCCTCCTGCGCCCTCACGATCCGCGCCATGTCGGCCGGATCGGCGGCGGCAGCGCGGCCGGTCCAGTCGTCGGGCCGCGCCGCGACGTTCGTAGGTTTCGGCGCATCCATGATCCGCTCGGCGAACCGGCGGTCGCGGAAGTAACGCGCTTTCTTCGCCCGGATCGGGTGAACGCCCGCCACCATCACGATCTCGTCGTCGGGCGGGAGCTGCATCACCTCGCCGGGGGTGAGAAGCTGGCGGGCGGTTTCCGACCGCGACACCATCAGATGCCCCAGCCAGGGCGAGAGCCGGTGCCCGGCATAGTTCTTCATCGCCCGCATCTCGGTCGCAGTGCCGAGCGCGTCCGACACACGCTTGGCGGTCCGCTCGTCGTTGGTGGCGAAGCTCACCCGAACATGGCAGTTGTCGAGGATCGCGTTGTTCGGACCATAAGCTTTCTCGATCTGGTTGAGGCTCTGCGCAATGAGGAACGCTTTGAGGCCGTAACCTGCCATGAACGCCAGGGCGGACTCGAAGAAGTCGAGCCGGCCGAGCGCCGGAAACTCGTCGAGCATCAACAGCACACGGTGGCGGCTCTGCTTCGGCGTCAACTCCTCGGTCAGTCGGCGCCCGATCTGGTTGAGGATGAGACGGATGAGGGGCTTGGTCCGCGAAATGTCGCTAGGCGGCACGACCAGATACAGGGTGGCGGGCCGCTCGCCCTCGACCAGATCCGATATGCGCCATTGGCAGGCCCGTGTAACCTGCGCCACGACGGGATCGCGGTAGAGACCGAGGAACGACATGGCGGTGCTGAGCACGCCCGAACGCTCGTTGTCCGATTTGTTCAGCAGCTCGCGCGCAGCCGAGGCAACGACGGGATGCACGCCGGCTTCGCCAAGGTGCGGCGTTGCCATCATCGCGGCCAGTGTCTGCTCAATCGTCCGCGACGGATCGGAGAGGAAGGACGCCACCCCGGCCAGCGTCTTGTCCGACTCCGCATAAAGGACGTGCAGGATCGCGCCGACCAGCAGCGAGTGCGATGTCTTTTCCCAGTGGTTCCGGCGCTCAAGGCTGCCTTCAGGATCGACCAGCACGTCGGCGACATTCTGCACGTCGCGCACTTCCCACTGGCCGCGCCGCACCTCCAGCAGCGGATTGTAAGCGGCGGACGCCGCGTTGGTCGGATCGAACAGCAGCACCCGGCCGTGCTGCGCGCGGAAGCCGGCTGTCAGCGTCCAGTTCTCGCCTTTGATGTCATGGACGATGCAGCTTCCCGGCCATGTCAGCAGCGACGGCACGACCAGGCCCACGCCCTTGCCGCTGCGCGTCGGCGCAAAGCACAGCACATGCTCAGGACCATCGTGTCGGAGATAGTCGCTTGCGAGCTTGCCGAGCACCACGCCTTCATCGCCAAGCAGGCCGGCCGCGCGAACTTCTCGTTCGGTCGCCCAGCGCGCCGAGCCATAGGTCTCGGCGTTCTTCAGCTCCCGCGCGCGCCACACGGACATGCCTATGGCGACAGCGATCGACACGAACCCGCCGGACGCTGCGATGTAAGCCCCGGTCAGGAATATCGCAGGCGCATAGGCGTCGAACGAGAACCACCACCAGAAGAAGGCTGGCGGCGGATAGACCCGCCAGCCGAACGCCATGAACCAGGGCGGGCCAAGCTCAGGCTGATAGGCAAGCGCTGCGGCGGTCCATTGCGTCGCGCCCCACACGCCGGCGAGCACGATCAGGAACACGGTGAAGACCTGGCCCCAGAGAATCTTGGTCGCGGACATTGAGAACTTCCTTCCGGGTTACAGGCCAAGGCCGCGCTTGCGGCCCAACGCGAGATCGAGGCCGCCGCCGTCGCGGATCACGCCCGCGACCTGACGGCCGAGTTGCTGTTCGAGGGCGCTCGCCCAGGGCACGAGGCGGAAACCGAGCCCGTCGTCGATCATGGCGAAGCGACCAGAGGTAAGCACGAGGCGCTGGCGGACGACGCCGACGATCTTCTCGCCGGTCTGCGTCGGCCGGTAGGCCAGCCCGGTCTCACCGGCGATCTTGGCCCCAACCGTGTCCAGCTCGCGGCGGCGCAGCGTATCGATCAGTCCACGCTCGAACACGGTCCGTTCGCCGTAGCGCCGCGCCAGTCCCTCGCTGACGAGATGATCGGTGCGGGCGTCCATCGCCCGGCGCACCTCCGCGCCGAACCCGCCGTCCGCGACACCGGCGCCGCGCTCGATCAGCCGATGGTCCAGCCAGGTCGCACCGGGCGCCTTTATCTGCGCTGAAAGGTCCAGGTCCGATCGCGTGGCGAGGATCAGGGTCGGCTTGGCTTCGTTCGGTCGCCCGATCGCACGCAACTCGACGATGCCGCCGATCGCCGGGCTCTGCTCCAGAGCTTCAACGCCGGGGAGCCGGACATGGTGGGTGCGCCCGTCCGTGCCGTCGATCACGGCATAGGCCGTGCCGGTCAGCTCATCGTGCAGCCCCTTGTCGATCAGCCGACCCGCGATCGGCTTCTCGGGCGGCGCGGTTACAACCGCATAGCTGTCGAGCGGTCGGTCATCGCCTTGTCGTTCAAGCGCCTGGCCGATCGTGCGGATGATGTCGCCGCGCGCGCCCAGCTCACGCAACTTCGCCTGCGCGCCCTCGGCGACGGCCCATTGGCCGGACTCGCCCTCGGCGGCGAGCCCCATCGTTTCGAGATGCTGCAAGCGGCCGATCATCAACCGGCGGAGACGCGGGTCATCGGGACCGGGCCGCTCGGGGCGCAGGTCAATGACGCCCAGCTCGTCGGCCGCGCGGCCGATCTCGATGTCGAGCCGCGTCCAGCGTTCGGCCGTCACCTCGCGGTCGAGCGCACGTTGGACTTCATGCTCGGGCTTCGGCCCCAGCTCCGCAAACGCCAGCTCCTCGGCACGCGAGCGCAGGCCGTGGCCGATATAGTCGCGGGCCATGACCAGATCGGCCCCTTGGTCGGTGACGCCGCGCACCAGCAGATGGACGTGCGGGTTGTCGGTGTTCCAGTGATCGACCGCGACCCAATCGAGCCGCGTGCCCAGATCCACCTCCATCTGGCGGACGAGATCGCGCGTGTATTCGCGCAGGTCCGTCAGCTCGGCCGCGTCCTCGGGCGAAACGATGATCCTGAAGTGGTGCCGATCATCCTTGCAGCGCTCGGCAAAGCCACGATCATCGGCGTGGTCGGACTCGGCATCGAACATGCGCGTCTGCGAGCCGTCGCGGGTCACACCCTCGCGCTTCAGATAGGCGACATGCGCGGACAACGGCGCCATGCGCCGGCCGCCGATCCGGTGGCGCACCGGCAGCGCCTTCACCAGCACGCGCCGGCCCGAGCCAAGCAGGCGGCTGCGCGCGAAGGCTGTGCGGCCTTTGCCGAAGCTCGATTGACCACGCCGGCTGGTTGCGCCCCAGCCGGCGCGCTTGCCGCCGCCGCTCATCGCGGCGACGCGCAGCACCTCGGCAACCAGGCCGCGCGCATTGCGCCCCTGCGCCTTGCTGCGCCTGGCCTTGCCCGGCCGGACGCGGAACTCGCGGTCCTTGGTCATGGGCGGGCCGCCTTCGGCCGAAAACGGCCGTGGGTGCCATTCGATGCTTTGTTATTGCTGCCTTTTTCCTTCCGAGCGGCACGCTCGCCGACCGACGCCCCCATGCTAGCCATAAGAAAAGCCTCGGCTTTTCGGCGAAACTGGGCGCGGCTTGTATCTTGCCCTCGTCTGTCCCTGCCGTTTTCTCCCTTCCCAGCCACAATCCTGCTCGGGACGGATGATCGGGATAAGGCGCGGATCATTGCGGTCGGCCCGCGCGGGCGCGGGGAACGAACAGCGTGTCCGCCAGCGCGTCGGGTGCCGGAGCAACGGCGCGCCCGTTGCCCGACTTCGGCCCGTCGGTAGGCGGCTCGGACGCGGACTCCTCGCCGTCCGACCGCCCGGAGACGGCTTCGGATGCAACGCTCGCGGTGCGGACGAACAGCGCCGCACGACGCCAGGCAAAAGGGTCTGGCGACGCAGTCACCGCCACTTCTGGCGTGCCCGGCGTGCCTGCGATCGGCGCGAGTTGGGCGAGGTAGCCGACCGTCTCGGGCGGCAGCGGACGGCCGCGCGACAGGTAATCGTCATAGCGGCCCGGCCCGGCATTGTAGGCCGCCAGCATCGCACTCGCGTTGCCGTAGCGGTCGTGCATCTCGCGCAGATAGGCCGCGCCCGCCATGATGTTGTCGCGCACGTCGAACGGGTCGGCGCCGAGGCCGTAACGCGCGCGAAGCACGCCCCAGGTTGCGGGCATGATCTGCATCAACCCCATCGCACCCGCGTGCGAGACGGCACGCGAGTTGCCGCCGCTCTCGACGCGCATCACCGCCCATATCCACGCTTCGGGGATGCCGAACCGCCGTGCCGCGTCGGCGACAGGGCCGGCGTAGGAATGAGCCGCCGCCGATCGCGGGGCCGGCAAATCCTGCGCCATCGCCGCACCCGGCACAAAGCCGCCGAACAGCAGCACGACGGCGAGCGCCACTGCCGATCCGACTCCGCTCCGCCGCCAGCCTGCCAGCGTGCTCGCTACGCTCAAGGGTGCGCGCGGAGCGCCGGCTTTCGGCCGCCCTTGACCTTCGCTGCGCGCCCCGGCCGGCCTGCGACCGAGCGGGACGGAGGGATGAGACGGCTTTCCCGCGAACAAAGGGATGATGGGAACGCGCATGGGATCAGTCCTGCTCGCGCGACTTCGGCTGACGGTTCCAGCGCAGTGACCAGGCGGACTTGTCGCCGGTGTTCTGGAACAGCGCGGCGCGGAGCGGCTGTGCGAAGGCAGGATCGTCGATGCGCAGCGAGACGTAATCCCCGGCACGCTCGCCGGTCTCGTTCCAGCCCGCGCCGATTTCCGGGCCTTCGCCGCCGTCGCCGCGATGGACGCGCCAGTCCGGTGCCTTGTCGGCGTCGCTCGCCTCGGCGGGAACGATGGAAATACGGATGTCGAGCGTCGCCGTCTCGATGATGCCCTCGTAGCCGTTAGCGGTGCGGAAAAAGCTGCCGATTTGCATGGGACTCTCCTTTGGGTTGGCAGGGACAAGCGGGTTCAGCGCCACGCGAGCGGCGAGTTCGGGGTGTCACGGGTGAGGATCGGGATCGCGCGGCCGAGCACGGCGGAGGCGCGGAGCGGCCCGAAGTAGCGGCCATCCAGACTGTCGGGGTGATCGGGGTTGAGCAGCAGCAGTTCGCCCGCCGCGAGTGTGCGGCAGCCCTGCCAGACGGGCAGTGGACGGCCGATCCGGTCGCGGATCAGGGCTACGGCGATGGACCGTCCATCGACGCTGACCGCAACGCCGATCCGGCAGATGCGCTGCCCGGCCTTAGCGGCGACATGCTTCAACAGCGGCACGCCCCGACCGAGATAGCCGCGCTCGGCCATCCAGCGGCCAAGCGGCTCGGGCGGCGCGACCGCGACCAGCGCACCGCGCGGCGGATCGCGGTCCAGCTCGATCCGATAGAGGCCGAGCGGCGCGCTCGCGCTGGCGTTCCAGACGACGCGCGGCAGCGGATCGGTGATCGCGATGACGGCAAACGCGATGGCGAAAGCCGATGCGGCGACTGCCGTCGCGCGGACGTAGAAGTGGCGCGTCATCCTTCGATCTCCCGGCGCTTGAGCCAGGCGCGATGACGCTCCAGCGTGTAGGGGCGCGGCTGATGGCCGGCGGCGATCCGGTTGGCGACGTGCCGCCAGTGATCGGGCGCGGCGTCGCATGGATCGACGCCCGCGGCCTCCGCCGCGTCGATCGCGGCGAGCACTTGGGCGACCTTGGGCCAGCCCTCGATCTTGAGCAGAATGTCGCCGCCCGGCCGCACAAACGGCAGCGTAGTGAAAGGCTCGCCCGCGCCAACCGCGCGCACGATGTCGATGCGCGAGCTGACCGTGCCGTAGTCGTTGGCGGCCCAGCGGACGAACGCGAAGATCGCGCCGGGACGGAAGTGGACGATGCGGCGGCGGCGGTCCACGATCTCGTCCATGGCGATGCGACCGAACCTGATCCAGTGCTCGATCCGCTTCTCGATCCAGGTCAGCTCGACGCGCGTCATGCCGTCGTCGGAGGGCTGGCGGTGGCGCATGGGTGACGGCGGGACGGTCATCGCCGGCTCCGGGCAATGGCCGAATCCGCGCGCGGTATGAGGTCGTCCTGCCCCGGATCGGAGGTGGAATGCTTGATGCCGATGTCGGCCCAGGCGCGCAGGTCATCGACGGAGTAGACCACCCGCCCGCCGATCCGGCGGTAGGCCGGGCCGGTCCCGAAATAGCGGTGCTTCTCAAGGGTGCGGCCGGAGAGGCCGAGAAAGCGCGCGGCTTCCGGCGTGCGCAGAAAGCGCGGCGGCAGGTTGGTGGGCGTATCGGACAAGTGATGGCTCCTGCGGGCGGTGGCGGCAGGAGGCGTAATTGTCAGAGTGGAGGCGGCCGGGTGGGGTATGAAGATGTGCGGTCGCACGGATGCGACCACCCCCTACAGGGTGGCGCCGGAAGGGGGTTGGATCAGCGGATGCGGAGAAGTTTGCGGTAATCGCCGTTCATCATCGCGATGCCGTCGCGGACCAGACGCACGACGAATGAACGCGATGCGGACATCTTCCAATCGCTCGCGGATAGCTTGGTCGCGTCCGCGCGCCCCAGCTCAACCGCGATCTGGCGATAGGTCGCGCCGCCGTAGCGCAGGTCGATCGCGCGGAGCATCAGGTCCAACCGAGCCAGCCGATAGGCGGTGAGCGGCCAGCCGCGCGGCAGCGGCCCTGCCGTCCGGCCGAGCAGGCGGCGGTGAAAACGCAGCAGGCTGGCGATGCGCGTAAGGAAATCCTTGTCGAGCGGGATGACCGCAGCGAGCGGCCGATCAGGCGTGGCCTCGCGTAACCACAGGCGATGCTCGCCAGCCGCATCGGCGACGATAACATGGCGTCCATCGATACCGGCTAGGTCGGCGAGCATCCCGCCGAGGGCGCGCGGATCGACCGGAGCGGCGGCGTCGAACCCGTCCGGCGCGGCGTCGAGAATGACCGTGACGGCGGTCAGTTCCGGGCGCCAGGCTACCGGGTCTGAGAGGTCATCCGGCGCCGTGGCGAAAGGATAACCCCCAGCGCCGCGCGAACGCCGCCTCGGCGGCGTTCTTCGCGACGGCGCCGTTCGCGATGCGTTGCTGCATCTGCGCATGTTCGGCGCGATAAGTGCGGTTTCGCCGTAGGAACTCGGCGGCTATATCGGCGCGCCCGAGCGCGTCCGACAGTCCGCCGGCGCCTCGCTGGCGACGCCCCGGCGGCGTCGGCATTGCATCCTCCCAAGTGCGCTTGGCGCATATTTCGGGAGAGACAACTTCGCCGCGTCAGAGGTCACGCAATAGCGCGAAGGTTGCGCGCAACTATGCCGAGTGCGGAGCGATGCCAGCAAACAAAAGACACCGAAATGGATTAAATCTTAACGCTTTAGCGGTCGCTCGCAACCGAGCAGATGGGCGTAACCAACCTCGGTCATCCACCGCGCTCGCGCGAGATGGCTGTCGTGCATCGTCTTCGCTCTGTCCGGTTCGGCGGTGGCGTCGATGCCGAGAATGCACGCGGCGGACTCGCGCCAGTCACCCCCCTCGTCATCGGCGTCGAGCAAGCGCAGATAGTCTGTCAGATGGCTTTCGTCATAGGCAGTGAGCTGCGATAAGTCCGGCGCGCGATCCGCGAAATGGCTGATGCTCATGGCGGCCCCGTCATGTTCCCCATTAACCAACCTAGACCAAATACAGGCGCCGGTTACGCGCAAATCCCGCATCGTTCGTTGCACCCGTTGCAGCGATAGCCGGCGCATGGCTGACGATACACCTTATAAGAGATAAACCGCATAGTGTGTATCGTCCAGTTTGCAGCGCATGGATATGCGCCGCCTTGTGGGATTGAATTTCGCTAGATTGAGGAAGGAGAAGGGCTTTACGCAGGAGCGCTTTGCCGAGACATCTGGATTTACCCAACAATATGTTAGCGATCTGGAGCGGGGCCGCCGTAATCCAACTGTCGTGACGTTGTTTCACTTGGCCTCGACACTTGGCGTCACACCGGCTGATCTTGTCGCTGAGTCCGACCTGTCCAAATCCGACTAACTCTGAATCCTCTTACATCGCGAGCCGGGCAAAGCCCGGCGAGCGCGCTTCTTTGGCGCCCGCGCGCCCTTCGGAAGCGTGGGCGCCCGTTTGCGGTGCATGAAAGGAACAACCGCAGGGCCGGAAATTCAGCCCTGCGGCGATGAGCGGTCATCCCGCCTTCAAGCGCTGCATCCCCTCGGCCAGCGTCCAGAGCGCGCGGTTGAGCGTCACGTTCTGGTCGATTCCGTTGATGGCGCGGGTCTGGCTGCGGCGGATACGGCCTTCGGCATTGCGCTTGCGGCCCTGCAACCCGCCCCTGACCACATTCTCCTGAATGACGTTGAACGTGCTCCAAAGGCTGCGGCCCACATCCTCGCGGCGGCGCGGCTCGAGAATCTGCTCGGGCCGGATGGGGCTTTCATCGTCGCCGTAACGGGCGACAAGGCTGACCTCGCCAAGCAAGCGCTGCTCGTCTTGGGAAAGTTGGATCGACTTCATGGATTCGCTGGCGTCGATCAGCCGGGGGAAGTCCTCCGCGACGGTAAACACGCCTTCGATAATGTCGTGCTCGATATTCCCCTTGTGGGCTACACGGACCTCCTCGAACCGCTCGCCCGCGATCATGCTGTTAGTGCAGACAAAGCGGAGCATTCCGGCGAACATCTGATAGGCGCTGGTCCCGTCATGGCTGTTCACGATGATGACTTCGGCGGCCTCCGGTTTGCCGATCCCGTCATCACGGCGCAAGCGCAGCATATGCTTGGCGTGACCGTGGCGCGAGCCGTCGCGGGGAACGGACTGAATGGCGAAGAACGGGAGCCACCCTTCCCGGCGCAGCCCTTCCACGATGTCGATGGTGGGAACATAGACGTAGCGATCCGAACGGCTGTCGTGCGCCTCGCGGGCGAAGATGGACGGGACGTGGCGATAGAGCGCCTCGTTATCGAGTGGCTCCCGGCCGCTAATCTGATGGGCGTTGCGGCCGAACCGAGTGGCGAGTTGGTGATACATGGTCTGTCCTTCCTTTGGTCTGGGTTTCGCGCAGCGAAGCGCCGCGCTGAAACCCTGCCCGTCGGCGAGACCGGGGGTGCAAACGGAGGGGCGGCTTCGCGGGGAACCGGCTGCACGAAACGCAGAATGCGTGGAGGAAGCTGGGCGGAAGACGATCCGAAGTGCGCCAGGGGCAGCGCCCCAAGCACCGCGCCGCCTTAGCGGCGTAGAAAAGGACGATGACGGGCTGCCTCGCGCAGCCCATCACAGCAACTCTGAAAATCGTTTCTCGATCTTTATCGGCCGGGCCGAACAAACAACGTCAGTTCGGCACCCGGATCTTCCGCCGAAACATAGGATCCACCAAGTGCCGCGAAGCCATGTTTGGGCAACATCCATCTCATGGCGTCGGATTTTGTCGTCGCGTAGAGACCTTTTCCCTCCGCAGCTTCGACCGCTGCTGCCACCAACAGACTTCCACGTCCTTGCCGCTCATAGGTATGGTGGACATGGACCCACCCTAGTTCGAATGGATAAGCAGCAACCTGGTCCTCAACCTTGGCTTTGCGGAAAACCTTCGGCGGATAGGTGATATTCGGCGCCTTGATCGCTGCCGTTCCGATCAGCGATGCCCCATCACGCATCATAACGAGGGCCACAGCCCGATCGACCAGATCGGGCAATGTAGCGGCATTCACTTCACCAGCCTGCAATACGAAGGCGATGAATTCATCCCTGTCGGTTTCGGTCAAAACCGCCGGCTTTGCGATGCTCGCGTGCATGAAGACGTCCACCCTTCGTTGCGAGATGAAGGGCTGATCGCTCAATGGCAAGCGGAAGTCGGATGCCGTTGAAGCCGGCAAGACTATGATGCCCCGGCCGTTAGGCCGGGGCATTGGCCGGTCAGCGCGACCAGATGAGGGCGTATTGGCCAGCGGTCTCGGTTTCGACCAGGGTGGCGTAGATTGGAGCCGGGAAGGTCGGGTCGTCGAACTTGACCGAGATGTAGTCGCGGTTCTCGCGGCTGGTCTTCTTCCACCCGGCGCCGCATTCGACCGTGCCGACTGTCAGTCGGTAGTCGGGCGCCTTGTCGCCGTCCATGTCGATCGGCTTGAGGGTCGCCTTGAGCTTGAGGGTTGCGGTGGTGATGGTGCCGTTGAAGTTGCCGTTGTCGGCTTGGGTGAAGGTGCCGATGGTTGCCATGTCGAAGTTCCTTTCGCTTTCGGGCCACGACCGCCGCGGCCTCGATGGCGATCGGTGAAGCGGGGACGATCGGACGCGCACCGCTTGCGGCCGGAGCGCAGTGGAGGATGGCGATGCGCGGCTTTTTTGCTTCGCGATGCAAAGCCGAAGGCGGCGGAAAAAAGCCGCGCGGCGACGTTGCGCCAGGCCGAGCGAGGCGAAGCCGACCCCGGTTAGATCAAGCCAATCGGGAGGCCGCGCGTCGTTCCCATGCCGAAGAGAACGCTAGATC
>Ga0209023_10002695_pt1 | contig 21810 bp, 19 predicted proteins | sample LakOneMetagenome_FD_187468 | JGI IMG/M metagenome (GOLD analysis project Ga0209023, IMG submission 187468) | Freshwater and sediment microbial communities from Lake Erie, Canada (SPAdes) (version 2) | ecosystem: Environmental > Aquatic > Freshwater > Lentic | place: Lake Erie, Canada...
CTCACTTTGAGTTGAAAAACCCCGTGAGCGTCGGCTGTCCGCTCAGGCGTCGGCCTTGGCCGCCCGCCGCACTTCGACCACCCGCACCCGCGCGCCGTCCAGCACCAGGGCCAGTTCGCCACGCTTGATCTTCAGGGCGTCGGCCCCGAAGGCGTCGCGACGCCAGCCCGTCAGCGCCGGGGTATTGGCGTTGTCGTCGGCGGCGATCTTTTCCAGGTCCGAAACGGTGGCGATCAGCTTGGAGGCGACGCCGGCTTCCTCGGCGCGCGCCTTCAGCAGCACCTTCAGCAGCTCGACGACGGCGCCGGCCGAGGCCGGCGGCGGCGGACCGGGCTTTTCCAGCACCGGCGCATAGGCTTCCGGATCGGCCAGGGCCGCCTTGATGGCCGCCAGAAGATCGGGGCCAAACTTGCTGCCGCCAAAGCCCTTGGGCACGCCGCGCAGGGTGTTGAGCGCATCGACCGTGGTCGGCGCCTGGGTGGCCAGCTCGTCGATGGCCTCATCCTTCAGGATGCGGCCGCGCGGCTGGTCGCGCTGCTGGGCGGTGCGCTCGCGCCAGGCCGCGACGGCCTGGAACACGGCGAGATACTTCTGCGCCGTCTTGCGCGGACGCAGGCGACGCCAGGCCTTTTCGGGATCGACGTCATAGAACGCCGGATCGCACAGGGCCTGCATCTCTTCCTCGACCCAGGGCAGACGGCCGGCGTCCTGCAGCCGCTGACGCAGCATCGGAAACAGCGAGGCCAGATGGGTGACGTCGGCCAGGGCGTAGGTCAGCTGGGCCTCGGACAGCGGGCGACGGGCCCAGTCGGTGAACCGGCTGGACTTGTCGAGCTCGATCTTGAGCATCTGTCGGACCAGGGCGTCATAGGCGATCTGCTCGCCAAAGCCGGCGGCCATGCCGGCGACCTGGGTGTCGAACAACGGCCGGGGCATGGCGCCCAGGTTGTTGAAGATTTCGACATCCTGCCTCGCTGCGTGGAACACCTTCAGCACGCGCTCGTCGCGCATGAGATCCAGCAGTGGCGTCATGTCGAGACCATCCGCGAGCGGATCGATCACGGCCTCGACGTTGGGCGCGCCAACCTGGATCAGACAGAGCTTTGGCCAGTAGGTCGTCTCGCGCATGAACTCGGTGTCCACGGCGACGAAGGGCTGGCCCTGCAACTCGTTACAAAACGCCGCCAGTTCGGCGGTAGTGGTTATCGGCTTCATCGGCTGCTAATAGCCTCGCGCACCCCCGAGTCTGCAAGCGTCAAGCGGCGCCGGGGCGCAGATTTCCGCGAGTTGAAGGCGCGCAGGCGTCCTCAAACAGACCAGAGCGAGCGAATGAGCGATCTGCCCAACGGCCTCACCTACGCCCAGGCGGGCGTCGACATCGATGCCGGCAACGCCCTGGTCGAGGCGATCAAGCCCCTGGCCAAGGCCACGCGACGCCCCGGCGCGGACGGCAGCCTGGGGGGCTTTGGCGCCCTGTTCGACCTGAAGGCGGCCGGCTACGACGACCCGCTGCTGGTCTCCACCACCGACGGCGTGGGCACCAAGCTGCGCATCGCCATCGACGCCAAGATGCACGCCACGGTCGGGATCGACCTGGTGGCCATGTGCGTCAACGACCTGCTGGCCCAGGGCGCCGAGCCGCTGCTGTTCCTCGACTATTTCGCCACCGGCAAGCTGGACATCGAGGTCGCCAAGAGCGTCGTCGCCGGCATCGCCGAGGGTTGCAAGCTGGCCGGCGCGGCCCTGGTGGGCGGCGAAACCGCTGAAATGCCCGGCATGTACAGCGATGGCGAATATGACCTGGCCGGCTTCTCGGTCGGCGCGGTCGAGCGCGACGGCGTGCTGCCCAGGCTGGACAAGCAGCGGGCCGGCGACCTGATCATCGGCGTCGGCTCCTCGGGCCCGCACTCCAACGGCTATTCGCTGGTGCGCCGCGTGGTCGAGCGCTCGGGCCTGGCCTGGGACGCCCCTGCCCCGTTCGCACCCGGCCTGACCCTGGCCGAGGCCCTGATGGCCCCGACCCGCATCTATGTGAAGTCGATCCTGCCGCTGCTGCAGTCGGGCCGCATCAAGGGCGGCGCCCACATCACCGGCGGCGGCCTGATCGAAAACCCGCCGCGCTGCATCGCCAAGGGCCTGGTTCCCGAGTTCGACTGGAACGCCTGGCCGCTGCCGCCGGTGTTTGCCTGGCTGCAGGAGGTGGGCGGCATCTCCGACCATGAACTGCGCCGCACCTTCAACTGCGGCGTCGGCTTTATTCTGGTAGTGGCGGCCTCGGACGCCGAGCCGGTGCTGGCCGCCCTGCTGAACGCCGGCGAGGACGCCTTCATCTGCGGCCAGCTGGTCGCGGGCTAAATGTCGACCAAGACCAAGGTCGCCGTCCTGATCTCGGGCCGGGGCTCCAACATGGAGGCCCTGGTCCGCGCGGCCCAGGCGGCCGACTGCCCGTTCGAGATCAGCCTGGTGCTGGCCAACAAGCCCGACGCCGGTGGGCTTGAAACCGCTCAGGCGGCCGGGATCGAGGCGCTGTGCGTCGACCAGAAGCCGTTCGGCAAGGACCGCGAGGCGCACGAGCGCGCCATTGACGCCGCTCTGCGCGAACGCGGGATCCAGGTCATCGCCCTGGCCGGCTACATGCGCATCCTGACGCCCTTCCTGGTCGACGCCTGGCAGGGCCGGATGCTGAACATCCACCCCTCCCTGCTCCCGAAGTTTCCAGGCCTCGACACCCACGCCCGCGCGATCGCCGCCGGCGAGGCCGAGGCCGGCTGCACGGTGCATCTGGTGACGGCGGGGGTCGATGAAGGCCCGGTTCTGGGCCAGGCCCGAGTGCCGGTTCTGCCGGGCGACGACGAGCACGCCCTGAGCCTGCGGGTGCTGGAGCAGGAGCACCGGCTCTATCCCGAGACCCTGGCGGCCTTTTGCCGAAGCCTAGGTTAGGCGCCTTTCCTCGACGTGCCGGGCCGCGGCCAGCGCCGCCACGACCAAGGCCGCGCCCCACAGCGCCATGACGCCGAACTTCAGATAGGCCGCCGCGCCCAGCGCTCCGCCCAGGGTCAGGCCGGCCCACAGCAGCAGGAACGGTCGCCACGCCCAGCGATCACCACCGGTCAGGGCCGCCGCGATCCGCTGCCCGGCCTTGACCAGCGCGCCGGTCATGTAGGTCAGCCCCACCCCGACATCGCCATTGCGCTGGAACACCGCGTTCTCGGCCCCCATGGCCAGCACCATGGCCGCGACGCCCGGCCCGTCCAGCCCGGCCATGATCAGCGCCGCCGCGCTGGCCAGCAGGACGGCCTCCAGCGCCATGACCATGGCCCGCCGATCCTCGCCGGCCCGACGCGCCACCAGCGCGCCCAGCACGACCCCGGCCACGAACAGCGCGATCAGCGTCAGGGCCGTCAGGGCCGCCCCGACATGGCCGGTGGCCAGCCCGACCCCAAGGCGGGTCGAGTTGCCGCTCATGAACGAGACAAAGAAGCCGCCCAGCTTCAGGAAGCCGATGGCGTCGACATAGCCGGCCACGCCGGACAGCACGGCGGCGAGGGCCACGTCGCGTCGGCCATAGTCCTTCACCAGCGGTCTCCAGAGACGACAAGGACCGGATCGTCACCGATCGGACACCCCCCTGTCACCCGAAAACGCCCGGATGGCCCGGCGAGACCGATTGTCGCGTTCGAAAGAAATAACCATCTCGGGTCAGGGTCCTGTCACTATTCGTCCGCAAATTGCCGTCCATGGAATCACTTCTGCCCCAGCTGACCGAGACGATCGCCCAGAACAGCCACTGGGCGGGCGTGGTCCTGTTCGTCCTGACTCTGCTGGAAGCCCTGCTGCTGGTCGGACTGCTGATCCCGATCGTCGGGGTCATGGTGATGGCGGGCGCTCTGGTCGCCCAAGGCGTCCTGCATCCGGCCGAGGCCATCCTGTGGTGCAGCGCCGGCGCGATCATCGGTGACGCCATCTCCTTCCTGCTGGGTCGCGGACTGGGCGCGCGCCGGCTGGCCAGCGGCCTGCTGGCGGGACATCGCCGCCTGTTCGCCCGCGCACGCCTGCTGTCGCGCCGCCATGGCGTGATCGCCATCGCCGCCGCGCGCTTCATGGGTCCGGTTCGCCCCTTCATCCCCATGGTGGCCGGCATGTCGCGCTCTCGCCCCTGGGCTTTTCAGGCCGCCAGCGCCCTGACGGCCCCGCTGTGGGTGATCTCGATGCTGGCGCCCGGCTATCTGGCCGCCCACAACCTGCACCTGCTGACCTCCGATCCCGTCGCCGGGGCGGCCTTCGCGGCCGGCGCGGCGGTTCTGGTGATCGCGGGCTACATCGCCTGGAAGCGGCTGACCCCCGTGTCGGCGCGCGCCGCCCGACTGGCCGTCTGAAATCCAAAAGGCCGGAGCGTCCTAGCGCGCTTCTTGCGTAAGGCGCTTCAGGACGCCGACAAGGCGTCCGCGCGGGTGAAGACGATCGTCACACGCATCCCGCCGCCGGGCTCGGCGCCGACTTCGACCCTCGCCCTGGCGTTCTGACGCAGGGACTGGACGATCATGTTGCTGAGCTTGCCAGGCCTGGGCCAGACATAGCCCTCCGGCAGCCCCAGGCCATCGTCCGACACGACCACCCGACAGCCCTCTTCGTCGACCAGACTGTGCAGGGTGATGGTCCCCCCATCACACCCCTTGAAGGCGTGTTTGAGGGCATTGGTCAGCAGTTCGTTGACGACCAGGCCGGTCGGCATCGCCACATTGATCGAGACGGGCCAGGTATCGACCTGGAGATTGAGGTGAATGCCCTCCACCGCATGGGCCCGCATGACGGCCGAGGCGATCTCGCTGAGATAGACGCCCAGATCGACGGTCTCGGCCTGGCTCTCTTCGGACAGCGAGCGATAGAGCAGACCCAGGGCCTCGACGCGCCCGGCCAACCGGCTGAACCGTTCGTCCCGGGCCTCTTCGGGCGCATTGCGGGCCTCGATCCGGATCAGGGCGGTGATCATCTGCAGATTGTTGGCCACGCGATGCTGCAGCTCGCGAAGCAGGACGTCCTTGTCGAGGATGCGCTGCTCGAACTCGCTGCGATCGGCGTCACGGCTGGTCGCGCCGACCAGGGCGAGCATGCGAAACACCGGCGCGCCGGCATTGTCCTGGATGATGTTCGACCAGGCGTCGACGGCCTCCACCCCCTGACTGTGGGCGAAGGAGAAGACGCCGATATAGTCCTGATCGTCGACGACCGCGTCGCTGAGCGCGCCATCATCGTCCGCGTTTGCCGACCGTCCAAGCAGGGCTCTCCAGGACTGGCCCTCCAGATCCGCGCCCGTCTGGCCGCTCAGCCGTTCGAACTCGACATTGGCGTAGACGATGCGCTCCATCGGATGCAGTTCCGACACCGCGATGGCGATCGGCACCTGGTCGAGAAACTGTCGGAAGCCTTCGCTTTCCAGCACGCTGGCCAGATCAGGGGTATTGAGCAGCTGATCAACCTGCTCGCCGTTTTCGGTCATGGACTATGGACTCCGCCCTTGCGGTCTCCAGACGACGCCGGGGGAGCGGAAGACGGCCCCTATACGCTGAATAGGCGACCAGGCATAAGAAAAGCGGCGCGGCCATAGGCCACGCCGCTTCTCAAGATTTATTCGGACCGGCGAAGCTCGCCGGTCTGAAAACCTTTAGCCGACGATCTCTTCGTCCTTGAAGAACTGGGCGATCTCGATCGCGGCGTTCTCCAGGCTGTCCGAACCGTGGACCGAGTTTTCGCCGATCGACAGGGCGAACAGCTTGCGGATGGTGCCTTCAGCGGCGTCCTTCGGGTTGGTGGCGCCCATGACATCGCGGTACTTGGCCACGGCGCCTTCGGCTTCCAGGACCTGCACGACGACCGGCTCGGCGATCATCTGGCCGACCAGTTCGCCGTAGAACGGACGCTCGGCGTGGACTTCGTAGAACTTCTTGGCTTGAGCTTCGGTCAGCTTGACGCGACGCTGGGCGACGATGCGGAGGCCGGCGGCCTCGATCACCGCATTGATGGCGCCGGTCAGGTTGCGACGCGTGGCGTCCGGCTTGATGATCGAGAAGGTGCGTTCGGTCACGAAGATATCTCACACATAAAGTTGTGAATTGGGAGGTTGCGGGCTTATAGCCGGGCGCTCCCTCCCCGCCAACCCGCCGCGTACCTTCAAAATCAAATGCTTCAGATCAAAGACCTGACCTTCAACGCCTGGGGACGGAAGTTCTTCGACCACGCCAGCGTCAGCCTTCCGCCCGGCGCCAAGGTCGGCCTGATCGGTCGCAACGGCGTGGGCAAGTCCACGCTGTTCAAACTGATCCTGGGGCAGCTGCACGCCGGCGACGACGAGATCAGCCTGCCCAAGTCGGCCCGCATCGGCTCGGTGGACCAGGAGCACCCCGCCACGCCCGTCAGCCTGCTGGACACCGTCCTGGAAGCCGACGAGGAGCGCCACAGCCTGCTGACGCGTCTGGAAGACGCCGATCCCGAGGACATGGGCGAGATCTGGGCCCGGCTGATCGAGATCGACGCCGACGCGGCGCCGGCCAAGGCCTCGGAAATTCTGTCCGGCCTGGGCTTCAGCCAGGAAGACCTGCAGCGGCCGATGGCCGAGTTCTCCGGCGGCTGGCGCATGCGCGTGGCCCTGGCGGCGGCTCTGTTCGCCGAGCCCGACATGCTGCTGCTGGACGAACCGACCAACTATCTCGACCTGGAAGGCGCCCTGTGGCTTGAAGCCCGCCTCCAGAAGTACCCGCACACCGCCCTGATCGTCAGCCACGACCGCGAGCTGCTCAACAACAGCTGTACGCACATGCTGCACCTGGCCGGCGGCAAGCTGGAACTCTACACCGGCGGCTACGACGACTTTGAAAAGCGCCGCGCCGAGAAGGCCCGTCTGCAACTGTCCGCCAAGGCCAAGCAGGACGCCGAGCGCGCCCACCTGCAGTCCTTCGTCGACCGCTTCAAGGCCAAGGCCTCCAAGGCCGCCCAGGCCCAGTCGCGCATGAAGCGTCTGGCCAAGATGGAGCCGGTGGCCACCACGATCGAGGAGCGCGTCGCGCCCTTCACCCTGCCCTCGCCGCCGCGTCCGCTGCCGCCTCCGCTGATCCGGCTGGAACGGGCCAATGTCGGCTATGAGGAGGGTCGCCCGATCCTCAAGAACCTCAACCTGCGCATGGATCTGGACGACCGCATCGGTCTGCTGGGCGTCAACGGCGCCGGCAAGTCGACCTTCGCCAAGATGATCGCCGGCGCCCTGGGCGTGCAGTCGGGCGAATTCCATCGCGACCGCAAGATGAAGGTCGGCTGGTTCCACCAGCACCAGATCGAGGCGATGGACCCCGTCGACACCCCGCTGGAGATCATCCGACGCGCCATGCCGGATGCCTCGGAATCCTCGCGGCGCTCGAAACTGGCTCAGTTTGGCCTGAACTTCGACAAGCAGGAGACCACGGTCGCCAACCTGTCGGGCGGTGAGCGGGCGCGTCTGCTGCTGAACATGGTGGCGATGGACGCGCCGCACATGCTGATCCTCGACGAACCGACCAACCACCTGGACATCGACAGTCGCCGCGCCCTGCTGGACGCCCTGAACGACTACGACGGGGCGGTGATCCTGATCACCCACGACCGCTCGCTGATGGAGCTGGTCGCAGACCGCCTGTGGCTGGCCGCCGACGGCACGGTGAAGCCCTTCGACGGCGACATGGACGACTACGCCAAGTTCGTGCTGGACCGCGCCAAGCAGGCCGTGAAGCCTACCCAGGTAGCCCGTGAGCCGGCCAAGGCCGAAACGCCAGCCGCCGCGCCGCGCAAGACCGTCGCCATCGAGCCCCTCAAGCGCAAGATCGAGGCCGCCGAGCAGGTGGTCACCCGCACGACGCGGCAGGTGGCGGAGCTGGAAACCCAGCTGGCCGATCCGCAACTCTACAAGAACCCGACCAAGGTCGCCGAGCTGAACAAGCGCCGTGACGCCGCCAAGGCCAAGCTCGACGAGGCCGAGGCGACGTGGATGGGTCTGGCCGAAGACCTGGCGGCGGCCGAGGCCTAGCTGTTCAGGCCGGCAGAAGCGCCGAAATCGCGCCGACCAGCGACACGACCGTCATCGGCTTGGACACCGAGCCGTTGAACACCGCCCCGGGCGATCCCGAACCGACGTCCGCCGAGAAGGCGATGATCGGCGCGCCGGCGCTCGGCCCCTCGCCGCTTCGGATGCGCTCGGCCGCCTGGGCGCCGTCAAGGCGCGGCATGCGCAGGTCCATCAGAATGACGTCGAACTGCTCGGCCTGGGCGGCCTTCACGCCCTCCTCGCCGTCGACCGCCTCTGACACCTGGGCGTCCAGGGCTTCCAGAACCGTGCGCACCAGTTCGCGATTGGCCGCGTTGTCGTCAACCACCAGCACCCGGCATCCCGTCGGCAGGCTGGGCGTCGGCGCCGCGGCCTCGATCTCATCCAGGGCCTGGACGGGCGCGTGCAGGTCGAAAAAGAATCTCGCGCCCTCGCCCAGCCGGCTCTCGACGCCGATCTGCCCCCCCATGGCCTCGACCAGACCCTTGGAAATGGCCAGGCCCAGCCCCGTGCCGCCATGCTGGCGGCGGATCGAAGCATCCACCTGCGAGAACCGCATGAACAGCAGGCCCAGATCCTCCTCGGCTATGCCCCGACCGGTGTCGACGACCGCACCGCCAAGGCGCTGCTCTCCTGCGTCATAGGCCAGGCTGAGGGTCACGCTGCCCGTCTCGGTGAACTTGACCGCGTTGCCGATCAAATTCAGCAGCACCTGACGCAGCCGCTCGGGATCGAGCCAGAGATTGGCCGGCAGGGCGTCCAGGCCCTCGCAGGTCAGGGTCAGCCCCTTGGCCGAGGCCTGCAGGGTGAAGATGGCCAGAACATCGCGCGCCAGTTCGGCCACGTCCACGGCGCGCGGCCGGATCTCCATGTGACCGGCGTCGAGCTTTGAGAAGTCCAGGATGTCGTTGATCGTGGCCAGCAGGGAGCGCCCCCCGTCAACGATCCTGGCCACATGACGACGGGTTTCGGCGGACAGCTCAGGCTGGTCATCGACCAGATTGGCGAAACCGATCACCGCCGTCAGGGGCGTGCGCAACTCGTGGCTCATATTGGCCAGGAACTCACCTTTCGCCGCGGCGGCGGCTTCGGCCGTGGCCCGCGCCTCGCGCAGCTCCTGCTCCAGAATCTTGCGCGCGGTGATGTCGCGAACCACGTCCGTGAAGCCGACCTTCTCGCCGGTCACGGGATCAAGGGCCAGTGTGGGGCGCGACTCCAGCCAGATCACGACGCCGTCCTTGCGATAGGCCTGGTATTCGATGCGGTCCGCGGCGCCGTGGTTCTCGCCGTTGACCAGGCGCAGGCTGATGGCGATCACCCCGTCCACATAGTCAGGATGCACGAATTCGATCGGACGCTCCCCGGTCAGTTCTTCAGGCGCGTAGCCCAGAACCGCCAGGACAGAGGGCGAAATATAGGTCACCCGCCCGTTCAGATCGCTGTGCAGGATCACATCAAGGGCGTTTTCGGTCAGCAGACGATAGCGGGCCTCGCTGCGCGCCGCCGCCTCGCCGGCCTGGGCCATGCGATCCAGAATATAGCGTCTCTGCCTCTGGAAGGCGGCGACCGGCAGGCTGACAAAGATCGACACCGCCAGAAAGGCCTGCAGGATGATCGACTGTTCGATCGCGGAGTCTTTGACCAGAAGTATGGGCCCGACGCCGGCCATCGTAGAAAGCACGGCGATGGTCGCGACCATTGCCGCGCCGATCACGCCGCCCAGCACCTCGAGCCGCGACGCCACCAGCAGCATGGCCGGCGGCACCATGAACAGCAGCGGGTAGCGCCCCTGGGCGAACACCGCCGTGGTGACGACGAACAGCCCCAGAAGAGCCAGCAGGCCATCCCGCGTCACACCGCGCTCGGCCAGATAGGTCCTGGCCTTGACCAGAACCAGGACACACGGCGTCACCGTCAGGATGCCCAGAATGTCGCCCAGCACCCAGACAATCATGTTGGCCCAGACGTCCCCACCCCGGGTCGATGTATGGATGAGGGACGACAGGACGCCGGTGATCAGGGGGGCGGCGAACCCGGCCAGTCCGACGAAGGCGATCATGTGCTTGGGTCTGCCCAGGTCGATCTCTCGCCCCAGAACCCGGCGCGTGGCCCAGGCGCACAACCAGACCTGCAGGATATTGCTGGGCGCCAGCGCGAAGTTGACGAGCAGGGCGTCACCCGCATGCGCGCCGGCCAGTAGCGCGCCGACGAGGGACGCGGCCAACATCCAGGTCCAGCGGCGGGTCTCGACCGCCAGGAGGCAGGCCACGACAAAGCCGTTGGACAGCCAGATCGGTGTCACCTGATTGTAGGCGCGGGGAACCTCGACACCGACATAGGCAAACAGCGCAAAACCCAGCCCCGCGATCAGCGAGGCCAGGGCCGTCCGCCCCATGTCTTGTCGGTCTAGCCGCACTTGACCTCTTTCACCCTGCCGGTGTCGGCGTCGAACAGAATGTTCAGGCGATCGGGCCGGAAGTCCATGGTCACCGGACAGGTGGTGCAGGCGACCCGCCATCGCGTGGGGTCTACCGCGGCGGGCAGTTCGGTGCGATTCCTGCCGACATAGGCCTTGGCCTCGTCCATGCCGCACTGGTCCTTGGGCTGCGGCGGCGCGATGGCGACCGGCGGCGGAGCCACGGGCGTTTCCGGCGGCGGCAGGGGCGCCGGCGGCGGGGCGCTGGAGCAGGACACCACCAGAACGGCCGCGGCGAGGGCGCCGCCCAGAACGATCAGCGTCTTCATGCCTGTTTCTCCCATCCGCGTTCAGCGCCCTGACGCCAGTACGACACCGGGTGCCCGGCCTTCTTGAAACCCGCCCAGCGTCCGCGCGCCTGGGCCAGCGCCGACTCGTCGCGGCCGTCGAACAGTAGGACACAACGCGAGAAACCGGCCAGATCGCCGGGTTCAGCGCCATCCAGCAGAAACAGCGCGTCGCCGCCGTTCGGGTTGTCCAGCCTGTCGGTCAGCAGCACCGGCTGCCGCTCGGCCATCGGCTCACTGGCCAGGCCGTGCGGCAGGAAGGTGTCGTCGCGCCAGGTCCACAGATGACCGTCCAGGCTTTCCAGGCGGCCGGCGTCGCTGCCGCGCACCAGCGCCTTCCAGCCCCGCCCCAGGGTCTTTTCCAGCAGCTCCGGCAGCACCTGCTCGGCGCTGCTTCGCTCCAGATGGTAGAACCAGACCTCGCAGGGCGTGTCGGACATCGGCGCGATCAGCCTTCGTAGGCGTCGGCGACCAGGCGGTTGAGCAGCCGCACGCCAAAGCCCACCGCGCCGTCGGGCACGGTCGGGTCGGTCGACGGCTTGCGCCAGGCCACGCCGGCGATGTCCAGGTGGGCCCAGGGCACGCCGTTGACGAACTTCTGCAGGAACAGGCCCGCCGTGATCGACCCGGCTGGACGGCCGCCGATGTTCTTCATGTCGGCGATCGGGCTTTCGATCTGCTTCTCGTAAGAGGCGGGCAGCGGCATGCGCCACAGGGTCTCGCGCTCGGCCTTGCCGGCCGCGAGAAGTTTCTCCGACAAGCCATCGTTGTTGCTGAACAAACCGGCGTAGTCATGACCCAGTGAAATGATGATCGCCCCGGTCAGGGTGGCCAGGTCGATCATGAACTTGGGCTTGAAGCGTTCCTGCGTGTACCAGAGGGCGTCGGCCAGGACGAGGCGGCCCTCGGCGTCGGTATTGATGACCTCGATGGTCTGGCCCGACATCGAGGTGACCACGTCGCCGGGGCGCTGGGCGTTGCCGTCGGGCATGTTCTCGACCAGGCCCAGCACACCGATGGCGTTGACCTTGGCCTTGCGCCCCGCCAGGGCGTGCATGACGCCGGTCACGGCGGCCGCGCCGCCCATGTCCCACTTCATGTCTTCCATACCGTCGGCGGGCTTGATGCTGATGCCGCCGGTATCGAAGGTGACGCCCTTGCCGACGAAGGCGATGGGCTGGGCGGTTTTGTCGGCCGCGCCGTTCCACTTCATGATCACCAGCTGGCTCTCGCGCACCGAGCCCTGCCCGACGCCCAGCAGGCTGCCCATGCCGAGCTCGGCCATCTGGGCCTCGCCCAGGATCTCGACCTCAAGGCCCAGGCTTTCCAGGCTCTTGGCGCGGGCGGCGAACTCTTCGGGGTGCAGGATGTTGGCCGGCTCGGACACCAGGTTGCGGCTGAACAGGATCGCCTCGGCCAGGGCGTCCAGGCTTTCGAACACCTTGGCGGCCTTGACCGGATCGGCGGCGGCGACCTTGACCACGGCGACCGAGGGCTTCTTCTCGGCCTTCTCGGTGGTGCGGTACCTGTCGAAGCGATAGGCGGCCAGCTTGACGCCGAAGGCGGCGCGGGCGGCGGTCTCGGCGTCGGCCCCCAGCTTCAGCACCAGTTCGGTGACGCCCGAAGCCTTGACCGCCTGGAAGGCGGCGGCGGCTGCGGTTTCGATCGCCTCCGGCTCGACCGCGCCCACACCGTCGACGCCGACCAGCACCACGCGGGCGGCTTCCAGGCCGTGCGGAGCAACCAGATCCAGGATCTGGCCCTTGGCGCCAGTGAAGCGACCGCCGGCGATGGCGCGCGCCAGGGCGCCGCCCGTGGCCTCGTCGATCACCCGGGCTTCGGGTGAAAGGGCGGCGGCTTCATGGGCCAGGACCGCCACGGCGGCCGTGGCGCCGGCATGAAGGTCGGCGGGGACGAACTCGATACGCATCGCACGCTCCTGAATTGGCTTGGCGCCTTAACCATCCCGACCGCACGCGCGACTCAGGATGCGGCCCTTTGATCGGCCGTCTCGCCTTGATCAGGCGGCATAGTCCAAGCCTCGTCGAGAGAAAAGACTTCCGACGCCGCACGGCGCGCGGTCTTCGGTTGTGCGGGGGGGAAACGGCCGTGTAGAACAGCCCTCTTCCCTGGGGTTCGCCGTTTTCCGAATCCGCCCGCCCGAACCCCCTTTTTGATGCGCCTGATCGAACGCTACCTCTTTCGCCAATTGCTGGGTCCGACGCTGTTCGCGGCGGCGGCCCTGGCGGCGCTTGCGCTGCTGGCCCGCAGCCTGTCGGAGTTCGACATCCTGGTCACCCAGCGCCAGAGCGCGTTGGTTTTCCTCAAGATCATCCTGCTGGCCCTGCCCCAGCTGCTCAACATCATCCTGCCGATCGCCCTGTTCGTGGCGGCCCTGGTGGCCCTCAACCGGCTGCACACCGAGCAGGAGATCGTGGTCTGTTTCTCGGGCGGCATGAGTCGCTGGCGAGTCATCTCGCCGGCCATGCGGCTGGCGGTGTTCGCGGCCCTGTTCTCGCTGTTCCTGGGCCTGTGGGTGCAGCCCTGGAGCGCCCGTCAAATTCGCGAGACCGCCTTCACGGTGAAGACCGACGTGGCCTCGACCCTGGTCCAGCCCGGACAGTTCACCGAACCCGGCCCCGGCCTGACGGTCTATGCCCAGTCGATCGACCGCAACAACCTGATCCACAACCTGTTCATTCACCAGGAACGCCCTGACGGCGGCGCCTCGACCTATTCGTCGCGCGAGGCGGTGATCGCCACCCGTAACGGCGCGCCCGTCCTGATCATGCTCAAGGGGTCCAACCAGCAGTTCTCCAACGCCGGCGTCCTTCAGTACACCTCGTTCGAGGAATACACCTTCGACCTGTCGTCGCTGTTCCAGAGCGATGAACTGCTCCACTACAAGATCGCCGACCGCTATCTGCACGAGCTGTTCTATCCGGACCTGACCCAGGAGTGGGAGCAGAAGAACCGGGTCGGCCTGCTGGCCGAGGCCCATTCGCGCTTCGCCAGCCCGCTCTACAACATCGCTCTGATGGCCATGGCCCTGGCGGCGGTGATCGGCGGACAGTTCAGCCGCATGGGCTATGGCAAGCGCATCGCCGCCGTCGGCGCGGCCGCCGCCGTCGTTCGCATCGTCGGCTTCGGCGTCCAGGCGGCGTGCGAGGACAACGCCTGGCTCAACATCATGCAATATGCCGTGCCGCTGGCGGCCCTGTGGTGGGGCATGGCCCAGATCTTCCGCCAGAAGGTCTCGCGCCACGTCGCCATCAGCCGTCGCAAGGCCGCCTATGCCGCCCAGACAGGTGCGGCGTGAGTTTCGGCGTGGGCATGGTCGAGCGCTACGTCCTGAAGCGGACGATGGCCTCGCTGAGCGCCGCCTTGGCGGTGCTGGGCTCGATGGTGATGCTGATCGCCTTCGTGGACATCGCGCGCAATGTCGGCACCCGGGCCGATGTCGGCTTTCTGGAACTGCTGTACCTGACGATCCTTCAGGCGCCGGCCACCATCCTGGTGCTGACGCCCTTCATCTTCCTGTTCGGCACCCTGGGGGCCTTTGTCGGCCTGAACCGGCGCAGCGAGCTGATCGCCATGCGCGCGGCCGGCGTCTCGGCCTGGCGGTTCATCCTGCCGGCGGCCGCGGCCGCCTTCGTGATCGGCGTCCTCACCGTTACCCTGCTCAACCCGCTGAGCACGGCGATGACCGCCCAGTACGAAGTCACGCGCGACGCGATGATGGAGAACTATCTGAAGGCCGCGCCCAAGGGCACCTGGCTGCGCCAGGGCGACGACAAGACCCAGATCGTCATCCGCGCCCGGGCCCGCGACCAGATCGACGGCTCGGTGCGCCTGCGCGGCGTGTCGCTGTTCGTCTACACCCTCAACGCCAAGGGTGTGATGGACTTCTCGCGCCGGATCGAGGCCAACGAGGCCCGGCTGGAGCCTGGCTTCTGGCGCCTGATCGGCGTGCGCGAGGCGACCCCCGGCGCCGGAGCGATTCGCTCCGAGAGCCTGTCGATCCCGTCCAATCTCGATGACCGCACCGCCTCGGAGCGCTTCAACTCGCCCCAGGCGGTGGCCCTGTGGCGCCTGCCGACCACGATCAAGCGGACCGAGGAGGCCGGCTTCTCGGCCACGCCGTTCCGCCTGCGTTACCATCAGATCCTGGCCACGCCGCTGCTGTTCGCCGCCATGTCGGTGCTGGCGGCGGCGTTCTCGCTGCGCCTGATGCGCCTGGGCGGCCTGGCGGCCCTGGCCGGATCGGGCGTCGCCCTGGGTTTCGGATTTTTCTTCTTCAACGAGCTATGCAGCGCGCTCGCGAAGGCAGAGGTTCTGCATCCAGCGATCGCCGCCTGGACTCCCCCGCTCGTCGCGCTTTTGGCGGGCTTCACTCTGCTTTGCTATACCGAGGATGGTTGAGTCCGTGTCTCCGAGGTCGTTCATGAAGGATCAGCGTCAAGGCGCGTCGTCCCCGCGGGGTCGCCTGCGTCTGCTCGGCGGCGTCGCCTCGCTGGTGCTGGCCGCCACGGCGGCCCACGCCCAGCAGGCGCTGGTCGCGGTTCCGCCCGTGCCCGTGGTCAAGGCCCCGCCGTCCGACGGCCTGGGCGATGAGGGCTACTATCTCGAATCCGACCTGCTGATCCGCGACGACAAGACCGAGATCCTGACCGCGCGCGGCGATGTCGAGGCGCGCTATCAGGGCCGCACCCTGCGCGCCGAGGAAGTGGTCTATGACACCAAGGCCGGCGTCATCACGGCCAAGGGCAAGGTTGCGCTGATCAATGGCGACGGCACCGCCCAGTTCGCCGACGAGATGACGCTGGACAAGGACCTGAAGGCCGGCTTCGCCCTGGGCTTCTCGGCCCGCATGGACAAGGGCGTCAAGATCGCCGCCGTCTCGGCGATCCGGCGCAACGATAGCATCCAGGAGCTCAACCAGGCGATCTATACGCCGTGCGAGATCTGCGCCGAAAAGCCGACTCCGACCTGGTCGGTCGCCGCCGACAAGGTGGTGCAGGATAAGGATCGCCAGCTCGTCTACTACAAGAACGCGGTCATCCGCCTGTGGGGCGCGCCGCTGATGTACCTGCCGGTGTTCTGGCATCCGGACCCGCAGGCGACCCGCAGCTCGGGCTTCCTGACGCCGAAGCTGGGCGCGTCCAAGCGGCGCGGCATGTCCTACCAGCAGCCGTATCTTTACGTGATCTCGCCGTCTCAGGACATTGTCCTAAGCCCCCAGATCAATTCGAGTGTTAACCCGTTCCTCAACACCCACTGGCGCAAGCGGTTCTATTCCGGCACCGCCGAAATCCGGGGCGGATTCACCTACGAAAAGGACATCGACAACCGTGGCGAACGCTTCGGCGAAGCCACGCCGCGCAGCTACATCCTCGCCCGCGGCATGTTCGACATCAACGATAAGTGGAAGTGGGGCTTCAGCGCGGAACGCACGTCCGACAAGCTGTTGTTCGACAACTACACGATCAGCGACGTCTACCAGCAGCGCGGTCTGTTCACGAGCGAGGACCGCCGGCTCAGCTCGCAGATCTACACCACCCGCCAGGACAAGCTGTCGTACCTGTCGCTGTCGGCCGTCTCGGTGCAGGGCCTGCGGGTCTCGGGGATCGATGCGGTCACCGGCCTGGCCAGTTTCGAAAACAGCGACGTCTTCCCGCTGATCGGGCCGGTGGTCGAAGGGCGCTGGCAGCCGAAGGATCCGGTGCTGGGCGGACGCCTGCGCCTGCAGGGGACGGGCGTGATCCTGACCCGCGCCGAGTCGCCGTACGGCGCGACCCTGGACGGCGTCGACAGCCAGCGCGGCAGCGTCAGCGCCGACTGGCGCTCGACCCTGACCCTCAAGTCGGGCATGCGGGTCTCGCCCTTCGCCCAGGCGCGCGGCGACGCCTATCGCGTCTCCGACCTGCCCGGGACCGACGACAGCCAGACCTATTCGCGCGCCCTGGGCGTGACCGGCGTCGACTTCAGCTATCCGTTCTTCAAGGCGCTCAAGGGCGGCACCGTGGTGCTGGAGCCCCTGGCCCAGGTCGCCGCCGGCTCCGACAGCCGCCGCGTGCCGATCGTGGTCGGAACCAGCGGCGCGACCACCTATCTCTATAACGAGGACAGCACCTCGTTCGAGTTCGACGAGACCAACCTGTTCCGCGCCAACAAGTCGCCCGGGTTCGACCTCTATGAGGGCGGCCAGCGCCTGAATGTCGGCGCGCGCGCGACCGTCAAGTACAACGACACCCGGGGCGCCAGCATCCTGGTCGGCCGCAGCTTCCGCTCGGAATTCGACCCGCTGCTGCCCGCCCGTTCGGGCTTGCAGACCAAGTCGTCCGACTGGATCGTGGCGGCCACGGTCACGCCGGTGCGCGGCGTCAACGCCTTCGTTCGCACCCGCTATGCGCCCGATCTGGCCAGCAACAAGTTCCGCCGCATCGAGGCGGGCGTCGACGCCTTCCACAAGGTCGCCAACGGCTCGGTGCGCTACATCAAGGACCAGCAGGACGCCGGCGGCTTCCCGCTGGAGACCTTCGAAATGCGCGGTCAGTTGAACATCACCAAGAAGTGGGGCGTCACCGCCTATGGCCAGCAGGACCTCGTGGCCGGGGTCTGGCGTCGTCGCGATCTGGGCGTTGTCTATGCCGACGACTGCATCCGCATCGACGTCATCTACCAGAACGAAGACCGTTTCAGCCAGGCTTCGACAGGCGGTCTGAAGCTGCAGGCCGACGAGTCCATCGTGTTTCGCCTAACCCTCGCCACATTGGGTGATACAGGGTACAGCCAGTAAATTGATCCCGCGTCGCCACCGGTCCGCGTGATTTCCGCGCGCGTGATCGGCACGTCGCGCCTAGAGGAACGACACTACCCATGCGGCCTGCGCGTAGCGTGAAGACCCTTGCCGCGGCTGGAGCCGCGTCCATTATCGCCCTGTCCATGGCGAGCTTTGGCGCGCCTGCCTTCGCTCAAGACGCAGCGCCTGTCGTGGCCGCTCCGCCGGCCGTGGCGGCGCCCCCGCGCGGCCTGTCGGAAAGCGTCGCGGCGGTGGTCAATGACGACATCGTTTCCAGCTACGACCTGATGCAGCGCATGCGCCTGCTGATGGTCAGCTCAGGCGTGCAGCCGACCGAGGAAAACCTGCCCCAACTGGAGCAGGAAGCCCTTCGCTCGCTGATCGACGAGCATGTCCAGCTGCAGGAACTGCGTCGGGTCGAGAAGGCCCAGAAGATCACGATCATTTCGACCGACAAGGAAGTCGACGAGCAGATCGACGACATCGCCAGGGGCAACAACGCCAACATGACCGGCGCCCAGCTGCTGGCCCAGCTGGCGGCGCAGGGCGTCGGCGCCGAGACCTTCCGCTCGCAGATCCGCATCGACAGCAGCTGGCAGAACTGGATCAGCGGTCGCTATGGCTCGCGCCTGCGGATCGGCGAAGACCAGATCAAGGCCTTCCAGCGCCGCATGGCCGAGTCGGCCAGCAAGCCGCAGTACCAGGTCAGCGAAGTGTTCATCGACGCCGTCCGCGTCGGCGGCATGGAAACGGCCGTCAATGGCGCGACCCAGCTGGTCACCCAGATGCAGCAGGGCGCCCCCTTCCCGGCCGTCGCCCGCCAGTTCTCGTCGGCGGCCACCGCGGCCAATGGCGGCGACGCCGGCTGGATCGGTCCCGGCGAAATGCCCCCCGAGGTCGACACCGCGCTGGAAGATCTGCGCCCCGGCCAGCTGTCGCGCCCGATCCCGGTCCGCGACGGCGTCTACATCATCTACCTGCGCGACAAGCGCGCCGGTGCCAAAACCGCCCTGGTCGACCTCAAGCAGGTCGCCTATCCGCTGGCCGCCGACGCCACGGCCCAGCAGGTCGAAGCCGCCAACACCGCCCTGCTGGCCCTGAAGCCGCAGATCACCAGCTGTTCGACCCTGGAAGCCGCCGCCGGCAAGGTGGATGGCCTGGTCGCCGGTGATCTTGGCGAAGCCGAAATCACCGACCTGGCGCCCGCCTTCCAGGCGGCCGCCACGGCCCTCGACATCGGCCAGGTTTCGGACCCGATCCGCACGGACGCCGGCCTTCACCTGATCGCCGTCTGCGGCAAGCGCCAGTCCGGCGCCAGCGCGCCGTCGCACGACCAGATCGAGAACCGCCTGCGCGGCCAGCAGCTGGCCCTTATCTCCAAGCGTTACCTGCGCGACCTCCGCAACTCGGCGACCATAGAAACCCGGTGAAGACCACACCCCTGGCCCTGAGCGCCGGCGATCCCGCCGGCATCGGGGCCGAGATCATCGCCAAGGCCTGGTCGGCGCTCCGATGGGAGGGGCCGCCCTTCATGGTCGTGGGCGATGCTCGGCTTCTGGCCTCTGCCGGCTCGGGCGTGAAGGTCAAGACCGTCACCGGACCGTCCGAAGCCCTGGATGTCTTTCCCACAGCCCTGCCCGTGCTCGACACGCCGCTGCTGAGCCCGGTGATCGCCGGCCAGCCGTCCAGCACCCACGCCGCCCAGATTATCCGCTGCATCGAGACGGGCGCCGGCCTCGCCCTTTCGGGGGCGGTCTCGGGACTGGTCACGGCGCCGATCGCCAAGGCGCCGCTCTACGACGCCGGCTTCGCCTTTCCGGGCCATACAGAGTTCCTGGCCGAACTGACCGCCGGAGCGCCCCATGAGGGCGTACGGGGTCCGGTGATGATGCTGACCGCCGGAAACCTCCGCGCCACCCTGGTGACGATCCACAAGGCGTTGAACGACGTCTCGGCCGCCCTGTCGGTGGAGGCCATCGTCACGGCCGGCATGGTGACCCACCAGGCCCTCAAGCGCGACTTCGGCGTGGCCCGGCCGCGCCTGGCCCTGGCCGCCCTCAACCCCCACGCCGGCGAAGGCGGAGCGCTGGGTCGCGAGGAGATCGAGATCATCGAACCCGCCGCCCGCGTGCTGCGCGACCTGGGCGTCGAGGTCATGGGCCCGGCCCCCGCCGACACCCTGTTCCACGCCGAGGCGCGCGCCCGCTTCGACGCGGTGGTGTGCATGTATCACGACCAGGCCCTGATCCCGGTCAAGATGCTCGACTTCTGGGGCGGCGTGAACGTCACCCTGGGCCTGCCGATCGTCCGCACCTCGCCCGACCACGGCACCGGCTTCGACATCGCTGGACGCGGCCTTGCCCGAGCCGATAGCCTGATCGCCGCCATCAAGCTGGCGGCCCGGATCGCCGCCCGCCGCGCGGCCTGAACCCTTTCGAGACGAAACGACCATGAGCCTGGCTGACATGCCGCCGCTGCGCGACGCCCTGGAGCGTCACGACCTTCTGGCCCGCAAGAGCTTTGGTCAGCACTTCCTGCTGGACCTCAACATCACCCGCAAGATCGCGCGGCTGGCGGGGATTGGTCCCGACGACGTGGTGGTCGAGGTCGGCCCCGGTCCGGGCGGCCTGACCCGCGCCCTGCTGGAAACCGGCGCCCGCGTGGTGGCCATCGAGATGGACACGCGCTTCATGCCCATCCTGGCCGAACTGTCCGAAGCCGCCGACCAGCGGCTGGAGGTCGTGCAGGGCGACGCCCTGAAGGTCGACGCCAGCAAGGCCGTGGGCGGCGTCCCGGCGCATGTGGTCGCCAATCTGCCCTACAATGTCGGCACCCAGCTGCTGATCAACTGGCTGACCGGCCCGTTCCTGCCCGTGTCGATGACCCTGATGTTCCAGAAGGAAGTCGCCGAGCGCATCGCCGCCCAGGTCAATGACGACGCCTATGGTCGGCTGGCGGTGATTTCCCAGACGGTCTGCGAGGCCAAGGTGATCATGGACCTGCCGGCCCGCGCTTTCACCCCGCCGCCCAAGGTCAATTCGGCCGTCATCCGGCTGATCCCCCGCGCCGTCATCCCGCCCGCCAACGAACTGGCCGCTCTGGAACGCGTCACCGCCGCCGCCTTCGGCCAGCGCCGCAAGATGCTGCGCTCCAGCCTGAAAGCCCTGGGCGGCGGGGAACTGTGCGAAAAGGCGGGCATCAGCCCCGACATCCGCGCCGAGAACGTGCCGATCGAGGGCTTTCTGGCGCTGGCGCGGGCGACGCTGGCCTAGATCTCTTCCTTCAGCAGATCCTGAACCAGATCCCCGATCCACGGGTTGCGCGCCCGTTTCTGGCGCTCGGCGTGGTAGATATGGGCCAAGTCCGCATAGGCCTTGTCGAAGTCATCGTTGAGGATGACGTAGTCGAACTGCTCCCAGGCGGCGACCTCGTCCTTGGCGCGCGACAGGCGGCGGTGGATGACCTCTTCGCTGTCCTGGCTGCGGGCGTGCAGGCGACGGCTCATCTCGGCGAGCGACGGCGGCAGGATATAGACCAGCACGCTGTCGGCGCCGGCCTGCTTGTGGACCTTCATCGCCCCCTGGAAGTCGATGTCGAACAGCGCGCTCTCGCCACGATCCAGCGCGTCCATGATCGGCGGCTTGGGGCTGCCGTAGAAATTGCCGTAGACCTCGGCCCACTCCAGAAACGCGTCCGCCGCGATCATCTCCTGGAACTTGTCGTGGCTGACGAAGTGATAGTCGCGGCCGTCATGCTCGCCCGGACGCGGCTCGCGGGTGGTGGCGCTGATCGACAGGTGCAGGTCGCCATGGTCAGCCACCAGGCGGCGGGTCAGCGAGGTCTTGCCGACGCCCGAGGGCGCGACGACCATCAGCAGCAGGCCGCGGGTCTTGTGATGGGGCTTATTCAACGTTCTGAACCTGTTCGCGGAACTGCTCGATGGTGGCCTTCAGCTCCAGACCGATCGCGGTCAGGCTGCTGAGGGCCGATTTCGAGCAGAGGGTATTGGCTTCGCGCATGAACTCCTGGGACAGGAAATCCAGGCGGCGGCCGGCGGCGGCTTCGCCGGTCAGCAGGCTGCGGGCGGCGACGACGTGGCCGGCCAGGCGATCGAGCTCCTCGCGCACATCGGCCTTCACGGCCATGGCGGCGGCTTCCTGGACGATGCGCTCTTCGG